>JGI12316J15310_10000239_pt7 | contig 27821 bp, 31 predicted proteins | sample MarCyaLeptolynsp_FD_15310 | JGI IMG/M metagenome (IMG submission 15310)
GGACGCCGGCGTATCGGTCACCCGCATCGGCCGTGTAAAGTCGGGCAACGGCGTCGTCGTGCGGGATCGCAATGGCGGGACGCTTGAGGGGCTGTCGACGCAGGGTTGGCGCCACTTCTGACGGAGAGCTGAGCGGTGAAGATCGTCATCATCCTCGTCGTGCTGCTCATGCTCATCGGCGGTGGCGTGTTCGGGGTCGCCACGTTCGCGCCGGATCTGTTGCCGCCGCCCATCCGTAGCGCCTTGGGCATCGAGATCGAGGAGTCGGACGAACCCAGGGAACAGGTCCGGCCGGAAAACACGACGCTGATCGACCTCGATCCGCTGACCATCCCGATCTTCGAGGATGGTGACGTCGATCGGTTCCTGGTGATGGACGTGCTGCTGGAGGTCGAGTTCGGCGAGAATCAGGCCTTTGTGAACCAGCAGATGCCGCGGATCATCGACGCCATGATTACCCATGTCCACGCGCTCGCGTCGCTGGACATCTCGCCCGGCATTAGCGATCGACAGTTCCTCAAGGAGCGTTTGCTCGCGAAGTTGGATGAAGTGTTGGGTGAAGGTGTTGTCGTTAATATTCTGTTTCAAAATCTTTTTGAGCGGCCTCTCGGGTAGTGTTTGACAGCCATGCGCGGCGCTTCACATGGCTCTCGAAGGGCAGCTGCTCCACCGGCAGGTTCGCGAGTGGGATACCGGACCGGGCGCAGTCGCCGGTGATCAGGTCGATCTGGGTGAAATTAAAGCCCTGATCGGCGCGTGGCGGCACGCTCGCGTCGGTGCGCAACGGCGCGGAGGTGCTGAGGGCCAGGGTCCCCAGGACCTGGATCTTGCCGCCCCGGCGCACCGGCAGCAGCAAGCGCTCGAACTCGGCAAGGCGCTGGGTCGACAGGACAACATGCCCTTTGAAGATGCAGGCCTTCAGGTTGAACACGTCGCGGAAGTACGGCGCCACCAGCGGGTAGATCTCGGTCGGAACAACCTCGTCCAGGCATTTTCCGCCATGGTTCGACCCGAACAGCATGTTCACGGACTCGCCGGAAACCCGGTAGCGCATGCGCTCGCCGTCTTGTTCGAGAATATAGATGAACCCGAGCAGGTGTGGGGCATCCAGCGGATCGAAGCCGGGGACGCCGTCGGCAGCCTGTTCGGCGGCACCATTCAGCCAGAGATCGAGGATCTCGACCGTTACCGCGTAGCGCAGCTGATCCCTGGCTTCGGCGCGCAGGGGATGTGACGCGAAGGCGGGGGTTTCGTTGGCTGCCGAGTGCATCGTGGGATCCGTTCGGGTCGCAATGCCCGGGGTTCTAGCGCCGCAAGGTTAAAAAATCGCAAACCGGTCAATTGCCGGCGATCGGCGGGTGAGGACTGGACGGCGTCGGCGGTCGGGAGTAGGGGGACAGGGTCCAGCCTTTCCGTTCGGGCCGCATGCGCCTGCGGCGGACCCGCAAATCGCCAGGAGCCTCCCCCCATGCCCGTGCGCGATCCCACGGTGAAGAATGTCGTTCTCCTGGCGATCTGCCAGGGACTCGCGATGACCGGCATGATCATGAACATGACGGTGACGGCGCTCGCCGGGAAGACCATCGCCCCGGACGCGTCGCTCGCCACCCTGCCGCTGGCCTTTCAGTTCACGGCGACCATGCTCACGACCATGCCGGCCTCGCTGTTCATGCGCCGGGTCGGCCGGAGGCTGGGGTTCTCGACCGGTGTCCTGATCGGTGTGACGGGCGCGTTCATCGGGGTGTCGGCCCTCTATGCCGGCGATTTCATCCTGTTCTGTTTCGCCTCGATGCTGATCGGCTGTTTCCAGGGATTCGCCGTCCTGTACCGCTATGCCGCCGCCGATACCGCCTCGGAGAGTTTCCGGCCGCGGGCGATCTCCCTGGTGCTCGCGGGTGGCGTCGTCGCGGCCCTGATCGGCGCGGAGCTCGCCAAGGGCAGCCACGACTGGCTGGCGCCGATTTCCTATGCCGGCAGCTTTGTGGCGATCGCCGTGGTGCAGGCGCTGAGCCTGATTTTCCTGGCGTTCGTCGAGATCCCCCGCCCGAGTGCCGACGACCGCGCCGACAGCGGCCGACCGCTGTCCGAGATCGTGCGTCAACCGGTGTTCCTGGTCGCGGTGTTCGGCGCGATGATCGGCTACGGCAGCATGACCTTCGTCATGACGGCGACGCCGCTCGCGATGGAGGTCTGCGGATTCGGCTTCCACGAGTCCGCCACCGTCATCCAGTGGCACGCCGTCGGCATGTTCGCGCCGTCCTTCTTCACGGGCTCGCTGATCCAGCGTTTCGGCGTCATCCGGATCATGCTCATCGGCGTCGTCGCCTATGTGCTGTGCGCGATCATCAACCTGTCGGGGATCGAGTTCCTGCAGTTCTTCTCGGCGCTCGTGCTGCTCGGCATCGGTTGGAACTTCCTCTTCATCGGCGGGACGACGCTGCTGACGGAAGCCTATCGGCCGACGGAGAAGGCCAAGGTTCAGGGGCTCGGCGACTTCCTCGTCTTCACCTCCTCGACCATCGCGGCGTTCTCGTCCGGCTATGTGAATCATGTCTTCGGCTGGCAGGCCGTGAACGTCGGTCTACTGCCTCTCGCCGTGGCCGTCGGCGCCGCCTTGTTATGGTACGGAAGCCAAAGGCGCGCCGCGCCTGTCTGAGCCTTTGGAACAGTTGAACCGCCGATAATATTTGGTATTGTCCGCGCGCCCTTGGACCGGGGGCAAGGGTAGTGGACGTGGAACCTCCGGCGAATGTCACAAGTTCTCCGGCGTGACGGCTCTCGTCACCCGTGGAATTTCCGAAAAAGGGATGGAAGGGCTTCCAAAGATGGATGAAATGCTTCTGTTCGTGATCTTGTGCGGTATCGCTGCGCTGGTCTACGGCTGGTGGGCGAGCAAGTCGATTCTGGCGGCGAGCGCCGGGACCGAGCGCATGCAGGAGATCGCGGGCGCAATTCAGGAGGGCGCGAGCGCGTACCTGAACCGCCAGTACACCACGATCGCGATCGTCGGTGCCGTCGTCACCGTCATTTTGCTGGTGACGCTCGGGTTCACCGTGGCGCTTGGCTTCGTGATCGGCGCGGTGCTGTCCGGTCTCGCCGGCTATATCGGCATGAACGTGTCGGTGCGCGCCAATGTCCGGACCACCCAGGCGGCGACGAACTCGATGGTCGCGGCCCTCGACGTCGCGTTCAAGTCCGGCGCGGTCACGGGCATGTTGGTGGTCGGTCTCGGCCTGCTGGGCGTGACGGTCTACTACATGATCCTGCTGGCCGTTTACGACGCCTCGGACGGCGCCGGCCTGCGCCACATCCTGGAAGCCCTGGTGGCGTTGAGCTTCGGTGCCTCGCTGATCTCGATCTTCGCGCGTCTCGGCGGCGGCATCTTCACCAAGGGCGCCGATGTCGGCGCCGACCTGGTGGGTAAGGTGGAAGCCGGCATTCCCGAGGACGACCCCCGCAACCCGGCGGTGATCGCGGACAACGTGGGTGACAATGTCGGCGATTGCGCCGGCATGGCGGCCGACCTGTTCGAGACCTACGCCGTGACCGTCGTCGCCACCATGCTGCTGGCGGCGATCTTCTTCGGTGGCGCCGACGTCGCGCTGATGATGGCCTATCCGCTGCTGATCGGCGCCGTGTGCATCCTCGCCTCGGTCGCCGGCACCTTCTTCGTGAAGCTCGGCTCCAGCCAGAAGATCATGGCCGCACTGTACAAGGGCTTCATCGTCTCGGCGGTGCTCTCCGCGATCCTGATCGCGGTGGTGACCTTTGCGCTGTTCGGCACCTCGGATCCGATCGCCATGGGCGACGGCACGGTCAACGGTCGGTACCTGTTCTACTGCGCCCTTGTTGGCCTGGTGGTGACCGGCCTGCTGGTCTGGGTGACCGAGTACTACACCTCGACCGAGTTCCGTCCGGTGCGCTCCGTCGCCAAGTCCTCGGAGACCGGGCACGGCACCAACGTCATCCAGGGCCTCGCGGTTTCGATGGAGGCGTGCGCGCTCCCGGCGATCATCATCGCCGGCGGCATCATCGTCGCGTATCTCTGTGCCGGCGTGTTCGGCATCGGCGTGGCGGCGACCACGATGCTGGCCCTGGCCGGCATGGTCGTGGCGCTGGACGCCTACGGCCCGGTGACCGACAACGCCGGCGGCATCGCCGAGATGTCGGAGCTGCCGGAGGATGTGCGCAACGTCACCGACGCCCTGGATGCGGTCGGCAACACCACCAAGGCGGTGACCAAGGGCTACGCGATCGGCTCGGCCGGTCTGGCGGCGCTGGTGCTGTTCGCGGCCTATACCGAGGATCTGCGCCACTACTTCCCGGATCTGACGGTGGAGTTCCGCCTGCAGGATCCGTTCGTGGTGGTCGGCCTGTTCATCGGTGGCATGCTGCCGTACCTGTTCGGCGCGCTCGGCATGCAGTCGGTCGGCCGCGCGGGCGGCGCGGTCGTCGAGGAGGTCCGCCGGCAGTTCCGCGAGAAGCCGGGCATCATGGAAGGCACCGACAAGCCGGAGTACGGCACCTGCGTCGACATGCTGACCAAGGCGGCGATCAAGGAGATGATCATCCCGTCGATGCTGCCGGTTCTCGCTCCGCCGGTCGTGTACTTTGTGATCTACGCGATCGCCGGCCAGGCGGCCGCCTTCACCGCGGTCGGCGCGATGCTGCTCGGCACCATCGTCACCGGCATCTTCGTGGCGATCTCCATGACCGCCGGCGGCGGCGCCTGGGACAACGCCAAGAAGTACATCGAGGACGGCAACCACGGCGGCAAGGGCTCGGAAGCCCATAAGGCGGCCGTGACCGGCGACACCGTCGGTGATCCGTACAAGGACACCGCCGGCCCCGCCGTGAACCCGATGATCAAGATCATCAACATCGTGGCGATCCTGCTGCTGGCGGCGCTGGCCGGCTGATCGCAGACCGCACGAACGCAAAGGGCCCCGGAGACGATCCGGGGCCCTTTCGCGTTCTGGTGAGGATTATTCGGTCGGCGTGAACCGTCCGATATTGCCGACGAGCTGCTTGAGCAGGGTGATCCGCTGGCCGGCGGTCGGCGTCTCGCGGTCGACGAAGGCGATCTTCTTGCCGTCATCGAGGTCGAGCTTGCCGATCGACTTCACCGTGCCGCCCGGCTCGAAATCGATATAGATCACGCGGCGCTCGATGGTCTCGGGGCGGTAGAAGGCCTGGCGCTCGGTGCGCTGGCCGATGTAGTACCACGTCGGCTCGGTGAAGTTGGCCTGGCTCGACGGCGAGCCGAGCAGGGAAAGCACGGTGGATTGGTCGGTTCGACCCGGCTCGATCTTGGCGAGCGCGTCGACATCCACCATGTTCCCATGCGTCGAGATCTGCGGGCTGCAGGCCGCGAGCGCAAGGACGAGGCCGACGAGGCCGGAGCGAAGGAACGAATGGGGCGAGCGCATCGCGGGTCCTGATATCGGTTGATCCCGCCCGCAGGCGGAACGGCGGCTTGGCCGCCAACGCAGTAACGGAGAACAGAGATTTTCGCACGGTTTTTCAAGAGGGACGAGACCCAGCAGGCGGCAAGCCAGCTGTATGACGCGATCGTCGAGCAGGCCCGCACGCCGGTCTTCTACGCCGAGCTGGGGGTCGCCGACCATCTCGAGGGGCGGTTCGACCTGCTGGTCCTGCACCTGCATCTCGTCGTCCGTCGGCTTTCCGCGGGCGGCGATGCGCGGGCGGCGGCGGTGGCCCAGGCGCTGTTCGATACCTTCTTCCACGATATGGACCGGACCCTGCGGGCCATCGGCGTCGGTGACATGAGTGTCGGCAAGAAGGTGAAGGACATGGTCCGCGCCTATTACGGCCGATGCGCCGCCTATGAGGAGGCGCTGACCGGCGAGGGGGACCTCGCCGACACGCTCGTGCGCAACGTCTATGCCGGCGCTGGCGATCGCGCCCAGGCCGAGGCGTTGGCCGGGTACGTTCGCCGCGCCGAGGCGGCGGTCGGGTCGCAGGCCGCCGACGATCTGTCGCGCGGTCAGGTCCGCTTTCCGCCGGTGGAGGACGGCCGATGACCGCGCCCGATCCTGCCTCGCTCGTCGAGCCCGTCGCGCTTGCCCGGATCGGGACACAGACGCAGAAGATCGTCATCGAGGCGGATGCGGACGCGCGCGCGGCCTTGGCCGAGCGCTTCGGCCTGTTGGAGCTGCCGGCATTTCGGGCCGAGGCGACGCTGCGTCGGCGCCGCGACACCGGCTGGATCGAGCTCAAGGGCAGCCTGCGGGCCGAGGTCGTGCAGGAATGCGTGGCGACGCTGGAGCCGGTCGCAGGCCCTGTCGCGGCGGAGATCGACGAGCTGTTCGACGACAGCCGCGCCGCCGAAGGGGTCGAGGTCGACATCGATCCCGTGGCCGAGGACCCGGAGCCGCTCGACGGCGAGACGTTGGATGTGGGCGAGGTCATCGCTCAGGTGCTATCCCTCGCCATCGACCCGTATCCCCGCGCGCCCGGCGCGGAGAGCGCCGGCCCGGACGCCAATGCCGGTTCGCCAGGGGCCGAGGACGCGGAGGACACGGGCGGGTCGCCGTTCGCCGCCCTGGCGTTGCTCAAAGACAGGAATGTAAAGAATCGGTAACGTGGTTGTCCGCGGGCCGCGTTCTGGCGTACAAGACGCGCCCGGCGGGGAATCGCGGGGCGGGCCATGGCCATGGTCCGGCAACGGTCGACGTGCGTTCGATGGAACGGTAAAGTCCGCGCGATCGATGGCGCCGGCCTTGCGGCGAGTTGGGACCGTTGGAGAGGCGACGAAGAGGGTCGACGAGTGTCGGACGGTCTGACGATCGCGTTGGATGCCATGGGAGGGGACAAGGCGCCGGACATGGTGGTCCGCGGCGCCGATATCGCGCTTGAGCGCAACCCCGAGCTCAAGGTCATCCTGGTCGGCGACGAGGCGCGGATCCAGCCCTTGGTGGCGCGGACCCGGCGCCTCAAGTCCCGCGCGCCCGAGATCGTCCACACCGACAAGATGGTCGCCGCCGAGGACAAGCCGTCGGTGGCCCTGCGCAAGGGCAAGACGACCAGCATGCGCCTCGCTATCGACCTGGTGGGCGAGGGCCGGGCGGATTGTGTGGTCTCCGCCGGCAATACCGGCGCGCTCATGGCCATGGCGAAGTTGGTGATGCGCCCGATGCCCGGGATCGACCGCCCGGCGATCGCCGGATTCTTCCCGACCCGGCGCGGCGAGAGCGCGATGCTCGATCTCGGCGCCAACGTGGTCTGCGACGCCACCAACCTGGTGCAGTTCGCGATCATGGGGCAGATCTTCGCCCGGACCGTGCTCGGCCTGGAACGGCCGGTGGTCGGCATCCTCAATGTCGGCAGCGAGGAGCAGAAGGGTCACGAGTCGGTCCGCGAGGCGGCGGCGGCACTGCGCGCCATGAGCGACATGCCGTTCGAGTTCCACGGCTTCGTCGAGGGCGACGACATCCCGGCCGGCACGGTCGACGTGGTCGTCACGGACGGATTCTCGGGCAATATCGCCCTCAAGACGGCGGAGGGGACGTCGCGCCTGATCGGCCAGTTCCTCCGCGATGCGTTCCGTAACTCCTTGCTTTCAAAGCTCGGTTACCTGCTGGCGCGGGGCGCGGTCGGGCAGCTGCGCCAACGTATGGATCCGCGGCGTTACAATGGCGCCATGTTCCTCGGCCTGAACGGAATCGCGGTGAAGAGCCATGGCGGGACCGATGCCCTCGGCTTTGCCAACGCGATCGGGGTGGCGGCGGACATGAAGCACTACGGTTTCCTTGAGAAGGTACGCGAGGAGCTGGCCAACGGCGGCCTCGATCGCCCGGAAGAGCAACCAACGGCGGTGGCAACGGCATGAGCAGACGGTCCCTGATGATCGCGACGGGCAGCTATCTTCCCGAGCGCGTGGTCAGTAACGAGGAGCTGTCGACCTGGGTGGACACCTCGGACGAATGGATCCGCCAGCGCACGGGCATCCGCCAGCGCCATATCGCCGGCGACGGGGAACTGACCAGCGATCTCGCGATCAAGGCGGCCCGCAACGCCCTCGACATGGCGGGGCTGGAAGGTGAGGACATCGACCTGATCGTCGTCGCCACCACCACGCCGGATGACACGTTCCCGGCCACCGCCACCAAGGTTCAGAAGGCGCTGGGCGCGTTCAACGGCGCCGCGTTCGACGTTCAGGCGGTCTGCGCCGGCTTCGTCTACGCCCTCGCGGTCGCCGACAACTTCCTGAAGGCCGGCCAGGCCCGGACGGCGCTGGTGATCGGGGCGGAGACCTTCTCGCGACTGCTCGACTGGGAGGATCGGAGCACCTGCGTGCTGTTCGGCGATGGTGCCGGGGCCGTGCTGCTGCGCGCCACGGACGGTGCCGGGCAGGGCTGGGGCGTGCTGTCGACCCATCTGCACACCGACGGGCGGGAGCGTGACATCCTGTATGTGGATGGCGGCCCGTCCTCGACCAAGTCGGTCGGTCATGTCCGCATGAACGGCAAGGAGGTTTTCCGCCATGCCGTCTCCAAGCTGGCCGCGGTGATCGACGAATCGCTCGAGACCAACAGGCTGAACGCCGCCGATGTCGATTGGCTGATCCCGCACCAGGCCAACCGGCGGATCATCGACGCCATGGCCAACCGCATGAAGCTGCCGATCGAGAAGGTCGTCGTCTCCATCGAGCGCCACGCCAACACCTCGGCGGCGTCGGTCCCGCTGGCGCTGGACGAGGCGGTGCGTGACGGCCGGGTTCGGGCCGGCGACCTGCTGCTGCTGGAGGCGATCGGCGGCGGCCTCGCCTGGGGTGCGGGCCTGGTCCGCTTCGGCATTCCGGCCCGCGCGGAGAAGGCCGGCAGCGAGACGGTACGCGAGGAAGTCGCGCCAATCGCCTGAAATCACCGAATTAATTGACGCTGCGATTCGTTCGAGGTACTTTGCCTTGGCAGAACGGGGGTGCGCATGACGGGCGAAACCATCACTCGCGCTCATTTGAGCGAGGCGGTCTATCAGGAAGTCGGGCTGTCCCGTAACGAATCGGCGGACCTCGTCGAGTCGGTCCTTGACGAAATGATCGGCGCGTTGGTGCGGGGCGAGATGGTGAAGATCTCCTCGTTCGGCAGCTTCTCGGTCCGGCAGAAGGGCGAGCGGATCGGTCGCAATCCCAAGACCGGCGAAGAGGTTCCGATCCTGCCGCGCCGTGTCCTGGTGTTCCGCCCGTCCCATGTTCTCAAGAACCGGATCAACCGGGTCGAGGGCGACTAACCCCTAGAGGGGTCCGCGCGATGGCTGAGACTCACGCTCCAAGCTCCCCCGCGCCGCGCCGGAACGGCAAGTCGGCGGCGGCATTCCGCACGATCAGCGAGGTTGCGGACGACTTGGACGTGCCGCCGCATGTGCTGCGCTTCTGGGAGACCAAGTTCAATCAGGTACGGCCGCTCAAGCGGGGCGGCGGGCGCCGGTACTACCGCCCCGAGGACATCGCGCTGCTGCGCCGGATCCGCGAGCTGCTGTATCGCGAGGGCTACACGATCAAGGGTGTCCAGAAGCTGCTCCGCGAAGGCGCGGTGCGGATGCCGACCGCGGGCGAGACCGCGCGCGCCCAGTCCGGCGACGCGACGCCGGCGCCGGGTAATGGCAACGGCAATGGCCACGAGACCGAACCGCCGGCGACAGCGTCCGCGGACAATGACGCGCCGGCCGGCACCGTCGACCGTCAGGCAGTGGAGGCGGTGCTGGTCGAACTGACCGCGCTCAAACGGCTCTTATCCGAAGCGCGGGCCTGATCCCCATTTCCATCGATATGCGTTGAATTTGTGGGAGGCCGCGTGTTGTGGCCCCCTGGCGGATCGCCTATAGTCCGCCGCGTCGGAGCGTAGCGCAGCCTGGTAGCGCACCACACTGGGGGTGTGGGGGTCGTGGGTTCGAATCCCGCCGCTCCGACCATCACATCTCGTTCGACCCATCTTCCCCCACAAATCACCGCCGCCCCACCGATGGAGGAATCGATGTCGCTTGCCGCTGTTTCGGATGTCGAAGGGCTCGACGCCCGCGCCAGGACCCGGATCGAGCTTGCCGCGGCGCTGCGCTGGGCGGTGCGCATGGGGATGCACGAGGGGATCTGCAATCACTTCTCCGCCGTGGTTCCGGGCGAGGACGACCGGTTCCTGATCAATCCGCACGGCTATCATTGGTCGGAGGTGCGGGCGAGCGATCTGGTCGAGGTCGACGCCGACGGCAACGCGGTCGATGGCAAGGAGCCGCCGGAGCCGACGGCCTTCTTCATCCACTACCACATCCACCGGCTGGTGCCCGACGCCAAGGTCGTTCTGCACACCCACATGCCCTACGCCACGGCGCTGACCATGCTGGAGGACGGCCGGCTGGAACCGGTGCTGCAGACCTCCCTGAAATTCTACGATCAGATCGCCTATGACGACGTCTACAACGGCCTGGCGCTGGACGATTCCGAGGGCGAGCGGATCGCCGCGGCGCTGCAGGGTGGCAACCGCGTCGCTTTCCTGGCCAATCACGGCGTGGTGGTCACCGGCCGCAACGTGGCCGAGGCGTATGACGACCTCTACTACCTGGAACGCGCGGCCCAAGCGCAGGTGATCGCCATGTCGACCAACCGGCCGATGCGCCGGGTTCCACAGGACGTGGCGCGGATGACGGCGGACCAGATGGCGAGCAATTCGGAGCGGGCCCAGGCCCATCGCCATTTCGCCGCCCTGATGCGGCTGCTCGACCGGGACGAGCCCGACTACAAGGATTGACGCGGTCGGACGCCGCGTCCGGTGGTCCGCGAGCGGCGTCGGGTTGGAAATGACCGTCTAAGTCCAGGCAGCACCTGTGCTAGCTTCGGCCGGGTGTTGTCCGGGCCGGATGGTTATTGATGGATCCAGTGAGCTATCGTTCAGCCGAGCGCGCGGGAATTCGCGATCTCAATTCGATCAGGCAGTCGCTTCTCCATACGCCGGTGACTTTCACCGAGGCTGGTTTCCCGACCCGGATCGACTGCCATGACGATCTGCGGCTGTATATCGACGTCATGCACGAGAACCGGTTCGAGGCCATGATGGCCGAGCTGGACGGGCTGCATGACGACGAACTGGACGAGTTCGTCGATGGGCTCGTGCGATATTGCCGTTTCCATCTGTCGATGTTCGGCCGGCGGGACATCGTTCTGCCGCTGTCGGGCATGATCATGCAATACGCCGCGGCGAAGAAGCTCCAGGCGATCCCCGAGCGCGGCAGCGTTCTGGAAATCGGTCCGGGATCCGGGCTGATCTCGTTCTTTCTGAAGGAAGACGAGGCCATCCGGCAGTATCACCAGGTCGAGACGACGGAGTCCTTCTATCTCCTGCAGACTCACATCAACCGCTATCTGTACGGCCACGAGTTCCTCGACCATGCGCAGGTGACGCTGGGGGCGCCAAAAGCCGGCGGGATCGGGCTGAAGGAACTGATCGCAATCCGCCCTGACATCCTGCTGGATGAGAAATACGAGGTGGAGGCGAGTGTCGACTACGAAGCGACGCCTCGCGCGGAGCACTTTCCGTGGTGGCGCCTCGATCGTGTGATCGAGAACAGGTACGACGTGGTCATGGCGCACGCCAACCTGACAGAGTTCACCTACGAGGCGATGCGCTACTACGCGACGCTGTTCGCCAAGGTCCTGAAGCCGACCGGGGTGCTCTTCATTCAATGCTTCGGTGGCGGAAACAGCACGATTCCGACCGTCATTCGCGATCTCACCGACGCCCGCCTCATGCCGTTCATGCTGGGCAAGGATTTTGACATTCCGGGTCGGTCGGCCGGGGAGGCGACGCGCCGCAAGGCGATGCCGGTCTACAACGGCCTGTTCCTGCCCCTGACCCATCCGCTCCTGAGCACGGTGGCCGGTCATGCCGGTGGCCTGCCCCTAGTCCATTTTGCCGACCCCATGACGCGGGCGATGTTCGGTTTCGATCGGCCGCCGGGAGCCATGCGCCAGCGCGACGACGTCGTTGACCTGGTCAGAGCGCGGTTGCACGCCCACTGACACTGAACGACTATCGCTTGAAGAATCTAGAGCACGAGACTGACTTTATTTCAGAAGTCAGGGCCAGGGCTTGTCCAGCGGCTGCATGCCCACCCGCTTGAAATAGGCGTCGAAATTGGTCTCCGGGCCGACCAGCTGGTGGACCAGCTTGGCGATGTCCATGCGGCGCTTGGGCACCCGAAACGGCGGACCGGTCTCGTCGATCGGCTGCGGCAGGATGCAGCGCCAGCCGTCCACCGCGACCAGCATGTCGCGGTAGACCATCGCGCCATTATACAGGAAGTCGATCAGCACGCCTTGGGCCCGCTTGTTCGGCAGCTTTTCGACCCATTCCTCGTTGTAGTTCTTGTCGCCGACCAGGCCCCAGGCCATCCCGAACCGCACGTCGCGCAGGAAGGTGAGGGTGGTGGTGTGCTCCTGAAGCTCGAAGTCGACGGTGCCGCCGCCGGCGGCGCGGACGGGAACCACGCGGAACATGAAGGTGGGCAGGACCGTCGCGCGCCAGTCGCCGGGAGTGCTGGTGGCGATGACCGTCAGGTAGTCGTCAAGCGTCATTCCGGTCCCCTGAAACCGTGTCGATGATGGCGGGCCGGGGCGAGGGTGTCCAGTCGATCACCCGGTGCCGGCGACCTTGCGCCCGTCATCGGTCAGTTTGCAGACCAGCATGTCGGGTTTCAGGGGGTTCTCGAACCACGGCTCCGCCCATCCCCGGTCCATGCAGGCGCGGACCATGCGGGCGTTTACCCGCTGTCCGTTGCGGTCGAACAGCGGCAGCTTGCCGCCCGGCTGGTCGAGGCCACGCCGCAACCAGGCCCGCTGCGCGCTGGTCGGTGCCCCCTTTACCGATTTGGCCGCTCCACCCATGGACCCGACTCTATGAAGCCGGTTGGCCTGGGGCAAGGGCGGTCGGGTGGTTGCCCGGGCTTTCCGCGGCGTGGGATAAGGCGGTGAAGAGGAATCGCCATGGCCCTGTCCGTCTCCGCCCGCCTGGCGCTGGGGTTCTCCTGCGTCGGGCACACGTTCTCGCACCTGTTGATGCTGCTCTATCCGACGGTGGTGCTGTCGCTTGAGAGCGAATGGAGCCTGACCTTCGGCGAGCTTATCGCCCTGATGCTGGCCGGACAGATCCTGTTCGGCGCGGCGGCGGTGCCGGCAGGGTGGCTCGCCGACCGCTGGAGCGTGCCGGGCATGATGGCGCTGTTCTTCCTCGGCACCGGCGGCATGTGCGTCGCGGCTGGCTTCGCCGACGGGCCGCTGGCGATGGCGGTCGGGCTTGGCGGGATCGGACTGTTCGCCGCGATCTACCACCCGGTCGGCATCGCCTGGGTGACGCGGGATCCCGCCACCCGGGGACGGGCGCTCGGGATCAACGGGGTGTTCGGTGCGCTTGGCACCGCCGGTGGTGCGGTCGTGGCGGGCACCCTCGCCGAGGCGTTCGGGTGGCAATGGGCGTTCTTCGTGCCGGGCGCGGTGTGTTTCGCTGTCGGCGTCGCGCTGACGGTGGCGATCGCGTTCGGCCTGGTGCGCGACAGCCGCGAGACCGTGCGGACCGCCCGCTCCGAGGCGAGCCGCGGTGACATGGTGCGGGGCGCCATGGTGCTCCTGGTGACCATCGCTTTCTCCGGACTGATCTATCAGTCGACGTCCTTCGCCATGCCGAAGCTGTTCGATGTGCGTCTCGCCGGCATCGTCGACAGCACGGCGGAGGTCGGCCTGCTGGTCTCGATGGTCTACGGGGTCTCGGCGCTGGCCCAGGTGGTCGGCGGCTGGATGGCCGACCGCTTCGACCTGAAACGGGTCTATATCGTCTGCTGGGCGATGCAGATCCCGTTTCTGGCGCTGGCGACCACCTTGGCGGGTCCGCTGCTGCTGCCGGTGGCGGCGATGATGGTGCTGACCAACACCGCCTTCGTCCCGGCGGAGAACAGCCTGTTCGCCCGGTTCTCGCCGCCGGCCTGGCGCAGCACCGCGTTCGGCGTGAAGTTCCTGGTCTCGCTGGGGGTGTCGGCGATCAGCGTGCCGCTGGTCGGTCAGCTCTATGACATGGCCGGAGACTTCGAGCCGCTGCTGATCCTGCTGGCCCTGTTCGCGACGAGCGGCGCGGTTGCCGGCCTGTTGCTGCCGGCCACGCGGCGGGGGCAGCCGTCGGTGCAGCCGGCGGAATAGGACGGCCGGATGTCTCTCGAGCGTGAACTGGCGACCGCCATCAGGGAGTCCGAAGGCCGGTCGACGACGCTCCTGTCCGAGGCCGCGCATCGGTACCGGAACGAGCCGGGATACCTCGACGCGCTCGTTCTTCTCTCGGCGCAGCCCGAACGAGACGTTTCCGATGGCGCCACCTGGATGCTGAAGGCGGCCCTGCAGGAGGGGCGTCGACTGTCAGAGGAGCAGCTGACAACACTGCTCGCGGCGCTTCCCGCCATCGAGGCCTGGCAGGCCCAGCTCCACCTCTGCCAGTCCATTGCCATGCTGGGTGTGCCGAAGCCGTGCCGGACGCGGCTCGCGGCGTGGCTGCGCGACCGATTGGACGCGCCCCGGCCGTTCCTGCGCGCGTGGGCGCTCGACGCTCTCTGCCATCTCGAGGGAAAAACCGAGGAAACGCTGTCGCTGCTCGATCGCATGTCCGCGGACAAGGCCGCCTCGGTCAGGGCAAGGGCGCGCGCCTTGAACCGGGATCTCACCTGAGCGTCGCCGGGTGCCCCGGGACCAGTCGCCTTTCAGGTCCCGATCTCAGGACCGGCGGGCGGCGAAGCGGACGGCTTCCTCGGCGGCGCGGATGAGGGCGCGGGCCTTGTTCAGGGTTTCCTGCCACTCGTCCTCGGGATTACTGTCGGCGACCACACCGCCGCCGGCCTGGACGTACATGGTGCCGTCCTTCACCAGGGCCGTGCGCAGCGCGATGCAGGTGTCCATGGCGTTGGCCGACAGGTAGCCGACGGCACCGGCATAGATGCCGCGGCGGGAGACTTCCAATTCGTCGATGATCTCCATCGCCCGGACCTTCGGCGCACCGGAGACCGTGCCGGCCGGAAACCCGGCGAACAGCGCCTCCATCACGTCCTTGTCCTCGGCGAGGCGGCCGTCGACATGGCTGGCGATGTGCATGACGTGGCTGTAGCGCTCGATTGTGAACTGGTCCTTCACCTCGACCGATCCGATCTCGGCGACCCGACCGACATCGTTGCGCCCGAGATCCAGCAGCATCAGGTGTTCGGCCCGTTCCTTGGGGTCCGACAGCAGGTCCTCGGCCAGTGCCGCGTCCTCTTCCGCCGTGGCGCCCCGCTTGCGGGTGCCGGCCAGTGGGCGGATCGTCACCACGCCGTCGCGCAGCCGCACCAGGATCTCCGGGCTGGAGCCGACGATCGCGTAATCGCCAAAATCGAAGAAGAACAGGAACGGCGAGGGGTTCAGCCGCCGCAACGAGCGGTACAGCGCGAACGGCGGCAGGCTGAACGGCACCGCCATGCGATGCGACGGCACGACCTGGAAGGCGTCGCCCGCGTTGATGTAGTCGACGGTCCGGCGGACCATGTCGTGATAGGCCTCGCGCCCGGTGTTGGAGACCGGCTCCGGCAGCGCGTCGATTTCCCGCGCGGCCTCGCGGCGGTACGGCAATGACCGTTCGAAATCGGAGACAACGTCGGCCAGGCGCTCGGCGGCGGCGGCGTGGGCGGCGGCGGCCGACATCCCGGCGCTCGGATAGACCGGCGTGATGATCGTGACCATGTCGTCGATGTTGTCGAACACGCACACGATGGTCGGCCGCAGCATGATGCCGTCCTGGATCCCGAGCGTGTCCGGGTTCTCGTCCGGGATGTCCTCGAACAGGCGGATGGCGTCGTAGCCCATGTAGCCGAACAGCCCGGCCGCCATCGGCGGCACCTCCGCCGGCAGGTCGATCCGGCTCTCGGCGATCAGCGCCCGCAGCGAGGCGAGCGGGGCCTCAGTGATCGGCTCGAAGGCGTCGAGGTCGATCCGGGCGCGGCGATTGATCTCCGCTTTGTCCTTGTAGAACCGCCAGATCACGTCCGGCTTCAGACCGATGATGGAGTACCGGCCGCGAACCGCCCCACCCTCGACGGACTCGAGCAGGAAGGCGTTCGCCCGACCATCGGCGAGCTTGAGCATGGCCGAGACCGGCGTCTCGAGATCGGCGACCAGCGTGGTCCACGCGACCTGGGCGCGTCCCGCCTCATAGGCCTCGCGGAACGCGTCGAAATCCGGGCTGGTGCTCATCACATGCCGTCGTGGATGGTGAAGAGCTGACGCACGGCGCCGGTGTTCACGAAGACCTCGTGGCGACTCTCCAGGTCGGCGAGAAGAAGCTCCACGATGTCGGAGGACACGGCCTGCACCAGCTCGGCGCGAACCTGCTCGACCGGCGCCGCCATGTCGCCGCCGCCGGGAATGACCTCGACCAGCGAAACCACCGCCGCGCCGGCGCTGCTGCTGATGGCCGAGGCCTCGCCCTCGGACAGGTCGAACAACGCGCCCGCGACCGCCGGCGGCCAGCCGTTGGCCAGCCCCTGACCCCGCCGGGTGATCGCCGCCAGCCGCTCGACGAACAGACCCTGATCCGCCGCCGCCTCGAGGAGCGACGTGCCGGCGGCGACCGCGTCGACGATGGCGTCGGCGGTATCCTCGGCAGCCTCCAGGCGCTGCTCGGCGGTCCAGTCGGCGACGACGGCCTCGCGGATCTCCGCGAGGTCCGGAATGCGCGGCGCCTCGACCCCGTCCACACGCAGGATGAAGAAGGCGCCGCCCTGGGCCTCGGTCAGCACGCTCTGCTGGCCGGTTTCGGTCTCGAACGCGGTCTGCAGGAACGGATTGCCGGGGAGGGCGGTCGCGATGCCGCCGCCGGGCTGACTGCCGTCGCGGGCGACGAAGGGAATCTGATTGAGCGGCATGTTGAGGTCCTGGGACGCCTCCTCCAGCGTCGCGCCGCCGGCGAGCGCGTCCTCGAGCACGTTCGAACGCTCGAAGACCAGGTCATAGGCCTGGTCCAGGGCCAGCTCGCGCCGCAGGTCGTCGCGCACGTCCGCGAAGGTCGCCGGCTCGCCGATCTCGGCTTCCCGGATGCGGAACAGGTGCCAGCCGAAGTCGCTCTCAAGCGGCTCGGTCACGCCGCCCGCCTCGGTCACGGCGAACACACCGTCGGCGGTCCCCTCCGGCAGGGTGTCGCGCGTCATCGTGCCGAGATCGAGCGCCGCGCCGCGGAGTCCGGTGAGATCCTCGGCGACGGCGGCGAAGTCCTCACCGGTCTGGATCCGGTCGTAGGCGGCCCGGGCGGCAGCCTCGTCGTCCAGCAGCATCTGATCGACCGTGCGGCTGCCGGGAGTGGAGTAGCTCGATCGGCGTTCGTCGAAGGCGGCGCGCAGCTCGTCCTCGGGGATCTCGATCTCGGCGGCGATGGAGTCCGGGGAGATCGCCAGCCAGCTGATGCCGCGATACTCCGGCGTCTCGTAGTCGGCCTTGCGCTCGTCGAAATAGGCGATCAACGTGGCGTCGTCGGGCAGGGCGGGCGCCGGCATGGCGGCCGCGTCGACCCGCACCGCGTCGGCCACCCGGCGCTCCTCACGATAGGCGTGCAGGGTGGTCACGATGCTCGCCGGTACCGTCTCCTCGCCCGTGGTGGCCAGGGCGCCGATCAACTGGTTGCGCGCGAGGTCGCGGCGCGCGCGGGCGACGAAATCGGCCTCGGTCCAGCCGTTCGAGGCGAGGAAGGTCTCGTAGTTGATACGGTCGAACTGGCCGAGGCTGTCGCGAAACTGGCGGCGGATCAGCTCGACTATCTGCGCATCGCTCGCCGACAGGCCGAGCCGGTTGGTCGCCGCGACCAGCAGGCTCTCTACGGTCAGGTTCTGCATGGTCTGGTCGAGCAGGCCGAGCTGAATCGCCTGATCCACGGTCAGCGGGATGCCGAGGCGCTGGCGCGCGCGATCGAACTCGCTCGCCGCCTCGACCGCGGTGATCCGCACATCGTCGTCGACCTCGATGGCGGCGCGCCCGGCCGGGTTGCCGAAGATCGTGTCACCGATGCCCCAGATCGCGAAGCTGGCGATCAGCAGGACGAACAGAATCTTCACGAAGATCGAGGTGACCTTGGAGCGAATGAACTGAAGCATGGTCGGGCGGCCTGATGCAGCGGGTCGCGGGGTGTCGTCGGATCAGGGTTGTAGGCCTCGTATGCCTTTGAACGCAAGGCTTGGCCATGCTACAGCCTGCCTCATATCCGCAACAGATCGTGACGACCGAGGGAGGATAGGGCCGTGGCTCCACGCGCGCTGATCGCCGGCAATTGGAAGATGAACCTGGACCGCGCCGCCGCGGAAGCGCTGGCATCGGCCCTCGTGGCCGGTGCCGACGCGGTTTCGGTCGAGCTGGCGGTCTGCCCAGCCGCCGTCTACGTGGCACCGGTCGGCGCGGCCCTGGCGGGCGGCGCCGTGGCGCTCGGCGCCCAGGATTGTCACATGTCCGCGAGCGGCGCCCATACCGGCGATACCGCCGCCGAGATGCTCGCGGATCTTGGCTGCCGCTATGTCATCGTCGGCCATTCCGAGCGCCGCGCCGATCACGGCGAGGACGACGCCACCGTCCGCGCCAAGGCCGAGGCGGCTCGGCGCGCCGGCCTGGTTCCGATCGTCTGCGTCGGCGAGACCGAGGGCGAGCGCGATGCCGGGAAGACGCTCGACGTGGTCGAACGGCAGGTGCGCGGGTCGGTGCCGTCGGGACTGACCGGCGAGAGCCTGGTCATCGCCTATGAGCCGGTCTGGGCGATCGGCACGGGTCGCACGCCGACGGCCGATGACGTGGCGGCCGTTCATGCCCATATCCGGTCCGTGCTGGCGGAAGTCTCCGACGACGCCGACGAGGTTCGCCTGCTTTACGGCGGCTCCGTCAAGCCGGGCAACGCCGCGGAGCTGATGGCGGTCGCCAATGTCAACGGCGCGCTGGTCGGCGGCGCCTCGCTCAAGGCGGAGGATTTCCTCGGGATCGCCCGGGCGACGCCCTGAGGTCCCGACCCGCGCACGACAGAAGCCGCGCACGACAGACTGGCCAAGGCGCACCGGAAGCGGTACAAACCGCGCCGACCGAAGACCGGGGTTCGACATGGAACTGATCATTCTCACCGTTCATCTGATGATCGCGCTGGCGCTCATCGTCACCGTGCTCCTGCAGCGCAGCGAGGGCGGCGGCCTTGGGATCGGCGGGGGAGGCGGCGGCGGTGGCGGCCTCGGCTCGTTCATGTCCGCGCGCGGCACGGCCAACCTGCTGACCCGCACGACGGCAATTCTGGCGGCCTGTTTCATGAGCACGAGCCTGCTTCTTGCGATTCTCGCCTCGCAGACCACGACGTCGTCGATCGTCGACCAGTCGCCGGCCATCGAGGAGCCCGCCGAGCCGTCGGCGCCCGCCGCTCCGCTCTCGCAGTAACCCACTGATCCGGCGGGAACTTCCCGCCCGTTCTCGACCGGCATCGCAATCGTGGCGCCGGATGGTCACAAAGCGTGCTTGGATCGCGCGCGATGAGGTATAAGGAACGCCCATGACGCGGTTTATTTTCATTACCGGCGGCGTGGTCTCCTCCCTCGGAAAAGGTCTCGCCTCCGCCGCCTTGGGCGCGCTGCTGCAAGCCCGTGGCTACAAGGTCCGGCTGCGCAAGCTGGACCCTTACCTGAACGTCGATCCGGGCACCATGAGCCCGTATCAGCACGGCGAGGTCTACGTCACCGACGACGGGGCCGAAACCGACCTCGACCTCGGCCACTACGAACGCTTCACCGGCGTCGCGGCGCGCAAGAGCGACAACGTGACCACCGGCCAGATCTACATGGACGTCATCACCCGGGAGCGTCGCGGCGACTATCTCGGCGCCACGATCCAGGTGATCCCGCACGTCACCGACGCCATCAAGGAATTCGCCAAGGGTGACATCAGCGACGAGGACTTCGTGCTCTGCGAGATCGGCGGCACGGTCGGCGACATCGAGGGGCTGCCGTTCCTGGAGGCGATCCGCCAGCTCGGCAACGAGTTGGACCGGGATCGCTCGCTGTTCCTGCACCTCACGCTCGTGCCGTACATCCCGTCGGCCGGTGAGCTCAAGACCAAGCCGACGCAGCACTCGGTGAAGGAGCTGCAGAGCGTCGGTATCCAGCCGGACATCCTGCTGTGCCGCTGCGACCGCGAGATCCCCAGCGACCAGCGCCGCAAGATCGGCCAGTTCTGCAACATCCGCCCCGAGGCCGTGATCCCGGCGCTGGATGCCTCCTCGATCTACGAGGTGCCGCTGCGCTATCACGAGGACGGTCTCGACACCGAGGTGCTGCGGCATTTCGGCCTGCTGCCGGACGGCGAGACGGAGCCGGATCTCGGCCGCTGGACCGGCATCATGGATCGGGTCGCCAACCCGGAGGGCCGGGTGAAGATCGCCGTGGTCGGCAAGTACACGAGCCTGCTGGACAGCTACAAGTCGCTGGCCGAGGCGCTGACCCATGGCGGGATCGCCAACAATGTCGGCGTCGAGCTCGACTGGATCGACAGCGAGATCTTCGAGACCGAGAACGAGGCGGTGATGCGTCTCGAGGACGTCCACGGCATCCTGGTCCCGGGTGGATTCGGCGAGCGCGGGGCCGAGGGCAAGATCGCCGCCGTGACCTTCGCCCGCGAGCGGCAGATCCCGTATTTCGGCATCTGCTTCGGCATGCAGATGGCGTGCATCGAGGCCGCGCGCTCCGGCGGCGGCGTACCGAACGCCGGGTCGACGGAGTTCGGTCCCTGCGATGAGCCGGTCGTCGGCCTGCTCACCGAATGGACCCGGGGCAACGTCACCGAGACCCGGGATTCGGAAAGCGACTACGGCGGCACCATGCGGCTCGGCGCCTACCAATGCCTGCTCGAGCAGGGCAGCAAGGTGCACGAGATCTACGGCGACGACATGATCCACGAGCGCCACCGCCACCGCTACGAGGTGAACATCAACTACCGCGACTCGCTGGAGAAGGCGGGCCTACGATTCGCCGGGATGTCGCCCGACGGCCTGCTGCCGGAGATCGTCGAGCTGCCGAGCCACCCGTGGTTTGTCGGCGTGCAGTTTCACCCGGAGCTGAAATCCAAGCCGTTCGACCCGCATCCGCTGTTCACCAGCTTCATCGCCGCGGCGGTGGAGCAGTCGCGTCTGGTCTGACGCGATGGTCGCGGCCCGCACCGTTCGGATCGGCGAGATCGCCGTCGCCAACGACCGCCCTTTCGCGCTGATCGCCGGGCCCTGTCAGATCGAGAGCCGCGAGCACGCGCTTGAGGTTGCTGAGGCGCTCGTCGGTGTGACGGCGGCGGCCGGGGTTCCGCTGATCTTCAAATCGTCCTTCGACAAGGCGAACCGGACCAGTCTGAATGCCGGGCGCGGCGTCGGCATCGGTCAGGGCCTGGCGATCCTCGCCGAGGTGCGCGAGCGGTTCGGCTGCCCGGTCCTGACCGATGTGCATGAGCCGCCGCAATGCGCGGTCGCGGCCGAGTATGTGGACGTCCTCCAGATCCCGGCCTTCCTCTGCCGGCAGACCGACCTGGTGGTCGCCGCCGGCGAGACGGGAAAGGCGGTGAACGTCAAGAAGGGGCAGTTCCTCGCCCCCTGGGACATGGCCAATGTCGCCGCCAAGGTCGTCGCGACCGGAAACACCGACGTTCTCCTGACCGACCGCGGGACGAGCTTCGGTTACAACACCCTGATCTCCGACATGCGCGGCCTGCCCGAGATGGCGCGCGACGGCTTCCCCGTGGTGATCGACGCCACCCACTCGGTGCAGCAGCCGGGCGGGAAGGGCGGCTCCAGCGGCGGTCAGCGGGAGTTCGTGCCGGTGATCGCGCGGGCCGCCCTGGCGGTCGGTGTCGCGGCGGTGTTCATGGAATGCCATCCGGATCCCGACAGCGCGCCCTCCGACGGGCCCAACATGGTCCCGCTGGATCAGGTCGCCGGCCTGTTGGCGACGTTCACCGCCTTCGATAGCATCGCCAAAGCGAATCCGATCACGCTCGACTGAGAGCGGAAGGGAGCCCATGGCGACGACGGAGGGCCGCTACGGCCTGACCTACACCACCCGTGCGCCCGAGGCCGTCGAGGCGTTCGACGGCATGGTCACGGCCTATCTCGGCTTCGGGCGCGATATCGGCGACCGCCTGAAAGCGGTGTTGGCGGCCGATCCGGACATGCCGCTCGCGCATGTCGCCAAGGGATATCTGTTCAAGCTGTTCGGCAGCACGGCCATGGCGGAGCGGGCGAAGAAGGCGCTCGCCGAGGCAAGGGCGCGGGCCGCGGCGGGGGTCACCGACCGCGAGGCCTTGCATCTCGCGGCACTCGAGGCCTGGTGCGCCGAGGATATCGACCGCACGACGGAAATTTGGGAACGGGTGGTGCTCGACCATCCCAAGGACGCGCTGGCCCTGCGGCTCGCCCATTTCAACCATTTCTACGCCGGCGAGGGGCGGATGATGCGCGACAGCACCGCTCGCGTCCTGCCGGAATGGACCGCCGACGACCCCGATCAGGGCTATGTCCTGGGCATGCATGCCTTCGGGCTGGAGGAGGCGGGGGATTACGCCGCCGCCGAGTGGTTCGGCCGCGAGGCCGTGGACCGCAACCCGGCCGACGCATGGTCGGTCCACGCGGTCGCACATGTGATGGAGATGGAAGGCCGTCACCGCGAGGGCGTCGAGTGGGTCTCCGGCCTGGAATCCGCGTGGTCGCAGACCAACAACTTCCGCTTCCACCTGTACTGGCACCAGGCGCTGTTCCATCTGGAACGCGGCGAGTTCGACATGGTGTTGGCGCTCTACGACCGCCAGATCGCCTCCGACCTGGACGCCGACATGTACCTGGATGTCTGCAACGGCGCCTCGTTGCTGTGGCGCCTCGAGATGTACGGCGTCGATGTCGGCGGGCGCTGGGCCGAGCTCGCGCGGATCTCGATGCGCCATGTCGAGGACCATGAGCTGATCTTCGTGTCGCTGCACTACCTCATGGCGCTGATCAAGGGCGGGGAGGCCAAAGCGGCGGCCAAACTCGCCGGGCATCTGGAGCATTACTCCACAGCGGAGACCACCCAGGGCCGGGTAGCGGCGCGGGTCGGGACGGCGACGGCCGAGGCGCTCTCGGCGCTTGCCGCCGGAGACGCGGGACGGGTCGTCGAGGCACTGTACCCGGTGCGCTACGACCTGTACTGCATCGGCGGTAGCCATGCCCAACGCGATCTTTTCGAGGAGATGCTGATCACGGCGGCAATCGAGGCGCGACCCGCGTTGGCCCGCGCCTTGCTGGCGGAGCGCACCGCCGCGAAGCCGAACTCGGCGTGGAGTTGGCGGAAGTTCGCCGCCGCCTTGGACGCGACCGGTCGCACGTCCGCAGCAACCGAGGCACGCGAGCGGGCCGCAACATTGGGGTGAGGGCGCGATGGACGGTGAACGGGTTCTGGGAAGCTGCCTGTGCGGGAGCGTGCGGTTCGAGGTCGCGCTGCCGTTCGATTACTTCCTGCTCTGCCATTGTTCGCGCTGTCGCAAAGCGACGGGAACCGCGCACGCGGCCAATGCCGTCGTGCGGCCGGAGGCGTTCGCCTGGACCGGCGGCGAGGATCTCGTGCGACGCTACGACCTCCCGACCGCCGAGAGCTTCTCCACAGGGTTCTGCGGCCAGTGCGGCGGGCCGGTCCCGCACCTGACCCGCAGCGGCCGACGCGTGATCGTTCCGGCCGGGTGCTTCGATGACGATCCGGGTACAATCCCGTCCGCGCAGGCGCACTGGATGTCCCGCGCCCCCTGGTATCGGCATGGGGACGAGATCCCCACGGTCGATGACGATCTGTTCTGACGCCGTACGGTGGAACGGATCAGTCCACCAGCTGCCCGTCGCTGCGACGGACAAACCGATTCGTTCCGTCGATAGATTTCACCTGAAGATCGATATCTGGATAGTCGACCTCGTCGCCGGCCGTCCGGTCACCGATCTCGAGATAGGTCGCCTCGGCATCCGTCCGGTTAACCAGCGCGTGCCCATCCGGCCGCCCGGCGGGAAAGGCGGCACAATCGCCGGGGCCCAGGACCTGCTCGCCGGCGTCTCTCAGCAGGACCAGTTCCCCCGACAGCACCATCACGAACTCGTCCTGGCGTGTGTGCCAGTGGCGCAGCGACGATTGGCAGCCAGGCGGAAGCGTGACGTGGTTCACCCCAAAATTGCTCAAGCCGCCATGATCGCCGAGCCGGCGTTTGATGCGTTCCGCCGAGGACTCAGCGTAGGCGGCCGGGTAGCTGCTTCCGGTCCGCGTGGCTACAGACAGCGCGGCGAAGGCGGCCAAGGTCGGGGTCTTCGTCATGGCGGTTCCTCCGAGGGAGATGAATGCGAGACACCACGTTGGCCCGGAGATAAGAACGGCGGCCCGAAGGCCGCCGCGACATGATCAGTTCTCAGTCGTCGTCAGACCAGGAACGAGATCCCCCGGCCATCGGTGGCACCGCTCGGAGCACCGGGTGCCAGCGAGTTGGTCGAGTTGCCGGCATTCGCCTGCTCCAGCAGGGCCTCCTCCTGCTCTTCGTCGATACCGGTCGCGGCCGGCGCGTCGGTCGTCACCGTTGGGGCGGCATCATCCTGTTCCTGAGCCGCCTGGATCAGCGCGTTCAGCGAGGAGCTGTCGAGCGACTGTCCGGGAACGCCGGTTCCGGTCTGCGTGCCGAGATTGTCCTCGGTCCCGAGCCGGGCCTGCTGCGCCTCGGTTTCCGAGGTGCTGTCGGCGCCGAACCGGGCTTCCTGCGACGCCTCGGCGCGGGCCTCCTCGGATTGCCCGCGCTGGGACACGTTCTGCAGGATGGCAAACTGATTGCCGCCCTGTGTGTCGATGCCTGCAATGGCCATGTCGCGCTCCCTCTCCGGGTTCAGCAACGTCAAGCTGCTCAATCTGGTTAAGCAACGGTTATCATTTACGCCCAATCGCCATGAATTTCAAACCCGACGGGCTCGAAAACCCGAATCTTTCTCTCACATCCCGTTGAGGCGCGCCTGCGACGCAGGCGTGTTGAACCCGGAGAGACGCGGGGCTATTGAAGGCGCGCCCACCAATCACAACGACGGCCCACGCCTGCCGGCAACGCTTGCACAGAGGACAGCCATGAGCGCCATCATCGACATCACCGCCCGCGAAGTCCTGGACAGTCGAGGGAACCCGACCGTCGAGGTGGACGTCACCCTGGAAACCGGCGCGGTCGGCCGAGCCGCCGTGCCGTCCGGTGCCTCGACCGGCGCCTATGAGGCGGTGGAGCGGCGCGACGGCGATGCCAGCCGCTACGGCGGCAAGGGCGTGCTCGGCGCCGTCGACGCGGTGAACGGCGAGATCTTCGACGCGTTGTCCGGGCGCGAGGCCTCCGAGCAACTGCTGATCGACCGCGCCATGATCGAGCTCGACGGCACCGAGAACAAGGGCCGGCTCGGCGCCAATGCGCTGCTGGGCGTCTCCATGGCGGTCGCCAAGGCCCAGGCCTCGGAGATGGAGCAGCCGCTGTGGCGCTATCTCGGCGGCGCCTACGCCCATGTGCTGCCGACCCCGATGATGAACATCATCAATGGTGGCGCGCATGCGGACAACCCGATCGACTTCCAGGAATTCATGATCATGCCGGTGTCGGCGCCGACCTTCGCCGAGGCGCTGCGCTGCGGGGCGGAGGTGTTCCAGGCGCTGAAGAAGCGGCTGGTGGCGGACGGGCACAACACGAATGTGGGCGACGAGGGTGGGTTCGCGCCGAACCTGTCGACCGCCGACGAGGCCTTGGGCGCGATCGTGAAGTCGATCGAGGCGGCCGGGTACACGCCCGGCGAGGATGTGATGATCGCCCTCGACCCGGCCTCGACCGAGTTCTTCAAGGACGGCAAGTACGTGCTGGCCGGGGAGAGCAAGACCCTCGACACCGACGGCATGATCAACCTCTACGCCGACCTGTCGGCGCGCTATCCGATCGTCTCGATCGAGGACGCGCTGGCCGAGGACGACTGGGACGGGTTCAAGGCGCTGACCGCCGAGATCGGCGCCAAGGTCCAAATCGTCGGAGACGACCTGTACGTGACCAATCCGAAGCGCCTGCGGCGGGGCATCGCCGAGGACAGCGGCAACGCCATCCTTGTCAAGGTCAACCAGATCGGCACGCTCAGCGAGACACTGGAGACCATCAACACCGCCCAGGGGGCGCGTTTCGGCACCGTCATCTCGCACCGCTCCGGCGAGACCGAGGACACGACGATCGCCGATATCGCCGTGGCGACGAATGCCGGCCAGATCAAGACCGGCTCGCTGTCGCGATCCGACCGGATCGCCAAGTACAACCAGCTGCTTCGCATCGAGGAGGCGTTGGGCCCGGCGGCGCGGTACGCCGGCCGTCAGTCGCTGGCGCCGCTGGCCGGCTAGTGGCGGAGAAATCCCGTATCCATCCGAGCCGCCTCGGCGACACGGCGACGCTGGCGCTGCCCGGCTGGCGGCGCGGCGTGTTTCCGTTCGCCTGCGCCGTCGTCGCGGTGTCCGGCGCCGCGCTGACGGTGGCCGAGGACCCGAAACCGGAGACCGGCCTGCTTATGACGGCCATCGGTATCGCCGCCGGCGCGCTGTTCCTGGTCGCGACCACGTTTCTCGGCCGCCTTCAGGTCCGGCTGGATCGGGAGGGCATGACCGTCGCGAAGCTCTGGACGGTGCGGCGCTACCGCTGGGATGAGGTTTCCGATTTCGCCGTTTCCGGCCGCACCACGGGTAGCGCCGCGCGCCTGGCCTATGTCGTCTTCGATGCCGATCGCGGCTTCGCGCTGGGCCGGGCCATGACCCGGTTCCTGACCGGGCGGGGACAGGTCCTGCCCGTCGGGCTCGTGCTCGAGGACGGTTCCGGCGACGCGCCGGTGATCGCCGAGGTGCTCAACGCCTGGCGCGACCGTGCCCTGAAGCACTCCCGGAAATCCTGAGTCTTTTCTGCAACACTCGCCTGGATTCGGCCGTTACGCCGTTGCGATTCGCGTTCTGTTCACGGTGACCGCCCGAATCGGCCGTGATTCAATGCAGCGGATTCGCAGCCAGGAGGGATCGATGTCCCTGTCCGCCGAATTGAAGCGCCGCATTCCAAAGGTCCTCGGGCCATTGGCCGCCTCCCTGCTGATGGCGTATTTCGCCTATCACGCGGTGGAGGGCGATCGTGGGTTGCGGGCCTGGCAGAGCCTCGACATCGAGATTGCCGAGGCGACGCGCGTTCTCGACGGTGTCGTCGGGGAACGCCAGGTCCTGGAAGCCCGGGTGGCCCGGCTGAACCCGTCCAGCCTCGACACCGACATGCTGGAGGAGCGCGCGCGTCTGGTGCTCGGCTACGTGCCGGCGAACGCCGTCGTCATCGGTGACGGCGTGGTCCCGGCCGACCGCCTGGTTGTGAGCGTCGCGGTTCGCTGAGCGATTTCGCTGGCTTAACCGAATTTTGGTTAAGTTACGTTTTTGCGTTGCAACACAACATCTTACGCGCCTTGAAATAGCGCGGCGTTTCCCTTAGTTCTGTTGGGACCGAGACGACGCGGCGTTGAGCCGTGCTCCGGAGACGAACAGGGGGAGACCCATGGCCCGTGCCGCCACGACGAAGTCGGCCTCGAACAGTTCGGGTGCCGCCAAGAAACCCGCCGCCAAACGCACAAGCCGAACCGCCAAGCCCGCGAAATCAGAGATGCCCTCGAAAGAGGAGCTGATCGGCTGCTACCGCGACATGCTGGTGATCCGGCGCTTCGAGGAGAAGGCGGGCC
>JGI12316J15310_10000016_pt32 | contig 27774 bp, 29 predicted proteins | sample MarCyaLeptolynsp_FD_15310 | JGI IMG/M metagenome (IMG submission 15310)
TCCGATCCACGTGGGAGCGCACGACCCCAAGATCGTCCGATGGGTCGAGGAGAACTCAGAAGCCCTGGAGCGGACGCACTCCGCTTTCTTCTCGGTCAGCTTGGCGCAGGCGAGCCACGACCCTTCCGGTCAAGAAGCGGCTAGGCGGATGGTCGACGAGTTCATTGCGAAGGTCGGCTGGCGACCCGACCTCGTCGCCTGCTTTGCCGGTGCGCTCGCCTACTCGCAATACGGCTTCGTCAAGAAGATGATCATGAAACGGATCGCCCGAAAGGAGGGCGGCGACACCGATACGTCGCGCGATTACGAGTACACCGATTGGGATCGCGTCCACGCCTTTGCGGCGGACGTCGTCGGATCGATTGAAGCGGAGTAGCCGAAGCTAGCTCGCGCGAGCGTAGGCGACCTCTACGAACTGGAGACCGTTGCGGTAGAGGCCCGGAAAGATCTCCGTCGAGTAGGTGACGCGGACGCGGCCGCTGATGCGCAGGCCGAGTTCCTTCTGGTGCAGGTCGCCCGAGACGCCGACGACGGCGCCTTCGGTCAGCGGTACGAAGGTTTCGACGCCTACGCCTCCCTCGCTGACGTCGACCAGTTTGCCGACCAGCATGCGTGACGGGCCTGAAGACGACGGGATCCGGATCTGAAGCCCCTGCGGCTTCTCCAATGTGCGTCGATGGTTCTGGCGGCGGTTTGGGGCTCCCATCAACCTCTCTTATCGGACCGCCAGGGGGCCGACTATAGGGAATCTTCGTCAGCGAGTCGCGCGGGGAGGGTTTTGCGGACGGCCTCGATGAGCGGATCGAGCGCGTAGTCGCCGGACGCTTTCTGGATCGAGCGCGTGATTCGGAGCGCTGCGCCGTCGTCGATCTCGGGTAGAGGGATCTCGACCGTCCACGCCTGGCCCGTCTCGTCGGGACGAAGCTCGCTGCGCTTGTGGCGATCTCGGCTGCGTAGCTCGACGGACCGGAAGCCGAACTCGCGGAGTCCGTCGCTGAGCGTCCGCCACAAATCCTCGAACGACTCGGAGGCCTCCATTTCAGCGGCCAGGTTGGTGGTCCTGATCTCCGCCGCCAGCAGCCGACGCGCGCCTCCGCCCCAGACGAACCTCTTGGCGGAAGAGAACTCCGTGTAGCCGAGGCTGCGGAAACCGATGGCGGCGATGACCGCGAAGAGCATCACCGCGATCCCGCGCTCCCGAATTGCCGGCTCGGCCACGACCAGCGAGACCGCCGCTCCCAGGGCGCTCACTCCGTACAGCACCATGGCCGCTTGCCGCGGTCCCATCCCTCGCTCGAGTAGCCGATGGTGGATATGGCCGCGATCGGCGGCGAAGATCGGCGCGCCACGGAGCCAGCGGCGGACGACGGACGCGCCCGTTTCCGCGATGGGAAAGGCGAGGGCGAAGACCGGCGCCGTCATCGCCAGCAGGGTGGCCGACTTGTGCGACCAGAGGATGGAATAGGCGCCGAGCAGGAAGCCGATGAGCATGGCGCCGCTGTCGCCCAAGAAGATCGTCGCCGGGTTGAAGTTGTAGCGCAGGAAGGCGAGCAGAGCCGCGGCCAAGGGAATGGTCAGGATCTGGAGTTCCGGGTCTCCCTTGAGCAACGCCGAGAGCAGGATGGTCGTCGTGGCGAACAGTCCTACGCCTGCGGCCAGACCGTCGATGCCGTCGATCAAGTTGAACGCGTTGGTGGCGGCCAACAGCCAACCCACGGTCAGCGGAAAGGTGACCCAGGCCGCGTCGCTGAAGACTTGTCCGCCGATCGCATCGATGCGTAATCCGGCGAACCACAGCCAGGCGGCCGCGCTGAATTGGCCGGCCAGCTTGAGCCAGGCGTTGAGGTCCCACAGGTCGTCCGCGACGCCGACGGCGAACATCAACAAGGCGGCGGGGACAAGCGGCAAGACGCTCTCGACGGCCGCCGCGAAATCGCCTCCTTCGAGCCGCGCGAACAGCGCCAACGCGGCCGCCACGGCCAGCAGAATCGGCACGCCGCCGAGCCGCGGAACCGGTTCGCGATGCCGCTTGCGAGCCTGGTCGGGACGGTCGACCAGCCCGGCGCGCAGCAAGGCGTCGCGCACCCAGGGCGTGGTCAGGTAGCAGATCGCGAACGCCGCGCCCGCCAGGTAGATGAGACTGCTCATCGCCGCAGGACGATTGTTTCACAGCCTGGCGCTATGCTTGAACGAGTGCCCTTCGCCGACTACATCGGGAACGCCGCGACGGTCGGGTCTTTGCGTCGACTGGCGGCCGAGGATCGCTTGCCGCAGACGCTGTTGTTCGCCGGTCCGCTCGGCGTCGGCAAGGCGACGTGCGCGCGTTTCCTAGCCGCGGCGCTCAATTGCGATCGCAACGACGGGGATTTTTGCGGCGAATGCTCGAACTGCCGGCGCATCCTCTCGGCCGACCTATCTCGGGACGAGTATGCCGACCAGATTGAGGAACGCGCAAAACAGCCGGCGGCGAAGCGCGCGGACGCTCCGCTGGTTTTCGCCGCGCATCCCGACGTTCTGATCTTTCCGCCGGACGGTCCGTTGCGGCTGATCTCGATTGAGCAGGCGCGGCTGTTGCGGCGCAGCGCGCAGTACGCGCCGTCGGAGGGGCGTCGTCGGGTTTTTGTGATCGACCACGCCGACCGAGCGAATGAGGAAGCGGCCAATTCGCTGCTGAAGACGCTGGAGGAGCCGGCCGACGCGCTGACGATCATCTTGACGTCGGAGAAGCCGTTCGACTTGTTGCCGACGATCCGCTCGCGGTCGGTGCCGTTCTACTTTTCGCCGTTGACGACGCAAGAGATGGACCGCTACTTTGGCGCACGCGAGGAGTTCTCTGAAGCCGATGCGGCCCGTTTGGCGGGGTGGTCGCAAGGCAGTCCGGGACGGGCGTTTGCGCTTGACCCCGAGCAGTTTCTGGCCCGGCGAGAAGCGATGCTTGCGCTGCTGCGGACGGCGCTTGGAGAGGCCGGGTTCCTCCATGCGACCGGGCGGCTGGAGGCCGTGGCCCGCAAGCAGTCGGAGAAGATCGAGGTCCTGGTCGAGATGCTCGAGAGTTTGCTGCGCGACCTGCTGCACCTGCACCACGGCTCGGGGCGAATCGTTCATCAGGATATCCGCGAAGAACTGCGGGAGTTGGCTGAGCGGGCTCGGTTTGAGTGGATTGAAGAGGCTGTTGGGCGGCTGGCGGAACTGAATGAGCTTGGAAGGCGGAACATTCAGAAGCAGATTGCGCTGGAAGCGGTTGCGGTGGGGCTGCGGTCCTGAGGGGCGCGAAGTTGCTTGGTCGAAAGGGTGTCGGCGCCCTACGGGCTAAGCAACGGGCTCTTGCTTCGCAAATCGCCCTGGGCCCGCTCCATCAGGGGGCGTGAAGAATTCGAGTTGGCGGGTCGTGAACGGATGTTCGAAGTCTTCGCAGCTCTTGCTGTTGCGGGATTGGCGAAGGGCGCCGTGCGCGAGACGGGCGTCAAAATGAATGACGGAAACAGGATGTAAGTAACGGACTTTGAGAATCCTACTTGCGAGGCAATATCGCAACGGGCGAGGCTTCACGTGTGATCGTGGTCACGGGCTCACGCCCGCGGCACTGTTGTTCGTTCGCCGTCGGTCGTGGGGCGATCAAATAGACCCGGACCTTCGAGCACGGCTCGAAGGCGGCACGGCTGGAGCCGTGCGCCACAAAGAACACGGGTCAGGGTTTGCGGGTGCGGTGGGCTAGGCGGTACTCGCGGCGGCGTAGGGCATCTTCGTAGCGGCGCTTCTCGTCGTCGGTCTCCGCGATCAGGGGCGGTACGGGGATCGCGTTGCGGTCTTTGTCCAACGCTACAAAAGTCAGGTAGGCGGAGGCGACGTGGCGGTTGTAGGCGGTGCGCATGTTTTCCGCCCAGACCTTGACGCCCACTTCCATCGACGTGCGGAAAGCGCGGTTGACCGAGGCGCGCAAGACCACCAGCTCGCCGATCATGACGGGCTCGACGAAGTCCATGTGGTCGAACGAAGCGGTGACGACGAACTGCCTGCTGTGTCGAGCGGCGGCCAGTGCGCCGGCGATGTCGACCAGATGCATGAGCCGTCCGCCGAGCAGCGTGCCTAGGCCGTTGGCGTCGTTCGGCAGCGTCAGCTCTGAGAGCGTGGAGTGCGATGCGCTCGCCGGTTTCCCGTCCATCTCTCTGAGTGTAGACCCGTGCGAGAGACGGCGACGAGGGACGGCGGCGCCGCTTAGGCGCCGGTGGCCTGGACGAGCTCGGGGGCGTCGACGTCTCCGGCCGGAGGGTGTACGGCGAACGTACCGGCGCGCCGAGTGAGCTTGTCGATCGAAAGCAAGATGACCTGACGTCGGCGAATCTCGATGCAGCCTTCTCGCTGCAGACGATTCAGCGCGCTCGAAGCGGTCTCGCGCGTGGCGCCGACCATGGCGGCCAAATCCCGCTGAGAGATCTCGAAGCGCAGCGATCCGCCGTGCGGCCCGGCCGAGTGAGCCCAGCGCAGCACCAAGCGTGCGATACGTTGCTCGACCTCAAGAAAACTCACCCACTGCACCTGCTGTTCAAGGTCGCGCATTCGCCGACGCAACAGGGGCGCGAGGGAGAGCCAAAACTCGGGGCGTCGCTCGACGTACCGCATGACCGAGCGAGTCGGGATCATACTGATGGAGGCCCGCTCCAGGACCTCGGCGTCGGATTGGCGAACCCGATCGCCCATGAGCGCGTTCTCGCCGAAGATCTCGCCCGGTTCGACGATGTGGAAGAGGCAGTCCTTGCCGCCAGGGCCTTGGACGAACGTCTTTACGCGACCGCTCTTTACGGCAAAGACCCGGTCGGCGGGATCGCCGTAGGCGTAGAGCTGTGTGCCGCGGCTGAGGTTCGACAGCGTAACCGCTCCTTCCAGTTGCGCCAGTTCGGCGCCGAAGCCCGTTTCGGGCAGATGAGAAACGGCGGTTGCTGTAGCCACAATGAACTCCGATCCGCGGCTAGAATAGCAGACCAGATCCGCGGTTAAAGAAGTATTTTCAGCTAATGCGGGTCTTTTTATGCAAAATTTGCGCCAACTCAAAACGGTCGGCTAAGCCCGCATCTGTGATTTGGTCTCGAAATGACTTGATTTCAGCGATATAGAGATCGAGCGCATCGCGAATATTATCTGGATTAGTCAGCAGGATTCCTTTCCAGATTTCGTATGAACTGCCGGCGAGTCGAGTCATGTCGCGCAGGCCGCCGCCCGCGACGCGCAGATGTTCGGGGTCGGCGAGCCCGTCGGAAACGGCGGCTGCGAGGGCGCTCGAAGCGAGTTGCGGGACATGCGAAGTGAGGGCGGTGGCGCGATCGTGCTCTTCGGGCGTGAGGTCCATGGCAGCGGCTCCGATTTTGACGATCCAGCGTCGGAAATCCGACTCCAGCTCGCTCGCCTCGGCGCCGGGTTCGGGCGTCAGCGCCCAGACGGCTCCTTCGAACAGTTCGGCCTCGGCGATGGCGACGCCGCGCCCTTCCTTGCCCGCCATGGGGTGCCCGCCGAGAAAGCGCGCGTCGGATTCGGCGAAGACTTCGTTCGCGCGGCGGACGATCGCTTCCTTCGTGCTGCCTGCGTCGGTCACCAATGAACCCGGGCGAGCGAGCCGTGCGACTTCGGGCAGTTGTTCGAGGATGCGCAGAATCGGCTGCGCTAGGAAGATCAAGTCGGCTTCGCCCAGTGCGTCTTCGAGCGAGGCGCCGCGATCGACGGCGCCGTGTTCCAGCGCGGCTTCGATCGTGGCGGGACGGCTGACGCCGATGAGTTCGCCTGTGAAGCCGGCCTTCTTCAGCGCCAGTCCGAACGACCCGCCGATCAGGCCGACGCCGACGATGGCAACTCTCTCGATGGGCATCGGGTCAGGACGAGGATTTGACGCCCGCGCTTTGGATGTCGCGCATGGCGGCCATGATCTCCTCGAAGACGCGGTCGACGGCTTCGGGCGAAAGCGGACCGTCGTTGGCGGCGCGCAGGTTTTCATGCACGCGCCGTTCGCGGTCCGGGTCGAAGACGTCGATGTTGTTTTGCCGCTTGAGCGGCGCCAGCTCCAGCACGCAACGCGTCCGGCGATTGAGCAGCGAGACGATCTCGCGATCGATGGCGTCGATTTCCTCGCGCCAGTCGGAGAGGTCCTTCATGGCAGTCCTATTCTACCCTCAGCCCGGCGCTGAGCTCGCCGGCCAAGGCTTCGAGCTTCTGCGCCAGCTCGGGCGAATCCTGGTTGTCCTCGACGACCCGCATAAAGGCGCTGCCGACGATCGCTCCGTCGACCTGGGGCGCGATCGCTTCCATGTGCGCGCGGGTGGAGAGTCCGAAGCCGAGCGCCAAGGGGAGGTCGGTCGCGCGGCGGGCGCGCTCGACTAGGGGCAAGGCGGTATCGGCGACGGTTGTGCGCGCGCCGGTCACGCCGGCGGCGGCGACTAGGTAGAGGAATCCGCTCGACTCGGCGGCGACGGCTTTGAGCCGCTCGTCGGAGGTGGTTTGCGAGCCGAGGAAGACGGTGCTGAGATCGCGGGCGCGCATTTCGGCGAGATAGTCGCCGGCGGCTTCGATGTTGAGATCGGTGACTAGGGCGCCGTCTCCGCCGGACTCGGCGACGCGCTTGGCGAACTCGGCGTAGCCGTAGCGCATGATCGGGTTCAGGTAGCTGAAGAAGACGATCGGGATTTCGGATTGGCGACGGATCTCGGCGACGAGTTCGAAGATGCGTTGCATCGTCGTGCCGGCACGGAGCGCGCGGTCGCTGGCGCGCTGGATGACCGGGCCGTCGGCGATGGGATCGGAAAACGGGGCGCCGAGTTCGAGAATGTCGGCGCCGCCGCGTTCGAGGGCGAGCACGAGTTCGACGGTGCGATCGGGCGACGGATCTCCGGCGGTCAGGTAGGCGATCAGCGCGCGCCGGTTCTCCGCCCGGCAACGCTCGAAGGCCTGATCGATGCGATTGGAAGCCAAACTACGAGGATACGATTCGGCGGCTTGCCGTGTCTCGTCCCGAGACGTCAGTCCATGTCGGGCATGTTCTCGCGGAAGATGCCGATGTCTTTGTCGCCGCGGCCGGAGAGGTTGACCAAGAACCTTTGGCCCTTGGCTTCGGGTGCGCGGCGGATCGCCTCGGCTAGTCCGTGCGCGGATTCGAGCGCGGGGATGATGCCTTCGAGACGCGAGAGCATGCGCACCGCGTCGAGGGCGTCGTCGTCTCGGCAGGAGACGTATTCGACGCGGCCCTGGTCGTGGAGCCAAGCGTGTTCGGGGCCGATCGAGGCGTAGTCGAGTCCGGCCGAGACCGAGTGCGTCAGGGAGATCTGCCCATCTTCGTTTTGCAGCACGTAGCTGTGGCAGCCGTGGAGCACGCCCGGGGCGCCTCCTTCAAAGCGCGCCGCGTGATCGCCCAGAGCCGATCCGCGTCCGCCGGCTTCCACGCCGACCATCTTGACGCTCGGTTCGTTGAGGAAGCGGTGGAACAGGCCGATCGAGTTCGATCCGCCGCCGACGCAGGCGAAGAGCACGTCGGGCAATCCGCCCGCGGCTTCTTCAAACTGCCCGTGGGCTTCCTTGCCGATCACCGATTGGAAGTCGCGAATCATCTGCGGGTAGGGGTGCGGGCCGAGCACCGATCCGAGCAGGTAGTGCGTGTCTTCAAACGACGCCGTCCAGTCGCGCATAGCTTCGGAGATGGCGTCCTTGAGCGTGCGCGAACCGGTGGCTACGCCGCGCACCTCGGCGCCCATCAAGCGCATGCGGAAGACGTTCAGCTCCTGACGGCGCATGTCCTCCTCGCCCATGTAGACGACGCAGTCGAAGCCGAACAGGGCGCAGACGGTGGCCGACGCTACGCCGTGCTGACCGGCGCCGGTCTCCGCAATAATGCGCCGCTTGCCCATGCGTCGGGCGAGGAGCGCTTGGCCGAGGCAGTGATTGATCTTGTGCGCGCCGGTGTGCAGCAAGTCCTCGCGCTTGAGGTAGATGTCGGCGCCGCCCAGCTTCTCGCTCAACCGCTTGGCGTGATAAAGCGGCGTCGGCCGGCCGGCGAATTTGGCGTTGAGCTCGGCTAGTTCGGCGTGGAAAGCGGGGTCGTTTTGGGCCTCGCTGTAGACCGCTTGGAGTTGCTCGATCGGCGCGATCAGGATTTCGGGCAGATAGCGCCCGCCGTAGGGTCCGTAGCGCCCGTCGGCGTCGGGGACGGCGGTGAAGGAAGCGGGTGCGGCCATGTCTCTACTTTAGCGAGTACCGCAGCCGGTACCGCAGGGATCAGAACGCCGCGATCGGGTCGTCCAGTTCGGCTTAGGCCCGCGGCGGGGTCGTTGATTGGCGGACCAGCAGGCGCGGTTCGACGACGGCGTCGCGGGTCTCCGGATTCCCGCCGTCGATCAGCGCGAGAAGCATCTTGCCCGCCGCGCGGCCCATCTCTTCTCGCGACCACGACGCCGTGGTGAGAAAGGGCTCCGGCATGTAGTCGCTCTCAATGCTGCCGATCCCGGCTACGGAGACGTCTTTGGGTACGCTCAGTCCGGCTTCGCGCGCGGCCTGGATAATGCCCATCGCGCAGGGGTCGTTGATGCCGACGACCGCCGTCGGTTTCTCCTTCCGCTTGAAGAAGGCGCGTCCGCCCTGCAAGCCGTCCTCGACGCCGAAGTCGCCTTCGACCACCAGCGAGTCGTCGACGTCCAAGCCGGCGGCCGACATCGCCTCGCGGTAGCCCTGCTCGCGCAGGATCGCCGGACTTACCGGTCGCCCGCGCACGAAACCTATGCGGCGGTGCCCCAGCTCGATCAGGTGTTCGACGACCAGCCGCGTCGCCGTCGCGTCGTCGGTGCGGACGCGCGGGCAGTCGAATTGGGGGAAGTAGCGATCGATCAAGACGAACGGTACGCCTTCGCGCTGCAGCCCCTCGAAGAGTTCCGGGTTCTCGGCCAGGTAGGACGACGCGACGACCAGGCCGTCCGCGCGGCTGCCGACGAGCATGTCGATCGCGCGTTTCTCGATCTGCTCGTCGCCGCGCGAGTTGCACAGGATCAGGGTGTAGCCGGCGTCTTCAATCTCGTCTTGCACGCCGGCCATGATCTCGGCGAAGAAGACGTGCGAGACCTCGGGGATCACGACGCCGATCATGTTCGACTTCTTGGTTACGAGGCTGCGCGCCCAGCGGTTGGGCCGATAGTTGAGTTCCCGCGCGCGCTTCTCGACCCGCTGGCGCGTCGCATCCTTCACGTCGGGATGCCCGCTGAGCGCGCGAGAGACGGTCATCGTCGAGAGTTCGAGATCGGCCGCGATGTCTTGGATCGTGACCATCTTGCGCGTCGTGCGAGGCGAACGTGGCATGGTTGGATAGAATCAGAGTCGGGAGCGAAATCGCGCTCCCGATGCGAACGTGGCGGAATTGGCAGACGCGCTGGATTTAGGTTCCAGTGGGGCAACCCGTGAGAGTTCGAGTCTCTCCGTTCGCACCAACTAGATCCTACACAACTCGGGCGGATTCGAGTTGGTACGATGGCGCGGATGCCCGTTCACCCGTCCGCCGTCGTGGATGCGACCGCGAAGGTCGATCCGTCCGCGGAGATCGGCCCGTTTTGTGTTGTCGGCCCCGAAGTTGAGATTGGCCCGGGGACTCGGCTCCGCTCGCAAGTCACCGTTGAAGGACCGACGGTGATCGGCGTCGAGAACGTCTTCCAACCGTTCTCGACGATCGGCGTGGCGCCGCAAGATCTGAAGTTTCACGGCGAGCGTTCGCGGCTGGAGATCGGCGACCGCAACGAGGTGCGCGAGTTCGTCTCGATCCATCGCGGCACTGACGCCGGCGGGCTGGTCACGAGCATCGGCTCGGACAATCTGATCCAGGCCTACGCCCATGTGGCGCACGATTGCGTCGTCGGATCGCATACGATTCTCGCCCACGGCGCGACGCTGGGCGGACATGTGACGGTGGAGGATCACGCGGTGGTCGGGGCGTGGTGCGGCGTCCATCAGTTCTGCCGCGTCGGGGCGCACTGCTACATCGGCGGCTACAGCGTGATCACGCAGGACGTGATGCCCTATTCGGTGGTCGTCACGGCGCGCGACGCCAAGGCGTTCGGGGTCAACAAGACCGGGCTCGAACGGCGCGGCTTCGAGGCGGAGGACATTCGCCCGCTGCACATCGCCGTGCGCATCTTGACCAAGTCGGGTCTCAACGTCGAGCATGCGCTCAAGCGGATCGACGAAGAGGTGGAGCAGACGGAACACGTCGTGCGGCTGGTCGAGTTTATCCGCTCGTCCCAGCGCGGCATCGTCAAGTAGGCTCGCTGTCGTCAGCCGACGCTGAACGGGCCGAAGTAGACGCTCAAGACCAGGAAGAAGCGCTCGCCTTCGGCGTCGCGATCGGCGCGCAAGGCGTCTTCGAGCGCGCGGATGGCGCCGTCCAGCGTCTCCTCCATGCACTGCAACGGCGGATGCGGGCAGGCGGCTAGGTAACCGTCGTCCACCTTCTGCACGACCGCTTGGACGATGTCGGCCATTCGCTCGAATGTAGGCCGCGGCTTCGGGCGTGTCAACTTTTGCCATGATGGCCCCGATAAAAACCATTCATTGGACTGGCGCGGCGATCCGAGCGTAGTCTGAAGTTGTCAACTTTTTCGTCGCCGCACTCGCATCCGGCGACCCTTCCTAGCCGAAGGATCCCCCGCAGTTCCAAGCCCGACCGGCGTCGTCCGATTACGACGCGAACCGTCGAACTGCGCCCGCTCTTCTCTTCACTTGTTTCTCTCTCGGAGGTCGTCCTTTGCGAACGACTCGCTTGAAGTGCATCTTCATCCTTTTCGGCTCCTCTCTCTGTGTTGGTCTCTATGTCGGCGTCGGCGCTCAGGCGCAGACGGCAGGCCTTCAGCATCGACCTTGCGTGACCGCGGACGCCTCGGTCTCGGGCGGCGGCTGCGGCGCGCCGTCGTTCGGGCCCAGACCCATGGGACGCGCGGGACGCCTAGATCAGACGCCCTCTCTCGCCGCTGCCGCTCCGCCCGCCGGGGCTTCCCGGCCTGTTGCGCGCGAAGCTTCGGTCTCGCTCGCTCGGCTGCGTCACGCGCCTCCTCCCGCCGCCGTGCGCGAGGTTGAGCGGGCGCAAGAATCGTTTGCGCGCGGCAAGACGGAGGCCGGGCTGCGTCGTCTCGAGAAGGCGATCGAGATCCACCCTGATTTCATCGAGGCGCGTAACAACCTGGGCGTGCACTACATGCGGGCGGACCGCGTGGCGGAAGCCGTCGAGCAGTTTGAGCGCGTATTGGAGCTGGACCCTTCCGCCGCGCAGACTTGGACGAATCTCTCCTTCGCGCTGTTCGCGCAGCAGAGGGTGGAGGACGCCCGCTTCGCCGCCTCGCGCGCGCTGGAGATCGATCCGCGTTCGGCCGCCGCGCACCTGAGTCTCGGCCGGATCTTGCTGGCGCAAGGCGCGTCCTCGGCAAGCGCCGTCGAGCATCTGCGTTCCGCCGGCGAGCGCTACCCGCGCGCCCGTCTGTTGGCGGCGGAAGCGCTGCTGGCGTCCGGGGAGGCGGCGGAGGCTCGCAAGCAGCTTCGTCTGTTTCTTGCGCTCCAATCCGAGCCGATACGATGAAGGCGCCTTGCGCGCCGACGTCATTCGCAGCGCTCCCGCTCGCTCGATTCTGAGCCCGGTCTCGGGATTTCTCGCCCGCGCCGGGTTTACCCACTCGCTCACTCCGGCGCGCAACTGCACCTACGGTTGCCTGTACTGCTACGTCCCGACGATGCGCGTCCAGGGCGGTCTGCAACCGGAGGACTGGCGACGGTGGGGCGAGTTCACGACCTTCAAAGAGAACGCGGCCGAGCTGGCGGCCAAGACGCTGCGGCCCGGCCAGCGGATCTACTGCTCGCCGCTGACCGACCCTTATCAGCCTGCCGAGGGCGACCGCCAGGCCATGCCCGCGCTGCTTCGCGCCGCGGCCGAACACCCGCCCGACTGCTTCGTCCTGCAAACGCGCGGACCGCTCATCCTGCGTGATCTCGATCTGCTGCGGCGCCTCGACCAGCGGACGCGCTTGCGCATTAGCTTTTCCGCGACAACGGATCGCGAGGAGGTCGCGCGTCGGTTCGAGCCGCATTGCGAATCGATCCGCGAACGCTTCGAGACGATTCGCGCCCTGCGTGATGCGGGACTTGCCGTGCACGCGACGCTCGCGCCGCTGCTGCCTTGCGACCCGGAGCGGCTCGCGCGATGGGCGGTCGAATCGACCGAACGCGCCGTCGTGATCGACCCGCTGCACGTGCGGGCCGCGAAGCCGCGCGGCGCCGTCACCCGCGAGCAGGCGGTTGAGCTGTGCCGGCGCTTGGGACATGACGAGTGGCTCGATCCCGGCTATCAGCAATCGGTCGTTGAGCGCATCGAGGCGGTTGTGCGGGGCGCCGGACGCTTGTGCGGAGTCGGCGAGTCGGGCTTTGCGCTGCTGGCTTCGGACTAGCGCGCGCTTCGCTACAATTGGCGCTCATGCGGCGACTTTTGTTCATCTCTCTAGCTATGATCGCGCTCGGCTGCGGCGGCGGTTCGGAGACCGGCTCGGATTCCGGAGCCCGTTCGATCGCCGTGATCCCCATGGGCACGACGCACGAGCACTGGAAGTCGCTGCACGCCGGAGCCGTCAAGGCGGGGCAGGAGCTCGGCGTCGAGATTATCTGGAAGGGGCCGCAGAAAGAGGATGATCGCGAGCAACAGATCGCCGTGATCGAAGACATGATCGCGCGCGGCGTCGACGGCATTCTGCTGGCGCCGCTCGACAAGTCCGGTCTGCGCCAGGTCGTTCGTGAAGCGAAGTCCGCCGGCATCCCGACCGTCTGCGTGGATTCCGGGCTCGAAGGCGAGGATCACGTCAGCTTTGTCGCCACCGATAACTACGACGGCGGCGTGGCCGGAGCCAAACGTCTCGCCGAGGTTTTGGGCGAGAAAGGCAAGGTGATCATGATGCGCGCGATGGTCGGCGTGGAGTCGACCGGCGACCGTGAGCGCGGCTTTTTGGAGACGATCTCCGAGTATCCGGACATCGAAGTTCTGTCGGAGAACCAGTACGGCGGGGTGACGGTCGAGAGCGGCTATCAGATGGCCGAGAATCTGCTCAATCGCTATCGCGGCCAAGTCGACGGCGTGTTCACTCCGAACGAATCGACGACCTTCGGCATGCTGCGCGCGCTGACCGACGCAGGGCTCGCCGGGCAAGTGCGCTTCGTCGGATTCGATACGTCGGAGAAGCTGATCCAGGCGCTTGAGGCCGAGCAACTCGACGGACTGGTGCTGCAAAACCCGTTCAAGATGGGCGAGGAAGGGGTGCGGACGCTGATTCGGCAACTGGACGGTGAGACGGTCGAGCGTCGGCTTGATACCGGGGTCGCGGTCGCGACGCCCGAGAATCGGACGGAGGCCGACGTCGCGACGCTGCTGCGTCCGCCGCTCGCCGAGTATCTAGGGGAATAAGTCAGCGGGCGAATTCGTTAGCGGATAAAGCGTTTGACGAAGTCTTCGCCGAGACCGATCTCCGTGTAGTGCTTGCGGCACATGTCGATCTTGGTAAATACGTCCTCATACCCGATGTTTTTTCCCCACGGGTCGACGTAATTCATCACGCCGTTTACTTGGAAAAGCGTGATCATCTCTTTGCAGTCGTCGGGAACGTAGAGGGTATGCGTTTCTCCGGGCGGTTCGTAGACATAGCCGCCCTCCTCGGCCGTCCAATCGTGCTCTAAGTAGCGCCATTTTCCCTTGAGCACGTATCCGTGGACGGGCTGCGGGTGTCGGTGGCGGGCGAGGATGCCCGACTTTTGCACCTTCAGCAGGTTGACCCAGTAGCCCTGGCTCGCGTTGAGACACAGCGGTCGAAACCAGACGTTTTCGGCTTGCGGGACCCACTCCCGCTCGTCGTTGGGCAGTACGGACGGGATGACGATCTCCGAACCCGCGTCCTGCGGGAAGGGGAGCTGATAGGGCATGCGCGACTGTTCGTCGGCGTTCGGTTCCGGAGGCATGTCGCCTCGCAGCGTATCAAATCGCCTAGCGGCTCGACTGTTGTTTGAGGACCGGGTGATCGTCGCGCGAGCGGGGATCTTGCGGGATCGGCATGTGACTCCGCGGGCGGACCAGCAGCCAGACGAACGCGGCGATGCCGAGTCCGTAAAGCCGCCAATTCGGCTCCGCCTGTTCCATACCGAAATAGGAACCGACGAAATAGCCGATGAATAACAGCGCAGCTAGAAAGGCGAGTGAGACTGCGGCGCGGAACAGTCCTTTCCACATCTGTTCGAGCACGGGCCTTGTTATACCGTGCTGAGAACGGGCATATCAAGCGCCGCGCATCGAATTCGACGGTTTGTTATGGAAACTTTGTACGCTTCCGTCCAAACCGGCCAAAAACCCGACGCCGCTATCGGTCGGAACAGGCCGCTGTCGCATCGGCGGGGACCGTCTTCCACTGCATGCGCGCGCCTTCCCGGATCAAATAGGACTCGCCGAGTACGACGAACGAGCCCGACCCCGGATCGGACATTTCGGGATCCGTCTCATAGGCGATGGCTCGATTGCCCGACTTGAATCGACCGTTTGTGTCGACGCGTCCGCCTGGGCTGCTGCGCGCCATTTGCGGAATGCGTTCGACGAGTTCCAAGGTGGCGTTGACGGGAGCGCAACCTTCTGCCCAGCGAATTTCGGAGAGCCGTAACGTGATCGTGGTTGATCGCCGCAGTTGGTCTTGCATCGAGAGCTCTTCGGTAGCGCCGATCGTCCGGAGGCCTACGACGCGCCCGAGTACCTCGGCGCCTTTGGGGATGCGCTCGCCGCCGGGCAGTTCGACCGCCTTGTAGAGTTCCGCTCGGAATCGATCTCCCGCCCACGCTCGGTCGGAACTCAACGTATCTCTGAGGGTGATTCGCAGGTCGATGCCGGCGGGGATGACGACGGCCGCCGCGCCTCCCCCCGAAGCTTGGGCGGCGTCCTCCCGCGCGGTTCCAAACCGGATCGTCGTCTCCGTCTGATAGGACCGGCAGGAGCGGAAGGCGAGCTGGTTCCGTGCGACCGGTCCTTGCAGGGATTCGACCTCGATGCGCGCCTCGGAAGGCAGCCAAGTCGATCGTCCGCCGACGTCGACCTGTTGGTACTCGACCGTGTTTGCGATGCGCGCCAGCCCCGTTTGCGGCGGAGGCTGCGGAACGCGAACCTCGAAATACGTCACCTGCGCCGTCTCTTCGTCGACGTGGAAGACGCCTTGATAGGCGGCGAGAACGTTGTCCGCCTCGGTGACCAGCGCGTAGCGGCTTGCGGCCTGATCGACCGCGTAGCGGTAAGCCGCTCGACCCGGCGCCGGCGCCTCGGCGATGCGCTCGATCCGCGTCCGCGAATCGGTGAAGGTCGTCCGGCCGTGGGACGAGAACTCGCCTGTCGAGGCGAGGCCGGGGCCGAGCAAGTCGGTCAGCGGTCGCTCTTCGAAGGCGTCTCCCGGCCAAGCGAACAGTTCGCGGCCGTCGACTACGGAGACTTCGAGGCGCGCCGCCTCGCGCGAACGAAATCGACGGGTAGCCGCTGAGGGCAAGACGAGCCGCTCGACCTCGAGAACGCAGGTGAAGTCGGCGGTCGCGTCCAGTCGCTCGACCATGTTTGCGCGCGCCCTCTCTAGTAAGGGATCTTCCGCTGCGGAGGCGACGGCGGCGAGGACAAGGGCAGGGACAAGGCCGCGGCGAACCACGGCGACTGAGTATATCAGCGGCCGGATCGCTCGACGGTTCGCCTAGCGGATGCCTTCCACCAAGCGATCGACGGCCGGCCGGAAGACCTCGGGCGGCGGGATCAGGCTGATCACCAGGCGCGCTTCGCCGTCGAATCCGAACAGGTGTCCGGGGTGGACTTGGACGCCGGCGGTCTCGAGGAGGAAGAGCGCCCACTCGTCGTCGGTCGACGATGCCGGAGCCCGCAGGACGGCGTACCATCCGCCCTCGGCCTGTAGGCGCGAGACGGGTGAATCGCCGCCCAGCTTGGAATCGAGGTAGGCGAGGTTCTGCGCGATCCGGTCGAGGATCTGCGGCTGAATCAGCTTGCGCTGTTCGATCAAGACCGGTGCGGCGACCTGCGTGGGCGTGGAGGCCGAGAGGTACGTGTCGGCGATCACTTCCAAGCGCGCCGCGGCGGCCGCGTCCGGTCCCACCGGCCCGCGGATCACGATCCAACCGAGCTTCATCTGCGGAAGCGCGGACATCTTCGAGAGGCCGGAGATCGTGAACGTCAGCGAGAGTCCGCGCGTGTTGAGCGTCTCCGCCTTGGTCTCCTCGCTCCAGACGTAGTCGAGGAAGACCTCGTCGGCGATGATCGCGAAATCGTTGCGCAGCGACAGCCGCACGAGCATGTCGCGCTCTTTGGACTTGAGGATCGAGCCGGTCGGGTTGTTCGGCGAGACCAGGAGCACGGCCTTGGTGCGCGGGGTGATCGCCTTGGCCAGCGCTTCCATGTCGATCGACCAGCCGTGGTCGTAGAGCAGCGGGTAGTGGGTGAGCTTGACGTCGGCCAGGTCGGCCAAGTAGGAGAAGAGCGGGTAGCTGGGTTGCGGCGCAAGGATCTCGTCGCCGGGTTCGCACAGCAGCCGGAAGCACCAGGAGTAGGCTTCGCTCGACGAGGAGGTGAGGAAGATGCGGTCGGCCGAGGTCGGCGAGCCGATCTCCTCGTAGTAGCGGGCCACGGCGTCGCGCGCGCTGCGGATTCCGCGCGGGACTGGATCGTAGTCCATCACCTGGGCGGCTGACAGCGCCTCGCGGATGCGCTCTTCGTCGTAGAGGAAGCCGCAACGGGTCGGGTTGGACTCGGTCAGGTCGAGCAGTTCGGCGCCCGAGCGGCGTAGGGCGGAGAGGCGTTTTGCGAGCTGCGTCGGCGCAACCGGCCAATCGGTTCGGGCGGAGAACATGAGGTCTTAATGCGAGCTAGACCCTTAGCCTAGCGACCGACCGCGTAGAGCGTGCTCTCGCCGCGTAGGAGCATGCGGTCGCCGACGACCACCGGCGAGGAGATGAACCGTTCGTCCTCGCCCATCGGGTTCCGCGCCAGGACCTCGAACGCCTTGCCCAGCTTGACGACGGTGACGACGCCGTTCTCGCCCGCCAGGTAGAGCCGCCCGGCCGCTGCGACCGGCGAGGCCTTGAAGGCGCCGAAGTCGGGCAGCCGTTGTTGCCGATAGAACGTCTCGCCCGTGCGCGCATCGAATGCGCTCAAGAAGCCGCGGTCGCTCAGCACGTAGTAGATCCCCTCGTGCAGGACCGGCGACGGGGTATAGGCGTTGCCGCGTTGGTTGGTCCACAGAACGGCGTCGCTGCCGGTCAAGTCGCCCTCTTCGCCGAGCCGCACGGCCATCAGGTTCGGGTTGCGGTGGCCGGTCATCACGAGCACGAAATCGTCTTGCCGCAGCGGCGTCGGGATGGCGTTGGTGCCGAGTCCCTTGGCGCTCCAAATCACGTCGCCGGTCTTGAGATCGTGCGCGCGGGTCGTCTCGCCGGGGGTGATCACTTGCATGCGCCCGTCGACCTCGGTGACGAACGGCGGCGCCCAGGTTGAGAGTCCGTCGTGCATGGCGCGCCAACGCTCCTTGCCGGTGTGCTTGTCGAGCGCCAGCAGGTACGACTGTTCCTCTTGGTCGCAGTTGAGCAGCAGCGTATCGCTTGCATGGACCGGCGCCGATCCTTCGCCGAACGAGTTACGCATGTTGAGCCGGATCGGCAGATCGGTCTTCCACTTCAGTTCGCCGTCGAAGTCGTAGGCGTAGACGCCGCGTGAGCCGAAGGAGACGAACAGCGTCTCGCCGTCGGTCACCGGCGAGTTCGATGCGTGACTGCCGTAGGTTCGGTGGTAGCCCTGGTGCGGCTCGGCCGTGGTCGCGGTGCGCTTCCAGATGGTCTTGCCGGTTTCGAGGTCGAGCGCCATTACGACGAACTCGTGCTTGGCCAGACCGGCGCCGCCGCTGCCTCGGCTGCCGAGCGGCGTGCCCGGGGCCGGAGCGTGGGCCTCGCCGATCTGGATCGCCGTCGTTAGGTAAACGCGGCCGTCGTGGACGATCGGCGTCGAAAAACCGCGCCCGGGAATCTCGACTTTCCAGTCGATGTTCTTCTCGGCCGAGAACTCGACCGGCGGATCGCCGTCGGCGGTTCCGTCGCCGTTGGGTCCGCGCCAATTCGGCCAATCGGCGGCGGCGAGGTTTGCGACGGCTAGGAAAAGCAGTAGGATGGATCGCATCTTGGACTTACAGTTTGTCGTAGTAGATCGGCCAGCGCGTGCCGTTCAGACCGTTTAAGTCCCAGACGACCTGTCCATCGCGGATGGTTACCTCGCAGACTAGCTTTTGCGTGCCGTACATCAGCGCGTCGTTGCTGTCGAGATAGCCGAAGCGGCCGCGGTGCAGTTGCAGGATCGTCACGTCGGCTCCCGCGCCCACGCTCAGGCTTCCCAAGTCCTCGCGGTGGATCTGGCGCGCCGGATTGTCGGTCGACATGGCGATCACTTCCGGCAACGAGGCGCCGAGCGTCAGGATCTTCGACATCACGTTGGTCATGTCCTTCATCCCGCGCCGCATCGAGCTGCGATGGAGGTCGGTCGAGATCGAATCCGGCCAGAAACCTTGGCGCGTGGCCGGGGCCGCGCGATTCCACCAAAAGCTGCCGGCGCCGTGGCCGACGTCGAAGAGGACGCCGCGTCTGCGCGCTTCCCAGAAGAACGAGTGCACCTTGCCTTCGGCGTCCAACCACGGGGCGCGCCCGAGGTAGGCGTGCGTGTAGATGTCGCCCGGCCGGAGGTGCTCCAGCACCAGCTCCTCAAACGGGCGCGCCGGATGGAACTCGGTCGAGCTTTCGCAATCGCGGCAGCCGCCGAAGTCGACCATCACCACGCCGCCGAACTCGCCCGCCGCCTCCACCGCGCGATCGACCGGCGCCCATTCGGGCCCCATGTAGTGGGCCGTCTTGACGCCCACCACGTGATCGGGGAAGCGCTTGGCGACTTCGACCACCGGAGCGACCTGCATGTCCGCGAGGTCCTGCTCGATCGCGCCGCCGCGCATCCCCTTGCCGACGATGTTCACGAACGCCAGCACGCGCGTGATCGAGCGATCGATGATCCGGTCCTTGAAGTCGGCGAAGTTGGACGGCCCCGAGCTGCCCGCGTCGACGGCCGTCGTCACGCCGGAGCGCAGGGTGTGATCGTCGGGGTAGACCGAGTTGTCTCCGGCGTAGGAGCCGCGCTCGCCCGTCCCGGCGTAGACGTGTACGTGCAGGTCGATCAGGCCGGGCGAGACGATTAGCCCGCGCGCGTCGATCGTGCGCTTGGCTTCGGTCGGTGAGATCGAGCTTTCGACGGCGGCGATCTTGCCGTCGGCGATCGCCACGTCGCGCACGCCGTCGATCTGGTTGCGCGGATCGATGACGCGGCCGCCCTTGATCAGCAGGTCATAGGGTTGGGCGGCGAGGACGGAGACGAGGGAGAGAAGCAGCAGGGCGAGACGCATGACGCGCCTATTCTACGTCTTCCGCCGCGGCCTGCTCCTCGCCCGGCGGACGCACCGCCGGGGCCCCTTGCCGTTCGGCCTCCGTACTGCGGAAATAGGCCGTCTCCCGTTCGAGTCCCGCCACCCAGGCGACCGCGTTGTCAGGGAACAACTGCAGGCTCGTGTTGTACTCCTGTACGGCGCGGTTGTAGCTTCGGCGTCGCTCGGCGATCTGATGCTCGGCGCCGGAGAGCTGATCTTGGAGTCGGCGCAGCGGACCGTCGGGGGTCGGCGGGCGTTCTCGCAGTACGATCAGCAGCTCGGCCAAGTGCTCGGCCAATTGCTGGTTGGCGGCGAACTTCCCTTCGCGGTCGGCGGCTCTCAACAAGTCCTCCGTCGCGGACGCTACCGCCAGTCCGCTGTCCGGGGCGACTTCGGCCGATACTCGCGCTAGTTCGACGACCGCCCGGGCCCGTTCGACCAGTTCGGTCTCGAGGGACAGCCAGGTCTCGTCGATTGCCTTGCGTCGCGTCTCCAACACGGCCATGCGTTCTTTGTAGACGGTGAAGCCGTAGGCGACGGCCGCGGCGAGCGCGACCGTGGACAGAGCAGCGATGAGCTTGGTCTTCACGGATGGTCTTTGCGGGGCGGGAGGAGCGAGAATCCGACCAGGTTTTCTGACGTCCGGGCATTTATTGTCGCTCGTTTTTGTACGGTCGGCCGAGAGTGGACAGCGCGGGCGCCGATCTGGTGCACTAGCGAGGCTCGCCCCAGCGCGAATCGCGTCGCCATGAAGCTGCCTCTGACTCCCATCCGTTGCCTGCTGCACGCTTCGCAGCAATACCCCGACAAGGTCGGAATCGTGGACGGGGACAAGCGCATCACCTACAGCCGGTTTTGGGAGCGCAGCCGCAAGCTCGCATCCGGCTTGGCCGGTCTAGGCGTTGAGCCGGGGGATCGCGTCGCCAGCCTGAGCTTCAACTGTGCGGAGTTGATGGAGCTCTACTACGGCGTTCCGATGGCGCGCGCGATTCTGCTTTCGCTCAACGTCCGACTGAGCCCCGAGGAGCAGGCCTACATCCTTGAGCATTCGGGTTCGAAGCTGGTGGTCTTCGATCCGGAGTTTCTCGCGTTGGCGGAGGCGCTTCAGCCGCGGTTGCCGGGCGTCCGTTGGCTGCCGCTTGAAGAACTCGAGGAGAGACCCGACTGGTGCGAGTCCGGCTGCTATCAGTCGCTCGTCGATCAAGCCGAGCCGGCCGAGGTCGACTTCACCACCTACGACGAAGACTCGATCGCCGAACTCTTCTATACCTCCGGTTCGACCGGCACGCCCAAGGGCGTCATGCTCAGCCACCGCACGCTCTACCTGCATGGGCTGAGCCTGATGACCGCCGGACTGCGCAGTCCGAGCCTGTTGCGCGGCGACCAGAAGGTCGAGCTGCATACGATCCCGCTCTTCCACGCCAACGGCTGGGGCCGCGCGCACGGCCTCACGATGCAAGGCGGTCGCCACGTGATGGTCAAGCGGTTCGACCCGGAGACGGTTTGCCGCCTCATCGAGCAGGAGGGCGCCACGGCCTTCTCGGGCGTTCCCACGATGGCGACGGCGATGATCCATTTCCCCGGCAAGGACCAGTTCGACCTCTCGAGCCTGGAAGAGATTACGCTCGGCGGCGCGGCGTCCACGCCTCCGCTCGTTGAAGCCGTCGAGAAGGCTTTCGATTGCCGCTGTCAGTCCGGGTACGGCCTCACCGAATCGGGCCCCGTCGCCTCCACCGCGCACCTGAAGGACGGCATCGGGAAGCTGGACGAGACCGAGCGCCGCCGTCGGCAAGCCTCGACCGGCTGGGCGGTGCCGGGCTGCGAGATGCGGGTCGCCGGACCTGACGGCCAAGACGTTCCCCGCGACGGGCAGAGCGTCGGCGAGGTGCTGATCCGCGGCGACAACGTGATGGACGGCTACTGGAACGAACCCGAGGCGACCGCCGCCGTCATGGAGGGGAATTGGCTGCACACCGGCGACATGGCCGTGTGGGACGAGCAGCGCTACTTCCTGATCGTCGACCGCAAGAAGGACATCATCATCTCCGGCGGCGAGAACATCTCCTCGCTTGAGATCGAGCGCGTCATCGCCGCGCACCCCGCCGTCTATGAGAACGCCGTCATCGGCGTGCCGCATGAAAAGTGGGGCGAGACGCCGATCGCGCTGGTCTCGCTCAAGCCGGGCGAGCAAGCGACCGAGGACGACATTCGCGAGCACGTACGCGAGCACCTGGCCGGGTTCAAGGTCCCGACGCGCGTCGAGTTCCGCGATGAACTGCCCAAGGGCGCCACCGGCAAGATTCTCAAGCGCGTCTTGCGCGAGCCGTTCTGGGAAGGTCGCGAGAAAGCCGTGCACGGCGCCGGGACGTGAGTCTCCACTTGGGGCTGTTTGAACCGTTCCGGTCGGTCTCGGGCCTGGAGCTGAAAAACCGCGTCGTCATGGCGCCGATGCCCACCTTCGCCGCCGAACCCGACGGAAGGGTTTCAGACGCGGAGGTCCGTTATTACCGGCGTCGAGCCGAAGGAGGCGTCGCGGCGGTCGTGACGGCCGGTTGCGCCGTCGCCGAAGATGCTCTCGCCTTCCCCGGCCAGTGGCGTTGCGACCACGACCGGTTTCTCCCGTCGCTCCAGCGCGTTGGCGAGGCGATCCAAGCCGCGGGCGCGAAGGCGGTCTTGCAGATCGCTCACGCGGGCGGCGACGGGCCGGGCGTCGTCCAAGCCTTCGCTCGAGCCGCCGCTCGCGCCAGGGCCGCACGCTTCGACGCGGTTGAGATCCACGGCGGCCACAACGAGCTGCTCCAGCAGGCGCTGGGGGCCGGAAGCGACCTCCCCGTCGAGGTCGTCGGAGCGGTGCGCGAAGCCGGTCCCGCTTCGGTCTGGTATCGCGTCGACCCTGGCGCCGATCCGGGCGAGCCCTCTCCGGGCGCCCACGTCGAGCGGTTGCTCGCCGAGTGCGCGTTCGATCTGTTGGACCTATCGGGCAAGCGCTACGCCCGCCCAGAGTGGAGGCGACGTCCGGCTCCGGCCTGGATCGCGGTCGGGGGGATCGAGACGCCGGCCGGAGCGGAGCAGGCCCTGGAAGACGGCGCGTCGCTAGTCGGACTCGGCCACGTGTTGTTGGCCGATCCCGACTGGACCGCGCGTGTCCGTGACGGCGTCTGGGCGCCGCTCGACGGTCCGCCGGCGGCTTCGGCTCTGCGCGAGGCTCTGACGCCCGCGCCCGTGATCGACTACCTTGTCAAGAAGGGGCGCGCGCTCGCTTCCTGAGCCTTCCGGCATGAATCCCGCGCCGAAAATCAGATCGGATCGCCTGCTCGATCTGCTTTGGGATCGCGGTTTGATCCTCTTCGGCGATCGCGTGCAAGAAGAGTACGCGTTGCGCACGCCGGTCTTTATCGACCTGCGGCGCAAGCTCCACGAAGATCTGGACGCGCTGGAGGAGCTGGGCCGCGCGCTGCATCGGCGGCTCGACGAGTGCGTCGACAGCCGGGCTCCTCAGCAAGTGATCGGCATTCCCGACACGGCTACGCCGATCGCTTTGGCTACGGCGCTGGCCTCGCGCGGAACGTCGTTTCCGCTGGCCTACGGTCAGCTTCGCAAGCGGCCGGCTTCCTATCCCGGCGGCAAGTCCGGCGAGCGGGCCTATATGGGCGTGTGTGATCCGGCGCGGGAAGTGACGCTGATCGACGACGTGATGGCTTCGGGGAAGACGAAGCTCTGGTCGATCGACCGGCTACGCAAGGACGGCCTTGAGGTTGCGCGAGTTCTGGTCGTCGTCGACCGCGACCAAGGCGGCGACGAGATCCTGGCGTCCCAGGGCGTGCCGACTTACTCTCTCTACTCCATCGCTGACGTGATCGACTACTTTGAGGGGACGGGGCGGATCTCGTCCGGGTTGGCGGCGGAAGCCCTGGCGCACGTGCAACGCCGGCGGTTCTAGCAAAAAAATGCGGGCCCTCGCGGACCCGCAGACTCATATGCTCACAACGTTTGGAGACTTATCTCCTGCCGGTCAGTAGTCCCCACCCCATGCTGAACAGACCGGCGATCATCATTGCGACCATGACGTTCCGGGACATGAATCCCTCTCCGTAGTAGAAGAAGATGAACAGCCACGACAGCGTGATAATCGATCCGAGTATGAACATTTGGGAACTCCTGACCGGCTAGGATCGTCTTCAGTCTAGGAGCGGCGCCGACCGCCGCGTGTTCCGTAATTTGCCCCAATTCGCCTAGGGACTCTCCGTAGTGGAATCAGGCGGAAGCCTTATGTCCTTTGAACCAAAGTTCCAGCGGGGACCGCTGCTACCCTAGGCCCATGCGCGGCCCGGTCTTGACGCCTTTGATCCTGCTTCTTGCCTGCGGGGACGCCGCTCCGCCGGCCGCGACCGTCGCCGAAGCCGAAGCGTTCGCTGACCGCGCCGAGGAGACGCTGTCTGAACTCTACGAAGACGCGGAGCGGATGGCTTGGATTCAATCGACGTACATCATCCACGATTCTGAAGTGCTCGCGGCCAAGCTGCAGGAGAAGGCGGTCGCGGCCCACGTGGAATTCGCCAAGGAGTCGGTCCGTTTCGACGGGTTGGACTTGCCGGAGGATACGGCTCGGCGCTTGAAGCTCCTGAAGCTGTCGTTCTCGTCGCCGTCGCCGGCCGATTCGGAGAAGAGCAAGCGCCTGTCGGAGCTTCTGGCCTCGCTGGAGAGCGCCTACGGCAAGGGCAAGTACACGCTCCAAGCCGGGCCGCGCAAGGGCGAGGAGTTGAGCCTGCCCGAGATGTATCCGATCCTCGCGGAGAGCCGCAATGAGGCTGAACTGCGGGACGTGTGGCAGGGGTGGCGGCAGGTCTCGCCTCCGATGAAGGAGCAGTACGCCGAGTTCGTCGAGATCTCGAACGAGGGCGCGCGTGAACTGGGTTTCGCCGACACGGGGGTCCTGTGGCGGTCGGGGTACGACATGGAGCCGGACGCCTTCGCCGCCGAACTGGATCGGTTGTGGGAGCAGGTGCGCCCGCTCTACGTCTCGCTCCACACGTATGTCCGCAAGCGCCTGCGCGAGCGCTACGGGGACGTGGTTCCCGCGGACGGCCCGATCCCGGCGCACCTGCTGGGCAACATGTGGTCGCAGTCGTGGGAGAACATCTATCCGCTGGTCGCGCCGCCGAACGCCGATCCGGGCTACGACCTGACGGAGATCATACGACGCCGCAAGATCGACGAGCGCGAGATGGTTCGCTACGGCGAACGGTTCTTTACCTCGCTGGGGTTCGCCCCGCTGCCGGAGACGTTTTGGGAGCGCTCGCTGTTTGTGAAGCCGAAAGGTCGTGAAGTCCTCTGCCACGCCTCGGCTTGGGACGTGGACTGGCAAGACGATCTACGGATCAAGATGTGCATCGACACGACGGCGGAAGATTTCGCCGTGATCCACCACGAACTCGGCCACAATTTCTACCAACGGGCCTACAAGGAACAGCCGTGGATGTTCCGAGAGTCGGCGAACGACGGGTTCCATGAGGCGGTGGGGGATACGATCGCGCTCTCGATCACGCCCGAGTATTTGGTCAAGCTCGGCTTCCTCAACCGGCCGACCGATGCGTCCAAGGACATCGGGCTGTTGATGCAGCGGGCGTTGGAGAAGGTCTCGTTCTTGCCGTTCGGTCTGTTGATCGACCAGTGGCGCTGGAAGGTGTTTTCGGGCGAGATCACGCCGCAGCAGTACAACGCCGCATGGTGGGAGCTGCGCACGAAGTATCAAGGCATCGCGGCGCCGGTGACGCGTGACCCGAGCGATTTTGACCCGGGGGCGAAGTATCACGTGCCCGCCAACGTGCCGTACACGCGCTACTTCTTGGCGCACATTTTGCAGTTCCAATTCCATCGCGCGTTGGCGGAGGCGGCCGGCTGCGAGGACCCGCTGCATCGGTGCTCGATCTATGAGAACGAGGCTGCGGGCGAGAAGCTGAACGCGATGCTGGAGATGGGACAGAGTCGTCCTTGGCCGGAGGCGCTGGAGGCGATGACCGGCAGCCGGGAGATGGACGCGACGGCGATCTTGGATTACTTTGCGCCGTTGCAGGCTTGGCTGGATGAGCAGAATGCCGGGGAAGCGGCGGGCTGGTAGCGTGCCGTCTCAGGGACTACTTCGTCGGTGGATCGCCCGACTCTTTGACCGGCCTGAGTAGCCCACCGAGAGAGCAGCCTCTACCCGTATACCTCGTCGCTCTCGTACCGTCGTTTGAGCCGCTTGCGTCGGAAGACCAGCTTTCGGAAACTCGCCACGATGGTTGCGCCCGACGCGAAGAGGAAGCCAATTCGAAGCAGACCATCATCTTCCAAGAGGATCTCGTAGGCGTACAGGTCGCCGAGACCGTGGCCGCGATGTTCCTCCGCGTGCAGGCTGGTCTCGAGTGAGGAGACTTCTCTCAGCTCGAAAGTGTAGAGGTACTGCTGTTCGTAGTTGAGGAACACGATTCGAGCTTTGGCCGTAAGGGAATTGACGCGGAGCGGCTTCGAACCGTCCGGATCGCAGTCGAGGCTGTCTCCGACGGATAGGGAGATCAGTCGACCGTCATGTAGGCCACGCGGGCCTGCATCGTTTGCAAAGAACTCCCAAGCTCGTTTTCCGATTTTTGGCTTCACGTCCTTCAGCGCGCGTCGATACTCCACGACCGTCTCTTCGAATCGTCGGCGGGCGTCCGCTTCGCTGTCGTCGTTCTGGTCCGTCCAGCCGTTCGCTGCAGCGATGAGTTCGTAGGTGAAGTACTTCATGGACGTATCACGGGGAATTCGTTTGCGATCCTTGGCCGCTCGGGCGTAGGCTAGGGCCACCATGCGACGCCCGAAGTTTGGCACGTCCACTCAGTTTCCTCTCATCTTGGTCCTGATCGCGACCGCCGCGACCGTCTCCGCACAGGAGGCTCGAACGACGGTTGAGATCGCCGACGCCGACAAGGCGCATGTGGTTGAGCCCGGGACCACCGTCACGTTGCGCGTTCGCGTTGCCGCGGGGGCGGAGCCTGGCTTCACCGGGGAGGTCTTGTTCGTCGTTCCCGACCAGGCGGCGTCGGGGACGTTTCCCGCCTCGTCCGAACCGGGCGGCCGTGTTCTAGTCGTCCCGGTCACGACCGGCGGCGAGGCGGAAGCGACCTTGGTTACAAGCGCCGCGGAGGGCTTCTTTCTTGCAAGCGCTTGGGCGGTGGGGACTGACGCCGTCGAGACCGTAGCGATCACAAACCGCGCCGGTGCGGGACAGCCCGCTCTCGACGCCGTCGGCGCCCTTGCACGACTGCGTGGCGACGCCGGTCTGGCTCCGAATCAGGAAGACTTGCGGGTGCACGGTCCCTTCCTGCTTCCCGGCGGAACCGAGTACGGTCCCGCCGTTCTGTCCAGCCCGCTGGACGGCGACGGTCCTCAGGTCGCTTTGGAGGACTCTTGGTTCTTCTGGATCGACGACTTGCCTGGTGCGAAGTTCGGACACCCGGTTCGGTACGTGTTGATTCCTGCGTCGGGCGGCGCTCCCGATATCCCGAATATTTCCGTTCAGGCTTGGTGGCCGGTGCTGGGCCTGCCAGGCGACCTGCGGCGGCATTCGCTGGCTGGGGACCTCAACGGGATTCGGACGTCCCGCTTCGCCGGGTCGCCTTCGGCCGTCGCCGCTCTGCAAGCCGCCGCACTCCACCCCGAGCGCCGAAACGCCCCCGCAGGCAACTGCTTTCTCGCCGTGTATGGTCCCGACTTGAACGATGGCGACGGCGACCTGGAGGACTTTCGAGATTATCTCCTGGAGCAAGATCTCGTGAATCCCGACAAGGTGTTTATGACCGAGGGGAACCGCGTCGCCAAGGCGTCGGACCTGGCGGACTTGGCCAAGAAGGCGCAGGCGGCCGGTTGCAAGAAACTGTTCCTGTTGATCCACGCCCACGGATCGCGAGGCAAGGACCCTGGGCTGCATTTCGCGCCTGAAAAGGAAGGCGGCCGCACGAGCTTCACCAGCTACGAGCAACTGGCAACAGACACTCTGACTCCCCTGCGAGGTATGGATATCTGGGGCATCGTGGATGCTTGCTACGGAGGGCAATTCTCGACCTATCTGGAAGGCCGCGGCTATCAAGGGGCGATCTTTAGTTCGGCCAGCCGCGACGTGCCCTCATGGATGCGTTACTACGGGTCAGTCTTCCAGTGGTACTTCCTGGAGGCGCTCAAGGCTAATGGTCCGGGGAAAACCTGGGAAGACGCTTTTGTCACCGCGTCGCAGAAGGCGACG
>JGI12316J15310_10000042_pt120 | contig 27719 bp, 23 predicted proteins | sample MarCyaLeptolynsp_FD_15310 | JGI IMG/M metagenome (IMG submission 15310)
CACCATCTGTACCCAGATCACCGGAGAGTGACAGGTCCAGCCCCCCAAGCACACCGGCCTCAACACGCGCAACCGCAGACCAGTCATCTGCGGGCCCCCGAGCGGACGCCGTGGCAGAAACAACCGCAAGGTCTGCGTTGCCTGTTACAGCCGAGATCAGCCCTGGCGCGTCCGTGGCACCGTCTTTCAGCGAAACATCAAACGCCGCAACGCCCTGCGCCGGCTGAATATCAGCGGTGAGGGTCAGGTCGAACACACTGCCATCCGTGCGCACTGCCACGAGGTCCGCTGATACATCCCCATCAACAAGAGCCGCAGCGCCCCGGGCAGAGAGTGTGACCGGGGCATCACCGGCAACACCTGCCGCAAGGTGGATGTCCGGCGTCGAAAGCGCATCAAGCTGCACATCCACCGGCAGCGACGGGATCAATGGTCCCGCCGGTGCATCATCCGTTCCATCACCTGCCGGCAGTGAATGAACAACGACGCGCTCAGCCGCCAATGTGCGCACATGGGCGGTTCCGCTCAGCAATGCCCATGGCGCCCAGGACACATCCACGTCATGGGCTTCAGCAATCAGCACCCCGCCTTCACGCACGCGCAGGGTTTCGACGCTCAGCCGCACCGGCCAGAGGCCACCATAGCCGTCAAGCTCAATGGTGATGCCGTCACCGCGTGCCAGTGTGTCAACGGCATAGGCACCAAGCGCGGACCGCACAGGTGTGATCTGCAAGGCAATGAACAATGCGACGACGGCAACAATTGCTACACCGGCCAGCCCCGCCGCGCCGATCAGGGCAAAGCGCAGCACCTGCCGCCCCAGCGCACGCATCCGCACCCAGTCAACATCATCAAGAAAAGACGGCATCAGAACGCCTGGCCCAACGTCACGTAAAACTTGAGGCTGGCCTCTTCATCAGACGGCGTGGTGATCGGATAGGCGAGGTCGACACCCAGAGGCCCGAACGAGGTGTAATAGCGAAACCCCAGGCCGCCCGACCAGGCAAACTCGTCCTCAAAATCAGGGAACGACGCATCAGACACCGTGCCGCCATCCACAAAGGGCACAATGCCGAAATCATCCATGAAACGCCAGCGCAGCTCATTGGAAAACTCGATCAGGCTGCGCCCGCCCTCCTGGGTTCCATCACTGCCGAGCGGCGAAATTTCCTGAAACTCAAAGCCACGTATGGAGCCAGCACCGCCGGCATAAAACCGTTTGTCCGCGGGCAGCTCACCGGTCCGGGCGCCGAGGATGGAACCGAACTTGCCGCGGGTCGCGAACACCAGGCTCCTTGACGTGTTGAGCGGCAGATAGGTCCGCACTTCGGCATCCGCCAGATGAAACGCGAGGAAATCTTCATAGCGTCCTGCATAGGGCGTCGCACCCAGCGCCAGGCGAAATCCTTCCGTTGGATCAAGCGCGCTGTTCGATCCGTCATAGTTTGCTCTTAGCGGCAGGCCGACCAGCATCGACGTGTCCGTCGGCTCGCCCACTTCATCGATTTCGGCCACATCAAACAGAACCCCGGCCCGGCCGATCCACCGCTTCGCCAACGGACGCTCAAGGGCAGCGGACACAGTCCCGCCTATTCGCTCATAGACGTCTGTGGATTCACGCCCGGCCAATGCACCGAGTTCCAGCACCTGCAGGGGCTGCCGGAAACCCGCCACCCGGTAGCGGGCTTCGCCTTCCTGCTCGATTTCGGCAAGGCGCAGCTCAAACCGCAAATGCTCGCCGCCACCCAGCAGGTTGCGGTGCTCCCAATGGGCGTTGAGGCCGAACCCTTCGGTGCTTGAAAAACTTGCCCCGGCGCCAACCGTGCGCGGCGCACGTTCCGCCACCGTCAGCGTGATCGGCAAGGAACCGTCAGCGGCCACCTGTTCGGCAGTTTCAAACCGCACACCGGTGAACAGCCCTGAACGCACCAGAGCTGACCGCATGTCGGTCAGTTTTTGCGAGTCATATTCCTCGCCCGGCTTGAACGTCATCCGCTCGTCAATATAGCTGCGCTCAACCCGCTCAAGACCCTTGACCGTCAGCGCACCGAACCGGGCCTTGTCACCCAGCCGCACGCGCGTGGTGACGTCCAGCGTGTCTGTCTCCACATTGGCCAGAGCCTTGCGGCCGGCACTCTTGGCAAAGGGAAAACCCGCCTGCCGCAACTGCGCCAGCAGCTTCTTTTCAGCGCCAAGAATGTCCGCCGAGATGGCCTGCGCGCCCACATCCACACCCAGGGACGACAGATCCGCAGGCAGTCCGTCCGTCGCCGCACTGGTGTCGAGATATTCAACGCGGCTGCTCTCAACAACAAATTGCGGACCCGGCGTCACCGACACCACAACCACCAGCGGTCCTGTCGCCTGCGGTACAACCGGAGTGGCTTCCGGATCGGCGGACGCCGTGTCCACCGGTTGGGCAGAGGTGCTGCCCCCAATGTCGATCTGATAGGCCGCCGTACCCTCAAAGTAGCCGCGTGACTGCAGCACCTTGGTCATCTTGTTGATGTCTGACTGCGCGCGCCGCCGCAGCCCGCCGATGCTCGGGGGTGGCGTGTCACGGCGTGCGACCAGCTGCGAGATGTCCTCGAGCCGCCCGCGCAAATCCCCCGACACGCCGTCGAACTGCACGACATAGCCGCGCTCCGCCACCAGCCCCGGCGCCGGGCGCGCGGTCTGGGCAGCCGCCGGCGCCACAGCCAGAAACACAGGCGCCATAAGAGGCGCCAGTGCAAGCATCACAGCAGGTACAACTGCGCGACTCCGGCAGCGCCTCACTCCGCGCCCTATCTGGCTGAAAATTCCCATATTCCGGCAATATAGAGGCTCCATGGCCATTCTGCGACCCGCTTGCAGAGCGGCAATTGCGCCGGATCAATTCACGGGCTTGGCAAATCACCCATAATGAGAAACGCTGAGCGTCATAAGCGCGATGTTTCGCGTTCGGCACCCCGAAGTGGGGCCAGGGGGTATACAGGCGGAGGGAGACGACATGACCATGCAGGACACCAATCCGGACTCTATCGACCACTCAATGCCGGCGCCCAAGGCGCCGCCGGTGGTGCAGAAAATCGCCATGGACGCACCCTGGCGCTGGCTCGCGCAGGGCTGGCGGGACATGTGGTCCCGACCGGGCCTGAGCCTCGGCTATGGCCTTGTTGCCGTCGGCACATCCGCGGGCCTTACCGCCCTGCTGATCTATCTGGAACTGTTTTCGCTCATTCTCGTACTCGCCGCAGGCTTCATGCTCGTCGGCCCGCTGCTCGCGGTCGGCCTGTACGAAATGTCACGCAAGCTCTCCCGCGGTGAAACCGTGACCCGGGCGGACGTTGCGTTTGTGTCTACGGCAGCCCCGGTACAACTGGCGTTCATCGGCATATTGCTGTCATTGATGCTGCTGGCATGGATTCGTATTGCAACCCTGCTGTTCGCCATCTTCTTCGGCATCGAATCCATTCCGCCGTTTGACCAGTTCTTCCCGGCGCTCATTCTTGAACCACGCGGCCTCGCCCTTCTGGTTGTGGGAACACTCGTCGGCGGCGCCATCGCCACCGTCGTGTTCGCAACCGCAGTTGTGTCCGTGCCCATGCTGCTGGAGCGTGACGTGGATGCGGTGACCGCCATCATCACCAGCGTCAAATCCGTGAAGGAAAATCTCGGACCGATGCTGCTGTGGGCCTGGCTCATTCTAGTGCTCACCACCTTCGGCATCGCCAGCCTGTTTATCGGTCTGGTCATCACCTTCCCACTTGTCGGCCACGCCACATGGCACGCCTACAAGGACGTGATTGCGCCCGAAGGCGAGTAAAATCAGGCGCGCATGCCCGGCAAAGCTGCGGCATGCGCGCTAACCTCGCGTTCAGCAAATGCCCCTAGACTTCCCGGTTGCAACCACACGCATGTGACACCCGCATGCGGGGAAGGAACCGGACATGCAGATGCACGCAGCCCCCACGGCCACATCCACACCTCCAGCCGTGTCGCCCTCACTTTTCGGCGCCTTCGTCGCACTGGGCGTCATCGGTGTCCTGGCCTGGATCGGCCTGTCCATGCTGGCAGCCCCGGCTGACGAGCCGATGTACCACTTCGGCGAAAAAGGTGCGGTGACGGCTCTGTCGACGGTCTTCATGGCCATGGCCGGCGCCCTCTCCCTGGTGGTTTTCTACCTGCGTATGGAAGACTGGAAATCCGGCGCCTGGTTCTGGCTGCTGCTGGCGGCAGGCTTCGCCTTTCTCGCCATCGACGAGCAGCTGATGCTGCATGAGCGCGGCGGCAATGCTCTGGAAAACACCCAGCTCGGGCCGTCAGAGACCTTCCGCAACTGGAATGATCTGATCGTCATCGGCTACGGCGTTGTGGCTCTAGGCATCGTCGCCTTCGCCACCCGGGAAATCCTTAAGTGCCGCACCTTCGCAATCCTGTTTGCGACCGCTTTCTTTTTCTATGCGGTGCACACGGGTCTGGACACGGTCCTGCCGACGGATCTGGCCTGGAAGGATGTACCTGAGGAAAGCGCCAAACTGCTGTGCGGCCTGTTCCTGTTTTTGTCGCTATGCGCCCGGTTTCTGTCCCAGGCCGACGGCTTACGGACCGCTCGCCGCGACACCTGACGCGGCGGCACTAGGCACCTGACCGCGGCGGCTCATCCGGCGGCGGCATGTCGTCGTCATCATCAAACAGAATGCGTTCCGCTGCGCCATCCAGATCGTCAAACTGGCCACTCTTGAGCGCCCACAAAAAAGCGGCAAGCCCCAGCAGACCCAGAAACAACGCAGCGGGAATGAGCATCGCAAGCACATCCATCAGCGTCCCTCCCGGTCAGAGATCTGACCCTCCCGAGCCTCCGGCAACCCCATCTTGATGAACCGGAGCCGAAGCGCATTGGCGATGACAAGAATGGACGAGGACGACATGGCAATAGCGGCGATCAGCGGTGTCACATAGCCCGCAACCGCAATGGGAACCGCAATGACATTATAGGCCAGCGACAATCCGAAATTCTCAAGCACCAGCCGCTGGCTTCCATCCGCCACATCCAGCGCGACCGTCACAGGTGCAAGATCGTGCCCCTGAAACACCAGGTCTGCCGCTGCCTGACTGACATCAGCGCCGGTGGCAGGTGACATGGAGACGTGGGCGGCAGCGAGCGCCGGCGCATCATTGAGGCCGTCCCCAACCATCAGCACCTTCGCGCCACTGGCAGCAAGGCTCTCCAGCCGGGCAATCTTGTCCTGGGGCAGCAACTCACCGGCAAATTCCTCAATACCGGCCTCGCGCGCCACAGCATCAACAGTCGCCGCCCGATCGCCGGAAAGAAGCACAACAGACATGTCCCGCGCTTTTGCCCATTTGACGACAGCAGCCGCATCACCGCGCAGCCCGTCGGAAAAGCCGAACCGCACCGGGGCCGCGTCTCCCAACCGGAACCAGATTTCAGGGCCCGTAGCGGCAGCAGAGCCTGCGCCGTCTGCTCCACCGACAAAGTCGGCACTGCCAAGACGGGCGGAAACGCCGTCGACCGTTCCCATCAGCCCCTGACCGGGATGCTCACTGACATCGTCCGCCGTCGCTCCTGGTCCGGCCGCCTGCGCCAGTGCACGACTCAACGGATGTGTGCTTGCCCGGGCCAGTGTCGCAGCCTTATCCAGCGCCACCTTGTCCAGCGCTGTGTCCCCCACCGTCGAGTGGTCAAGCTCAAGCCGCCCGTGGGTCAGTGTGCCCGTCTTGTCGAACACAAGCGTATCGACTTCCGCCAGCCGCTCCAGGGCATCAGATGACTTGAGCAAGACTCCGCGTGACAGCAACCTGCCGCTGGCGACCACATGCACCACCGGCACCGCAAGCCCAAGGGCGCAGGGGCACGTGATAATGAGGACAGCAATGGCGATCTTCAGCGAACCATCCCATGCCAGACCCCCAAGAAGCATCCAGCCAATGAAGGTCGCCGCGGCAAGGATGTGCACCGCAGGCGCGTAGACCCGCGCCGCCCGATCCGCAATGCGCACAAAGGTGTCGCGCCCCTGCTCGGCTGCTTCCATGAGACGGACGATTTCACTCAACAACGTGTCTTCGTCGCCCTTGGTGACACGCACACGCAGCGGCCCGGACATATTGAGCGTACCCGCAAAGACTTCCGCCCCCGGCGCCACAGCCACCGGAGCCGTTTCACCGGTAATGAGGCTTGTATCAAGATCCGACAGGCCGTCCTCAACCACCCCATCCGCAGCAACACGCTGGCCAGTGGCCACCGCCACGATCATGCCGGGCTTGAGCGCTTCCACCGGCATCGCCCGCGCCACCCCGTCATCACCAATCACGGTCGCCGCGTCCGCGCGCAATGCCAGCAGGTTCTGCGCAGCAAGCGCTGCACGCCCGCGCATCTTCATGTCCAGCGTGCGGCCGATCAGAAGGAAAAACAGCAGCATGATGCTGGCGTCAAAATAGACATGCTTCGCCCCGGCAATCGTCTCCGCCAGGCTCATGGCAGCCGCCAGCAGAACCGCAAGAGAAATCGGCACATCCATGTTCATGGCACCGGCACGCAGGGCCCTAACCGCGGACCTGAAGAACGGTCGCCCCGAATAGGCAATCGCCGGCATGGCGATGAGCCCTGAAATCCAGTGGAACATGTCGCGCGTCGCATGTTCCATGCCGCCGGAATGCCCGGCCCATACGGAGACGGACAGCAGCATCACATTGGCAGCGGCAAACCCGGCCACTCCCATGCAGGTGATGAGTTCTTTTTCATCGCGCGCCTGCTGGGTTTCAAGGGTCTTGGGGTCATACGGCCGCGCGCCGTATCCCGCGCCGACGATTGCGGACACAATCTCGCGCGGGCGCACCAGCGCCTGTTCAAAGACAACCGTCAGGCGTTTGGTGGAAAGGTTGAGTCGCCCGTTGCTGACACCCTCAAGACCGTTGACCGCACGCTCCACGCGCTTGACGCAGCCACCACAATGCACGCCGTCGATAACGAAATTGACGACCGAGCCGCCATCATCCAGAGCGCGCACATAGGTGTCAGGAATATCAGGCACATCCTGCCCTAGTGATGCGCCATCTGCCGCGGCAACGTCAGCCATTCTCGTCACGGCCTTCGTCGCGGCCACCCGCCCAGATACGCTTTTCCAGGTAATAGGGGTCTGCACCATTGCGGGCGAACAGCAGCCGCATTTCCCAGTGCCCGCGTGCGGATAGCGCTGCCGAGGTGGAATAGATGCCCGGCGCAGTTTCAACCAGCTGCGCTTCCACATCGCCACCACGCGCCACCGGGCGCCAGAACGTAAGCGCACCGGACAGTCCGGTCAGCGGCATGTCATTGGCGTCCCGAACAGTAATGGTAACACGCGCATCAGCCCCTTCCGGCGTCGGCGCAAAGACCTCGTCAAACCCCACCTGCCAGCCCAGCGCCTGCTGCGCTGCTGCGGCTTCAAGCGTCTGATTGTAGTCCCGCCCGAACTGGTACGCATTGGGGGTCTCGATGCCGGAGAACGTCGACAGCGCGATATAGGTCATGATCCCATTCACGGTGAAAATCACCCCGAAGAATCCGACCAGTGTCGCCAGCGTGTGCCACCCGGTCCAACGGCGTTGCTTGCCTGCATCTTCCACAATCGCAACTCCAGACATACCTAGCGCTCCTCGGGACCACGGAATGTGGTCGGGTTTCTGACCTCACGCCCGTCAGCGGTATCGGTGATGATAAAGGCAATATCCGCCCGACCGCCATCAAGTTCGTCCAGGCTCCCGGCCGGCAGCGACAGGAACACCCTTACATTGCGCAGCCGGTCAGACTGAACGGCAACCGGCAGGGTCGTAAGGCCGCTTTCCGTCAGCGTTGACATGGTTACGCCAGGCAGCCCTTCAACGGTCACATTGAACACGCGCTCTTCGGTCAGCTTGTTGAGGATTTTCACCTCATAGCCGTTGCGCACCGCGCCGTCGGAGAGTGTCACGAAGAGCGGGTTGCGGTCCTTCAGCACGTTGATATCCAGAGGCGAGCGCGTGATCAGTGCCGACAACATGATACCGCCGACAATGACAATGAGCGCCGCATACAAAATGGTCCGCGGCCGCAGCAGGCGCACCCGCATCGGAAGGCCCTTGGCGCGCCGGTCCTGATTGTCAAAATTGTCGTAGGTGATCAGACCGCGGGGACGCTCGATCTTGTCCATGATGTCATTACAGGCATCGATGCACAGTCCACACTGAATGCACTCAAGCTGGTCCCCATCGCGGATATCAATACCCATGGGGCAGGCAACCACACATTGCTTGCAGTCAATGCAGTCACCGCGTCCCTCCCAGGTATCACCCTTGCGGTGGGCGCCGCGCTTCTCACCCCGGTCCGCGCGATAGCTGACAAGAAAGGACTGGTCATCCACCAAAGCGCCCTGAATACGCGGCCAGGGGCACATATAGGTGCACACCTGCTCACGCGCGAGACCGCCCAGCAGATAGGTCGTTGCCGTAAACACGCCAATGAAGAGATAGGCAACCATGGGTGCGTCAAGCGTCACCAGATCACGCGCCAGCGTCGGCGCATCGGCGAAGTAGAAGACCCATGCCCCGCCAGTCGCGACGGCTATCAGCAGCCAGACTGAGTGTTTTGAGACCTTCTTGAAGAGTTTGCTGACCGACCAGGGCGTTTTGGCGAGCTTGAGCCGCTTGTTGCGGTCCCCTTCGATCATCCGCTCGACCATGATGAACAGGTCCGTCCATACGGTTTGCGGGCAGGCATAGCCGCACCACACCCGGCCAAAGAGCGCCGTTGCAAGGAACAGCGCCAGCGAGGCCAGCACCAGCAGGCCGGTCACGAAATAGATTTCCTGCGGCCAGATTTCGATGAAGAAGAAATAGAAGCGGCGCCCGGGCATATCCAGCAACACCGCCTGATCCGGCGCGTTCGGCCCGCGGTCCCAGCGCACCCATGGCAGGATGTAATAAATGCCAAGGGTGACCGCCATCATCACCCATTTGATGTTGCGGAAGAGTCCGTGCACCAGTTTCGGGTGGATCGCCTGACGGCTTATGTAAAGCGAACGCGATGCGGCGGAGTTCACCGCCTCCACATCATGCCGCTCCACCTTCTCGTGGGCTTTGGCGGGAGACGTGCCGGTCACATTGGCGGCAGCTTCCTGCGCAAGTTGCGCCAATCCACCGCCAGGCTCATTCGTTACTGACATTCAAGCCCCTCCTAGCCGGGACAACTCATTTCACGCCCGCACAGGCGCTGCCCCAACGGGGCCTATGCCGGACCTCCCCTCCCGGCCGTCCGCCTACGGACAGTTACGACACAGCAGTCTATTCGCCACCGCCAAGCGAGTGCACATAGAGCGCCAGTTTCGCGATGGTGGCCTCGTCAAGACGTCCCTGCCAAGCGGGCATGACGCCGCGCCTGCTGTGAGCAATTGACGCATAGATGGCTTCCTGGTCGCCGCCATAAAGCCAGATGGCATCCGTCAGGTTCGGGGCGCCCAGTTCCTGGTTCCCCTTGCCGTCAGCCATATGGCAGGTGACGCACTGCGCCGCGTAGAGTTCCTGACCACGAAGCGCCGCCTCGGCATCCGCGTCATTGCCTGAGAGCTGCAGCACATATTGTGTCGTGTCGCTCACCTCCGCCGGCGTGAAGATGCCGTCATCGAGGAATCTCGGCATGTCGTTGAGCCGGGTGTCGTCATCTGCTTCCCAGCGAATACCGTGACGCAGGGTGAAACGGATGTCTTCCAGCGTACCGCCCCACAGCCATGCATCATCATTGAGGTTCGGGTAGCCGACAAAGCCCTGGGCACCGCGTCCGTGGCAGGCAGCGCAATTGTCGCCAAAGGCACTCTCACCACCGGCAAGGGCCACCGAATGCAGTTCCGGATTGCCCGGCACATCACTCAGGTCACCTGCAAGGATCTGGTCATCATAAACCCGCAGAGCTGCCTGTGACTGTTCCACCTGCTCCGTGACGAGCGCACGCTGGGAGTAGCCCAGAATGCCGGTCGTGTAGCTGGAAGCCAGCGGCCAGGCCGGGTACAGCACCCAGTAACCGATGGACCAGATGATGCAGGCGTAGAAGCTGTAGAGCCACCACTTCGGCAGTGGGTTATCCAGCTCGCGAATGCCGTCCCACTCATGGTCCGTGGTCTCGACGCCCGTGTAGTCATCTACGAAGCGTCCATCACCTGAGTTCTTGTTTTCGCCATTGTCACTCATTTGGACTGACCCCCATGTGCCGAATTGGTAGCTGGCATATCGTCATCGTCGAGCGGCGACATCGCCGCGTGGTCAAAGCGTTTCTTGTTGCCGGGCCAAAGCGCGTACGCGATGACGCCGATGAAACCGACAAACAGCATGACCAGGCCGATGGCCCCGCCGATCCCTCTGATTTCGTCATATCCCATGATGCAGGCCCCCTAGCGCATGTTCTCGCCCTCAGCCTCATAGGCTGAGAAGTCAACAAGGGTGCCCAGCATCTGCATGTAGGCGATGAGAGCGTCGAGTTCGGAGATCATGTCCGGATTGCCGTCAAAGTCGCGGATCTGCGCCTTTGGATAGCGGGCCAGCAGCGCATCGTAGTTGTCGCCGAACGGCTCCACCTGCGCCTTGATGTCCGCTTCCGCGTTCTCGACCATCTCATCCGTATACGGCACACCGACCAGCTGATTGGCTTTGAGGTGATCTGCAAAGCCCTCATAGTTGAGCGGCGTTGTCGCGAGGAACGGATATTCCGGCATGATGCTTTCCGGCACCACGGCCCGCGGGTCGGCCATGTGCAGCACATGCCAGTCATCCGAGTACTTGCCGCCAAGCCGTGCAAGGTCGGGGCCCGTACGCTTGGACCCCCACTGGAACGGATGGTCGTACATGCTTTCCGCCGCCAGTGAGTAATGGCCGTAGCGCTCCACTTCATCACGAAGCGACCGGATCATCTGGCTGTGGCAGGAGTAGCAGCCTTCGCGGATGTAGATGTTCCGCCCCGCAAGCTCCAGCGGAGAGTAAGGCCGCATGCCGTCCACTTCCTCGATTGTCGAGGACAGGAAGAACAGAGGTGCGATCTGCACAATCCCGCCGATCGAGACCACCACCAGGATGGCCACCGTGAGGATCAGGGAGTTGCGCTCAAGTGTGCCGTGACTGAACAAGGACATGTGTCTCGCCCTCCCTAATGTGCCGGTGCCGCAACCAGCTCGCCCTGCGGGGCGCGGCCGGCTGTTGCATCAAGGGGTTCGCTCGCACGAATTTCACCCTTGGCGGTCTTGTACAGATTGTAAGCCATGATCAGCGAGCCGATGACGAACAGTGCGCCACCCAGTGCCCGGATCACATAGAACGGATGCATCGCTTCCACGGTCTCAACGAAGGAGTACTCAAGGAAGCCGAGCTCGTCATACGCCCGCCACATCAGGCCCTGCAGAATGCCGGAGACCCACATGGAGGTGATGTAGAGCACGATGCCCAGTGTCGCGACCCAGAAGTGCCACTCCACCAGCGCCAGCGAATAGAGCCGCTGACGGCGCCACACCCACGGGGTGAGGCAGTAAAGGGCACCGAAGCTCACGAAGCCGACCCAGCCCAGCGCACCGGAATGCACGTGACCGATGGTCCAGTCCGTGTAGTGCGACAGACCGTTCACAGCCTTGATGCTCATCAGCGGACCTTCAAAGGTGCTCATGCCGTAGAAGGCAACGGACACCACCAGCATCCGGATCACCGGGTCGGTTCTCAGACGGTCCCAGGCGCCCGCAAGCGTCATCAGCCCGTTGATCATGCCGCCCCATGAGGGCATCCACAGCATGATGGAGAACGTCGCCCCCAGCGTCTGCGCCCAGTCCGGCAGAGCCGTGAAGTGAAGATGGTGCGGACCCGCCCAGATGTAGAGGAAGATCAGCGCCCAGAAGTGAATGATCGACAGGCGGTAGGAATAGACCGGCCGCTCGGCGCGCTTGGGAATGAAGTAGTACATCAGCCCCAGGAAGCCGGCAGTGAGGAAGAAGCCCACCGCGTTGTGGCCGTACCACCACTGGGTCATGGCGTCCTGAACACCCGACATCAGGATGTAGGACTTGTCGCCCGTGAAGGACACAGGCACCGCCAGATTGTTGACGATGTGCAGCATCGCAATGGTGACGATGAAGGCCAGGTAGAACCAGTTGGCCACATAGATGTGCGGCTCGCGGCGGCGCCACAGCGTGCCCAGGAACACCAGCAGATAAACGACCCAGACGATCGTCAGCCACAGGTCGATATACCACTCTGGCTCCGCATATTCCTTCGACTGGGTGACACCGAACACATAGCCCGTCGCCGCCAGCAGAATGAACAGCTGATAGCCCCAGAACACGAACCACGGGGCAATGTCGCCTGCCAGCCGCGCCTTACAGGTGCGCTGAACGACATAGAACGACGTCGCGATGAGGATGTTGCCGCCAAAGGCAAAAATCACCGCCGATGTGTGCACCGGACGCAGACGCCCGAAGTTCAATTCGGCAATGCCCGTCAGCAAAGCGGGATAGGCCAGTTGCACGGCAATGACGAGACCGACAGCAAACCCGACAATTCCCCAGAACGTAGAGGCAATGACCCCCCACCGGACAATGGCATCATTGTACTGCACGCCGTCCGGCGCTCTTGGTGTCGGCCCGCGCTTCAGAAAGTCGAAGTGCCGGTCACCAATCCACATGATCGCCAAAAGACAGAACAGCGTGATCAGCGACCCGTGCAACATCATCGGGCCGCTGGAAGCGCCCGCAATGACAAAGATGCCCAGAAACGCCCCAAGACCGAAGAGCACGATTGCGCCCCAGCCCATGGTCGTCAGCCGTCCGTCGTCCGCGATGGGAGGTTCAGGAGTATTTGTATGCGTCATGACCCGACTTGCCCCACTTGATTAGATGCCCGCGCCGGTCATTGGCGTATGGGCGTTTATGAGAGGCTAAGTGCAGTATCGGCGTGTTTACAACATTGATATCTGTCAAATGGGCGCAAGAGTCGCAGGTGCCATGTGGGGACTGTTGCACCGCATTACCACCGCTGACCGTCGCGGTCAGCCGCCCAAATCGCTGTAACGCCAAGCCAGCAAGGGCTTCAGGCTAATCCTGACATAGCCGCATGGAATCAGCCGTTCAGCGATGTGTGCAGTGCAGCGCGAAATTGCCGCAGCTCTTCATCCGTAGTCTGAAAAGACGCAACGAGACGGATTACGCCTGCAGCAGCATCCCACGGCACAAAAGAGACGCCCGAGTCGCGTAGTCGACTGATGGCAGTACCATCCGCAAACCGGACAAACACCTCATCACTCTCAACCGGATGGACAAGATCCGCGCCGGATGCCTCTTCGATGATTGACGCCAGCCCCTGCGCCTGGCGGTTGGCATGAGATGCCAGCCGCAGCCACAGTCCGTCCGTCACATAAGCGTCAAGTTGCGCGGACACAAAACGCATCTTTGAAAACAGATGCCCGCCGCGCATCCGCCGCGCCTCGAACTCTTCCGCTTTCGCGGGGTCAAAGAAGATCGCCGCCTCCGCCGCCATCGCACCGTTCTTTGTCGCCCCGAAGCTCAACGCATCAACACCGGACTTCCAGGTCACCTCTGCAGGTGAACACCCCAGATGCGCCACCGCATTGGCAAACCGCGCACCATCCATGTGCACGGCCAGACCTTCTTCCCTGGCCCGGCTGGTCAGACCACGCAGCTGGTCGAGACCATAGACCGTGCCGCTCTCGGTGGCCTGCGTCAGGCTCAGAACCTTGGGCAGCACGTGATGCACGTCCCCGCGCGGCAGGGAGGCAAATGCGCGTTCAAGCGGATCAAGATCAACGCGCCCATGGGTGCCATCAACGGCAATCAGCTTGGCGCCGGATGAGTAAAACTCCGGCGCACCCCCCTCATCCGCGTTGATGTGGCTCATCTTCTCACAGAAGACAGCCCCCCACGGTGGCGTTAGACACGCCAGGATCAGCGCATTGGCCGCCGTGCCCGTCGCCAGCGGGAAAACCCGGACCTCATGCTCAAACAGCTCCGAGTAAAGACCATCCAGCCGGTGGGTGATTGCATCTCTGCCATAGGCCCATGCAGGCCCGTCATTTGCCCGCGTGAGTGCCGCCATGATTTCAGGCGCCACGCCACTGGCGTTGTCAGATGAAAAATGCACGCCCCGTCCCCCAGGTCTCGTGTGCGCAACCGCCAGGCCGATGAGCCAAAGTCCGGGCCCGGCTAGTGCCCGCCCGCACCCAGAAAGGCCAGAAACGCGCCGGCCGCTATGGCCACCAGACCCCACAGACGAATGAGGTTACCGGACAGGAACGGGTTCATCAGCCGCATGAATGAGGTTCCAAACGCGAGAAAAATCAGCCCCTCAATCAGCGTCGCTGCGGAAATCGCGGTGACAAACATTTCAAGCGGCGTATCAATCTTGTGGTGGGTGACCAGCAGCACCGCGCCGATGAAATAGACCACCACGCCACACAGAAAAGACAGACCGGCGCTCTCCCGCAGATCTGTCAGCACCGCCCGCGCCCTGTCGGGCGTGGCAAGAAGGGAAAAACCGGCGGCCAGCATGTAAAGCCCGAACCCAAGCGCAATTGCTTCCGTCATCATTGGCACTGTCCTCACCTGAAAAAGCGGCAAGACTACAGCAGCACCTGAGCCGTGTCAGGAGGCCTCAGTGCGCGAAACGCTTCGCGATCAAATGATCAAGCGACAAAGGCCCGGGCCCCTTGATGATGAGATACAGCAACCCCGTCGCCCACAGCAGATGCAGGTTCCACGCACCGGGATAGACGAATGTCTGGATGACAGCCGTCATCACCAGCAGGCCAAGCGCCCCGAAACGGGTGCCGAGCCCCAGGATCAACATCACTGGGAACACATGCTCGGCGATGGTGCCCATGACGGCCGCCCAGTCCGACGGGATCAGCGGCAACGCGTATTCATGTTCGAACAGGAAATAAGTTGAATCCTTGATGGCAAACCCATCGACCTTCAGCCGGGCCGATGTCCAGAACACGCCGGCCACCGCAACGCGCGCGGCAATCGCAATGATCCACTCCGGCAATGAAGACAGAAGCGCAACCGCGCTTTTGATGAGTCCTGTGATCAGCGTCATGAGCGCGTTCCTTCAGCCTGCGCCAGCAGAACAAAACTACCGGCAGTGAGCAACTCCGCAAAGACAGTCTGCGGATCGCGGGTCTGTTCTTCTTCAAATGATGCAATCAGCGCACGGCCAAGCGTCGCCCCGCCCTGCACCGCGCACAAAAATGCAAAAGCCCCCGGCGACACGCGCCGCACCTCAACCTGTGCCTGTGGCCGCACGACAAATATCCGCTCATTGCGGTCATCTTCGGCAATTTTTACGGCACCATCGCAGCCCGGCTGGTTTGCCTGCCAGATGCGCGACACGGGATAGGGTGACATCAGCAATTGATGCGCCGGCACCAGTCCAAGCACCAGTTGATCAAGCGCCTGTTCGCCATGCCGCTCGACATAGGCCTGCAGATCATCCGCCGTAACCGGCGCCGCTTCAGCGCCGTGATAGACCCGGTGCCACGCATGCTCGAGCCGCGCGATGTCCGGCAGGTAGGGCACACTTCGCGCCGGCTCGAAGCTCACGAGAAAGCCCGCAAAGTCCGGTGCAAACCCAATCAGCGACGCCTGACGGGGCATTGAGTCCGGCGACGGGCGGTCCAGATAGACTTTGGCGGCGGCGCGAAAAAACTCCTCACCCACAAGCCGCTGGCAGACCGGATACAGCGCCGCCAGCGCATCAATCAGGCTTGAAGCAACATTGTTGCGATAGACGTCCATGCGCGCGCGGTGCGGCAGTTGCTCATCCGCAATGCTTGCCAGATCCAGCATGACCTGTCCGTTCGACGGATCACGCAATGACGCCGCAAACGTGCGCTGCAAATCAGCGAGCTGGGACATGTTTCCCCTCCGATCGCTTGGAAGCGGATGTCGCGCCCTCATCAAGGATGCCGCGCGCTGTTGCGGCTTCGCTCACGAGCACGTCCAAAGCGGGCACGTCCTGGTCCCACTCAATCAGCGTGGGGCGGGGTCCGGCGGTCGTGACAAATGCCCGATACAGATCCCAGACCTCCTGCGACGGCGCACTTCCATGGTCGTCAATCTTGAGGGTCATGCCGCTGCGCTCGTCATCCGAGTGACCGGCGAGATGTATCTCTCCGACAGCGTCCGCATCAAAGGCAGCAAGGTAGTCATGGGCGGAGCGTTTGAGATTGTGCGCGCTCACCACCACATTGTTGATATCAAGCAGCAGGCCGCAGCCGGTACGCCGCGCCAACTCAGCCAGAAACTCCGTCTCCGGAATATCGCTTTGTTCAAACACAAGATAGTTGGACGGGTTTTCAATAAGGATGGTCCGGCCCAGCACATCCTGCGTCTGCTCTACGTGACGGCAGACAATGTCCAGCGCTTCGGAAGTGAGAGCCACCGGCAGGAGGTCATTGAAATAGGCGCCGTCGCTTTCGCACCAGGCCAGGTGTTCTGACACCAGGGCGGGGTCATAGCGGTCAACAAGGGCGCGTAGATGCGCAAGATGTTCGCGGTTCAGCGGTCCGGCACCGCCAATGGAAAGGCCAATGCCATGAAGCGAGAGCGCATGCCGCTCGCGGATGGCAGTCAGGTAGCGATGCGGCGCGCCACCGGCACCAAAATAGTTTTCCGCATGGACTTCAAAGAAGTCCACCTCGGCGCCATCACTCAGTATCTGCTTGTAATGCTGGGGCTTGAGAGACGAGCCCGCGGACGCAGGTTTCAGCCTGTCATGCGTGACCCGTTCAGGGTCGAAAGCAGTAGGCCCGGATGACCGCGAAGATGCATCAGCCGCGAGGGGGGTGCGGCCGGCAGCATGAGTACGCACTGCATACATCTCAGGGGTATGGGTCATCCGGGACATGCTTTGATCTCTTGAAAGGATACGCGTGACAGAGAGCGTTCAGGCGTTACGCAGGAACGTTGCTGTCACTGTCTTCCAGCGAGCCGTTGCCGAACGGCGTTTCAATGCTCGTGCAGGTGCCGGCTGGAACCAGCTTCCAGGCGTTGGACTGATAATCGATGGTGGACGTGCCCTGGCATGATGTGCCCGGCCCGGCAGCGCAGTCGTTTTCGCCGGCAAGCGAAACGCCGTAGCACTTTTCCATGTCAGCAGCGGCGGCAGGCGTTGCCGTCAGCGCGCCCATTGTAAGAGCGGCGGAAAGGGCGCCGGCAGCGGCAAATGCAGCGGTGGATGCGGTCTTCATGGGATGTCTCCTGATGGGATGTGAGATGTTTCTCTAGGTGGTCCACGGCGTCCCCCACCGCACGCCTAAGGTCGGAAACCGCCAGCCAAAAGGGAACTCACGAAGCCGTCGCGCCGTCTCAAACACCTGTGATGACGCAACACTGCGCCGCAGGGGTCTGAACCGCGCAGCATAGCGGTGGCCACACTGTGGTGATGCCGGGCCGATCTGACGGCTGCAAATGGAGGGAGAGATTCGTGCGCAAGAGGCCCGCGAGCCGGACAAACGCGGCGGGGGACACCGCCGGCCCGCGAGCACCCTTGCGACAATTCGACAGTGACAAATCCGCAGAAAATAAGGAAATCACGACCTGCGTGAGCGCTCTCAAACCGGCGTGAGGCCGCGTGATGGATCGGATTAACGATGTTTTCTCAAGGTTTTCCAGCGTTTTCCGGCAGAAAACCGGCCAAAACACATGGAATATTAACCTTTTGAATGTGGGGAAAAGGTCACCATTCCTGACCTTGATTCATCCGGTCGCTCTCTGGCACTATCCCCCGGCTTTGCGGAGCCTGACTCTAAGTATGTGAACAGGCACGGCATCGCGTGGGCAAAAAGGGCCGCCACCTCAAATGAGCGGCAGCCTGGCTGAGGACCTCCATGAGAGAGCGACCCTGTCAGGTTCACCTTTAAGCCCTCACGGCAAAGGCTTTCGTAGTCGGCACCCTTGTGTGAGCGCAAACAGGCTCGCAGACAATGAAGGGGGACGGCTCATGTACGAGAGCCCCAAGGTCAATTTGCGACAAGGCGGCGTTCCGGCCGACCCGCGTCCTCTTCTAGTCCCGGTGTTCTCGGGGCGCATAGTAAGGGACGGGCCAATCCGGTGACGCTGATTGTCGTGTGAACTTTTCGGCCCGGACAACGGGCGCACCTCCTTTTGGGGGCGAAAAGACAACGGGTTGAATATTGAGGGCCTGCACCGGCATCGGGGCACGCCCCGCAGTTTGAGAGGTTTGGCGGCATGACAAAGACCACCAACGGTCAGTTCCGTCCGGCAGGGCTACCCGCAGCGCAGGGCATGTATGACCCGCGCAATGAGAAAGATTCATGCGGCATTGGCTTCGTTGCCAACATCAAGAACAAGAAAACCCACAAGACCGTTCAGGATGGTCTGTCGATCCTCTGCAACCTTGAGCATCGCGGCGCCGTCGGCGCAGATCCCAAGGCAGGTGACGGCGCCGGCATTCTCATTCAGATGCCCGACGCCTTCCTGCGTGCGGTCACCGCTGATCTTGGCTTCACATTGCCGGCTGAAGGCGACTATGCCGTTGCCCACTTCTTCCTGCCACAGGAAGAAGACCGCCGCGCTTATGTCATCAAACGCACCGAAGAAACCATCGCCGCAGAAGGCCAGAAGGTTCTCGGCTGGCGCGACGTGCCCGTCGACAATTCAGACCTGGGCTATTCGGTGATCCCGACCGAACCCCATCACATGCAGCTCTTCATCGAGCGCGGCGACAACTGCGCTGATCAGGATGCGTTCGAGCGCAAGCTCTTCGTCATCCGCAAGCTGGTGTGGAACAGCCTTCTGGAAGAAGACGCAAAGACAGCAGCCGACGTCTACATCACGTCCATGTCGTCGCGCGTGCTCAACTACAAGGGCATGCTGCTCTCAGACCAGGTCGGCAAGTACTACAAGGACCTGTCGGACGAACGCATGGTCTCGGCTCTGGCCCTTGTGCACCAGCGCTTCTCCACCAACACCTTCCCCACATGGAGCCTTGCCCAGCCGTTCCGCATGGTCTGCCACAATGGTGAGATCAACACCATGCGCGGCAACGTCAACTGGATGGCCGCCCGCAAGGGTCCCATGAAGTCGGATGTTCTGGGTGAAGACCTGGACAAGATCTGGCCGCTGACTGTTGAAGGTCAATCTGACTCAGCCTGCTTCGACAACGCGCTCGAACTTCTGGTGATGGGCGGCTACTCGCTTGCCCACGCCATGATGATGATGATCCCCGAAGCCTGGGCCGGTCACGCGCTGATGGATTCCAAGCGCCGCGCCTTCTACGAGCACCACGCTGCCCTGATGGAACCATGGGACGGCCCCGCCGCCATGGCCTTCACAGACGGCCGCCAGATCGGCGCCACGCTGGACCGTAACGGCCTGCGCCCGGCCCGCTACTTCGTCACTGATGATGATCACGTCATCCTCGCCTCGGAAATGGGCGTTCTTCCCTACCCGGAAGACCGCATCGTCGAGAAGTGGCGCCTGCAGCCCGGCAAGATGCTGCTCATCGACCTGGAAGAAGGCCGCATCATCTCTGATGAAGAGATCAAGGATCAGCTGTCATCCATGGAGCCCTATCAGGAGTGGCTCGACAAGGCGCAGATCAATGTCGAAGACCTGCCGGACATCGGTGGCAACCCGCCCCAGCCCAACGTGCCCCTGCTCAAGCGTCAGCAGGCATTCGGCTACACGCAGGAAGACATCAAGACCCTGATGACCCCCATGGCCGCGACCGGCCAGGAGGCCATCGGCTCCATGGGCACGGATACACCCATCGCCGTCCTGTCCGACAAGTCGAAGTCGCTGTTCAACTACTTCCAGCAGAACTTTGCGCAGGTGACCAACCCGCCGATCGACCCGATCCGCGAAGAACTGGTCATGAGCCTCGTCTCCTTTATCGGACCGCGACCGAACCTGCTCGACCTGCACAAGCAGGGCGAGATGCGCCGCCTTGAAGTGCGCCAGCCGATCCTCCGCAATGAGGACCTGGAAAAGATTCGCGCCATCGGCGACATCGCGGACAATCACTTCCAGACCAAGACCCTGGACACGACCTTTGCCGCAGACCGTGGCGCCGACGGCATGAAGCCGGCGCTCGACGCCCTGTGCGAACGCGCAGAGCGGGCCGTCAATGAAGGCTTCAACATCATCATCCTGTCAGACCGGCTGGTGAGCGAAGACCGCGTGGCGATCCCGTCCCTGCTGGCGACCTCTGCCGTGCATCATCACCTGATCCGCAAGACACTGCGCACGCGTGTCGGCCTCGTGGTGGAAACCGGCGAAGCCCGCGAGGTGCATCACTTCTGTGCGCTGGCAGGCTATGGCGCCGAAGCGGTCAACCCCTATCTCGCCTTTGAAAGCATGATCGCCGGCAAGGCGCAGCTGGGCGAGGACCTGGACGATGCCACCATCAAGTCCCGCTTCATCAAGGCGGTGAACAAGGGCATCCTGAAGGTGATGTCCAAGATGGGCATCTCCACCTACCAGTCCTATTGCGGCGCGCAGATCTTTGACGCCGTCGGCCTGTCGACCGAATTCGTGCACGAATACTTCCGCGGCACCGCCACCAACATTGAAGGTGTCGGCCTGGCAGAAGTGGCGGAAGAAACCGTCCGCCGTCACCTGCGCGCGTTCTCCTCAGACCCTGTTCTGAAGAACGCTCTGTCCGTCGGTGGCGAGTACATGCAGCGCATCCGTGGCGAAGACCACGCCTGGACGGCTGAGTCCGTGGCCGACCTGCAGCATGCCGTGCGCGGCAACAGCCAGGACAAGTACAACGCCTTTGCCGAAGCGATGAACGATCAGTCCAAGCGGCTGATGACCATCCGTGGGCTGTTCCGCCTCAAGTCAGCCGAAGAGCTGGGCCGCACGCCCGTCTCCATCGACGAAGTGGAACCCGCCAAGGAGATCGTGAAACGCTTTGCGACAGGCGCCATGTCGTTCGGCTCCATCAGCCGCGAAGCCCACACCACCCTGGCCACCGCCATGAACCGCATCGGCGGCAAGTCCAACACCGGTGAAGGCGGCGAGGAAGTGGATCGCTTCACGCCCCTGCCGAATGGCGACAGCATGCGCTCCGCCATCAAGCAGGTCGCCTCAGGCCGCTTCGGTGTGACGGCGGAATACCTCGCCAACGCGGACATGATCCAGATTAAGATGGCCCAGGGTGCCAAGCCCGGCGAAGGCGGACAGCTGCCCGGCCACAAGGTGGACGCGGTCATTGCCAAGGTGCGCTACTCAACGCCGGGCGTGGGCCTCATCTCCCCGCCCCCGCACCATGACATCTACTCGATCGAAGACCTGGCGCAGCTGATCTACGACCTGAAGAACGTCAATCCGGCGGCCGCCATCTCCGTGAAGCTCGTGTCTGAAGTCGGCGTCGGCACGGTTGCCGCCGGCGTCTCCAAGGCCCGCGCGGACCACGTGACGATTTCGGGCTTTGAAGGCGGCACCGGGGCCTCCCCGCTGACCTCCATCAAGCATGCAGGCTCCCCGTGGGAGCTCGGCATTGCCGAAACCCATCAGACGCTGGTCGCCAACGGCCTGCGTGGCCGCATCGCCGTGCAGGTGGATGGTGGCCTGCGTACGGGCCGTGACGTTGCCATCGGCGCATTGCTGGGGGCCGATGAATTCGGCTTCTCAACCGCACCCTTGATCGCTGCGGGCTGCATCATGATGCGCAAGTGTCACCTCAACACCTGCCCGGTCGGTGTTGCGACCCAGGACCCCGTCCTGCGCAAGCGCTTCGTCGGTCTGCCCGAGCATGTGGTGAACTACTTCTTCTATGTGGCCGAAGAACTGCGCGCCATCATGGCCGAAATGGGCTTCACCACCCTTGCCGACATGACCGGCCAGATGGATGCCCTCGACCAGACGGAAGCCGTCGCCCACTGGAAGGCCGAAGGCCTGGACGTGTCCAAGCTCTTTGCCCGCCCGGCGGACAAGGACGGCGTGGCCATCCGCCACGAAGAAGAACAGAACCACCCGATCCACGACATTCTGGACCGCAAGCTCATCGAACAGGCCAAGCCGGCCATCGAGAACGGCACGGCTGTCACGATCAACACCGATATCAACTCGATGGACCGCTCGGCCGGTGCCATGCTGTCGGGCGAAGTCGCCAAGCATCACGGCCACAAGGGCCTGGCCGAAAACACCATCTCCGTGAAGCTCACCGGCACCGCCGGCCAGAGTTTCGGGGCATGGCTGGCGCACGGCGTGAGCTTCGAGCTTGCCGGTGAAGCCAATGACTATGTGGGCAAGGGCCTGTCCGGTGGACGCCTGGTCATCTATCCGCATCCGGACGCCAAGATCGTGCCGGAGAAGAGCATCATTGTCGGCAACACGGTGCTCTATGGCGCCATCACCGGCGAATGCTATTTCCGTGGTGTCGCAGGTGAACGCTTTGCCGTGCGCAACTCCGGCGCCATCGCCGTTGTGGAAGGTACGGGCGACCATTGCTGTGAATACATGACCGGCGGTGTTGTGGTTGTGCTGGGTGAAACCGGCCGCAACTTCGCAGCCGGCATGTCCGGCGGCATTGCCTATGTGCTGGATGAAGCCGGTGACTTTGAGCGCCGCTGCAACCTCTCCATGGTTGAGCTGGAGCACATCACCGCAGAAGACGACGCCATGGAACGCATGGGCCACCAGGGCGGTGACCTTGAGACCCATGGCCGCGTCGACGTCAATTCAGACATGACCCGCTTTGACGCAGAACGCCTGCGTCAGCTGATCGAGAACCAGGCGGACTACACGGGCTCTGCCCGCGCCCGCGAAATTCTCGACAACTGGGAAGCCTATCTGCCGAAATTTGTGAAGGTGATGCCGGTCGACTACCGCCGCGCACTGGAAGAAATGAAGGCGTCAAACCAGAACACGGCGACCGAGTTCAAGGCAGCGGGCGAGTAATCATTTCGCTGCCTCAAACCTAGTGTCACGAACCGAAGTTAAAGACTGTGAAGGATAAGCCAGATGGGTAAAGTCACCGGCTTTCTTGAGATCGAACGTCAGGACCGCACGTCCGCACCGGCATCAGACCGCGTGCGCCACTTCCGCGAGTTCGTCATCCCCATGTCCGAAGAGGGCGTCAAGAACCAGGCAGCCCGCTGCATGGATTGCGGCATCCCCTATTGCCACAATGGCTGCCCGGTGAATAACCAGATCCCGGACTGGAACGACCTCGTCTATTCCGAAGATTGGGAGGAAGCCGCACGCAACCTCCACTCCACAAACAACTTCCCTGAAATGACCGGTCGCATCTGCCCCGCCCCGTGCGAGGCAGCCTGCACGCTCAACCTCATCGACGAACCGGTGACCATCAAGTCAATCGAATGCGCCGTCGCTGACCGTGCAGCAGAAGAAGGCTGGATCCAGCCGCAGGTACCCGCCGTCAAGACCGGCAAGACCGTCGCCGTTGTTGGCTCCGGCCCCGCCGGCATGGCCTGCGCCCAGCAGCTTGCCCGCGCCGGCCATGACGTGACGCTGTTCGAAAAGAACCAGAAGGCCGGTGGCCTGATGCGCTACGGCATTCCCGACTTCAAGATGGAAAAGCACGTCATCGACCGCCGCATCGAACAGATGACTGCAGAAGGTGTGACCCTCAAGACCGGCATACATGTGGGTGTCGACGTCACAACTGACGAGTTGATGAAGGACTTCGATGCTGTGGTTCTGGCGGGCGGTGCTGAAAAGCCCCGCGACCTTCCCATCGAAGGTCGTGATCTTGACGGCGTCCACTTCGCCATGGACTTCCTGCCCCAGCAGAACCGCCGCGTCGGCGACGAGCATCTGGGCAACGTCGCGCCCATCCTTGCCGGCGGCAAGCGCGTGGTGGTGATCGGCGGCGGCGATACCGGCTCAGACTGCATCGGCACGTCTTTCCGCCAGGGCGCCGTCTCGGTGACACAGCTGGAAATCATGCCGCAGCCGCCTGAAAAGGAAGACAAGCTGATGACGTGGCCCAACTGGCCGCTGAAATTCCGCACGTCGTCCAGCCAGGCCGAAGGCGCCGACCGTGACTTCGCCGTCATGACCGCAAAATTCAACGGCGAAGACGGTCACGTCACCTCGCTCACCTGCGTCAAGGTCGATGACAAGATGCAGAAGATCGAAGGCAGCGAATTCGAACTCAAAGCCGACCTTGTGCTCCTCGCCATGGGCTTCGTCAGCCCTGTCCACGAAGGCATGATCGAAAGCCTGAACCCGGAGATGGACCAGCGCGGCAACGTCAAAGCCGACACTGAGGGCGACGACAGCTACAAGACATCCGTCGACAAGCTCTACGCCTGTGGCGACATGCGCCGCGGCCAGTCCCTCGTCGTCTGGGCCATCCGCGAAGGCCGCCAGTGCGCCCACACGGTCGACAAGGCCCTGATGGGATCAACCACGCTGCCGCGCTAGCGCTACCGACAGTCAAGACTGCAAAAGCCCTTCAGCGATGCTGGAGGGCTTTTTTCTTCCCCCTCTCCCCTCGCGGGAGAGGGAGGGGCCCACACGCCCCAGCGTGTGGGAGGGTGAGGGGGAAGACTTCAAATCCAAACTACATCGCCAGCGCTGTCACCCTCACCCGGTGCTGACGCACCGACCTCTCCCATCAAGGGAGAGGTGATCTGGTGACACACGAAAGTCCTCCAAACCCGTGTCCCCGGACTTGATCCGGGGCCTACTCGCTTTTCAGCTTGCCAAAAGCCAGAGGTCATGCGGACAACATTGCAGTGAGAACCGCAAGCGCTACGGATTGGCGGTTCCGAGAGTGGACCCCGGATCAAGTCCGGGGATACGGCAGACTTTTTCGCGCTTACTCCGCTACACCACCGCGCAAATCCTCGGGCGGCTCACCCTGCTTGAGCCCCGACACGAACGCGTTGAAGTCGTCCCACGTGGCGTCATGCAGCGCGGTCACACTCTCATCCATGAGCGTAAACAGTTCGGTCATGCCGTTCTTGTCCATCTGCTCGTGCCACGCTTCGCTCACCGCAATCACCGTGTCTTCCACAGGGCCAATCGGCAGGCCGCGCACATAGTTCACCAGCGATGCCGAGTGAAACAGCGCCAGGATGAACATGCCGAACAGCATGGCATACAACGCACGCTTGAACGTCTTGGTCGTCTCGGTTTCCGCGTTCAGAGAGGCCTTGGGCTTCATTTCAAAGCCGGGCTCGTAGGCGTCGGCTTCAGGGTCGATATGTTCCATCATGTCTGAGCCTCCTCCCTAGAACTGGAAATAGATAAACGGGGCCACGCCCTCAGGCGCCATGGCTTCAATGGCCAGAATGCCAAATCCGAGCATCAGACCCAAGACCGGCCACGGCGCACGCTGCAACACACGGCCCGCGCCCACGGCCCAGTTGGACGGCAGGAACTGGCCTGCAAGCGAGAACACAACAAGCCCGACGATGAACGGCGTCGCGAACTGCGCCGGCTGCGACCAGTCAAAGATGCCGACCACATAGTCCCACGCACCGGAGAATGTGGGCGCCCGGAAGAAAATCCAGGCAAAGCACACAAGATGGAACGTCACGATGATGCCCAGCACCGTGGCAAAGGAGTTCTGGATGCTGCGGCCGAGCCCCAGGAAGAAAGCGACAAACCCGCCGCCATAGCCATTGGCATCCTTGTTGAGATCTTCCCAGCGCTTGGTCAGTGCCCGCTCGACCCCCAGCATCGCCCCATGGAACGCGCCCCAGAACACGAACGTCCACGCCGCCCCGTGCCAGATGCCGCCGAGGAACATGGTCAGGAACAGATTGCGGTAGGTCTTGAAGGTCGACCCGCGGCTGCCGCCCAGCGGAATGTAGAGATAGTCCCGCAGCCAGGTGGATAGCGAGATATGCCACCGCCGCCAGAACTCCTGCAGGGAGGCCGAGCGGTACGGATGGTCAAAGTTGCGCGGGAAGCGGTAGCCCAGCAAAGCCGCCACCCCGATGGCGATGTCCGAATAGGCCGAGAAGTCGCAATAGATCTGCACTGCATAGGCGTAGACACCCAGCAACAGGTCCCCGCCGCCAAAAGCCGTGGGATCAAAGAACACATGATCCACCACTTCCGTCGCCAGATAGTTGGCAATCACCATCTTCTTGAACAGGCCCACAAGAATGAGCACCACGGCGAGCGATGCCATGCGGCGGCTCACATGCGGCGTGCGTTCAAGCTGCGGCAGGAAATGGGCAGCACGGACGATCGGCCCCGCCACGAGCTGCGGAAAGAAGGAGATGTAAAGGAAGATATCCAGCACCGACCGGGACGCATCCACATGCCGCCGGTAGACATCAACCAGATAGGAGATGCCCTGGAAGGTGAAGAACGAAATGCCGACCGGCAGGATGACTTCAAGGAACGGCAGGTCCCGCTCGATGCCCAGCGTGGTGAGAATGTCCGCCAGCGAGTCGAGGAAGAAGCCGTAATACTTGAAGAAGCCGAGGACACACAGGTTGAGCGCCACGGCGATGCCGAGCACCCATTTGCGTGTGACGCCGTCATTGAGCCCGCCGATGATGCGGCCCGCCGCATAGTTCAGCAGCGATGAGCCCGCGAGCAGCAGCGTAAAACGCCAGTCCCAGTAGCCATAGAAGAAGTAGGAGGCAAAGACGAGCACCAGCTTGCGCGCGTCCATGTCCCGCCGCAGTTCCCATGCAACAAGGAACACGATGACGAAGAACAGCGCAAAATCCAGTGTCGGAAACAGCATGCCCGAGCGCGTCTCATTTGGGACACCGCGCCGTGAAACGGGTCAAACCGCACCACAAACGTTAATCCCTGGTTACCCCTGAGCCCGAACTGTCCCGATCTGAAACAGGCGGACCCTCCCTATCCTTGAGCCTTGCCACAAACGCGCCATTCAGTGCGTCAAACAGCGCTTTTGCCGAGGCCTTGTAGCCCTCGCCTGTCAGGTGAACATGGTCGGGCCGGGCCAGTTGGGGGTCTTCCGCCAGACGCCAGTCATGAACCGAGCACGGCCCGCCCATGGCCGCCCGCCAGTCCCAGTGCGCGGTGCCTAGATCAAGCGCGACACGCTTCTGGAGCGCCAGCAAGGCTGCGAGCTGGGGCGTATCGTGCCAGCGCAACAACGTTTCGCTCTCATCGGCGATCAACTGCGCGTATTCCTGCCGTTCCGCATCCGTCAGCGGCGCACAGGCCCATTCATGCGGCTCACGGGCCTCCGTATCCGCATAGAAAGGCAGCCGCGTCCCGTCCGGCCCGCCGGTCAGTAGCAGAGACGCCTGAGGGGAAAATCTCTTGAGCCGCGCAAGTTGCTCCCGCAACACGGCTTCATACGCACCAAGATCAAGCTTGTCGTCGAACCCCTCATTGGTGCCGTAGCTGACAATGATGAGGTCTGGCTTCAGCCGCTGCAGCTCCATGCGCAGCACAGCATCATCCCACCGCGCCATGATCTCCGCCGTAGCCCCGGGCCACCCGGCATTGGACAGAACGGCACCAGGCGCATCAGCTTCAAGCGCGACCGAGAACAGCGCCACCGGCCCATCGCCCGCAGCCGCGAGCCGGACGATCTGCGCGCCCTCTTTTACCGGTACCGCCGCAAACGCCGGACCGGCCTCACCGGACGTTGGCACCGCATGAACCTTGCCGTCCACCATGATCTGAAGCGCCCCGCCTTCGGGTTGCTGCCAGTACCCGATCAGTAGCCGCTCAACCGGCATTTCGAAGCCGGACAAGGCGATCCACGGGCTCGTCCGGGCT
>JGI12316J15310_10000215_pt18 | contig 27699 bp, 21 predicted proteins | sample MarCyaLeptolynsp_FD_15310 | JGI IMG/M metagenome (IMG submission 15310)
GTCAGCCCCGGACAACGGAGGAGCCGACCTGTGCGCCGAGCGTCGGGCCGGTACCAATGGCCACAACCACCACCCACCGTGTCCACCTACATTGGCCTGGGCAAGCCCAAGCCAACGCCGGGGCGTCACCGTCGCTGGTTGGCCTGCCCGCGCCGCGGTAGTACGGTGCGAGCGTGCAGAGGACTACGATCCTCGACGACAGCGTGGTGCAGCCGGGCTTGGACGGTGGCGAGCGCGTCGAGATGATCGGACGTTTTGCCGTCACCGACCGGCTCGGCGCCGGCGGCATGGGGCAAGTCTTCGAGGCGCACGATCGGGAGCTCGATCGGCGGGTGGCCGTCAAGGTTCTGCACGAGCATGCGGTGCGGTCGCCGACGGCGAAGACTCGCTTGCTGCGGGAGGCCCAGGCGATCGCCAAGCTTTCGCACCCCAACGTCGTCTCCGTCTACGACGTCGGGCGGCATGGGGAGCAGGTCTACATCGCGATGGAGCTCATCGAAGGGCACACGCTGGGCGCCTGGCTGCTGCAGGCGCCGCGCTCGTGGGCGGAGGTGGTGCAGATCTTCATCGCGGTCGCCGAGGGCCTGCAGGCGATGCACGAGATCGGCATCGTGCACCGCGACCTCAAGCCCGCCAACATTCTCGTCGACCGACGCGGGCGGCCGCGCATCATCGACTTTGGGCTTGCGCGTGCGCTGGACCGCCCCACCGAGACCGACGACGTGGAGCCGTCGGACGGTGGGCTGCTCGATCTCCAGCTGACGCGTACCGGCGCCCTGGCGGGCACGCCCCGTTACATGTCGCCCGAGCAGTTTCGGCGCGACCCACCGAGTCCCGCGTCCGATCAGTTCTCGTTCTGCATTGCGCTGTTCGAGGCGCTGTACCAGCAGTCGCCGTTCGTCGGGGACACGGTGTCGGCCCGCGGGAGCTCGGTGCTCTCGGGCGAGCCGCTCGATCCCGGGCCCAGTGACGTGCCGAGCGAGCTGCTCGACGTGCTTCGACGCGGCCTGCGAACGGACGCCGACGCGCGGTGGCTATCGATGGGAGAGCTCGTCGGCATCCTGCGCAAGCTCGTCGCCGCGCACGACCCGGACCTCGACAATCCCGACGAAGCGCGGCGGCGTCGGTCCACCGTCGCGGCCGTGGTGGTGCTGATCATCGTTGGACCCGGCGCCGCCAATCTCGCCTTCCTGTTCGGGTGGCTCCGGTACGACGGGCTCACTCACCTCGTGGTCACGCTCATCAGCGCACTTGCGTTCATCGTGATCGCACTGGGCCTGCGCCCGATGTGGCAGGGGAGCAAGTTCGGCCGCAGGCTCACGATCTACGCATCGGCGGTCGTCGCGACGTTCACCACGCAGTCCGTCACCGGCTTTCTCGTCGACCAGCCCCCGCACGAAGCGGCGCTCGCCAACCTGGTGTCGTTCACGGTACTCACGTTCTTCGCGTCGGCCTTCGTTCACCCGGTGCTGCGCATTCCCGGCGTGGTGGGTGTCTTCGGGGTCCTGGTGGGCATCGCAGTGCCCCATGATGCGGTGACGGTGCACAACGTGACGATGGGATTTGCGACGGCGGCGCTGCTGGTGGTCGTGCCTCGCCGCAAGAGCCTGCACTGGGTCTCTCGCGCTGCGTCTTCGACCGGGGCGACCGGGGCGACCGGTGGGCAGCTCAGCATGTCCGCTTCGCAACCGTAGCGCGGAGGCTCCCCTGCGCTGACCCGTCTGCGGGGGCTGGGGTGTCTTGTTGCTGCAGCATGAACGACGCTTCGATTGCATTGTCCTTGTTGCTCGTCGCCTTCGGCTGCGGATCGGATGGGGGAGGGTCCAACGATGCGGCCTCCGGGGAGACCTCCACGACCGGGGAGCGGACGGACGGCTCGTCCGGAACCGATGCCACGACGGGCGCCGTCGACTCGAGCTCCGAGGATGGGTCGAGCTCTGGGACGGACGACGCGGACGACGCGGGCGACACCGAGGCGACGTCGACCGGAGTGATCGGCACGTGCGGCGGCATCGAGTGCGGACCCGAAGAGCAATGCGTGGAGGATGTGTGCGTGCCCACCCCGACCTGCGAGGCTCCCGTCGTCCCGTCCCACCCGGACTGCTCGGCGTGCATCGCCCGACAGTGCTGTGAGGTGGTGCAGGCGTGTTACGGCGACGGCTCCCGCCGCCAGCCGACCGCCTGCGCCGACCTGAGCCTCTGCGTGGACGCGATGTGTGCCGAATCGGAGACGCTCGAGGAGTTCGAGCTGTGTGCGTTCGACGGCTGCGGCGCCACGCAAGACGACTACGACGCGCTGTTGGCAACGTTCGGCTGCGTCGGCGAATGTGTGGCCCAGGTCGGCCTCGGACGGGAAGAAAGCTGCGGGGTCTCGCCGCGCTGAGGACGCGCTAGAAAGGGAGCGCGTCGAGCGTGGCGAGCCGGATCAAAAGTAGACCGACCCGACGTGGCAGTCCCCGTCACTGGACTCCACGCACACAAAGCGCTCCGTTGCCGCGATGGAGGCGGCCGCCCAGCGCATCACCGTCGAAGACTCTTCACGGTTGCACGTGCAGTCTTCCTCGTCGCGGCACCCCGCCTGGGTGGCGAGCACGGTCCCCGAGGGGCGATGGGCCACGAGACGGTCGAGGGTTCGTGTTCCCTCGCCGTCCAACGCGAACCGCTCGTAGACCTTCACGCCGGGCAGCCGCAGCAGCGTTGCCTCGCGCGTGTCGACGACGTGCACCTGGCCGCGCGGCATGATCTCCTCCCGAAACGCTTCGGCCTCCTCGGGCGTGAGCCCGGGGTCGCCCAGGCTGTCGCGGTAGTTCTCGTAGGCGTCGGGGTGAACGACACGGACGGGCAGGGAAGCCATCGACTCGAACGTTCCCGCCGCGAGTCGGCGACGCACCATGGCTGCGCTCTTGCGAGCACGGCGGCGGACCGCTTTGCACGACCCCGCGCCCATGCCCTCGACCACCTCGACGACGTGGTTGCTCTTGCCCGTCGCGCCGTCGAGCCAGCGCACGCTCAGCTCCATCTCGCTGCTCATGCCGCGCTGGTAGGTCTCGATCGTGACGACCTCGTCGGCCTGCGGATCGTAGGCGGGAAAGCCGTCGGCGTCGTACTCGACCCGGCAGTCCTCGACGTCCTCGTCGTACACGACGTCGACCTTCAGGCGCGGGCGGACTACAGAGGTGGTCAGATCCGCCGGTGCGCCGGGCTGGGGCTCGGGCTCGACCTCGGTGCCGAGGTCTGGCGTGGGCTCGTCCGCGGGCTCGGCATCCTCGACCGGCGGGGCCGCGACTCGGCGCGGCTCGGTGGGCACGACGGTCATCGCCCGGTCGTGCACCGAGTCGGAGGTCTGCTCCGCCAGCTCGAGCGTCTCCGCCCGCGGTGTGCACGCGCAAAAGCCCGCCACAGTGGCCGCCAGCGCCCATGCACGTCCAAATCGCGTCATCGCAGGGTAGGACGTGCGACCCGGTCCGAAACTTCCCGGGGGCGCGCTATCGGGCGTCGGTGTCGGCCTCCTGGTTGATCAGGACCGGGGCGTTGCCGTCGGTGATGATGAGCTTGGCGTTGGGTGACGCGGCGAGCTCTTTGAGCACCTGCAGGCTGCGCCACTCGACGATCGTGGGGGTCAGGCCGTCGGCGAGCACCTTGTGGGCATCTCGCACGCCCTCGGCCTCGATCGACTTGCGCTCCGCTTCCTGGCGCTCGCGCTGCAGCACGAACTCCATGCGCTGCGCCTCCTGCTCCGCCTCGAGCTTGTTCTCGATCGCTTCGTACAGCCCGGGCGGGAGCATGATGCTCTTGAGCAGCACTGCCTCGATGTTGAAGCCGCGCTCGCCCAACAGGCGGACCATCTCGATCCGGATCTGATTTTCGATGTCCGACCGATTTCCCGAGTGCATGTCTTTGGCGTAAAAGCGCGCGCAGATGTCTGCGGCGGCGGAGCGAAAGACGCTGAGGATCAGCGTCTCCTCGTAGTCGGGCCCAACCTCGCGGATGACCCTCGGGGCCTGGTCGCGTTCGATGTGATAGAGGATCGAGATCTCGGCCCCGACGTTGAGCCCTTCCTTCGAGGGCAGGTCGAGGTGCACCTCTCGATTGACCGTTCGCGTGGGGACGCGGATCAGCTTGTCGCGAACGGGCTGCAGGCGGACCAGCCCCGGATCGTGGACCTTGTCTTCGACCGTGCCCCAGCGGGTCTTGACCCCGACCTGACCCGGGCCGACGACGGCACATCCCAAGCAACTGCATGCGACGAGCGGGGCGACGCGGAGCATCCATGAACGGAAACGAACCAACTGCACTCCCCATCATCGAGGTCCCAGCGCTTTGTTCGCTAGCGGGGAAACCCGTTGGTGCGCGTGGGCAGATCACCCCCCGACACAGGGGAGCCCACGCCTCACCATCGACTTGGGCTGGTCAGCCACCGCACAGTCCGCGGACGGCGGTCACGAGCGCGGCTTCGGCCACCGGTTTGCTCAGCATCACCGGTCGCGGCATGCCGAGGTACCCCGAGCGCATCATCTCGGGTTCGCCGCCGCTGGACAGCACGACCATGGGCAGGCCCGGTTTTGCGTTCCGAAAGCTCCGCGCCAGCGTGTCCCCGTGGTCACTGACGACCGATGCATCGATGACCACGGCCGCGGGCGTGAGCAGGCTGAGCCACTGCGCCGCCTCTTCGGCCTCCCCGGTCGAGCGACTGCGGAAACCAGCCTCCTCCAAGACTCGCGTCATCCAGCGGCGAAACTCCGGATCGGCGTCAACGATGAGGACCAAGGGGGACAGGGGGTTCGTCATCTCAGGGCTCCGGGCGCGACGGATCGGCCCGAAGAATGAGTGAGCGGCGCGGAGGGCCCGATCACCGAATGTTGGAAACCGTCCCGAATCGAGACGTGTTCGACACGGCCCTGTGACCTTTCGTGTCAGGGCTGCCAAGCAGGCTCGAGCAGTACGATGCGATAACGACCGACCGTTGTGAACCCGAGGGCTTCGTATGCGCGCCGGGCCGGGACGTTGTGGTCGGCGGTGAACAGGACCGCCGTCCGCACGCCCGCCTCCCGGGCGGCGAGCAGGTGCGCCGCGACGGCACACCGGGCGTAGCCGCGCCCGCGCAGCGCGTGGGGGGTCCACACGCCGCCGATCTGAACGGCTCCGGCCACGCGTGCATTGAAGCCGGTCTGCGCGACGAGACGTCCCTCGCGTTCGAGGACGAAGAGGTCGTCGCCGCCGAGACTCGAGCGCACGTGCTCCGCAGCGCGTGTCCGCACGGCGTCGGTCTCGGCGGTGCCGATGCTCTCGACCCGGTAGCGGATGGACCACTGGGTGACCGTCTCGACGTCCCCGGGCCGCAGGGCTCGACCGACGGCCGAGCCGTTTGCCAGGGCTTTGGGCACGACGATGTGGGCCAGCTCGAGGCGATAGAGCGTCTCGCGCTCGTCGCAGTACACGGACTGCGGCTGCGCATCGATTCCGAGATCCGCCGACACTGCGTCGACCTGCGCCTCGGGCCCGACCAAGCCTGCGATGGGACGCGCGGTTTCGTCGAGCACCGCCCGCGCCAGCGCACACGGGGACGCCGGTGCACTGAGGATCAGGTTGCCCATCCGATAGTGCGCGGCGACGCCGATGACTTCGCCGTCTCGCCAACCCGCGACGTAGGTGCCCTGCAGCCGCTCGCCGTGGTCGGCCAACCCCGCGGAGCGCAGGTTGCTCAGCAGGAACATCGACGTGGCGAGCCGTCCCTCGAGGAATCGCTCGACGGCCGCGCGCTCGCCCTCCCGGACGACTCGGATCGCCTCTGGATTGGGCATGGCCGCTCAAGCTAGCGCTCGAAGTCGACCTTGGCGAGGACAATCGCTGGGCTATGATCGCCGCCTGTCCGCCGAATCGTCCGAGCCCTCGGAGGTCGAGGCCGAATCGCTCGATCTTCCGGAGAGTCCGTTCGAGAACTCGCTCGAGCGCGACGTCCGTCAGCACGAGGTTTTTCAGCGCCTGTTTCCGCAGCCCGCCGACGCCGAGACGCCGCCGCGCCTCGGTCGTTTCGCGGTCCTGCGGGTGCTCGGGCAGGGCGGCATGGGGCGCGTGTACGCGGCGTACGACGAGGACCTCGATCGACGCGTGGCGGTCAAAGTGCTGCGGCACCAAGAAGATGCCCGGTCGCGCCAGCGATCGCTGCGCGAGGCGCAGGCGATGGCCAAGCTCTCGCACCCCAACGTCGTCAACGTCTTCGAAGTCGGCGAGCACGCGTCGGAAGTGTTCATCGCGATGGAGTACGTGCAGGGGACGTCGCTCGCGGATTGGCAGGCGGAGCGTTCCCGGCCGTGGCGCGAGATCGTCGAGGTGTATCGCCAAGCCGGCGAGGGACTGGCGGCGGCCCACGAGGCGGGGATCGTGCACCGCGACTTCAAGCCGACCAACGTGATGGTCGAGCCGGCGGCGGGTGAGCAGTGGCGGGCGCGCGTCCTGGACTTCGGACTGGCGTTCGCGGGGGCCGACGGCGATGCCGAAGACATCGCGGCCGCCAGTGCACAGCAGTCCGAGCGCGGAGTGTCCGTCGCGCAGACCCTCACCGCCACCCACGGCCCCGTCGGCACCCCCGCGTACATGCCCCCGGAGCAGTTCGAGGGCCGGGCGGTGGAGGGCGCGGCCGATCAATTTTCGTGGTGCGTCTCGCTGTGGGAGGCGCTCTACGGCGAGCGGCCGTTCGACGAGTCCTCCGTCTCGAGCATGTTGGCTTCGCGGCGCGAAGGTCCGCGCACGCCGACGGACCGACCGCAGGGACTGCCGCCGACGTTGCACACCGCGCTGCTGCAAGGTCTGCATGTCGACCCCGCCTCGCGCTTCGCCTCGATGCGCGCGCTGCTCGAGGCCATGGCGCCGCCGACGTCTTCGGGTCGCGCGCTCGCCTGGACCACCGCGGTCGGCCTCGTGGCGCTCGTCGGCGGGGTCGCGCTCGGGCAGTCCTCGGGCTCGGCCTCCGATGCGTGCGAGGGCGCGATCGAGGCGCTCGGCACCGCGTGGGACGACGGGCGCCAGGCCGCAGTGCGGGAGGCGATGCTCGCGGTGGAGCCGTTCGGCGAGGGCGCCTGGGCCTACGCAGGACCGCGCCTGGATACGTACGCGAGCGCATGGACCGACGGCCACACCGACGCGTGTCGGGCGAACCGGGATGGGCAGCAGTCGGACGCGATCCTCGACACGCGCATGCGCTGCCTCGCGTCGGCCCGTCGCGAGCTCGACGCGACGACCCAGCTCCTCGCGGGGGCACAACCCAAGGTCGTCGAGCAGGCCGCCCGCCTCGTCGAATCGTTGCCCGACCTGGCGGACTGTCGGGAGCTCGATCGCCTGCAGTCCGACGTGCCGCCGCCATCCGCCGAGCAGGCGACCGAGGTGGAGGCGATTGCGACCGAGCTCGCGCGTGCCCGCGCCGAGCTGGCGGCGCTGCGCTACGACGAAGCCGCGCGGCTCTCCGCTCCGCTGATCGAGCGGTCGCGCGCCACCGGCTACGCGCCGGTCCTCACCGAGGTCGCGCTCACGCGGGCGGGGGCGGTGCGGGACCTCGGCGAGTTCGACGATGCGCGCGGCTTGTTCTCGACCGCGTTTTCGACCGCGGTCGAGGTCAACCAGTGGGCGCAGGCGCTTCGGGCGGCAACGGGTTCGGCGATCATGGCGTCGTTTCGGGGAAACGGCGACGCGGCCGCGGTCTGGGTCGCGGCCGCGGAGGGAATCGCGGGTCGGATTGGGTCCTCGCACTCGAGCTACCTGCTCGAGCATGCGCGCGGGCGGGTGGCCGAGTACGCGGGACGCTACGTCGAGGCACGGGAGCACTACGAGCGGGCGTTCGCGGCGACCGAGCAGACCGGCGACGTGCTCTCCGGGGCGACGGTGTTGGGCCAGCTGTCGCACATGAACTGGATGATCGGCGACCGCGAGCGCGCGCTGGAAATCCGGCGGCGGTGCATCGACACGCTCGTCACGCAGCTCGGGCCCGATCACCCGCGGGCAGCGGTTCAGGCGGGCAACCTCGCGATGCAGCTCGCGAGCGCCGGGCGGACCGACGAGGCGGACGAGATGAGTGCACGCTCGATCGCCACGCTGGCGCAGGCGTGGGGTGAGCACAGCCTGGCCCTGCTCAGTCCGCGTTCGACCCGTGTGCAGATCCTTCGTCTGCTCGGGCGGCCGCAAAAAGCCGAGGTGCTCGCACGCTCCGTGGTCGAGGACTCGCGCCGGCTGCTGGGTCCCGAGCATCTGGACACGCTCAATGCTCAGGCCGCCCTCGCGGCGTCACTGCTGATGCAGGAGCGACACGAGGAGGGCGTACCGCTCATGGCCAAGACCGTCGAGGCCATGGCTCGTACCGCGGGTCCGGAACACGAAGCCACACTCTTTCAGATGCACAACTACGGGGTTTCGCTGCGAAGGACCGCTCGTCTGGAGGATGCCGAGACGACCTTCGCCAAGCTGGTCGAGACCCTTGCTCGTACCTCGCCGCCGTCGCATCCCGATCTGCTCGCGGCGCGGGTCGAGCTTGCCGGCGTGCACACCGACCAGCAGCGGTATCAGCTCGCGGCCGACGAGCTCGAGGACCTGATCGAGGCGACGACCTTCGAGGAGCGCGGGGTGCTCTTCACCTTGATTCACAACGAGCTGAGTCGGGCGTATCTCGAGCTCGGTCACCATCAGGCCGCGGCGCGGTCGGGCCAGGCGGTGTGGGACCGCCTCGAAACGGAGGGCGGCGACCCGTCCGCGAGCGCCCAGGCGGCCTACACCCTCGCACTTGCGCACGGGCGCATGGGGGACGAGGAGGCGGCCGCCGAGTGGACGAGGCGCGCGCACGCGGCCCACGACGCGGTCAACGAGCTGGGCGCTCGCTTCGAGTACCTCGACTACTTGCGTGATCGCTTGGCGGCGCAGTGAATGCTCAGGGCGCCAGCGGCGGGGCGTCGGCGATGGGGTCGAGCGGGCCGTCGGCTTCGATGGCGTGCGCGGTGCCGGCATCCACCGCCCAGGCTGCGGCGTGCTCGGAGTTTCCGCCGTCGGCGGACTCGACCACCTCGTCGTCGAGCAAGAAGAAATCCGCGTGGACGCGCTCGGGTGTGACGTCGAGGACCACGTAGCCGCGGCGCTCGGTGTCGCCGTACTGGATCTGTGGGTTGCTCTCCATGATGTTGCCCGACGACAGCGGTGGCGTTTCGGAAACCACACCGGCGGCAACGAACTCCACGCCGACCGAGCCTTCGCCGGTGCTCGGGTCGTAGGTCGCCGGGTCGAGCGGGGTCTCGGTGAGGTCGCTGACCCACGAGCTGTGCACATCGCCGGTGAGCACCACGATGTTGTCGATTCCCTCCGCGCGCAGGTGGGCGTAGAGCCGGTTGCGGGCGGCACGGTAGCCGTCCCAGCTGTCGTAGTTGAGCGAGGCGTCCGGGGTGAACAGCCACTGGCCCATCACGACCTGCTGCCCGAGGATGCGCCACGTCGCGCTGGAGGCCGACAGCTCTCCCTCGAGCCACGCCTCCTGATCGAAGCCGAGCAGCGAGCGTGACTCGTCGTCGGTTGCGTCGGCGTCGGGAATGTCGCGACCCGCGTGGCGCGTGTCGAGCATGAACACGTCGAGCAGGTCGCCGTAACGCAGCGTGCGATAGATCTGGCTCGGCGAGACCGACCGGATCGGCAGCCACTCGTCGAACGCCTGAAAGCCGGCGGCCTGGCGCTCGGCGTAGTCGCCCTCGGACGGCTCGTGATTGTCCGCGCCGTCTTTCCAGGCGTTGTCAGCCACCTCGTGGTCGTCCCAGACCGCGATGAACGGGTGCTGGCGGTGCGCCTCGGCGAGCGCGGCCTCGCGGCGGTACTGGGAGTAGCGCAGCCGGTAGTCTTCGAGCGTGAGCAGCTCGTACGGCGGCTCGTAGGTTCGCACCGAACCGAACTCGTCGTCGCCGTACTCGTAGATGTAGTCGCCCAGGCACACGATCGCATCGAGGTCCGCGCGCTGCCCCAGCTCGGCCAGGCCGTGCATCCACCCGTGGGCGAGCGAGGCGCACGAGTAGACCCCCAAGCGCACCCGCGGCGTCGCGCCCTCGGGGGCGGTGCGCGTGCGGCCGATCGGCGAGACGCGGTCCATCGCATAGAACCGGTAGTAGTAGGCCGTTCCCGGCTGCAGGCCCTCGAGGTCGACCTTGAGGGTGAAGTCGCGATCCGGACCGGCCTGATAGGTGTCGGCGGCGACACGCTCGGAGAACTCGGGGTCGAGCGCAACCTCGACGAACACGTCCATCGCCGCGCTCGTGTCTTCGGGCGAGACCCGCGTCCAGAGGATCACCGCGCCGGGGAGCGGGTCGCCGCTCGCCACCCCGTGCTCGAAGAGCGTCTCGGGTCCCGGCGGCCCGTCGTAGGCCCACGTCGGCAGGCCGTCGTCGCCTGCGGTGTCGTCGGCCGCCGTGCCGCCGGTGCCGGCTCCGTCGTCACCGTCGTCACCATCGTCCTCGCTGCTCGGGCACGCGGTGAGGACCGGAAGCACGAACGTGCCGCTCAATGCGGCCCCATGCTGCAGAAGGCTCCGACGAGAGATCGCCATCGCCGCAGTGTAGTCAGCCGGTGGGGGCAGGGTCCACCACGCACGCACCGCCGCAGTGATTGACGATCGTGCCCGGCGCATCCGGGTCGAGAAAATCGATGATCTGCCGGTGGACTTCCTCGTTGCGGCGGATCGACCCGTGCGCGCCGACGTCCTCGGGCGCGTCCGTGCGCAGCTGGGGATCGCCGAGCTGCGGGTCGTAGTAGTGCAGGGCGCTGCTGCCGGGGCCCGTCGGCGCCTCCACCGTCTCGATGCCGTAGACCTCGCGCACGGCAGGGGCGACCTGCGCAAAGCCACCCGTTCGCACCATCATGTCGCAGCCGTACCACGGCGCCACGGTGTCCCCGATGGCGCACTGCCACAGCGCATGCTTGGGGCCGAGGTCGGTGGCGGGCTCGTCCACCAGATCCTGCACGAAGTTGATCGGGTCGCCGCCGTCGAACAGGCGCTGGCCGACCGCGAAGAAGACCTGCTGGTCGTTGAGGTCGGGCACGGCGCCGTCGACGAGGTTCTGAAACAGGCCGAAGTCCGCCGAGTGCGGCAGCAGGTGTGCGTAGCCGGCCGACGGCACGTGCAGCACCCCGCTTTGCACGTAGGGGCTGACGGCGAGCAGCGTGGTGCCCATGATCCCGCCCTGGCTGATTCCGGTGTAGCCGACCTCGTCGGGATTGATGATCGTGGCGCTGCCATCGGGCAGGGCCAGCAGTGGATCGTTGGCGAGCGTGTCCCGCATGAAGGGGACCATCAGGACTTGGTTGGCGACGCCCTGGACGAGCAGGTCGTGCAGCTCGGCGGCAGTGGAGAAGTCCTGGACGAGCGCGGCGGCGGCGATCGCTTCGGTGCTCGACAGCCCCGACCAGCGGGTGCCGATGAACACCGCCCCCATCTCGTTGGAAAGCACGACCTGGCCGTTGCTGTTGCCGTCGTCGTCGAGGTACGTCGCCGGCTCGACGAGCAGCCCGTGGCCGAAGTTGACGATCATGCCGCTGCCCGCGGGCGCGTCCTTGAGCGAGTCTGGGATGTTGACCACGAAGTCGGCTTCGAACGTGCCGTTTTGAATCGCGTTGCCGTCGTCGTCCAGCCGGATCCGGCCGTCGTCGCCAATGTAGTTGGGCAGGTCCACGGTGCCGAACAGCCGGCGCCAGGTCTCATCGGCGAGCCCACCCGGGAGGGTGCAGCCGTGGTCGTCGGCGTCGGCCTGCTCGTCGGACTTGCACTGCGTGATCGTGTACGACGGAGCCTCGCCTTCGATCGCCGCGGTGGCGGCCGCGATGACGGCGGGCAGCGGCTCCTGGGCGACGGCCTCGCTGGCAATGACCGTCTGCCACGCCAAGATGATCGACTCGCGCGGCACCCCGGCCGCACCCACGGTCTCGAACATGGTCTCGAAGTCGGCGCGGCGCGACTCGACGACGTCCGCGTCGGTGCTCTGGCCATCCCGCAGGGCGGCGAAGGCGGGCGAAGCCTCGGGCACGCTGCCGTCGGTGTAGCGGAGGGTGTCCGTGACTACGATGGCGACCCTGCCTCCGAACGGCAGCCCCGTCATCGGGCGAATGATGAGCGCCTGCTCGTCCGGTGTCTGACCGCGACGCTCGAGCTCGATCCAGACCGGGATGCGCGCTCCCGTGGCGAGGTCGAACACCTGCACCGGCGCGGAGACCTCGAGCGACGGGGCGAGATCGAACGGGTCGGTGAAGTTGCTCGTGTCGAGCTCGGCGTCGGGGAACAGCGCCGAAAAGGACACGGCGCGGGAAAAACCGTCGGCCTCGGCGAGCCACGCCATGAACAGCTCGGGGTCGGTGACGTTGGGGGGCAGGACCTCCGCCGGCATGGCGATGCGAAAGCCGGTCTCGGTGGTGTCGTCCGCCTCGAGGTGCGCCATCGAGGGAAACGGGAACGCACACACCGACGGCACGAGTGGATCGCAGCCCGGCTCGACGTCGATCGGCACGACCTCGCCGGCGGTGTCGTCCGCGGTGCCGGTGTCGGTCGCCGTACCGTCGGACGGACCGGTGTCGTCAGGCCCCGTCGTCGGGCCGGTCGAGCCGTCGCCACTCGGGTCCGGCACGTCGTCCCCGCACGCGGGGGTCAGCAACGCAACCGAGGCCAGGGCCACTCCCGAGATCCATGCAAGCCGCATGGGCGGACTGTAGCCGACGCGGGCGGTTTCGAACGTACGGCAAAACGTGAGGCGTCCCGCCCTTTTCCATCAAACGGGCGGGAGCAGCGCCTCGATCGGCGAGCGGGAGAAGCGGTCGAACTCGCCGGGCGACAGCTCGAGCAGCAGCGGGAGGACGAGGTCCTCTTCGTGCTCGAGGTGCTCGCGCAGTACGGCATCGTGTTCGCGCAACGCCGAGGCGAGTGCGGCGCTTTGCGGGTCGACCAATGCTGCACGCACCGCGCGATCACACGCGTGCAGCCGGACGTGTCCGGCCTCGGCGACCGAGAAGTCCGCGCCCCAGCGATGCGCGAGGTAGCGGTAGAGCTTGTGCTCCTCGTAGGCCTCGTGACTTCGCATCCCCGCGATCCATCGCCAGTACAGCGATCCGATGGCAACGTCGGACTCGCCCGCTTCGGCGGCGGCGATCAGGTGCTCACTGATCGCACGAAAGTTCTCGTGGGATCCGAGCAGCAGCGCCTGCGATTCGAACCGCGGGTGGGCGGTCCATTGGTGGCGAGGGATCTGGGGAAGGGTGGTCGGGACGGGGGATTGCGACATCGGCGTTGGGCCGCGGCGGCGGCAAAGAAAGCTGTGACACGGCCTTTGGGGCGTCAACTGACCGCTTTTCCGGGCGAATGCGGATCATTGCTGGTCGTTGTTCCGACCCACCCTCGATGATCCGCGTGTGCCCGACCCTCGTTGTCGCGATGTCGCTCGTCGTCGCGTGTGACCTGCCTGAGCCGACCGAGCCCGATCTCGATCCCGCCACGACCACGGGGATGGATCCAGATCCCGACCCCGATCCCGATCCCGGTCCAGGCCCCGACACGGGCACCGAGACGGGCGCGGCGACAGGCGAGACCGAGGACACGGGAACCGACACCGCCGGCGACACCGGTGGATCGGACACCTCCGACATGTCCGACACCTCGACGAGCACCGGCGACGAGAGCAGCACCGGTTCGCCCCCCGACTGCGGCGATGCCGATCTCGAGCTGATCGACGAAGCGTGGACGACCTGCGGCGAAAGCAACCTCGTCGGCCAATCCGCCCCGGCCCCCGGGGTCACCTGTGAACAGGTCTGCTGCGCCTTCGGCTTTTCCGGCTGCCTGTACCGCACCGCCCAGCAAAACTACGACGCCTGCGTCCCCCCCAACCCGGTGATGTCCGGCATGTGCGAGGACGAGTTCATGCCCACCTGGAACTCGGGCTGCCTCTGCGATCCGTAGGACAGGTGCGAGGACATCCGACCGAGGGGTCGGCGGTTTTCGCCGGCAGGATCGGAGCGTTCGCGGCGTCTGATCCGCGGCTTGGCGACAAGCGCTTGCCATTGTTGCCGTCTGGGCGTCGCAATGGGCCGGTCCGAATCCTGAAACGAAGAGTGGGTAACGTCGGCAGGGGCCGCTGCGTGCGGATCCGATCGGCGCTTCTTGGATTTGCTGCCTATGTCCGACCCCACTTGCGAGACCGCCGACGCCGAGGCCCCGATCGCCGTACCCCGAGGAACGAGAGACGACCCCGACGCGCGCCAGGCTCTCGCCGACCTCCGTATCACGGGCAGCGCGATCGGGCGCTACGTGATCCTCGAGCACGTCGGTGCCGGGGCGATGGGGGTGGTCTACGCGGCCTACGATCCCGAGCTCGACCGCAAGGTCGCCCTCAAGCTGCTGCGCCGTTCCCAAGGGCTCGACTCGGCGGCGCAGACCCGACTGCTGCGCGAGGCCCAGGCGCTCGCGCGCGTCAGCCATCCCAACGTGGTCTCCGTGCACGACGTGGGCACGCACGACGGTGGGGTGTTCGTGGCGATGGAGTTCGTGGCGGGGGTGACGCTCGCCGAGTGGACCAAGGCCGAGCCGCGTCCGTGGGAGGACGTGCTGCAGCTGTACCAAGCGGCGGCGCGCGGACTCGTTGCCGTCCACGCCGAAGGGTTGGTGCATCGCGACTTCAAGCCCTACAACGTCATGATCGGCGACGATGGTCGCGTCCGGGTGATGGACTTCGGGCTGGCGCGGACTCAGAGCGACTCGGGTCCGAGCGGCGAAGTGGACGTCAAGGCGGCGCTGACCCGCGCGGCAAGCCTGGCCAACTCGCGGGTCTCGCAGTCGGACGTGCTGTCGCGCCCGCTGACCCGCACCGGGGCCCTGATGGGCACGCCCGCGTACATGGCCCCGGAGCAGATGCTGGGCGTGGAGATCACCGCGAGCGCGGATCAGTTTGCCTTTTGCGTGTCGCTCTACGAAGCGCTGTACGGCGCCCGACCATTCGCCGGGGCCTCGATCGACGCGATGGTGCTCGCGCGCGAGACCGGCGAGATCGCGGCCCCGCCCAAGGACAGTCGCGTGCCGCTGTGGCTGCGCCGCGCCGTCGTGCGTGGGCTGGCGTCCCATCCCGACGAACGCTACCGGGACATGAACGCGCTGCTCGAGGCGCTCGACGCTGGACTGGCGCGGCCCCGTCGGGTGCGCCGAACCGTCGTCGTGATCGGCGTTGCTTTGCTCGCGGCCGCACTGCCCGCGACGCGGTGGCTCGCGCAGTCGAGGGCCGAGCAGCAGTGCGCGGACCAGGGCGCGACGATCGAGGTGGTGTGGAACGACCAGACGCGGGCACGGCTGCGGGAAGGAATCGTCGCCAGCGGTCACCCCAACGCGCGTGACGTTGCCGACCGCGTCACCCCGTGGCTCGATCGGCACGCCCAGCAGTGGCGCGATGCCAAGGCCGCAGCGTGTCACAACGCCAACGTCGACGAGCGCTGGGACGCGGCGCAGCTCGACCGCGCCACGTGGTGTCTCGACGCGCGCAGGCTCGAGCTCGTCGCGCTGGTCGAACGCATGGCGGATGCCGACGAACGTGCGGCACGCAATGCGGTGCAGGCGGCGTCGAGCCTCGGGCCAGTGCCGAGCTGCGTGGATGAAGCATCGCTGGCGCGCATGCCCGATCCGCCGGCGCGCGACGAGCAGCCCGCACTCGAGGCCATTCGCAGCGCGCTCGCTGACGCCCGTTATCTCAAGTCCACCGGTGACTACGAAGGTGCGCTCGAGCGGGCCACCGCGGCGCGCGAGCTGGCGCAGGCCGCCGACGCGCCGGTGCTGACCGCTCGCGCGGCGGTCATGCAGGGGCGCGCGTTGCTGGACACCGGGGCAGTGGCACAGTCCGAAGCTGCACTGCGGTCCGCCTACCTCGAGGCCGCGTCCGCGGAGGCATGGGCGACGGCGGCCCACGCCGCGTCCGAGCTCGTCTTCGTCGTTGGCTATCACCTCGAACGACACGATGACGGCCAGCTTTGGGCGGACCTCGCCAAGGTCGCGATCGAGCACGCCGGCGATCCGCTCGAGCTGCGGGAGGCGACGCGCGCGAGCTACGTCGGGCATCTCTACGATTCGGCGGGGGACTACCGAGCCGCGGAGCAGTGGCACCGCAAGGCCGTCGACATCGAGCGCCGCGCCTTGGGAGAGCACCCGCGCGTCGCTGCCGGGCTGACGGGACTGGGCAACGTGCTGTTCCGACTCGGGCGGATCGACGAGGCGATCGAGACCGAGCAACGGGCGCTCGCGATCAAGGAGGCCGCGGAGGGCCCCGCTCACCCCAACGTCGCGACCAGTCTGCACAACCTCGCCAACAACCTCTACAAGGTGGGCGAGCTCGAGGAGGCCGCGCGGCTCTACGAGCGTTCGCTGGCGATCAAGGAGGCGACGTCGGGTTCGGTGAGTCCAACCGTGGCCAAGACGCTGTCCAATCTCGCTGCGGTGCGGCGGGGCCTCGGGGATGCCGAACGGGCCTACGACGAGATGCTCCGCGCCGCCGAGATCTTCGAGGCGAGCCTCGGGCCGCGCACGCCCACCGTGGCCATGGTGAAGACCAACATCGCGGACCTCCTGTTGGATCTCGAGCGCGCCGACGAGGCGATCGCGGTGGCCGACGAGGCTCGTGCCATCCTGAAGGAGGCATTGCCCGCCGACCACCCGCACGTCGCCTATACGATGCAGGTGCTCGGGGTTGCTCTGGCCGGCCTCGGTCGGACCGACGAAGCGATCGCCGCGCTCCAGGATGCGGTCCGCATCCGAACTTCGGAGCAAGTCGCCCCCGACCTGCTCGCGACGAGCCAGTTTGCGCTCGCCAAGGCGCTGTGGGCCTCCGACGAGGCTCTACGCCCGCGGGCGGTGCAGCTCGCCGAGCGGGCGCATGAGACCTTCGCCGAGCAGACGACCAATCCCGAGCGGCTTGCCGACGTCGAGGCCTGGCTCGCGGAGCATCGCTGAGCCAAATCTCGGGACTCGTCGCGGTATGCTCGCGTCGATGGCCCCGCGCGAAGGCACGGACGAGCTCGCGCTCGCGCAGTCAGCCGGCCTCGAGGACGCGCCGAGCTCGGCCGAGATCGCCGCGTTGGCGCCCCTGGCCGATCTGCTGGACCCCAAGGACGCGCCCCGCCTCGCTCCGGGTACGGTCCTCGCCGACACGTTCGAGATCGAGGAGCCGATCGGGACCGGCGGGATGGGCATCGTGTACCGGGCTCGCGACCTTCAGCTCGGGCGGGCGGTCGCTCTCAAGCTTCATCGCAGGGCTGGGCAGAGCACACAACGCCTGATGCGGGAGGCCGCGTCGATGGCCAAGCTCACCCATCCCAACGTCGCGACCGTGCACGAGGTGGGAACCCACGACGGCATGCTCTTCATCGCGATGGAGCTCGTCGACGGCGTGACCGCGCGACGCTGGTTGGCGCAGACGAAGCGGACGCCGGCCGAGATCGTGGCGCTGTACCACGCGGCAGGGCAGGGACTGGCGGCGGCTCATCGCGCCGGCCTCGTGCACCGCGACTTCAAGCCGGAGAACGTGCTGGTCGACGCCGACGATGTCCCGCGGGTCGTCGACTTCGGGCTCGCGCGGGCGACCATCGACGCCTCCGAACTGGACGAGCCGACCGATCTGCAGGGCACGATCGACGCATCGGGCTCGGCTTCGCTGACCCGAACCGGTGCCGTGGTGGGAACGCCGGCGTACATGGCTCCGGAGCAGTTCGACAATCGCGAGGTCGATGCGCGCACCGATCAGTACAGCTTCTGCGTCTCGCTGTACGAGGCGGTCTACGGATCGCGACCCCACACCGGGGCGACGCTGCAGACCCTGCGGGCCGCGGTGATCGAGGGCGAGCTGCCCCCGCCGCCGCGCGGATCGAGGGTGCCCGGTCGCTTGCGCCGTGTCGTGTTGCGCGGCCTAGCCAAGGATCCGGCGACGCGCTGGCCCTCGATGGAGGCCCTGCTCGACGAGCTCGCGCCGCTGCTCGTGCCGCGGGCACGACGATGGATGATCGCGAGCGCCACGGTCGGCGTGATCGGTCTCGGAGGAGGTCTCGCGCTCGCGCGCTTGGCTGAGCCGCCCGAGCGTTGCGACGCCGAGCGTCATCTTGCCGGCGTGTGGGACGACGCGCGACGGGGCGAGGTGCAGGCCGCGATCGAACAGACGGGTCTGGACTACGCCCCGAGGACCTGGGAGCAGGTCGAGCGTGCGCTCGACGGATACGCCGAGGGCTGGGCATCGACGCACACGACGATGTGCACCGCCGACGTCGAAGACGCGCAGGGGGAGAGCGATCGTCGCCTTCGCCTGGACTGCATGCACGAGCGCGTCAGGGCACTGCGGGCGACGGTCGACGTGCTCGCCGAGGCCGACGCGGGGGTGGTCGAGCGCGCGGTCGGACTGGCGACGAGTTTGCCCAAGCTCGATCGGTGTGACGACCTCGAGGCGCTTCGGGCCGCGGTCCCGCTTCCGGAGGACGAAGGGGTCCGTGCCGAGGTCGAGAGCGTTCGCGACCGACTCGCGGATATTCGGGCTGCCGGCGCAGCGGGACGTTTCGAGCAAGGACTGACCGCGATCGCCGGTCTCATGGAGCGGATCGACGCGCTCGAGCACCCGCCGCTGACCGCCGAGGGGCGGGCGCTGCGAGGCCGGCTGCGTCGCAACAACGCAGATTTCGAAGCGGCCGAGGCGGATCTGCTCGAGGCGCACGACCTGGCCCAGGACAGCCGCCACGACGCGGTGGGCCTCGAGGCCGCCCAGCAACTGGCGCGGCTGGTCGGCATCGAGCGGGCGCGCCACGGGGAGGGCGAGGTCTGGGCGCGAGTCGCCGTCAGCCAAGCCAAGCACAATCGCGACTCGGCGGGCCTCGCCACCAGCCTCAACGGGTTCGCGATGATCCTCAACGCAAAGGGAGAGTACGAGCAGGCACGCAAGCACCTCGTGCGCGCCGAAGAGCTTGTTCGGGCCAGCGAGGGTGAAGAGAGCCTCCTGATGGCCACGCTGCTCAATGACCAGGGAGAGGTCGCGCGCGGATTGGGCCGCTTCGAGGAGATGCTCGCGCTGCACCAACGCGCGCTCGAGATTCGCGAGTCACAGCTCGGCGAAAACCATCCGCACGTGGCCAAGAGTCTGGGCAACATCGGGGTTGCGCTGCGTAACCTGGGGCGCAACGAAGAGGCGCTCGCGCAGCACGAGCGCGCCCGATTGGTCCGCCAAGTCTCTCTCGGTCCCAACCACCCGGATGTGGCCAACGGGCTGCAGAGCGAAGGCGTCGTGCTGATGGGCATGGGCCGCTACGACGAGGCGCAGCAGCGCTACGAGCAGGCGCTGCGGATCAACGAGCGAGCCTTGGGGGAGCCGCACCCGTCCGTCGCGAGCAACCTCGGCAACCTCGGGGCTGCGCTCGAGGCTCAGGGCGCGTACGCGGAGGCCAAGGCCGCCCAGGAGCGGGCGCTCCGGATTCGCGAGCAGTTGCTGGGACCCGAGCACAGCGACGTCGCCTTCAGTCTGACCAACCTCGGTGTCGTGCTGCAGAGCATGGGCGACAACGAGGCGGCCCTGAAGCGGCACGAGCGCGCGACCGCGATCTTTGCCAAGGCGCTCGGGCCCGAGCATCCTTATGTGGGCGTCTCCATGATCAGCGAGGCGCGGGCGCTCGAGGCGCTGGGCCGGCTGGCGGAGGCTCGCGACCAACTCGAGCGGTCGCTGTCGCTTCAGGAAAAGGCGGTGGGGCCCGACCATCCGCGGCTGGGCACGACGCTGAACAATCTCGGGTCGGTCTTGCGCAAGCTGGGCGAGCACGGCGAAGGACGGCGGCTGCTCGAGCGCGCGCTCGCGATCGATGAAAAGGCCGGTGGCAAGGATCACCCCGACGTGGCGTTTCCGCTGACGAACCTCGCCGAGACCGCCGTGGAGCAGGGGGACTTCGCGGGCGCACGGGCGTACGCCGAGCGGGCGATCGAGATTCGCGAGAAGACCTCTGCGCCACCGGAGCAGCTGGCGCGGACCCGCGTGGCGCTGGCGCAGGCCTTGGCGGGCGATGTGGCTCGGCGCGGCGAGGCGCGCAAGATAGCTGCTGTCGCGCATGCCGGCTTCGTCGAGGCCGGGGTAGCGGGCGACGAAGGCCGAGCCAAGCTCGAGGCGTGGGCTGCGGGGCAAGGTTGGGCGCTCCCCGCTCCGAAGTAGACGCCCGTCCTCACCCGACCGTGGACGCGGTACCGTGGTCGCATGCCGTCGCGTGATGTCGAGAGGTTGCTGCGTCTGTTGCTGCCCGCCTTGTCGCTGGTGGCGGGCGCTTGCGACCAGCCGAAGTCGTCCGATCCGGACAAGGGCGAGGTCCGGACGGAGCCCAAGCCAGACGCGAAGCCAGACACGAAGCCAGACACGAAGCCAGACGCGAAGCCAGACGCGAAGCCAGACACCGGCGCTGAAACGAATGCCGACGGTGCGGGCGAGGAGCCTCAGGGTGGGGCGACGACAACCGGCGCCGCGCCGACCGGAGCCACGACGACCGCAGAGACGGGGCAGGCAGGACAGGGGGGCGAGGCGGGGCGCGACTCTGCCGGCGGCGATCCTCCCCCCGATCCTCCCCCCGATCCTCTGCCGCGACCGAAACGCCCGATCCGCACGCCCAGCTGCGAAACCGGCATCACCTGCGTGACCAAGGCCGAGGCCTCCAAGCTCGCGTCCAAGGGCAGCGGCTCGAAGATGAGCTGCCCCGCGCAGCTCTCCCGGAGCCATGCCATCGGGTCGACGCGCTGGCCGTTCGTGGGCGGTCGAGCCACCGTTCAGTTCGACGAGAACGAGACCAAGGCCAAGCGCGACGCGGGCGACGCGAGTGCGTGCTGCTACGAGTGGGTGGGCGGGTGCAAGGGAGGCCGTCCGTTGATGGACGCCAGTGCCACGCCGGTCGTGGCACCGCTGCAGTCCGGCGCCGCATGGCGCACCGCGGCCTTTCACCTCGACGTCGACGAACGGGTGGGACGGGCCGCGGCGGCCCAGTGGCTCGAGGACGCCGCAATGGAGCACGCATCGGTCGCGTCGTTCAGCCGGGTCTCGCTCGAGTTGATGGCGCTCGGGGCTCCACCGGATCTGCTCGCCGACACCCACGCGGCGGCGCTCGACGAGATTCGTCACGCGCAGACCTGCCTGGCGATCGCCGTGGCGTGCGGAGCCTCGGAGGTACAGCCGGGGCCGCTGCCGGTCTGCCCTCCGCGACCGACCGATCTGGCTCGCTTCGCCGTCGACACCTTCATCGAAGGCTGTGTGGGTGAGACGACCGCGGCGCTGGTGATGGAGCGCGCAGCGGCGGGGACAGAGCACATGGCATTGCGTGCTGCCCTCGAAGGCATCGCGGGCGACGAGGCCCGACACGCGGCGCTGGCCTGGCGCACGCTCGCCTGGGCCGTCCGCAAAGGTGGCGTCGATGTTCTTCGCGCCGTCGAGCGCACCTCAGCGGCGCTCGCACCCAAGGACGCCCGCGTTGCTCCGTCGAACGTCGATCCTGAGATGGCTGCCGTCGGTCGACTGTCCGCGGGCGAGACGAATCGAGCCAGGCACGACGCCTGGCACGGGCTCATTGTCCCGATGCTGTCGCGCCTGATTGCCGAGTCGGGCGTAGGTTCAACGTAGCGATTGTGGGATATGGTGTGTTTGTGTGTTGGTTTTAATAGTTATATGATGCAGCAGTGAGCTCGCCGCTACCGCCCTGGGCGCGCCGCTGCATTGCGGTCGTGCTGCTCGGTTCGCCTGCCTGTGGCGGGGGCGAGCTGCAGTGGGTCGGAGGCGACAACGGCGACGACGGCGGGACCACGATGTCGCCCGCTCCGGTGCCGCCCGAGTCGGACAGCACGACCAGCGAGGGCGACACGACCGGACTGCCGAGTCTCTTTCTCGGTCATCCCGACTTCGGCGACGGGCATCGCTGCGACCTGTGGGCGCAGGATTGCCCGTCCGGCACCAAGTGCATGCTGTACGCGAGTATGGGCGGGAGCTTGGATGCGACCGGCTGCTTTCCGATCGCACCGGACCCGGATGCGGTGGGTGAGCCGTGCACCGCCGAAGGCCGGGCGAGTGGAATCGATACGTGCGAGCTGGGGGCGATGTGCTGGGACGTCAACCCTGAGACCAACGAAGGGACGTGCGTCGCCTACTGCTCGGGCAGCCACGCCGACCCGTACTGCGAAGCGCCGAACGACATCTGCCCGAGCACGCGCATTCCCGTGTGCTTGCCCAACTGTTGCCCAATGGAGCAGGACTGCCCGGACGGTCAAGCCTGCTACCCGGAGGACAACGAGTTCTTCTGCTCGGCCAACGCCGCCCCCAACGCGGTGTACGGCGACGCGTGCGAGTTCCTCAACGTCTGTCCCGCCGGGACGTTCTGTGCTGACCCGTCGATCGGTCTCGATTGTCAGGACGGAGCCCAAGGCTGTTGTCTGCCGTTTTGCACCCTCGGCACCGACGACTGCGTTCCGTTCAACCCGGGCTACGAATGCCTGCCCTGGTACGAGCCCGGCACGGCGCCGCCCGGGTACGAGCTGACCGGTTTCTGTTCGGCGGTGGAAGAGTGACCGTGGCGCGGCAGGTCTCGCTCGCCCTCGCGTTGGTGTCCATTGCCTGTGTCTCGGAGCGAGTGCCGCACGCCGGCGAATCCGCAACGACTGGAGACCCTGACCCGGAACCCAATGCTGACGGGGAACCGAATGTCGAACCGGCGTCGACCACCGCGGACGAGCCGAGTGGGCCGCCGAGCTCCTTCTTGACGGAACACGACGCGGGAAGCGATCACGAGTGCTCGACGCTCCGACAGGATTGTCCCGCGGGGCACAAGTGCGCGGCGTGGGCGAGCATGGGCGGTGTTCCAGATGCGACCCGCTGCGTCCCGATTGCGCCGACACCGGACCAGCCCGGCGATTCCTGCACTGTGCTGGGAAGCCCGAACAGCGGTGAAGACTCGTGTGACCTCGGGTCGTGGTGCATGCGGGTCGATCCGGACACCGGTCTCGGAACCTGCTTCGAGTTTTGCTCGGGCGATTGGTCCTCGCTGACCTGCCCTGATCCCGATACGTATTGCGCGGGCGGTTATCGCGACTTCCCGGTCTGTACGGAGAGCTGCTGCCCCGTCGAGCAGACGTGCCCCGAGGGCGAGGGATGTTTCCCGGTCGCCGACGATTTCACGTGTGGCGCGCCGTGGAACCCTGGCGTGTATGGCGATGGCTGCGAGTTCGTCAACGAATGCGAACGCGGCCTGTTCTGCGGCGACCCTCAAAACTCGTCGGACTGCGCGGATGGTGCCGCTGGCTGTTGTCTGCCCTTTTGCCGCCTCGGGTCGAACGACTGCCTCGCATACAGCTTCGAGCTGTCGTGCGAGCCGTGGTTCGAGGCTTTGGATGGGTCCCCCGGTCACGCGTCGATCGGGCATTGCGTGGAGGTCGTGGGATGAAGAAGTGGATCGGGGCGTTGTTGGTGTGGTTGCCCGCTTGCGGGCCGAGTCCGTTTGTCGAGTCGGAAGGGTCCGTGCAGACGCCGTCCGAGGAAGAGCCGCCGGCATCGTCGCCGGTGCCTCCGGTGCCGCCCGACGAGCCGGGCACGACCGACGAAGGGGGAGACGAGCCGCCGTCGTCGTTCATCGAGATTCCGGATGTCGATCCAGAACCGACGTGCGACATGTTCGCGCAGGATTGTCCGTCCGGAGAAAAGTGCGCCTGGTACGACCCGAGCGGGGGCAGCAGCTACGCCTCGACCCGGTGCGTGCCGATCGTGCCCGAGCCCGACGGCGTTGGCGATGCGTGCACGTTGACCGGCGACGGCATGGGCTTCGACACGTGCGAGCTCGGGGCACTGTGCTGGGACGTCGACCCCGAGACGGAGGAGGGCACGTGCACCGCCTACTGCATCGGCGACGCGGCCAATCCGATGTGCCCCGATCCAGAGCAGCGCTGCATGGGGCGCAATCTACAGCTGTGTTTGCCCAGCTGCTGTCCGGTCGAGCAAGACTGCCCGCCGCGGCAGGGCTGCTACCCGGTCTCGAACTCCTTCATCTGTGCACCTGATGCAGGCGGAGACTCGGGTGCGTTCCTCGACCCGTGCGAGTTCCTCAACGTCTGCGACCCTGGGTTCTTCTGCGCCAATCCCGACGTCCTGCCCCCGTGTGAGGGCCCTGGCTGCTGCGCCCCGTTTTGCGACGTCGGATCGACGACCTGCGCCGAGTACGACCCCGATTTGGTGTGCACCCCATGGTTCGAGCTCGGCGAAGCGCCCCCGATCTACGAGCATACCGGTGCATGCATGCTGCCGGAGTGAACGATGATCGTTCGACTCGTCACCCTCGCCGTCGTCGTGCTCACGGGCTGCGGCCCGGCGGTGCCCGACGCGGAGCCGTCGCTCGGTTCGGAGTCCTCGACAGGTACGCAGACGGCCGAACCCACGACAACGAGCACCGGCGGGGAGACCACGGACGATTCGATGGGCTTTCTAGACAAGCCCGACCTCGCCTGGGTCGCTGACTGCGATACTTGGCTGCAGAACTGCCCCGCGGGCCACAAGTGCACGCCCTATGCGACCCGCGGTGGCTACTGGGACCGGGCTCGGTGCGTTCCTGTCGTCGAACAACCCGATCGCGTCGGGGAGCCGTGCGTCGCGCTCTGGGGGGCCACGACCGGGCTGGATAGCTGCGAGTTCGGTGCGTGGTGCCTCAACGTTGACCCCGAGACCCTCGTTGGCGATTGCGTCGCGTTTTGCACCGGAGATCCGCCGAACTACCTTTGCGAAGATCCTGACAAGCGCTGCGGGGGCCACCGGCGGTTCCCAACGTGCATCGAGCAGTGTTGTCCGATCGAGCAGGACTGCGAAGTGCCCGGGCACGGTTGCTACTGGGAGGACCACGGCTTCCACTGCAAGCCAAATGCGGCACCGGACGCGATGTATGCGGATGCGTGCGAGTTCCTCAACGTGTGCCCGCCCGGGACGTTCTGTGCGAATCCGGATTCGGCTTTGGATTGCCCCGATGGTGCCGCTGGATGCTGTCAGCCATTCTGCCGACTGGGGTCGGACGACTGCGCTTTGTACAACGTGGAGTTCGAGTGTGTGCCCTGGTTTGAAGGCGGTGACGCACCACCGGGATACGAGCTGACGGGTTGGTGTCGTGCCGCGCAGTGAAACAATCCGTCGCGTTGTGCTTGGCGTGCTCGTAGGGGCGGCTTCGGGATGCGCCGTGTCCGAGCTCGAGTCCGAGGCCGAGGCGGAGGGGGCCGAGACGTCCGAGGGCCCGGAGCACCCCGAGCCACCGCCACCCGACGAGCCCGAACCCACCGACGCCTGCCTGGATGCCTGCGCCGATCTCGACACCGACGTGGGCCTCGCCACCTGCCACGCGTGTCGCTGCAAGGATGCGTTCGATGGATGGCTTCCGCCGGTGCAGACCCTGCAGTGCTCGCTCGGGGAGCCGATCGTCACCTATCACGCCGAGCTCACCGAGGACGGTTTTTCGCTCGAGCCCAGTCCGCCGTCGGCGCTCGACTGTGCCAACCCGTCCCTGCTGACGCGCTCGTGTCGGCAGGGCAGTCGCCTCGGCCAGACGCGCAACGGTGACGTTGCGTTCTACTGGATCTGTCGCGACCCGTACCTCGATTTCGACGGCACCGTGCTCTACCGTGACATGGCGGCGATCGGGCACAACACGCGAACCGGTGCGACCTGCTTTTGGGATGACGCCGACGACCTGACGCACGACGACGACACGCCAGCGTTCGATCTGTCGCTGTCGACCCCCGACGAGCAGGCCCGCTTCGCCGCGCGCTTCCCCTACAACGACGGCAGCGGCTGCGTCGACTGCCACGATCACGACCCGTTTGTGTACACGCCCCACCTGCGCTCCACGACATGGGACAGCGTTGCGGCCGACAAGGGCCCCTACCATCGGGTTGGCCTCGCGGGGCAGGTGCGCCCGGTGGACGTGATGCATCTCGTGTCCGAACCAGCGGCGCCGTGCACGTCGTGTCACCGCATCGGCAGTCGAGAGACGTGCAGCTTTTTTGCGCCCGACTCCTTCGGCGTCAAAGGGGCCGGGTACGAGCCCGAGGTCTACGCCGCGGCCGAGCCGGGCAGTCCGCACTGGGCGCTGGCGTACTGGATGCCCAACGCTCCGGAGGTGCCCGACCGCGACGCCTGGGAGACCCAGTTCGGAGCGGCCCGCGATCACATCGTGCAGTGCTGCGAGGCGCCCGGCGTCGACACGGAGTCGTGTCGGTGGGCGCCGGTGGAGTGACTTCGCGGCGCGGAGAACGACCGCGCGATCCATCGAGGCGTGCTTCGAGGCGTGCGAGGCCTCGATCAAAGAAGCCGCCAAGCACATGGCCTGAGCCTCCCGATAGGCTCCCTACTCGCTTGGACGTGGTCCGAGGGCCACGCGCATGAACAGCAGCGATTCCTCGGCCGCGTCCGCGACGTGCTGGCTGCTCTCCGGGTAGCCGCTCGCGGGCTCGAGGTCTTCGCCGACATCGAAGGACGACGCGAGCGTGCGCCCGACGAGCTGGTCGAGGAAGTCCGGCGCGAGCAGAGACTCGGCGTCGCCGACGTCATAGGGGGTGATCGCGGCAATCGCCCCGTCGGGTCCCACGGCGATGCCGACCTCGATCTCGGCGTGACCGTCGTGATGATGGCCTGAGTCGAACTCGGGCTCCTCGACGTGCGGGCGCACGAACATCGCCACGCCGAGGAACGTGCCCTCGACGTCGTACGCCACGTAAAAGGTGGGGCGACGATCGTGCGGCGTCGTCGGGTACCCCAGTCGGTCCCTGAGTCGCTCGGCCTCGTCCTCGGACAGGTGGTACCGCAAGGCTCGCCAGCGCTGCGGGTCGGCATCCGGAAACAGCACGATGAGCCGCTGGTACGTGGTGCGCCAGGAATCGTCCGGTGCGATGTGGGCCTGCGAGGTCGGCGTCGCAATCCAGGCGCCCGCCGCGAACGCGACGGACAGCGCCCACATCTTCGCCAGCGAGTCTCGCACTGGCGACCAACGTAGCTCCCCCGCGCTCGTCGGACGATGCGACGCACGGTCGCAGGACCGATTGTCGCACAGCCGCGCGGGTCAGCGTTCCAACCCCAACGCCAACGCCGACAGTCGTGTGACCCGGGCGCGTGGGGCCAGATCTGACGTCAGCTCGATGCGCAGCTCCGAACCGAGCCGCACCACATGCTCGCCGGCGACGACGCGAACGAATGCCGTGGGTTCGTTGAGCGCAGCGGCGAGTCCGGCCGTGACCTCGAACCCGAGGTACTGCACCGGGTCCTCCGGATCGGGACGACCGCCGAGTGGAGAGCTCGCTGCACGGTGGCCGTCGACGGCGAGCACGAGCCCACCGGGCTCGCAGGCGCGGCAACCGAGGGCTCGGCACGACGGGGCGTCGTCACCATCGATGAGCAGCGTGGCGGCAAGCCGCCGTCGACGCGGAACGAGCGGGTCGTACTCGGCCAGCTCCCGCCGCAGCCGGGCCGCGCCTCCGCCTTCGACCCGCAGGACTTCCTGTACGTGGTACAGGACCGTCTCGTAGCTCTCGAAGCAGAGCACGGCAGTTTCGCCCAGTCGGATCCGCCGCCGCCGCTTGAGGCGCAGGACCTCCGCGCGATAGGCCGGGCGGACCCGAAGATAGGCCTCGGCGGAGATGACGTCGTGCGCCGCAATGCCGTG
>JGI12316J15310_10000146_pt4 | contig 27667 bp, 26 predicted proteins | sample MarCyaLeptolynsp_FD_15310 | JGI IMG/M metagenome (IMG submission 15310)
TCGAAGGTGGCAAGATCGTCGAGGTCGGGACGGGCCTCACGGTTCCCACGGGGGCGCGCGTCATCGACCTGCAGGGCCGAACGCTGCTGCCCGGTTTCATCGATGCCCACGTGCACCTCGGTTTTTCGCCGGCCGAGAGCTACGCGCAGGGGGTGGTCGAGGAACTGCGGGCGTCGGAGGCCGACCAGGCGCTGCTGGGGACGCGGAACGCCCGACGGACCCTCGAGGCGGGCTTCACCACGGTTCGCGTCGTGGGAGGAACGTTTGCCGATCGGGCGCTGCGCGACGCGGTTGTCGCCGGGCTCGTGCCGGGGCCGCGCATGCTCGTGGCCAACCATGCGATCGGAATCACCGGGGGGCACTGCGACCGCACCAACGTGATGCACCCTGACGCCTTCCCGTCGCGCAACGGAATCGAAGACGGTGTCGCCAACGGTCCGGACCAGGTGCGGGCCGCCGTCCGGTTTCAGATCAAACACGGCGCGGACGTCATCAAGCTGTGCGCCACCGGAGGCGTGATGTCCCAAGGAGACGCGGTCGGCGTGTCGCAGATGAGCCGGGAAGAGCTGCGTGAGGCGGTGCTGGTCGCCACCCGGGCCGAGCGCAAGGTGGCCGCCCATGCCCATGGCACCGAAGGCATCAAGGATGCGATCTGGGCGGGTGTACACAGCATCGAGCACGGCAGCATTCTCGACGATGAAGCCATCGCGATGATGAAGAAGCGGGGCACCTTTCTCGTGCCGACGCTCTACGTGGCCCGGGCGGTGGAGGGGCAGGCCAAAGCCGGCAAGCTCTCGGCGCACTCGGCCGCCAAGGTCGCCGAGATCGTGCCCCAGATGCGCGCCAGCTTCGGTCGGGCCGCCAAGGCCAAGGTTCGCATCGCGCTGGGCAGCGACGCCGGCGTGTTCGAGCACGGCGAAAACGGTGGGGAGTTCGTCGAGATGGTCACCTTTGGCCTGACCCCGATGCAGGCGATCGTCGCGGGAACGTCGTCGGCGGCGGAGCTCCTCGGGCTCGACAACGTGGGCACGGTCGCGCCCGGCAACCTCGCCGATCTCGTCGTCGTGGAGGGTGACCCGCTCCAAGACATCTCCGCTCTGCAAAGTCCGTCGCTGGTGATCAAGGGCGGCGTCGTGCACGTCGGCCCGACTTGGGTGCAGTGATGGGGTCGACGACGCGCTGGGTGTTGCTGGCGACGGCGATCCTGGCGCTGGTCATCGTGCCTTTCGTGCTGTTCGAGGCGACGGTCGAGGCTGCGGTGGCCGAGTTTCTCGCATCCGATCCTCCGCGATTGACCCTGGGCCTCGCGATCGTCGGGGTGATGGCAGCGGACATCGTGCTGCCGGTGCCGTCGAGCGTGGTCGCGACCGCGGCGGGCACCTTGCTCGGGGTGGGGTGGGGCTCGTTGGCCAATCTGGTCGGCCTCGGGATCGGTTGCGTCATCGGCTACGCGATCGGAGCGGCGGGGCGCGGCATCGCCGGGCGCGTGGTGGGGTCCGAGCAACTGAGCCTCGCGGAGCGACTGTTCGAGCGCCGCGGAGAGATCGTGGTCGCGGTCTTTCGTCCGATCCCGGTCCTCGCCGAGATCAGTGTCGTGTTCGCGGGGGTGGCCCGGATGGGTCGAACTCGTTTCGCCCTCTATGCGATGCTGGCCAACGTGGGGATTGCCGTAGCGTACGCGGGCATCGGAGCGTGGGCGGCGGCGGCGAACGAGATGGTGGTCGCGGTTGCGGCGTCGCTGATCCTCCCCGGCCTCGCGATGCTGGCGGGACGTCTGGCCACGCGCTCCGAGCAGGCCGGCTGAAGCCCGCAGGACACCTGCTACTCTCCCCGCGATGATTCGGCCCTGGTTCGTCGCGGCAGTCTTGCTGGTCGTCGCGTGCAAGCCCGAGGAGACGACACCGCCGGACCGGGACGGAACAGCCGCGCAGCCGGGAACGACGTCGGACTTCTCGATCGATCCCGAGCGCATGTTCGCGAGCCTCGAGCGTCTCGCCAGCGACGAGATGGGCGGTCGCTTCACGCGAACCGAGGCCGACCTCGGCCGCGCCGCGGACTACATTGCGGAGGAGTACGGCAAGGTCTCGCTGACGCCGGTGACCCAGTCCTACCGGGCGCCGTTCCAGCTGCCCGTCGGCACGGAGCCCGGCCCGGACGTGCACTTCTGGGTCGAGACGTCGGGGTCGGTGATCGAGGTACCGATGGAGCACTACGCGACCCTCGACAACGGCGAGGGCAAGCCGGTCTTCGGCGACGTCACGCGCGTGGGGAAGGGAGCGCCCAACGCTGTACGCGACACCGTGGCGCTGATCGAGCTGGCAGATCTCTCGACGATTGCGTCGCGCACTCAGGCGCTTGCCGAGGCCGGCGCGATGGCGGTCGTGGCGGTCGTGCCGGAGCGACCGGACAAGACCGAGGCACTCGCCGCCAAGATTCCCGTGGTGGCAGTCGCGGCCTCGGAAGCTGCAGCCTGGCTGCCCGAGTCCACCAAGAATGGTCGGCGCATCGACGACCTGCAGTTCTCCCTCGCCGCGGAGCCGGTGCCGGTACACGAACCGTCCTTCAACGTGCTGTCGTGGATCCCCGGGACCGAACACCCCGAAGAGATCGTGATTCTCGGCGCGCACTACGATCACATCGGCACCAAGGAGCACGGCTCGTTTTGCCGTCCGTCGCCGGGCGGGGACGAAGCGGACGAGATCTGCAACGGCGCGGACGACAACGCCAGCGGAAGTGCGATGGTTCTCGAGATCGCGCGCACGCTTGCGCAGGCCGGCTATCAACCCAAACGCTCGCTGGTCTTCGCGCATTTCGCCGGTGAGGAGCTCGGGCTGCACGGCTCCAACGGCCTTGCGAACGAGCCGCCCGACGCGGCGCCTTTCAACGGGGGTGAGGTGGTCGCAATGATCAACCTCGACATGGTCGGCCGCTACCGCGCGGAGGAAGGCGTGCAGATCGGTGGGGTGAGCTCGAGCGACGCATGGCACCCGCTCATCGAGGCAGCCGGGGACCAGGGGCTCTCGCTGCTGTACGAGCGCTCGGTCACCGGACGTAGCGACCACATCCACTGGTACCGCCAGAAAATCCCGGTGCTGTTCTTCTTCACGGGCCTGCACTCGGACTATCACCGCGCTGGCGATCACTCGGACAAGATCAATCGGGACGGGATGAGCGGGATCGGCAACATCGTCATTCACGTGCTCACCGAGGTGGCCAATGGTGCCGAGGTGACGTGGGCCGACCCGCGCTCGGGCTCCGAGGGCGAGGTGACGCGCCTGCCGGGGTCGGACCCCAAGACGGTGGATCCATGAGTCAGGACGTACGGTGGTTCGAGACGTACCGCGGGGTCGTGCATCCTTGGATGTGCGACCAGTTCGGTCACCTCAACGTGCGCTTCTACGCGCACATCTTCGACGATGCCGGGTTCGCCCTGTGGCCGATGATGGGCGTCGGGCGGCTGGACTTCGAGCGCGCCGGTGTGCACACGGTGGTGGCGCGCACCGAGACCGATTTTCGCCAGGAGCTGCCGCCGGGCCGCATGTTCCTGGTGCGCAGCCAGATCGAGCGCGTCGGCACCAAGAGCATGTCGTACCGCCAGGAGCTGATCGAGGCGGACACCGGGGACGTTCACGCGGAGCAGCGCGTGGTCGAGGTGTTCTTCGACCCCAAAACGCGCGCGTCCTGCCCGATGCCGGACGCGATCCGCGAAGCGCTCGAGCGAGCGCAGTCGGCTCGCTAGGCGGTGAAGACGTACTGCAGCGCCAGAATCACGGCGTGCATCTGGTGCTGCGTGACGTCGATCCGCAGCGGCGCTTCCTCGGCGTGGTTCTGAATGCCGCCGACGGCGAGCGGGTCCTTGGGCGGAACGTCGCCGATGTGCTCGTTGGCCAGCGGGTGGCCGATCTGCCACGAGGTCAGCTTCTCGAGGCCCTGCTCGATGACGCAGCGGAACTTGGCCTGCTTCTCCTTGTTCTCGCGCAGCGTCGCCATCTGGTAGGCGTGAATGATCCCCTCGTAGGCGTATGACGTGTTGCGCGTGCGCTTGAGCGTGCGGTGCACGTCGATCATCCAGTCGGCGAGCTCGATGAGGGTGTCCCCGAAGCTGTCGACGCCTTCGCGACCGCTGGTGGCGATCTCGAAGAAGGTCATCGACGACCATTGGTAAAAACCCTTGGTCTGGTCCGAGTCCGGGTCCTGCTTGCGCGCCTCGACGATGTACTTGGTGCGACCGGCCTCGGCGGACTCCATGATCTTGTCCCAGAGGTCGTCGCGCCCGTGGTAGCGGGCGGCCTTGACCAGCGCAAGCATCGACTCTCCGTCGAAGTAGGGCGAGGGCTGACCGAAACCCACGCCGTCCGCGTTGCGGTAGCGCGAATGGAACAGTCCGTCGGGGCGACGCTGCGACAGCAAGAAGGTGAGGTACTCGTCGAGCTCGGCCTTCATCGCCTCGCGCTCGGTGGCATCGAGCAGCTCGGAGTCCGACCGCAGCGCGTCGATCAGCCCCAGGGCGAGCAGGGCCACCGTGCCGGTCGAGCCCTCGGGGTCGCCGGGGTAGACCACGAAGCGACCGAGGTCGGTGACCAGCGAGTTGTCGCGAAAGAACTCGAGGGCGATATGCAGCTTGTCCTCGAGCTCCTGCGTGGGCTTTTCGCGCATGATGAGACCGAGGCCCCACACGGCGCCCGCCTGGCGGACCTGGCTGTCGCCCTTGGTAAAGACCTTGGTCTTCCAGTCGTACTCGTAGGTGAAGTTGCCCGCTTCCTTCTGATTCGCCATCAGGAATTGGGTGCCCAACTCGAGCGACTTCTCGAGCCCCGCACGGTCGAGCTTGTCGGCACACGAGCCTTGGCCCATCGGCGTTGGTTGGGGTCCCCCCTGCTGAGAGGGTCGTGAGATCACGAAGATCAATCCGATGGCAGCCACGGCTGCGACGATGAAACCAGTCTTGTTCACGCTAAGTCCTCGAGCGCCGGGACTATACGTGCCAGTGAATCAGTCGACCAGCCCGCGGTCGATGGCCCACCGCGCGAGCGCCGTTCTGGAGCCGATGGCGAGGCGCGCGTAGATCCGGGTCAGGTGCGTGGTGACCGTGCGCGGGCTGATCCCGAGCCGTTCGCCGATTTGAGCGTTGGCGAGGCCGTCGGCCACGCCACGCACGATCTGCTGCTCGCGCACCGTGAGCGTGGGCTCGGCGGAGGCCTCGTCCGGCAGACCGTCGAGGTCCCAGAAGCCAAAGTGCAGCTCCGCGTGGCGCCCGAGGTGAATCCGCACGGCATGTCCGAGCACGGCTCGGTCGACGCGCGACCCGTCGACGAACGAGCCGTTGGTCGACTGCAGGTCGAAGAGCTCGACGCGGTCACCGGCGCCGACCACGATCTTGGCGTGGCGTCGCGAGACCCCGTCCTCGTCGACGCGCACGCGGGCTTGCTCCGCGCGTCCGAGCAAGTTCGTTCCGCGGCGCAGACGGATGACGCGACCACCTCCGCTGGGCACGAAGACGCAGGGCACCGCGGTGTCGCGATCACGGAGCGGAGGGACTTGCAGCTTCGTGCTCGGAAGGTTGGGCATCGGCCTGCTCCAGTGCAGTTCGGGTGGATTGGATGCGCGCGCGCACGGTCGCATCGTCGTCGGCCACGACGGCGCTCGCTCGAGCGAGGGCCTTGCGGGCGCGGTCGCGATGACCCAGCTCGAGCTCGGCGTGCGCGAGGGCCTGGTAGTCGTCGGCGAGTCGCGGGTCCGTCTCGCCCCAGGCATCGAGCCCGAGCTCGACGGCACGCCGCACGAGCGGGATGGCATCCTCGGCGCGCCCCAGCTCGAGATAGACCCGACCGAGGTTGCTGCGAATGCTGCGTCCACCGCGGACCGCTTCGGGGTGCTGCCGGGCGAGCGTCAGGCCCTGCTCGAGCACGGCGCTTGCCGCTTCGAGCTCGCCCAGTCGATAGCGATACCAGCCGACGTTGGTCAGATCGAGCAGCCGCTCGGCGGCCGGAGCATCGACGGAGGCCGCCAGCGCTTGCTCGGCGCAGCGCAGTGCTCCGCGGTCGTCGCCGGCGGCGTCGTACGCGGCCGCCAGGTTGTTGAGCGCGATGACCCGGGCCGGGTGTGGCGGTGGGCGATTGGCCTCTTCGATGTCGAGCGCGCGCTTCATCGCGTCGACGGCCGCATTCGGCTCACCGCGACCAAGATGCGCGCGGCCGATCGCCTGCAAGAGCGGAGCGAGCGAGGGATGGTCGTCGCCGTAGAGCGCGATGGAGGCCTCGAGGGCTCGCTCGGCGGCCGCGAGTGCATCCGCATGCTGCCCAAGGGCGCCCAGCGCAATGGCGAGGTTGCCTTCGTTCGCGATCGTTTCGGGATGCTCCGCGCCCAGGCTCGCTCGGGCAATGTCGGCGGCGGTCGCGAAGGCCTGCCGCGCCGGCTCGGGGTCGGAGCGCGTGATGTGAGCAATACCGATGGTGCTGTGCAACGCAGCCTCGACGACGTCGCCGGACAACCCCGTGCGCTGGATGAGTCCCTCGATGATCGTCGCCCACTCGAGCGCCGCGGCGGCGCCCGCTTCGGTCTCGGCAAGCTCGCCGAGCAGCCGCAGACCGGTGTCGATGGCACAGCGATCGCAGCCGATTGCGAGCCCGTGCTCGGTCGCGGCGCGAAACGCAGCGGACGCAGCCTCGAGCTCGCCTCGGTTGGCCGCGATGCGTCCCCGGAGGACACGAGCCGTGATCTCGGCCCGCGGCCAGGGATCGGCACTCAGCGCCGCGTCGACCCGGTCCAGCGCCGAGGTCGCCGACTCGAGGTCGCCCTCGCCGAGCGCATGCTCGATCGAACGCAGGTCGGTGCCGATCGCCTCCCGGGCCGGCGTATCCGCGACCTCGGCCATCAACGGAGGCTGCAGGCGCAGACGCTCGACCTCGTGGCAGTCCCTTGGGTCGTCGAGCTCTGCGACGATCTCGACCGCATACTCGATGGCGTCGGGCGCATCCCGGTTCATCCGCTCGGCGTTTGCTTCGATTGAGCGCCCTCGTTCGGTGATGCACGCGTCGACGAGGGCGCCGTCCGAGGGCGAGAGGGTGCCTTCGACCTCGGCGAGGCACCACCGCTGTCGGGCGTCGACCCAGCCGTCGGCGAGCTCGCGCAGTCGGTCGACCACCACCTGGGCGGTGCGAGGGGCGTACGGTGCGTCCGTGCCGAGCAGCGCGGCGCTCAGACGTGCCGCATCATCCTCCGACCAAGGGCGCGACGCTCGAGCCTCGATCTCGCATCGCTCGGTCGCCCGCGCCTGCGACCACGCCGTGGCGAGCGGCACCCCGACGAGCACGGCACCCGTGGCTGCGGCAAGCGCAAGCCGTCGTCGACGGCGGCGTGGATCCGAGCCCAGCGCCTGCTCGAGTGCGCGCATCGAGGGCCAGCGGTCTTCGGGCGCGACCGCAAGCCCGCGCGCGACGACGGACCACACCCACCGCGGCACCGTGGTCCCAGCCGGCATGGCACCGGGGCCTCGCGTCTTTGCGTCGAGCCAGTCGCCCTCTTCGTCCGGCGCGAACGGGCGCTGCCCGAACAGCGCCTCGTGCAGCATCACGCAAAAGGCGTATTGGTCGGACGCCGCGGTGGTCTTCGCGCCGCGATGCTGCTCGGGTGGCATGTACGGCGGCGTTCCGACGATCAGCGCCGGGAGACGTTCGTTCGGCTGAACCCAGGTCGCGTCGTCGGCCGTGGCTTGATCGGGTACCGCGAGACCGAAGTCGGCAATCCGTGGTCGCTCTCGTTCGTCGACGAGCACGTTCGACGGTTTGACGTCACGATGCACGATACCGGCGGCGTGGGCGGCCTCGATGCCGTCGGCGATCGCCCGAAACATGACCACGACGCGCGGCCACGTTCGTGATGTCTCGAGCCAGGTGCGGAGGGTGTTGCCCCGGACGAGCTCCATCGCGATGTACACCGCGTCGCCCTCGAGGTCGGCGTCGTGCACCGAGACGAGCGCGGGATGGGTGAGCTGCGCCATCGCGCGCGCTTCGGCCAGCAGGGTCTCGGCTTGGTCGGGCGGACACCGCACGCACTTGAGCGCGATCTCGCGGCGAAGCTTGGGGTCGTAGGCGCGGTACACCGCACCCATGCCACCGGCGCCGAGCGACTCGAGCAGCATGTACCGACCGACCTGAGAACCCGGGGGAAGGAGCTCCGGCTTGGAGCTGCCGTCCCAGGTCGTGTGTCGGTTGGTCGAGTCGAGCGTGCCCTCGGTGGCCACGCGCTCATTGTAGCGGCCCGGGGCGGGGGCTCCGGCTCGTCCTCGACGCGTCCGAACCGTCAGAAGCAGACTTCGCTCCACGCCTCTTCCTGGGCCGCGCACGGGGAGTCGTCGCCGCCGAGCGCGTCCCAGTCGACGCAGTCGGTGGTCGCGTGGCAGTCGAGCAGCGCCAGCTCGGCGGTTTCGCACGACGCCGGCAGCAGCTCGGTGTCCACCCCACAGTCGGCCTCGCACTGCTCGAGCGGGTACTCGTCGTCCGGAACGCATTCCTGCGACCGGACGCAGTAGGCGGTACAGGTCTCGGCGATGTCGTCGGCGGGCTCGCACGCCGAGTCGATCGCGGCGCTCTCGCTGTCGCAAGGGAGCGGCTCATCGCACTGCGAGCCCGCTTCGCACTCGAGAAAGGTCGCCCAGGCCGAGGCGCAGGCCGGCTCGAGGTCCTCGAGCGTGGTCGTGCACTCCTCGAGACACGCGGTTTCGTCGTCGGCGAAACCGCATTCGATTCGGTAGGTGCAGTCGGCGATGCAGGCTTCGGGGGCGTCGTCGTCGTCGTCATCCCCGTCCGGCTCGCTGTCGTCGTCGTCGTCGTCGTCGTCGTCGTCGTCGTCGCTCTCCCCGGAATCCCCGTCCATGCCCCCGTCGTCGGTTCCCGCGGCCATGGTGGTCATCGCGTTGGTGGGGCGATCTTCGTCGTCGCCTCCGCATCCGATCGGCAGCGCCAGCGCGCCCAGCAGTCCCAAATTCAGCAGCCCGTGTCGGTCCATGTCTCCACTGTGAACCGAGGTCGCAGACCCCACGTACGTAGGGCTACGTAATGAGTGCTCAACCCGGCGGGCGCGGGCAGCGGACCTCGGAGCCGGCGTGTCGGAGGACGGCAACCGCGTCCTGGCCCCCGTAGGAGCAGGCCAGCTTCATCGCGGGGGTCCCGTCCTCGCGCGTCGCGTCCGGATGCACGCCCCGCGCGAGCAGTAGCTCGAGCGTCGGGACGTCGCCGTTTTGCGCCGCCCAACACAGCATGCGCCCGTGGTCGTCGGGGCTGACCTCCCCGGCGTCGAACATCGCGCGCAGGCGATCGGTTTCGCCCTTCATCGCCGCGCTGACCGCGGGACCGCCATCGAGGGCTTCGACGAGGCGGCCGCCGAACAGCACGACAATCACCAGCACGACGGCGCCAATGACCAGGGAGGGGACACGGTGCGTCCTGACGAGGTCGACGACGCGACCGCCGAAGTGCAGTACGCCGCCGAGAATGCCGCCCAAGACCATGAGCATGAACCCGGCGTAGCGGTCTTTGGGCACGTCGATGTCCGACCCGCCGATCCCCATTGCGAGGTCCCAGTCCCCGAGGTCCGAAATGATCGCGAGGACGCCGCCGAGGACGAGCCCGGGCACGCACAGCCACAGCACGAGCAGGGCGAAGTTCTTCAGCGGTCCGTCTTTGGTCGCGTCGTCCTGCGATTTCGGATCGGACATGGGCACGTCGATCGTAGAGCGGCACGCGCGGACCCGGCGGATTGTTGTGGGCCGCACTCCAGATCTGTGCCCCCGTCGGCAAAGGTCTGTGATGGTACGGATCGTCGGCTGGATGCTCTTCGGGTGCGGGTTGGTGCTGGGCTGCGCGACCGGGGGCATCGCGGGTCCGCGCTGGACGGCCTACTGCTGCGAGGGGGGAACGGTCGCGGAGCCGACGGGGTGTCGCCCCAAGCACGCGTGTGGAGCGAGCACCGCCCTGGCGATGGAGTGTCGCGACGACACGGCGTGCGCGACCGGGGCGGCGGACTGCTACTGCTGCCGAGAGACGGGGCAGTTGGGCTGCACGACGGTCCTGCGGTCGTCACGGACGGTCGATCGAGCGTGCCCGCCGCCCGAGGACGAGGAGGAGATCACGCTTCCTCCGAGCCGTCGGCCGGCCGCCGGAACGGTGTGGTCGCCTTTTTGAGATTTTTTTCGCTCCGGCGACTCCAATTGTCCGCCGCGGGCAACAATAGGATCGCGTGGAGTCCTTGCATGCCGTGATCGCCGAGCACCGCCCGTTTGTGCGAAGCGCGCTCGCGCGCATGGGAATCGTCGGATCGGCGCTCGACGACGCGGAGCAGGAGGTGTTCCTCGTGCTCGTGCGGCGGTGCCGGGACTATGACCCGTCCTACTCGGTGCGCAGCTGGCTGTGGGGCATCAGCCGCAACGTCGCCGCGACGCAGCGGCGACGGTTGCGTCGTGGGTCGAGCCCGCTGCCCGACGACGTCATGGTCGAGGCCCCGCGCGCGGAGGATCGCGTCGCGGTCGTGCAGGCGCTCGCCCAGCTCGACGAGGACCACCGCTCGATCTGGCTCGCCCGCCAGCGAGGCTGCACGGCGGCCGAGATCGCGACCGACCGCTGCGTTCCGCTGACGACGGTGCAGTGGCGGCTGCGGGAGGCCCAGCGGCGGCTTCGGGACGCCGTGGGTCGGGCGGGCCAGCGATGCCGAGCATTCGTGATCTGGCTGCCGCGGGCGGTGAGCACCACCGTGTCGACCGGGGCGACGACCGTCGCGGCGGGGGCGGCTCTCGCGGCGTGGCTCGCCGCAGCGTTGCCCGGCGACGAGGGCGCCGAGCCTACCGAGTCGCACGTCGCGAGCGCGGTGGCGCCACAACCCGATCCGATCCGGCGCGCTCGCACGCAGCCCGAGCCGCCGCCCGATCCGGTGATCGTCGGGGATGCGGAGGTCGACGGGATCGTGATCGTCGAAGAACCGACGGTGAAGGCGCCACCGGAGCCCGTCGCTGCCCAGGCAGCACCCAAGCGCCAGCGAACGCGCAAGGCGACGCGTCGCCGCAAGCGTTCGGTGGCGCCGCGTGGTCAGGTCGAGCTCCTCGACCCGCAGGTCGTGCCCGGCTGAGCCGGGTCAGCTCTCGACCGCGTAGACCTGGTACGTCGCTTCGAGCTCGTGCGTGCGCCCGGTGATCGATCCGATCACGGCCCACACGAAGTCTTCGTCGTAGCCCCAGCTCGGCATCTCGATCTCGTGCTCCACCGCGAGCGCCTCGCCGTACTCGTCGATGACGTTGCCCTCGGAGTAGAAAATCTTGCGGGTGATGACCCCGTTTTCGTACAGGATGAACCCGTAGCTGCTGGTGACGCTCGAGAAGATGACCATCAGGGCGCGGGTGCCTCCGAGCGTGCCCGGTCCGTCGCCCGCGACGATCTTCTCGATGCGGGGAAGCAACCGCAGGTCGGGGTCCCACGCCTCGACCCAGTCGCCATCACCCCGCAGGTAGAGCGTTTCACTGGCCGCGCCCGAGGTCGCCATCTCACCGGTGGCCGTCTCGCCGGTGGGCTCGTAGCCGAACACGTCCGGCAAGAAGCGAATGATGTCTTCGATCGTTCGGTTCTCGACGAACAACGCGGAGGTGTTCCAGCCCATCGCCGCGCGATTATACGTCAGCGGTCCGCCACGATCGCAGCCACGGCGGCTCGCAGATCGTCGTAGGTCGGTACGGGCCGCCTCAGGGTCTGCTCGGTCGCGCGTCCCTTGCCGGTGCGGACGAGCCAGCCCGTGATGCCGGCCTTGTCGGCCGCCTCGAGGTCGCGCGCCGAGTCACCGATGAAGATCGTGTCCTGCGCAGCGATGCCGCTGTCGGCGATCGCCCGCTCGAGCAGCTCGGGACCGGGCTTGCGACACCGGCAGCCGGCGTCCGGGGCGTGGGGGCACGCGTAGATCCGCTCGATCCCCGTCTGCGCGCGAAGCTTGGCGTGAATGCTCTCGAGCTTTGGCAGCGTCAGCAGGCCTCGACCCACGCAGCTCTGGTTGGTGGCGACGCTCAGCTCGATGCCGGCCGCGCGTAGCTGCTCGACCGCAGCCACCGCCCCGTCGATCAATACGAGGGCCTCGGGGGCGAGCACGTAGCCACCCTCCGGATCCTCGACGTTGAGCACGCCGTCGCGGTCGAGGACGACGTGCCGGATCGTCAACGCCAGCCGTCCCGCTCGTCGAGCACGTCGAGGTACTGCCCGACGCCGTCCTCGAGCTCCGTGAACGCGGCTTCGAAGCCGGCGCCACGCAACCGAGTGAGGTCGGCCTGGGTGAAGCTCTGGTACTTGCCCTGCAAGTCGTCGGGAAAGGCAATCAGATCGATCGTGCCGTCGTAGCGCCCGGACACCACCTTGGCGATGTCCATGAAGCTGCGAGGCTTTCCGCAGCCGACGTTGTAGATGCCCGTGCGGTCGGGGTGCTCGAGGAAATGCATGTTCACCGCCGACACGTCGTCGACCCACACGAAGTCACGGACGAAGCCGTCGCTGCCCTCGAACAGCTGCAGCGGCTCGCCCGCCTTGCACTGCCCGTGAAATTTGAACACCACCGACGCCATGCGGCCCTTGTGGTGCTCGTGTGGCCCGTACACGTTGAAGTAGCGCAGGCCGACGACCTTTTCGGTCGTGACGTTGCGGCGCACCCACTGATCGAACAAGAACTTGGAGTAGGCGTAGACGTTGAGCGGGTTCTCGGCCTTGCGCTCCTCGACGAAGCCCGCGTCGCCGTTTCCGTAGACGGCCGCACTGCTCGCGTAGATGTACGGGATGTTCCGCTTCATGCACCACTGCGCGAGCGTGATGCTGTAGCGGTAGTTGTTGTTCATCATGTAGACGCCGTCGGACTCCGTCGTGTCCGAGCAGGCGCCCTCGTGCAGCACCGCGGTGACGCCATCGAGGCGATCGAGCTGCGCGAGCAAGTCGTCGGGGCCGATGAAGTCGGCGATCTCCGAGCTGTTGAGGTTGCGGTGTTTGGTCGGACCGTCGAGCACGTCCACCGCGAGAATGTCTTGCTCGCCGCGGCGGTTGAGCTCGCGAACGAGGTTGCTGCCGATGAAGCCGGCGGCGCCGGTGACGATGATCATCCGTTGGTACCTTTCATCTTTTCGATGACCGAGGTGGACGAGTAGCCGTGCACGAAGTCGATGAGCACGACCTCGCCGGCGTGCTCGCGCCCGACCACCTGCTCGAGCCGGTAGTCCCCGCCTTTGACCAGCACGTCCGGCTTGATCGCCGCGATGAGGTCGGCGGGCGTGTCTTGGTCGAACGCACACACGTAGTCCACGAAGGCGAGGGACGACAGCATCAGCGCGCGGTCTGCCAGCGTGTTGACCGGGCGTCCGTCGCCCTTGAGCCGACGCACCGAGGCGTCGGAGTTGAGACCGATGACCAGACGATCGCCGAGGGCGCGGGCCTTCTTGAGGTAGGTCAGGTGCCCGCGATGCAGCACGTCGAAGCAGCCGTTGGTGAATACGACGCGGCGGTCGCGAGCACGGTCGCGGTCGAGCTTGGCGAGCAGCGTTTCGAGCGCTTCGAGCGGGGTTCCCACGCCGAGGTCGGCGCTGGCGTCCTGCAGGGCGCCGCGGGTGATCGGGACCGAACCGGCTCGGGCGACGACCACGCCGGCAGCGCGATTGGCCAGTCGCACCGCGTCGGCGAGCGAAAAACCCGAGGCCATCGCGGCGCCGAGGGTACCGATGACGGTGTCGCCGGCACCGGTCACGTCGTAGACGTCGCGCGCCTCGGTGCCGATGTGCAGCACGTCGCCGCCCTGAATCAGGGTCATGCCCCGCTCCGAGCGCGTGACGAGCAAGCCTTGGAGGCCAAAGCGTGTGATCAGAGCCGGTGCGTGCTCCTCGATCGCGTCGTCCTCGTTGGGCAGCTGCTGACCCAGCACCTCGCACAGCTCCTTGAAGTTCGGCGTGACGAGCGTGGCGCCCTGGTAGCGGCTCCAGTCGGTGGTCTTGGGATCGACGAGCACGGGCACGCCCTTGGCGGTCGCACGCGCGATCAGACCTTGGGAGACCTCCGGGGTGCACACACCCTTGCCGTAGTCCGACAAGATCACCAGGCCGCACGCTTCGAGCTCGGCGTCGATCGTGGACAGCAGCCGGACGCCGTCCGCGGCCGGGAAGGGCCCCGCCTCTTCGAAGTCCAATCGAACGACCTGCTGGTGGTCGCCGAGGACGCGAGCCTTGGTGGTCGTCTGACGATCCGTCTCGACGAGTGCGGCTTCGATCGCCTGCAGGGCGAGCAACGACTCGAGCCGAGCGTGGGCACCGTCGTCGCCGACCATGCCCGACAGCGTGCAGCGAGCTCCGAGCCCGGTGATGTTGGCGGCCACATTGGCTGCGCCGCCGAGCGACTCGTGCTCGCGCTGGACTTGGACCACCGGCACGGGCGCCTCGGGCGAGATGCGACGTACCCGGCCGTGAAACCAGCGGTCGAGCATGATGTCGCCGACCACGAGCACGTGCGCGTCCGAGAAGTCGAGACTCACAGCGTCATGGCCTCCTCGACCAGGTCGCACACGATGTGGCCGATCAGGATGTGGCACTCCTGAATCCGCGCGGTGCTGCGGTCGGGCACGACGATGACCTTTTCGCCGCACAGCTCGTTCATTGCGCCGCCGTCGCGACCCGCGAGTCCCCACGTGGTGCAGCCGAGATCGGCGCCGGTACGGAGGCCCGCGACGACGTTGGGACTGTTGCCGCTGGTCGAGATGCCGACCAGCACGTCCTCGGGACGCGCGAGCGCTTCGACCTGGCGTGCGAAGATTCGCTCGAAGCCGTAGTCGTTGGCGATCGCGGTCAGGGCCGAGGTGTCGGTGGTGAGGGCCACCGCGGCGAGTCCCGGACGCTCGCGCTCGTAGCGACCGGTGAGCTCCGCGGCGATGTGCTGTGCGTCGGCGGCCGAGCCACCGTTGCCGAAGATCAGCAGCTTGCCGCCGGCCTGCAGGGCGGTGACGACATCAGCCACCAGGGCGAGCACGCGTGGTTCGAGGGCGCCGAGGCGCTCGACCGCCGCGGTGTGGGCGGCGATGGTGTCGGAAAAGGAGGGCATCGGCCGGCGTCATGATGCCGCCGCGGCGGCCAGGCGCAAAGGCGTCTCCTCATGCCGGGTGCATGGATCCGTTTGGCTGCATCCGGGACCCGCTTGGACCCACTGGCGCAGGGAATCCACCCCCCGTCCGGGCGAGGGGGTTCCCGGTCCTACCGTGGATTGTCGCGGCAATTTGCGGTGTCGGTGCGGGGTTGCCCGTCTACTCGCAGCCTCGGCGATCTGGTCCGATGGAGGCATGCCTCGCCGCCTCCGCTCTTGCACCATCCTCGTTCCCCTGCTGCTGCTATCGGGCTGCATCGGTCGAAACTCGCTGACGATCTACGCAGGGTCGGCGGACCCGTACGCCGGCGGCGTCGCGCTCGAGGTCTCGACCGAATCGCAGACGGTGCCGTCGTACGACCCGTCTGTGTACGACGAGGGCTACGACTACGGCGACGACGACGAGACCTACGCCTACGACTACAGCGACGACGGCGAGACCTACGCCTACGACTACGCCTACGACGACTGGGACGACTACGCGTATTGCGAGGACGACTGGGGCTACGACGATGTCAGCTACGAGGCGTGGGATGACGTGGACTGGTCGGCATCGGGGCCGTGCCTCTTCGACGACGCGACGTCGACGTACCGGCGGTGCTACGACGTGGACGCGTCCGGTGCGTGCTGCGACTTCGGCGATCTATGCGGCGCGTCTTCGCTCGAGTGCCCGGGCACGCGACCGACGTGCTTGTACGATGCCGACGAAGGCCTCTATCGGGAGTGCGGCGATCTGGGGCCCGAGGGGTGTCGCAGCTTCTCGTGGACGTGCGATGCCGACGACGTGACGTTGGCCGGGGGGACGCCGCTGTGTCTGTATGACTCGCTGACGCAGGGTTATCGTCAGTGCGATGGGTTCGCGAATGGGGCCTGCGCGTCGTTCGGGGCCGCGTGCGGGTTCGACGACCTCGCGGCGCGGGACTGGCAGTGGCGCGAAGACCGGGCGCTGGTGCGGGCTCCGAGCGCGCTGGCACAGGCACCGAGACGTCGCGGGCGAGCTCCGGATCGGGTGGCGCGGCGGGAGAAGCCAAGGCCTGCCGATCCCGCTACGGTCACGCGAAAGCCGGCGTCGGCGACCGTCGTGGCGCGGACGGAGCCGGTGGAGCCGCCGCGACGACAACCGGCGCGGACGGTCACCGCGACGCCGGAGCCACCCGCCCCGCCTGACCCGCCGATGACTCGAGCGCGCGAGCTCGCCGCAGAGCGCAAGCGCAACGTGGACAGCGAGGCGCTGCGAGTCGAGGCAGAGCGCAAGAGGAAGCGGGACGCGGAGACGTTGCGGCTGGAGGCGGCGGAGAAGAAGCGCAAGGCAGACGCGGAGAAGCGGCGGCTGGAGGCGGAGAAGAAGCGGAAGTCGGACGCGGAGACGCTGCGGCTGGAGGCGGCGGAAAAGAAGCGCAAGGCGGACGCGGAGAAGCTGCGGCTGGAGGCGGCGGAGAAGAAGCGCAAAGCGGACGCGGAGAAGCTGCGGCTGGAGGCGGCGGAGAAGAAGCGCAAAGCGGACGCGGAGAAGCTGCGGCTGGAGGCGGCGGAGAAGAAGCGCAAAGCGGACGCAGAGAAGCTGAGGCTGGAGGCGGCGGAGAAGAAGCGCAAGGCGGACGCAGAGAAGCTGAGGCTTGCCGCGGCGGAGAAGAAGCGCAAGGCGGACGCAGAGCGGCTGAGGCTTGCTGCGGCGGAGAAGAAGCGCAAGGCGGACGCAGAGCGGCTGAGGCTTGCTGCGGCGGAGAAGAAGCGCAAAGCAGAGGCGGAGCGTCTACGGCTTGTGGCGCTCGAGAAGAAGCGCAAGGCCGAAGCCGAGCGCAAGCGGCTCGCAGAAGCGGAGAAGAAGCGCAAGGCGGAGGCGGAACGTCTGCGGCTCGCGGCAGCGGAGAAGAAGCGCAAGGCGGACGCCGAGAAGAAGCGGCTCGAGGCCGCCGAGAAGAAGCGGCTCGAGGCCGCCGAGAAGAAGCGCAAGGCGGATGCGGAGAAGAAGCGGCTCGAGGCGGCGGCGAAGAAGCGCAAGGCGGACGCCGAGAAGAAGCGACTCGAGGCCGCGGAGAAGAAGCGCAAGGCCGAGGCGGAGAAGAAGCGGCTCGAAGCCCAAAAGAAGCGCGATCGCGAGGAGGCGGAACGCAAGCGACGCGAGGCCGAGAACAAGCGGCGCGAAGCCCAGAGAAAGCAGCCGCCCGCGCGCCCGCCTTCGCGACCCCAGCCGCGTCGGTGAGCGTCAGACGCTTCGCCGCAGGGCAGCCCGAGCTGCGTCCAGCACCGTTTGCGGCTGCGGATCGAAACCCTCGTCGTCGATCACGTACGCCGGTGTGTCGAACGGATTCCACCAACGCTCGTACTTCATCCGGTTCGTGCGGCCCCGTGCGTAGCGTTTGGCGTCCGTCCACACCAGGTGCGGCGTGCGGCACAAGCTCGCCAGATGCATCGGACCCGACGACGGACCAATCACCAGCTTGGCGCTCGCGATCACGTTCATCGACTCCTCGAGCGGCACGTCGCGGTAATCGGGCCACTCACCGGCGATGTCGAGCGTCGCGTTCTTGAGTCCGATGCAGCCCACGGAGACGCCGGCGGCCTGCAGTCCCTCGAGCAGCGTCGACCACTTGTCCGCGTCCCAGTTGCGGTCGGTGCCAAAGCCGCGCCCGCGTGGATGAAACAGCACGTCGGTGGCGAGCGATTCGTCGCGCTGGCCGTACGGGACGAACACCTTGCGCGAGTCTGGCTGCCACCCGACACGCGGAAGGTGATCTGCTCCCGAGGGGATCTCGGCCAGCGCCCGCTGCAGCTCTTCGGGCGTGTCGACCTGCAGCATCGTGTTGGTCTCCGACGTCCCCTTGACGGCGTGGTGTCGGAACTCGTGCGCGAAGTCGGCGTAGAGCGCTTCGGTACCCGGCCTGCACGACACGATGACGGTGCGGTACGCCGGTGCTAGCCAGCGTAAGAAGGCTTGCCAGTTGAGCAGCTCCCATCCGAACTCGCCCAGCCACGGTCCCGCGAACAGGACGCTCGATTTGCGACCCCACGTCCGCAAGAAGGGCGGCCGCAGCCACCAGCTCAGGATGTCTCGCCGGAGCACGCGGCCTCGCTTACCACAGCCGATGTGGGGAAAGGTGATTTTTCGCGGGAACCTTCTGTGCCGGGGCCCTACGCTGCCAGGTGATGGTGAGGCGAAACGTGGCGTGGATCGTCTTGGCGATCGCATGCAACACCTCCGAGGGCCGGGACGACGGCGCGTTCATGCCGATGGCCGGGGCTGCGGCCACCGAGTCCGAGGGCAAGGGCGACGATCCGGCGGGCGACGACGATTCGACGGGCGATGGCTTCGGCTCGGACGGTGGAACCGCGGTCGATGGCGACGACGACAGCGATGGCCCCGACGACGACGATGACGATGACGACAGCGCGGATGACGACGATGACGACGACGCGCCGCCACAGATGTGCTCGCTCGTCGATGTCGAGGGCGCGTGCGTCGATGTGACGTCTTGCGGTGAGGGGTCCAGCGCAGTGCTCGGGGTTTGCGATGCACCGGCCTCGACGCAGTGCTGCGTCCCCGAGGCGCCACCCTGCAGCGTCGGCGCGGCGCCCGGACTGTGTCTGCCCGAGGGCTCGTGTCCCGGAGCCTTTGCCGCCGAGTCCGGGCCGTGCCCAACGATCGCCGACGGCGTGTGTTGCCACGACCCCTCGCTGGCCTGCGACCCGAACGCTGCGCCGCTGGTCAACGAAGGCCTCGAGGAGGAACCGTGGGATCCCATGTGCCCCAGCGGCATGATCCGAAGCGACGGCTTTTGCATCGATCGCTACGAGGCGTCGCTCGTCCAGGTCGACGCCGGCGGTTCGGTCGTCTCGAGCTGGTCGCCGTACGTCAATCCCGGCTCGACGTCGGTGCGCGCCGTGTCGATCCGCGGTGCGGTGCCGCAGGGTTACATCAGCCAGATTCAGGCCGGCGATGCCTGTGAAGCGGCGGGCAAGCGGCTTTGTACCGACCAAGAGTGGCAACGCGCGTGCCAGGGCGCGGCCGGCACGACGTTCCCGTACGGCAACGCGCTCCAGCCCGGCGTCTGCAACGACGCCCGCACGATCCACCCGGCGATCGAGCGCTTCGGGACGTCGGACGACAGCGTATTCAGCATGCTCGGCGACGCGTGCATCAATCAGATCCCAGCGAGTGTCGACACCACCGGCGAGAACGAGGGATGCGTGTCCGAAGACGGCGCCTTCGACATGATGGGCAACCTCCACGAGTGGACGTCCAACAGCGGTGGCGTGTTCCGTGGCGGTTTCTACGTCGACACCTCGAACAACGGCCCGGGCTGCGAGTACGACACCGAGGCGCACGGCGTCTCGTATTCGGACTACTCGACCGGCTTCCGCTGCTGCGCCGACTGACGGCGTCGTCTTCGGCGGTTTGCCACGAGCATCAGGCCGGTCAAGAGCGTGATGCTCGGCGCCGTCGTCGTGCCACTGTGGCACGCGCAGCCCTCTGCTTGCGGCGTCGCGCCGGGAAGGTCGCCATCGTCCGTCGCCGCTTCTTCATCGCTCGATCCGTCGGGGTCGTCATCGTCGTCGTCATCGTCGTTCGGGGTGGGGGCGGGGCCGCCGTCGACGCGTCGATTGCCGGCCTGAAACCACTCCATGAGGTAGCGTCCGAAGTCGAAGCCCTGCGGTGAGACGAACAGCAGCTCGAATCCGTCGCCCGAGCCCGTCGGCCACGCATGACCGACGCCGTCCATCGAGACCACCGTGACGCGCTCGCCGAGTGCATCGGCATAGACCGTGCCGGAGCCCCGCGGCAGGGCACCGGGCAGCGTCGCCACGTCGAGTGGGCTCGCGTCGAGGCTTCCGTAGATTGAGCCGAACATCTCGGCGTTGATCCGCGTGTAGTCCTGCGCCACCGTGAAGTCCATCGTCCCGGTGATCGCGGCGGCCTGCTGAGTCTCGAACGCGTCGGCCATGTTGCCGGCCAGGCCACGGCAGGTCGACGCAGCGGCCTCGACGGTCGTCGTGACGAAGGCGATCTCGCTCTCGGTCGTGCCAACCGCGGGTCCGGCGGCGATTCCGATCCCGGCGAATACGTCCGGCGCGAGGCAACCCATGACCGCACTTTGCCCCGCGCCAGACGAGAGCCCTGCGAGGTACACCTGGTCCGGATCCACGTCGAGGTCGGGGTCGTCGAGCAGCGCGTCGACGAGGGCCAGCAGATCGTCGCCGTGACGGCTGCTGCGATCATGGTTGGCCCCGTAGTAGTCCCAGCACCCCGCGATCACGCCACCGCCCGGAACCTCGGGCAGGGCGACGACGGTGCCGGTATCCTCGGCCGCCCCCTCGAACGTCCCATAATCGCGAAGGTTCGCCCCGGACTGGATGCACCCGTGCAGCACGATGAGCAGCGCCCGCCCGCTGCCGATCGCGCTGCGAGCCTCGGGTCGATACACGTGGGTCTGCATGCCCGCCGCGGTGCGGGTCGCCCAGCTCGCGGCCGCCGTGGCCGGCGAAGCGATCACCGTCGCCGCGAGAAGGAGCCGTCCGAGCATGCAAACATGACAACTGATTCATGTTCCAAATTCAAGCGTGCGAACGCCGCACCCCGATCTCGGCGGCACGCGTATATTGGCGCGGTGCGGCTCGTTCTGACCGTCAACTTCTCCCCGTGGTCGCCCTACAGCGGCGGCGGTCAGCGGTCGACGCACAACCTCGCGTCGGCGCTGGTGAGACGGGGGCACGAGGTCACGGTCGTCTACACCCGAGCGATCACCGAGCGCTTCGGGCCGCCCACCCCGGTGCCCTACGAGATCGTGTGGGCTCCGTTCGCGGGACTCGAGAGTCGGCGACAGGCGCCACTGCGACCGCTCAATGCGCTGTCGGTGGCGCGGGCGGTGTCCAAGCTGGCGCGACGCGGCATCGATGCGGTGCACGGCAACGGAGAGGAGGCGGCCGCGCTCGGTCGGCTTCGCGATCGTCGGGGCTTTGTCTGGGTCATGACGCCGCGCTTTCCCGACTATCCGGAGGCGCTGCTGCGACCTGGGGGTCCCACGACGATCGAGCGCGCGACCCTGGCGGTGGCGCACGCGAAGTATCTCGTCCTCGGCTACGGGCTCGAGCGCGCCGACTGGATCTGCCCCACGAGCGCCAGTGCTCGAGCGATGGTGGAGCGCGCCTTCGACCTCGACCCAACACGGCTGCGGGTGATCCCCAACGGCATCACGCCGGCGTTCTTCGACGGTGATTGGGACGGGGGCACCGCGGGCGACGCTCCGCTGGTGTTCTTCGGCCGGCTCTCGCTCGGCAAGGGGGTCGACACCCTCGTCGAGGCGCTCGCGCGTCTCGAGCAGCCACTGCCGCCGACGCTGATTGTGGGACGGGGCGACCTGGCGCCGGAGCTGCGGGCCCGGATTGCCGCGCTCGGCCTCGGCGATCGGGTCGAGCTCGTCGAGTGGATGTCTCCCACCGAGCTCACCGCCCTGCTGTCCCGGGCGAGGCTCGCGGTGCTGCCCTCACGCGAGGAGAGCTTCGGCAACGCGATCGCCGAGGCGATGGCGGTGGGGTGCCCGGTGGTCAGCACTCGGGTGGGTTCGGTGCCCGAGATCGTCGACGACGGTCGGACAGGCCTGCTCGTGGCGCCCGGTGATCCGGTTGCGCTGGCCCAGGCGGTCGACCGCATGCTCGGCGATCCCGCGTCGTCACGCGCCATGGCTTCGGCGGGACGCGCGGACGTGCGTGCCCGCTTCACGTGGGATGCCGTCGCCGAGCAGTTCGAGGCCTGCTACCGCGGCCGCCCGTAGTCCGTGCGCATCTCGACAATCGTCGCGAGTCCTAGGACTCTGCGCCCGTATCGGTGCTGAGCGCGACGGTGCCACCCGGCAGCTGGACGGTCACGGCTCCCTTGCGCACTCGCATCTTCGCGCAGTGAATCGTGGGCCCAGTCGTCGGCGGGCGTGAACCCTTCTTTATGAAGCTGGCCGGCAGCTCGGTCGTCCACTCGGCGGACTGGCTGCGCAGCGACCACGCGGTCACGTGCTGACCCGCGGCGACGATCATCCGGTCCGTCTCGCACGCGACCCCGACATCCATGACCTCGCCGCGTCGACGGCGGGGTGGGGCGGTTTGCTTTTCGAGCGGGAGGCGGAACGGCTCGCCCTTCTTCTTGGGTCGGACGATGAAGTCGTAGGCGACCTCCCGCGAAGTGCCGGAGCTGGTGATCCACGTTCCGACCACCGAAGCTTTGAGCGCCAGCTGGATCGCCTCGCGTTTGCCATCGCCGTCGAGGTCGGCCTTGCACTCGCAACCCGACAGCGGTTGGTACGCCTCGATTCGGATCGGCTCGGGTTCGGGCTCAGGCTCGGGCGCGGCGGTCACGAGCTCCGGGTTGAGAATGTGGTCGACGTTGTCGGGGACGGCGTCGGGTTTGGGCTCGGGTTGCTCGGCGGCCGCTGCAGCGGCAGCCTCGCGTTCGGCCGCGGCGGCTTCCATCTTCGCGGCGTTGGCCTCGCGGACCTCATGCCCCGACGAGGTCACCTTGGGAGCGGGCGGTGATGGCGGCTCCGGGTCCGACTCCGTCACCAAGAAGAGAGACGCGACGACCGCGACAGCCACGAGCAGGACGGCACCCCCGATGATGGGTTTGGCCGGGCGCCCGTCCGCGGAGAGCGAACGGCCCGTACCTCCCGCCTTCTTGGCATCTTGGTGCACAAACAGGCTGCCGCAGTGATCGCAGCGGTAGTGCCCCGGTCGATCCATCTCGACGTCGTTCGAACCGCACGATGGGCAGCGCACGGTGATGAACGGTCGACCCGCCACGGTGCGAGTCTACAACGGTTGTCAGGCACGGTGCCTTGCCCCGTTGTCCCAAGCTTGGTAACGCCGCGACGTCGGTGATTCCCGCGGTTGCACATTTCATCTGGTTCGGCTCGGAACTACCGTGGGCCTACGCGCTGGCGATGATGTCCGTGGCCCGGTGCGGCGACGTGGACCGAGTGTGCCTGCACCACGCCGACTCGCCAGCGGACGGACCCGGCTGGCGTGCGGTGTCAGACGAGCCCAAGGTCGAGCTCGTCCCGCTCGATCCGCGAGCGCGCCTACAGGCGGTCGGCGAGATTGGTGCCCCGCTCGTCGCGCTCTACGACAAGCTCGAGGCTCCCGCCTCGCGGGCGAACATGGTGCGCGCCGCCATCCTCTACACCGAGGGGGGCATCTACCTCGACACGGATACGATCACGATCGCGTCACTCACCCCGCTGCGGCGCGACCCGATCTTCGTCGGGCTCGAGCACATCGTGCTGCCCTATACGGTCCGGCAGTCGCGGCGACCGCTGCCGTGGGTCCGGGCAGGGGTGTTGATGGCGCTGCGCGAAGGAATGCGCCGGCTCCCGCAGGGCCATCGCCTGTTTCGGCACGTGGCTCCGCTGTATCACGCAGCGGCCAACAACGCGGTGATCGGCGCGGAGCCCAACCATCCGTTCATGGGCGCGCTGCTGCAGGCAATGGTGGACACGCCACCCGAGCGCCAGACGGTTCGCTTCGCCCTCGGGACCAACCTGCTGCAGGCCCGAATCGATACCCCCGGCCCGGGGCGGGACGACCTCGTCCTCCATCCGCCGGAGGTCTTCTATCCGCTGGGGCCCGAGGTCTCGGAGCACTGGTTCCGTCGGCGTGATCGTGTCGACCTCGGGGACGTCCTGGCGCCCTCGACCCGCGTGATTCACTGGTACGCGTCGGTCCGCACCAAGGCTATCGTCCCGCAGATCGATCCTGCGTACGTGGAGCGGCTGGCCAGCAGCCAGCTGTTCGCCGCGGCCGCGATTCGGGGTCTTCGCGGGTGATGGTTGCCGCAGACGGGCGATTGCGGGCCTGCTAACCTCCGGATGTCCATGGTGGGTGGGACGACCAACGGCGAGGATGCCGGGCTGCTCGCGCCGGGCACGATCCTCGAGGGCAAGTACGAGATCCTGTCGCGCCTTGCGGCGGGGGGCATGGGCGTCGTCTACGAGGCGATGCACCAGCACCTCGCCAAGAAGGTCGCGATCAAGATGCTCACGCCCGAGCTTTCGCAACGCGAAGATCTGATCGCTCGCGTGATCCGTGAAGCTCGGGCGGCGAGCGCCACGGGTCACCCCAACATCGCGCACGTCACCGATCTGGGCTGGGTGGACCGAGCGCCCTTCATGGTCATGGAGCTGGTGCAGGGGCAGACGGTCGAGGATCTGATCCGGCGCGGAGGACCGATGCCCGTGCCGCGCGCGGCCAACATCCTGTGCCAGGTTCTGGACGGCCTGCAGGCGGTGCACGACGTCGGCATCGTTCATCGCGACCTCAAGCCCAGCAACGTGATGGTTGCTGCGGACCGCCGAAGGGGCAGCGTCGTCAAGCTGCTCGACTTCGGGATCAGCAAGCTCACCGAGAACATCGATAAAGAGTCCCCCGACCTCACGCGTCCGGGCAGCATCATGGGCACGCCCCGGCACATGGCGCCGGAGCAGGTCACCGCCGAGGAGGATGTCGACGCGCGCGCGGACATTCATGCCGCCGGCTCGATGCTCTACACGGCACTCGTGGGGCGGTCGCCGTTTCAGGCCAACACCGCCACGGCGACGCTGGCTCGGGTTCTCGAGGGGCGCTATGAGGCTCCGACGACGCTCGTTGCCGGTCTGCCGCGCGAGCTCGAGCTGATCATCGCCAAGGCGATGGCGGTGCGACGCGAGGACCGCTACCAAAGCTGCGAGGAAATGCGTCGGGCATTGCTTCCGTTCGCAACGGGCAAGCGCACCGAGCTCCGCGAAGCCGACGGCGCGGGTCCACCGGGCGTGGACGAATCCGAAGTCGGCGCGTCGTTGCTCGACGCGAACAACCTGCCGCGGTTGGCGTCGGTGGGCGGCACCGAAGTCAAGACAGAGGCCGGTGCGTGGCCGGAGGCGGACGGTAGGCGAGGGGGCGCGCTGCCCGGCACGGTCTTGCCGGTGGGCGACCCCAAGCTCGAGCTCGACGTCCCCACTGGTTGGAAGCCGGGCGACAAGGTGCCCCAGTCGACGGCCCCGAAAGTCCAGCGGCCGATTCCGTGGGCGGTGATTGCGGTCGTGATCGTGCTCGGGGTCGGTGGCTGGGCGGCATGGACGTATCGCAGCGACATCGAATCGACCGCCGCCGGCTTGGGCGAGGGCGGCGGCACCAAGGGCAAGCCGGGTGAGGTCGTGCTCTTGATGGTGAACACGACGCCCAAGGACGCCATCGTGTTCGTCGACGACGTGCAGCACGCCGAGCGCCCGATTCAGCTCCCGAAGACGGGTGAGTACGTCAAGATTCGAGTCGAAGCGGAAGGCTACGAGCCCCGCGTGATGCAGCTCGAGGCCAAGACCAGTCGCAAGCTCGACATCGTGCTCGACAAGGCCAAGCGCAAGAAATAACGCGGGCGCGGAATCCATTTGCTCCCGTCCGCGACTATCGGTCGGGATGAAAAAGCGCTGCGGCCCTTGGATGTGGGCCGCGGTCGTGTCGATGTCGCTCGTTGGGCCGTCGGATGTGCGCGCAGCGGAGCCGCCGGTAGGCGAAGCTTCGAGCGCGACCGCCGGACCTCCGGTCGCATCGCCAGCGACCGCGGTCGTTGTTGTCGACCCATTTCGTCAGACTCCGGTCGAAAAAACGCCGCGGTCGCAGACCGAGCGCGGCAAACGGGAAGCGGCGTGGACCATGTTCGGGGTCGGCTCCGGGGTGCTCACGGTGACGTATCTCGGCACCGCGTTCGCCGGGGCTGCGCTCTGGGACGGCGCTCGCGCCAGCCAGCGCTACGGGGGGCAGAGTTCGACGACGCGGCGCGAGCTGGCCTACGGGGCGTCGCTGATGATCCCCGTCGCAGGCCCCTTCATCGGTATGGGCTTTTCCGGCACGGCGATGCGCTCGCTCGGGCTGGGCGTGTCCGGGGTGCTGCAGGTCAGCGGTCTCGTCGTCGCGTATTTCGGGGCTCGAAATCTCTTGCGACTCCGTCGCGCAAAGCGGGTGCGGCTCTCCGGCGGGGTCACACCAACGTCGACCCAAGCCGGGCTCACGGTTCGCTTCTGACGCCGCGTGCGCCTACCGACCGAGCGCGCGGCGGAGGAACGTGATGAGCTCGTCGAGGCGCTGTTCGAAGGTCCCGAGGTCGCTGGCGTCGAGTAATTCGGGAGCGCCGTTCATGACGTGGGCCAGGGCGCGGGCCGCGAAATCCTTGGACACCGCGTCGGTGAGCTCGCCGCGACGGTGTGCGAGCTCGACCAAGTGCCGCAGCGACGCGTCGGCGTCGAAGTTGTAGCGCTCCATCACGGTCGCGTAGATCGGACGACCACGCTCGCGGAGAAACGAGCGGCTGAAGCGTTCCATCTGCGGGTCGGCGTGGGCGAGCGCGAGACCAGCCTTCAGCTGCGCGCGAAGCATCTCGAAGACATCGTCGGCCGGGTCGACCGGGTGCTCGGCAAAGTGCGCCTGCTTGCGCTCGATCATCAGGCCGACCAGCGCGAGGTAGAGGTCCTCTTTGGTCTTGAAGTGGTGATAGAACTGACCCTTGCTCATCCCGGCGGCCGCGAGGATCCGGTTGAGCGAGGCTTTCGCGTAGCCATGGCGGTCGAACTCGTCGATCGCGGCTTCGATCAGCCCATCGCGGTGGGCAAAGTCATGCGTCAGTCCCAAGGTCCGTCTCGGGGGAGCATAGCCACTGCGCGAGAACGGAGGAGGCCAGCGCGAGGTTGCCCATCTGGCAGTGGCGCGCCGCGTGCTCCTCGGCGGTGAAGATCCGCGTGGTGACGCTGCGCGCGGAGGTCAGCGCGGCCGCCTGGGCGTGGGCGAGCTTGGGCGGCTGAAAGCTGTCGTCGGCCCCCGCCATCAGCAGGACATCTTGCGTCACACGGTGCGAGCCGAGGTGCTCGGCGTTCATGCCGAGAAACCAGTCCGGAATGTCGGCCAGATCTTCGCTGCCCAGAACGTAGAGCGTCTGGGCGGCGACGTGCCGCAGGATCGGCGCGAGTCGCATGCGAAGACCGATGCTCCAGCGCATGAACGACCGGCGCCGGACCATCCAGCGAATGATCGGGTGCGCCAAGCGAGGCACCTGTACCAGCCAGTCGTAGACGGGAGACCACGCGACGACGCGGGAGATCCGTGGCTCGTAGGCGGCCGCCCGCAACGCCCAGTACCCGCCCATCGACATGCCGACGACAGCGGCGTCCTCGAGCCGGAAATGATCGAGGATGGCGGCAACCGGGTGTTCCCAATCGTGCTCGAAGGTCAGGCCGTGCACGGCTCGCGCGCCGCCTTGGCCCGGCCCGTCGAACGCGAGCACTTCGATGCCCGCGTGCGCGAGCGTGGCCCAGATCCCGTAGAACTCTTCGATGAGTGAGTCGAAGCCGCCGAAGGCGAGCAACGTGGCCTTGCGCTGACCCTGCGCGGGGACCCGGAGCACGGGGAGAAATCCGTCGCGGTACGGGACGAGCGTGCGGGTGAGCCCTTCGTCGGCGAAGGCGCGATCGAATCGATCGACGAAGCGGTCGTAGGCGATCCGTCGTTGTGGCGAATCCGGGGGGACGAAG
>JGI12316J15310_10000319_pt27 | contig 27633 bp, 28 predicted proteins | sample MarCyaLeptolynsp_FD_15310 | JGI IMG/M metagenome (IMG submission 15310)
GATCCGGCTTGCCTGGGAGGTGGAATGGATCTGATCGATTTCAAACTCGACAACTACGATTACGCGACCTTTGTGATCCTTCTCCTGGTCGTCATTGCCTTTTTTTATGCCATGGTCACATTGGGCGGCTTGCCCGGGAAACTTGCTGAAAAGCGCAAGCATCCGCACGCGGAATCGGTAAAACTTGGTGGCTGGATCGGCCTGTTTACTGTCTTCCCCTGGATCCACGCGCTTATCTGGGCCTACCACGACAGTCTGACCATCGATGTGCGCAAGCTTCCGAAAGACATGCGCGACAAGCTTGCAGAAGATGATCACGACGGCGAGGAGGACACAAAACCGGGTGCGATCCAGACGGTGGTTCAGCCCGAAGCGGACCCTGCCGGGACAGCGCCGGCGCCGACGCGGGATGGGGCGTCCTCATGACGATCGCGCTGCTGATTTTAGGCTTTTATGCCCTTTTCATGTGGCTGGTCTTTTACAAGTTCCGGATTCTGAAATTCAACATCGCGTGGGGCGTTGTCACCTTCTGGGTGGGTTTCCACGTTCTGTTTCTGCTTGTTGTCTTCCTGCGTTTTTATACCCCTTATACGATCGACGGGCATGTCATCCGGCAGACGATTCAGATCGCTCCGCGCCTGCCGCATCCAACGCTTTTGCAGGACGTTTACGTTACTCAGAACCAGCCGGTGAAGAAGGGCGACAAGCTCTACCAGTTCGACCCGACGCTTTACGCCGCGCAGCTTGCCGAGGCGCAGGCAAATCTCGCCAGCGCTCAACAGAACGCGCTTATTCTCGACGAAGACGTTGTCATCGCACAGGACGCGCTCGCGCAGGCGCGGGCCAACGAGCAGTTCGCAAACGAACAGGTCAATCGGTTCAGCAATCTCGTGCCGCGCGGTGGTGCCAAGCAGGAGACGCTCGATCAGTGGAATGCGCAGCTTGCTGGGGCTGAGGCTCAAGTCGCTGAGGCCGAGGCGAACGTGAAAAAGGCGCAGCTGGCGGTGGATGCGAAGATCGACGGGGTCAACGCACAGGTTGCCGCTGCCGAGGCGCAGGTCGAGCAGGCACAGTACTATCTCGACCAGACGACCATCTATGCGCCCGAAGACGGGGTGATCATCAGCCAGCAGGCGCGTCCGGGTCTTGTTGTCGGCGGTTTCAGGATCGGTTCCATTGCGGCCTTTGTTGCGGACGCAAACCCCTATTTTCTGGCGACCTTTTATCAGGAGCATCTGAAATTCGTTGAACCGGGTCAGCCGGTCGAAGTCGCACTCGATATCTATCCGGGCCAGGTTTTCACCGGCAAGGTAAGGGCAATCTGGGACGGGACCGGTCAGGGGCAGATCATCCCGCGCGGCCGAGTTCCGGAATTCATGTTCATGAGCCCGCAGGGCCGTTTTGCGGTCGAGATTGTCCTTGATGACGATCCTGCCCTGAAACGGTATCCGGCGGGCGCTCACGGTGCGGCTGCGATCTATACCGGTGGCGGCGGCAAGTGGGTTGCGGATCTGAGGCGCATCAACATGCGGCTTTATTCCTGGATCAACTTCATCATTCCGTTTGATGTTTAGGACCTGCAATGCGGATGGGGCAGATAACGAAACTATATCGATGGGCGGTTATCTCCGGGGCGCTGCTCGTAGGCAGCTGCATGGTCGGGCCGGATTTCGAGCGTCCCGAAGCACCCATTCTGGACAGCTGGAGTTCCGGTGCCGATCTGCCAATCGACAGCCGCACCGGTTTCACGACACGCAGCGCCAATTCCGTGCCCTGGTGGCATGTTTTCAAGGACGAAACGCTCAACAGTCTGATTGCGCAGGCCTACCGGCAGAATGTGGAGCTGCAGGCCGCCGGTGTCAGGGTCTACCAGGCCCGTGCCCAGCTCGGCATTGCCAGGGGCGAGTTGTTCCCGCAGGTGCAGGAGATCAACGGCAACTCGAAAAGCATCCGGTTCAGTGCTGAAGATCCCTTTATCCGCGATCTCGAGCGGGTCGGTCTCGTCAATGATCACATCACTAGGGTCTCGGTTGGGTTTGATGCCGGCTGGGAAATCGACGTCTGGGGCAAGATCCGAAGGGATGTCCAGTCGGCCGACGCCAACCTGAAGGCCAACATCGCGTCCTATGACGATGCGCTGGTCACGCTCACCGGCGATATCGCAGCGACCTACATCACCGTGCGGGAGTTGCAGCAGCTGATTGCCGTTGCGCGCAAGAACGCGGCACTGCAAAAGAAGTCGCTCGATCTTACCCGACTGCGATTGGAAAACGGTGCTGCGACAAAGCTCGATGTTGATGAAGCGACCGTGCTTTACAACAACACACTCGCCAGCATTCCCGGCTATGAGGCGGAACTGGCGCAGGCCTACAACGCACTCAGCCTGCTTTTGAGCGAGCCTCCGGGCCGCATGAAAGCACGGCTTGGCAAAAGGGCACACTATCCGCGGGTTCCGGCGGAAGTTGCCATCGGTGTTCCCGCCGATCTCCTGCGCCGGCGCCCGGACATCCGCTATGCGGAATACATCGCGGCCGCCCAGTCGGCCCAGATTGGCGTCGCCAAGGCGGACCTTTATCCTGCCTTTTCCATTTCGGGTGCGATCGGTGTCAGCGCCGACGACTTCTCCAATCTCTTCGGCAATGGCACGACGACAGGCTTCATCAATCCGGGCTTTTCCTGGAATTTCCTGAACTACGGGCGCATCCAGAACAATGTCCGTGTGCAGGATGCCGAATTCCAGGAAACGCTGCTCAACTACCAAAATACCGTGCTGAATGCCTACGCGGAGGTCGAGAACGCGCTGACGGCGTTCTTAAGATCCAAGCAGGAGGCGGTCTATCTGCGCCGCAGCGTTGCCGCGGCCCGCAGTTCCGTTTCTGAGGTCGAAGCGCAGTATGAGGACGGGACGGCGGACTATAACAGGGTGGTCGATGCCCAGAAAAACCTTCTTGTTGCGGAAGAGCGGCTGCTGGCGGCGCAGGCAAACGTGCTGACCAATCTGGTCGCGGTCTACAAGGGTCTCGGCGGTGGCTGGATCCCGGAGAATATCGACGGCCTGATTTCCGACGAAACGCGCCAGCAAATGGCCGAACGGACCCGCTGGGGCAAGCTCTTGGAAAAACCGGTCGAGAATTCGGGGTGACCGGCATATCGAATTTTATTTCAGTCGCTTAATTGGTTCACTCCTCATCCTGAGGAGGGCGTAATCAACTCAATCCTGCGATTGGTATTATCATCAGGAAACAGCCGACACCGCCTGCCATTGCCGGACTTGATCCGGCAATCCATGCGGCGGCTTCGGCCTAAACTCGTACCCTCGTTCCGGCAGAGGTAGCGGCATGGGTCCCATGGTCGCGCCATGGGACGACCGGTGTAAAAGGGATGTCAATTGTGCGCGTACCATCCAGTCCGCCGCCGACAGGAACCGTTTTGTCTTTAATGGGGGACGGCTGGATCCCTGCCTTTGCAGGGATGACAAAAGCGTATGAGTTGCGCCTTCAGCTGCAACAGCCTTCGCCTTTCTGGATCGGTGGACAGGGCACGGTGCCATAGGAACAAAAGACACAGCAATCGCCCGGCCGTGGTCTGATGACGGCGCTGCAGGATCGGCACTCATAGAACCATTGGCAGGCATTTTCCGGCATGGTTTCACCGGTCACACTCCCACATTCAGGGCAAGAGATCACACTCTCCAAAATGAGGGGTGTTTCGGCCGACCGGTCCGTTGGCGGTGCCACTCGCATGCCTATTCCGCCGCCGCGCTTTCTGTCTTGTTCGTTTTGTAGCGCGCGAGGAACAGGTCGACGCTTTCCTCGATGATCTTGCCGACCTCGTCACGGCCCGGAACACGGGCTGCGTAGATGTTGGGGAAGAACGTGCGGGACTTGATCAGACCCAGAAACTGCTCTGCCGCCACCGCGGGGTCGTCTGCATTCAGTTTGCCTTCCTGGGTCGCGCGCTCGATGAACTCGGCAAAGACAACCAGTTTGGTCATACGCGCATTCATGTCCGCAGCCAGTTCCGGGTCGCGAATGGTTTCGCTCATGATCATCCGGGCGAGGCTCATGAAGCACGGATTGATCATCAACTCGCCTTCCGCCCAGCCCAGGCGGATCAGTGCATCGCGGATGGGAAGATCAGGGTCATAGGGCAGTTCGAGTGCGGAATTGATCTGGTCGGCGAGGCACTGGTTGATGGCCTTGAAGAGAACATCCTTGCTTTCGAAGTGGTTATAGACCGTCCGCTTTGATACCTGTGCACGTTCGGAAATCCGGTCCATGCTGGCCCCGGCATAACCCTTTTCCTGAAACTCCGCGATCGCGGCTTCGATGATCTGTTTCTTCTTCTGGTCGGATATCGACATGTCGTGCTCGATTCAGCCCCGTTGCATTTCTCTTTGTTCCGCTCCCCGCCCTTTTTTCCCAAAATTTGCGCTCTATGTAAACTAGGGAGTTTACAGACGGAAAACTCGAGATTAAACTGCACAGTGTAGTTTACACCCTTAAGCCAGTTACGGCCAGCCAAGGGAGACGTCCTTCATGTCAATAACACTCAAAATCAACGGGGAAACGCGGACTCTCGACGCCGACCCCGAAAGCCCCCTGTTGTGGGCGCTGCGCGATGAACTCGGTATGACCGGCACGAAATTCGGCTGCGGCATCGCAGCATGCGGTGCGTGCACGGTTCACATGGACGGGATGCCGATCCGGTCCTGCCAAACCTATGTCGGTGACCTCGAAGGCGCCGAAATCACCACAATCGAAGGGATCGACGGCAAGGCGGCAACGGCCGTTCAGGCCGCCTGGAACGAGCTGGATGTTCCTCAGTGCGGATATTGCCAGTCCGGGCAAATCATGGCCGCAACGGCGCTTTTGAGCGAAACGCCGAAGCCGACCGATGAAGACATCGATGCTGCCATGGACGGCAACGTTTGCCGCTGTGCAACCTATGCCCGTATCCGCAAGGCGATCCACCTTGCGTCCGACAAGATGGAGGCTTGATCCATGTTGCACCTTTTGCAAAAGCCGCTCGAAGCCGCCAAACCGACGCGCCGCACGTTTTTGAAAATGTCAGCCGGCACGGTCGGCGGTCTTGTGATCGCCATGAACCTGCCGCGTGCAGCGGAAGCAGCTGCCGGTGACGGCGAACTGATTCAGCCGTTCGTGCATATCCGCCCGGATAACACGGTTGTTGTCCTGTCCAAACACCTCGACAAGGGCCAGGGAACGGCAACCGGTCTGACGACACTGGTCGCCGACGAACTCGATGCTTCCTGGGAGCAGGTGTCTGCGGAGCACGCACCCTCCAATCCGCAAGTCTATGCCAACACGCTGTTCGGCGTTCAAGGCACCGGCGGGTCCACCGCCATGGCCAATTCCTTCATGCAGTACCGTCAGGCAGGCGCTGCCGCCAAGGCCATGATCGTTGCCGCAGCGGCAAAGGACTGGGGTGTTCCGGCAGAAGAAATCACGGTTTCGGACGGTGTCGTCAGCCATGCCTCCGGGAAATCAGCCACGCTCGGTGACCTTGCCGGTCTCGCGGCGCAAGAGGAGGTCCCGGCCGAGCCGAAACTCAAGACGCCTGATCAGTGGGTTTATATTGGCAAGTCCTTCCCGCGTGTCGACGTGAAGAACAAGACTGTCGGAGCGCCGAACACTTACACCATGGACTTTCAGCCGGACGGTTTGCTGGTCGCAACAGTCGCGCGCTCGCCGCGCTTCGGCGGCACGGTGAAATCCTTCGATGCTACTGAAGCCAAAGCTGTTCCCGGTGTTGTCAACGTTCTGCAGATCCCGAACGGAATTGCAGTCGTTGCCGAATCCACCTGGCCTGCGATCCAGGCGCGTGACCTTTTGGAAATCGAATGGGACGACAGCGCTGCTGAGACCCGCTCCAGCGACGTGATGATGGACGAGCTGAAGAACATGACCGGTCAGCCGGGGGTCAAGGTCCGCGAAGACGGCGACATTGATGCGGCACTTGAAGGATCCGCACGTGTCATCGAAGCCGATTTCGACTTCCCGTTCCTGGCGCATGGCGCCATGGAACCGCTTGATGCGGCGATCCTGTTCGACGGTGAAACGGCGGAACTGTGGCTTGGATCCCAGATCCAGACCATTGACCACAATGTTGCATCGGCGGTGCTCGGCATTCCGTTCGAAAACGTCAAGATCAACACGTTGTGGGCGGGCGGTTCCTTCGGCCGCAGAGCGCAGGCCGATGCCCATCCGGTCATGGAAGTCGCCATGCTGGCGAAGGCCATGCAAGCGGCAGGCATGGACCCGGCTCCGGTGAAGATTGTGTGGACCCGTGAAGACGACATGGCCGGCGGTTACTATCGCCCGATGTCGGCGCACAAGATCAAAGTCGGGCTCGACGAAAACAACAACGTTACGGCGTTCAAGTACAACATCGCGGCCAAGTCGATCATCAAGGGCACACCGTTCGAAGCCATGCTGATGAAAGATGGCGTTGATCACAACATGACCGAAGGCGCGCATGACACGACCTATGCGTTCCCGCTCATGAACATGGATCAGGCGTACCAGGAAACGCAGGTTCCCGTTCTGTGGTGGCGGTCGGTCGGTCACACACACACCGCCTATGTCATGGAAACCATGGTCGATCGCCTTGCCAAGGAAGCCGGCAAGGATCCGGTCGCTTATCGGCTGGAGATGATCAAGGATGATCCGCGCAAGGTGAATGTTCTGAAACTTGCCGCCGAGAAAGCCGGTTGGGATACGCCTGCACCGGAAGGCCGCTTCCGCGGTGTAGCGGCTCACAAGTCGTTTGGCTCCTATGTCGCTGAAGTCGCGGAAATCTCGTTCCGCGAAGACGGAACCGTCAAGGTGGAGAAAGTGATCGCAGCCGTTGACTGCGGTACTCCGATCAACCCGGACAACATCCGTGCCCAGGTTGAAGGCGGTATCGGTTATGGCCTCGGTGCCATCCTGCGCAACCAGGTGACGCTTGCCGACGGCTATGTCGAAGAAACCAACTTCGACACGTATGAGCCGATCCGCATGTCGGACATGCCGGAAATCGAGGTGCATATCGTGGCGTCGAACGAAGCGCCGACGGGCATCGGTGAACCGGGCACACCTCCGATCGGGCCGGCTGTCGCCAACGCGATCGCGGCTGCCCGGGACGAGTGGGTCACCAGCCTGCCGCTGACAAAGGCCGGCCCCGTCTGACCTGTCACGCATAGAATGGGAAAGGCCGCCTTCTGGGCGGCCTTTTTCGTTTAGGGCCGCAGGGTCGTTGACACCGTCGGCACCTTATAGGGGGTTCTGCGGTCCTTATTCCGGCACGCGATACTCTTCCGGCACAAAGAACGTGAAATCCCGATCCTCCACCGCCAGGTGGCATTCATGGCAATAGGTCATCAGGTCCGGATTGTCGCCTGTCGTGTCGCCATAGATGGATCCGTCGGGAATGACCATGAAATAGCGCCAGTCCGCCGTCTTCGGACTTGTTCCCTCAGGCAGTTTCTCCATCCCAAACATGGCCCCGGGAAAAACGCGCCCATCGCCGGTCACCGTGATGCTGTCCTTGGCCAAAACCGAGCCGACAGGCAGCTTGTCACCCTCTTTCAGGATCGCGTAATTGACCGCGATGGCGTTGGCATAATTGTTCACATAGCGCTGGCCATGTGTGGCGGAAATGAAAGGCGCGTCGTTGAACAGTTTCCAGGACTGGTAATTCCTGATTTCCGCCATATCCGACATGGCGTAAAGGCTCGCCATCCGGTTTCTAAGGTCGCTGTAGATCTTGCGGGCTTCATCCTTCGAGAGCTCGGCAGGGTTCTCGATGGCAATGTGACTGTCATCGCGTTCGTTCTGTGCAATTGCGCTCGCAACGATGCCCGAAACGGCCAGGCTCCCGCTCAATAGAAAAATCAATTTCCTCATAACCACTTTCTCCAAAATATCGCTTGGCAGCGCCCCGCCCCGGAAAAGTGTTTATTCCCTTAGGTAATGTTTCCTGAGAGCGATTCCATATAGGTTGTTTTCTGCATCACCGGGTTGTGTGCAGGGTTGATCCGTTGGCGATCAAAAATGAGTGGCAGGACGCTCGGAGCGCGCCAAACGGATGCCGGGCGGACCCGAACCGGAAATGCGTTCACAAAAGGAAATTGGAAATCGATTGATCATGAAGCGGCCAGGGCTTCGCGATCTTTCTTGCGCATGCGTTCGGATGCCGATTTCAGCTGACCGCAGGCGGCGAAGATATCACGGCCGCGCGGTGTCCGGATCGGCGATGCATAACCGGCCCGGTTGACGATATCTGCAAACTCCTCGATCCGTTCCCAATCCGAGCATTCATATTCGGAACCCGGCCAGGGATTGAACGGGATGAGGTTGATTTTCGCCGGGATGCCCTTGAGCAGTCGGACGAGATCGAGAGCGTCCTGGTTGCTGTCGTTCACACCCTTCAGCATTACATATTCGAAGGTGATACGCTTGGCGTTGGAAAGTCCGGGATACTGGCGGCAGGCTTCCAGGAGCGCCTCGATGTTCCATTTCTTGTTGATCGGAACAAGAATGTCGCGCAAGTCGTCCCGGACTGCATGAAGCGAGATGGCGAGCATGCAGCCGATTTCATCGCCCGTGCGGAAGATTTCAGGAACGACACCGGATGTCGACAGCGTGATACGACGCTTGGACAGCGACAGCCCGTCGCCGTCGGATGCGATCAGGAGCGCCTTTTTGACGTTCTCGAAATTGTAGAGCGGTTCGCCCATGCCCATCATGACGATGTTGGAGACAAGCCGTCCCTCGGAGGGAACGATCGCGCCCTGGGGCGTATTCGCGTCCGGAAAGTCGCCAAGCCGGTCGCGTGCCATCAGGATCTGGGAGAGAATTTCCTCTTCGGTCAGGTTGCGAACCAGCTTCTGGGTGCCAGTGTGACAGAACGTGCAGGTCAGGGTGCAGCCGACCTGTGACGACACACAGAGCGTGCCGCGGCCCTCTTCAGGAATATAAACCGTCTCGACTTCAACCGGACGTCCGGCACCGCGCGGGGGAAAGCGGAACAGCCACTTGCGCGTACCGTCGACGGAAATCTGTTCGGACACGATTTCAGGGCGCGCGATCGAGTAGGTCTCGTCAAGCTTCTTGCGCAGATCCTTCGCGATATTTGTCATGTCGCCAAAGTCCGACACACCTCGGACATAGAGCCAATGCCAGAGCTGAGAGGCACGCATGCGCCACTGCTTCTGCGGAACTCCTATGGCGCCGAACGCTTCACCAAGTTCGTCGCGCGACAGTCCGATCAGCGTTGGCTTGTCCTCTGCTGACGCAGAAGCGTTGGCTGCGGCTGAAACCGTCGGCGCGTTCGGATTGTCCCGCGCGATGTCGAGCGTAATCGCCATGTCGTGATCCGTTTCACTTCCGGCGCGTCTTTAAAGTTGCTCACAAGCAAACGGCCGCCGGGATGCCTGCAACAACAGGCTCAATTGCAAGCGTTTCCAAAACCACAGATACGGCCAAAAATCAAGAAGGCGCGCTGCAACGCAGGCATGCGGCCGCAAAATCGCGCGGGCTTCCAAACGCCAAACCCCGGTCGGGAAAAACCCGGCCGGGTCGAACTAACGTCGCAGGAGAAACGTCCGGTTTCTTTAACGGCAGGCGCTCACGGCCGAATCGATCGCGGCGGTCACGCCTGACAGCGAGAATTTGTAAGTCGTCCGGGTACCACGGCTCGATTCGCCGTTGACGGTCATTTCACGACCGGCCTTCATGGCGGCAACAAGCTGAGCCTCGGTCGCTGCGTTCTCCACCCAGGCTCCGTCATTGTTTGTGAACAGCGTAAAGCCTTTGCCGTCGACATCGACGGAAACGGACGACTTGTCCTTGAACGGATATCCGACAACCAGACTCGGTTCGGACGCGACATTTTCCGCAGGCCGCGACGTTACGAAAAAGAACACATCCCCATGATTACGGTCGCCCGGAAGCATCGTTGTCGGTTTCGTAAGCGCGTAGCAGACCTTGCCGCCACCGCTGGGCGTCGTATAGGCCGCCCAATCCTTGTGCTGCTTTATGAGCGTCGGGGTTTGTGCGAAAGCTGCTGCACTCGAAACGGCTAGACCTGCGAGGGCCAGTACCAGCGATTTTGCTTTCATCATCTCCACACCATTTGGCTATGAGTTTTCGTCAAATTTGATGCAATTGCCGTCTGTCTTATAAACCTTGCTTTAATGATAGCTTAAAGCGGGTTACGAAAGGGTTGAAGCCTCGACTGGGCAATTACAGGTTCGTGACGTTTCTGCCGTTTGATCTCTTTGGGGTACGGCTTCAGTAAAGAGTCCGTCCCCCGGGTTCGTTTCCCCTATTGGCTCTTGCGGCTAATCGCGGCAACAGTGTGGCAGAAGGCTTGAACCCCCTTTCGAAAACTTTCGAACCTGCTAAAGAATAGGATCGGACAGGGAGTTTGATGTCATTTGAAGCAGGCGCAGTACTTTTCAGATCTGATCGTCAAGGTCGCGGTTGACCGCGACAAGGCCGCATTTGTTGAATTGTTTGATCATTTCGCCCCGCGCCTGAAGGGCTATCTGATGAAACAAGGCGCCGACGATGCGGTGGCGGAGGAAATCGCCCAGGACGTCATGGTGACACTTTGGCGCAAGGCGGATCTGTTTGATCCCCGCAAATCCAATGCCAGCACCTGGCTGTTCCGCGTTGCCCGTAACCGGCGTATTGACCGGCTGAGACGGCAGAAAACTGCGGAACTCGACCCGGAAGAACCGTCGCTGCAGCCCGCTTCGCTTCCCGATGTTTCTGAGGAAATGGACGCCAGGCTGCGTGAAGAGCGGGTGCGTGCCGCGCTTTCCAAGTTGCCTCAGGAGCAGATGGAAGTTGTCAGGCTCGCGTTTTTCCTCGGCCAGTCGCACAGCGAGATTTCAGATTCGACCGGCCTGCCGCTTGGAACTGTCAAATCCCGCATTCGTCTTGCGTTCGGCAGGTTGCGCCAGCTTATCGAGGCTGATACCGCCGTCGACGTGGACTAGGTTCAGGCCACAGTTAATACTCTCAAAAAACAGGCGGTATTTTTTCTGTCGCAGAAAAAATGCGCGCCTTCGCAAAAAACTTGTTCTGGGCATATTGACCTCAACTTAGGTTGAGCCTGTAGGAAGTCGCGGCTTTGAGCACAGTCTTGTTCTGAAAAGAGAGAAAACTCATGACAGCCACGATCGAGCAACCCGGCGAAGCGCGTTGGAGCGAGGTGCTCTGGGGTGCGCATGCGCCGGTGTCTGCGGTGCTGGCCGGCGGCATCATCCTGCATGCGGTCAATATCAACATTTCGGCCACCATGTTGCCGTCGATCGTTTCCGAAATCGGCGGTCAGGGGCTCTATGCCTGGAACTCAAGCCTGTTCACGCTGGCTGCCATTTTGAGCGCGGCCGTGACCGGCAAGATCCTGAACCGGTTGGGCGCAAAGATTTCATTTGCCCTTTCCGGTGTCATCTTCGCCCTTGGCAGCCTGATCACGGCGGCCGCACCGGACATGCCGGTGATGCTTCTGGGCCGATCCGTGCAAGGGATCGGTGGCGGCATCATGTTCACCCTGTGTTACGCGATGATTGTGTTCGCCTATCCGGAGCGGCTTTGGTCGCGCGCCGTGGCGCTTCTGTCGGGCACCTGGGGAATTGCGATGCTCTTCGGTCCCGCGGTCGGAGGGATGTTTGCTGAATTTGACTTTTGGCGCGGCGGGTTTGCTTCGCTCATACCGGTGACGGCCGTCTATACGGTTATTGCATGGCGGCTTCTGCCCGAGGTCAGGGACAGCCTGCCGCCAGCGGCTCCGATTGCCTACAGTCAGCTTGCGTTGCTGGCCGGCGCAGTTCTGGCCGTATCAGCAGGCTCGCTGATGACTTATCCCCCGGCGGCGATGGCTGGTGTGTTGTTGTCGATCATTCTGGTTCTGGTGCTTATGCGGCGGGAAAACACCGCAAGGATACGGTTGTTCCCAAGAGGTGCAATGCAGCCCGGATCGCCCTTGTTTCTGTCCTTTGCGGCAATGTCTCTGCTGATCTTCTGCGTGAATGCGGAATTCTTCATGCCGTTTTACCTGCAGCGCCTGCACGGGTTGTCGCCCTTGCTTGCCGGCTACATTGCAGCGCTGGTCTCGATCGGCTGGTCTTCTGCCGAGGTCTATTCGGCGCGCTTCACCGGACCCGTCATGCACCGGACTGTTGCAGCCGGGCCGCTTGTCATGCTGGTCGGAACCCTGGCACTTGCCGCGGCAACACCGATTTACAGCCTGACCGGGCCCGCGCTGGCGACGTTTCTGTCTCTTGCACTGATCATGGTGGGTGTCGGCATCGGCATGAGCTGGCCGCATCTGAATACTTTCGCGCTGCAATTCACCGACGTTTCGGAAAAGGAAAACGCGGCCTCGGCGCTGTCGACCATCCAGATGTTCGCAGTTTCGTTCGGTACGGCGGTTGCCGGGCTGGTTGCCAATCTCTCCGGGTTCAATACGAAAAACGACCTCGATGCGACGGCAAACTCCTCGATCTGGCTGTTCACCACATTTGCGTTCATGGCCGTGTTCGCTGCTCTTGTCAGTCGGGCGCTGATCGCGACACAGCGCAAACCCCAAGTGTGAGGGCGCGACCCGCGTCCCGACGGGATATCAGGTGCCGGGCACTTTTCGTCCGGTGCGCATGACCGGTCCGCCGCTGACATGTTCGGGACGCTCGATCTTGGGGCCTCCGGCCGTGATGGAACGGTCGGCATAGCGGCCGAGAGCGCGGTGGCGGTCATACATGACGATCGCACCGGCCATGGCGACATTGATGCAGAACTTGGTCGGGATCTTCACAACGTGATCGCAGCGTTCCAGCATCTGCGGTGAAAGCGACCCGCGCTCAGGTCCGAGGACATAGGCCGCCTGGAGAGGGTGGCCGAAGCTTGGCAGATCGATGGAGTCGTCCGTCAGCTCGATGCCGACCAGCTGGCAGCCGCGCGGCAAGTCCATCGTGTCGACGCTGTCCCAGGTAAAGACGGGCAGGTGCCCGGGGCTCTTGGATGTGTCCGACGGTGGTGCTTTCCGGATCTTCTGGTCCGCGTCGACGGTGAAGAAAAAACTGGCGCCAAAGGCGTGGGCGGAGCGCATCAGCGTGCCGAGATTCATCCGTTTAGAAAGGCCTTCCGCCCCGACCGCAAAATATCCGCGCATCTATCCGTCCGTTATTCCTGGTTTGCCGCCTCTTAACCGAAAACGCCTCCATTTTGAACCGCAGGCTTATCCGGAATGCCTATAGGTCGCGTGCACAAGTCTTGTTAACGTGCACTTGCTTCGCAGTCAGTATCGGGCGAGGCATTCGCGTTGCCACGGTCTCCTTTCGCGTGAGGTTCCCTTGAAAGCCTGTCTTTGCAAGTCCTTCGGTCCGCCGCCCAGCCTGGTTATCGAGGAGATCGATGCACCCGTTGCCGGTGAGGGCGAAGCCATCGTCAGGGTCGAGGCCTGTGCGCTCAACTTCTTTGATACGCTGATCACAAAAGGCAAATACCAGTTCAAGCCGGATTTGCCTTTTTCACCGAGCGCCGAGTTTGCCGGAACCGTCGAAGCATTGGGTCCCGGCGCGGATGGCGTTTCCGTCGGTGACCGCGTCATGGGTTACATGAAATGGGGCGCCGCCCGCGAACAGGTTTGTGTCCCGGCGCGTGATCTCATTCGGGTTCCGGACGGCGTTACGTCTGAAATTGCCGCTGGTCTGGCTGTAACCTACGGCACGACGCTGCATGCCTATCGTGACCGTGCGAATTTGAAGTCCGGTGAAACAGTTGCCGTATTGGGAGCATCCGGCGGGGTTGGTCAGGCGGCCGTCGAGATTGCCTCGGTCATGGGCGCGCGCGTGATTGCCTGTGCGTCGTCGCTCGAAAAACTGGAATTCGCGCGGGCGCTCGGCGCGGATCTGACGATCGATTATTCAAAGGAACCCTTGAAGGAACGGCTCAAGGAGCTGTCGGACGGAAAGGGCGTCGACGTGGTCTATGACCCGGTCGGCGGGGACCATTCGGAACAGGCACTCAGGGCAACTGCCTGGGAAGGACGGTTCCTGGTGATCGGCTTTGCTGCCGGGGACATTCCGAAGATACCGCTCAACATCGTCATGCTGAAAAGCTGCGATGTGGTCGGTGTGTTCTGGGGTGCCGCTCTTGAGCGCGACCCGGACGGACATCGGCAAAACATGGAACTGGTGCTGAACTGGGTTGAGACGGGCAAGCTGAAGCCGCATATCCACGCGGTCTACCCCCTTGAAGACATTGATACTGCTCTTGAAGAAATTGCCGCGCGCAAGGTGCGGGGCAAGGTGATCCTGAGGCCTTGAGACCAGGTGCGAATTCCGGGAAACATCCGCTGGTGACGACATGACGCATTCTGACAACGTGCGGGAGGGATCCCGTCAAACGCATCTGGCATCGGGCGCTGCGTGGATGCGTGACAAGATCATGCCGATCGGTGAGGCATCCATTCCCGTGAATGACTGGGGGCTGATCCATTCCGACATCACGTATGATGTTGTTCCGGTCTGGGAGGGAGGCTTCTTTCGCCTCAGGCTTTATCTGGGCCGTTTTTTCCGGTCCATGAAAACGCTTCACCTGGATCCCGGTGTCTCCGAGGACGATGTGGAAGCGATCCTCCATGAGCTGGTGTCGGCAACCGGCCTGCGGCGGGCCTACGTGGCCATGGTCACGTCTCGCGGCGTCAATATCGTCCCCGGGTCCCGTGACCCGCGGGATTGCCGAAACCACTTCTTTGCCTGGTGCGTTCCCTATATCCATGTCATCCGGCCGGACATTGCGAAATCGGGGGCCGCAGTTCATGTCGCCAAGACCGTTTCTCGCATACCGGAGGCGAGCGTCGATCCCAGAGTGAAAAATTATCACTGGGGCGATTTCACCAAGGGACTTTTTGAAGCGAAGGAAGCCGGTGCGGAGACGGTGATGCTGCTGGACGGCGACGGCAATGTCACCGAAGGTCCGGGCTTCAACGTTTTCGCGGTGAAGAACAATCGCCTGGTTACGCCGGATGCCGGTGTTCTTGAAGGCATCAGTCGTCAGACGGTGCTTGAGATCAGCGCCGAGATGGGACTGGAAACCGACGTCAGGGTGCTTCCGCTCGAGGAGCTGCTTGAGAGCGATGAAGTTCTGATCACCACCTCCGGCGGCGGCGTTGCGCCTGTCACGAAAGTCGACGACCGCGTTTTTTCGAACGGTGTTCCAGGTGAAGTCACGATGTCCATTCAGAAGCGATACTTCGACTGGGCAATGCGGCCTGAATACCGGACGGAGATCACTTACGATCCCTGACCTGTCTCGACCATCACTTCTCGAAGACCGCAATCACCGGTGCGTGGTCCGAAGGTTTCTCCCAGCCGCGCGCGTCGCGCAGCACTTCCGTGCTCTTCACATGTGGTGAAAGCGGTTTTGAGACCCAGACATGGTCCAGCCGGCGGCCCTTGTCGGCTTTCGACCAGTCCTTGGCACGATAGCTCCACCAGGTGTAGAGCTTTTCCTCCATTGGCGTGAACTGGCGCATGGCATCCAGCCATCCGCCCGTTTCGCGGACCTTTTCGAAGAGTTCGGTTTCAACGGGCGTGTGCGAGACCACTCTCAGAAGCTGCTTGTGCGACCACACGTCATGCTCATACGGCGCGACGTTCAGATCGCCGACGACAATGGCGGGGCGGTCCGTTTCCGGACCTTGAAGCCAGTCCTGCATTTCGGCCATGAAATCCAGCTTGTGAGCAAATTTGGGATTGATCTCGCGGTTGGGTTCGTCGCCGCCGGCCGGAACATAGAAATTGTGCAAGCGCAGGCTTGAGCCGCCGAACGGGAAATCGACCGCTACGTGGCGGCTGTCGCCGACGTTGCAAAAATCCCGTTTTTCGACATTTTCCAGGGGGCGCCGCGAGAGCGTTGCAACGCCGTGATATCCCTTCTGGCCGTTGATGGCGATATGTTCATACCCGGCCTTGCGGATCGCGTTTTCGGGAAAATTCGCGTCCGGGCACTTGGTCTCCTGAAGGCATATGACGTCGGGGGCGACTTCGTCGATCAGCTTTTCCACGATGGGCATGCGCAAGCGCACGGAATTGATGTTCCAGGTGACGAGTTTGAGCCGGTCGGTCATGGATGCCTTGCTGCGAGAGTTGCGTTGGCACAGTCATAAGGATTCGACCAGTGAGTGCAATTGATTTTGGCTGAACCACGCGGGCGATCACCAGATGCATACACAATGCGGCAGAGATCGTTTGAAAAGCCCGTGATTGACCCGGTTTCGTCTTGGTACTGCCGCAATACCGCCCTAATGGGCTTTCGAGACGAAAATGAATACGTGTTTTTGCGGAGAATTCGTGAATTTGTCCACGTTCCGTTAGGAAGTCCCGCGCATTTTGAGCGGAAAGAATAAGCCTTTCTTTACTCTGTCGAGGTTGCTGTGCTGGCGCTGGTCAAATCGTTCTGTTCACTTGTCGGAATATTGTTCCTGGGTGCCTGTTCGGCCTACGATTTCCCTGATCCGGTTCCTGAAGACTATCCGGTCCACGGCATCGACGTGTCTCGCTGGCAGGGGGATATCGACTGGAACCAGGTCAAGCAGTCCGGCGTCGCCTTTGCCTGGATCAAGGCGACCGAGGGCGGCGATCACGTTGATCCGCGCTTTGCAGAAAACTGGATCGCCGCGCGCAAGGCGGGTGTTCCGAGAGGGGCCTATCATTTCTATTATTTCTGCCGCCCGGTCGAGGAACAGATCTCCTGGGTCAAGGAGATCGTGCCCAAGGACCCCAAGGCAATCCCGCTGGTACTCGACATGGAATGGAACGCCCATTCGAAAACCTGCCAGTTGCGGCCCGAACGCAGCCAGATCGTGCGCGACATGAAGATCTTTCTGGACGAGATGGAACGGCACTACGGCAAACGTCCGGTGATCTATTCATCGGTGGATTTTCACCGGGACCGGCTGGTTGGCGCGCTGAAGGGCGAACAGTTCTGGCTGCGATCCGTCGCGACGCACCCGATGAACATCTACGACCAACGTGATGATTGGGTCTTCTGGCAATACACCGCTGAAGGGCGCGTGCCGGGGATCAAGGGTGACGTCGATCGCAACACCTTTTTCGGAAGCAAAAGACAGTATCGCGACTGGCTCAACGGCAATCTGAGGCGCTGAGGCGCGGCCACCATTCGCGTCCGGTCTCGGTAATCGTCTTCCGCGCGAGTGGCCGCAGGCCTATTGGATCTTGATCTGGTGGGCGATGTCCTTGCCGTTGCTCACGGTGACCTGGGTGAACCCGATCAGTTTGCAGAAGTCCAGAAAATTCAATTCGTGTGGATGGTTGGAGCGTGCGAACAGTTCCGTCGAGCGCGCCAGTGAAGTCAGGGACGCGAGCAGGGCCCGCATGCGGTAAAGCGTGTCGTACTGACCGTCTCCGGTGGCAACGATGATCAGTTTCTCCAGGTCGCCGCCCTTGGCAAAAAGGTGGTAACCCGCTGCATGGTTCTGTTTCGCATGCTGGGCAGCAAGGCCGATGACAAAGGCTGCCCGGGATCGCTTCTGGGCGTCTCGCGCCATTGGAAGCTCGGAGATATAGACTTCGTGCGTCTGCGGTGTCGGGTAGTAATAGCCGGCATGGGAATCAGATGCTGCCACATCCGTCGGGGCATATGTCAGACTAGCGACTGCGATTGCCAACGCGCAGGCAAGTTTCTGAAATTCAATCATTTTGGTTTGTCTCCCGCCACATTTCCCAAATTTAATGAAGCCGATTGAACAAAGGGAAGGCAAGGAGAAATTGGGTTTCGGATCCTGCGGTTCCGGGGCTGATGCCTGACGCGCTATATTTTCGCCATCTTGTGTTCCCAAGTGTGCGCCTGTGTGGGCTTGCAGCTCGGGATTATCGTGTTCCCGACTTCAGATTAATCGGAGTAACGAAAATGATGATCCGTTTGTCGCTGGCGGCTGCCGCCGTGGCTATGATGTCGATACCCGCATTGGCTCAATCCGGCCCCGCGATCGCCTATACGACGTCCAACTTGAACATGCGCACCGGTCCTGGGACGAATTACCCGGTGATTACCACTGTTCCGCAAGGCGGTGGCGTGACAGTGTTTGGATGCACCTCCAATTTTTCCTGGTGCGATGCCGCCTTCGGCAATGCCAAGGGCTGGGTCTCCGGCAAGTATCTGAGCTACGGCGTTCAGGGCAACTACTATGGCCGGCCGATCCCGAGCGCCGGTGTCTATATCGGCGTGCCGCGCTATTACAACAATTACCGGATCTACCGGAGGCCGCCCGCAGTCGTAAGGCCTGTTCAGCCGATTTATCCGCGTCGCTACTACCGCTAAGGCGTCAGCTGCCCGGTTTCGGAGCTGCCAGGACCAATGACCAGAAGACCTTATGCTTGGCATTCGGCGAATAAGCCGTGGCAATGCCAAGCCGGGTCGCATCCTGCGTCAGCAGAACCTGATTGTGCTTGGGCGATTCCCGCCAGCCGGAAAAAGCTTCCGCGAAGGTGCGATAGCCGGCACTGACATTTTCGGCAGCTGCCGTGTTCGGCTCTCCAATGGAACTCATGCGCGTTGCCAGTTGCTGGTCCGGTGCCAGCGACGCCTGAACGCTTCCGGCTGCCGCCATCGCGTCCGCCTGAGATCTCGCAATTCCGGTGAGCTGCGCATCCGGAGCGACCGCCGACAGGCCGTTGTTGATCCTATACTGCGAGATCATCTGTGCTGCCGTCGTTGCATCGACTTCGCCATCCGATTTCGCAAGATCCCGGTAAAACGGCGGTTGCTGAAAGCGCTCGCTCTGGCAAGCGGCAATGGCGATGACCGCCAGCGCGGCGAAGGCCAGTTTAACGGTCCTCAGACCGGACTTTGTTTCGATCACCTGAGGCAGTTCTCCGGAAAACCTGATTCGGAAAGGTGCTTCCGGTGATGGGACGACATCACAGCAGAAATACGGCAGATCTGAAATGAGCTGTGGGCATGACCTATTCGTGTACTATTCACGCCTGTTCAGCCGATGGGTGCCAATTCCTTTGGACGCGGCTAATCCAATTACGTGAAAGGCCAGCCTGAGCGAAGATGCCGTGGGAATGTGTGTCATCCCGGACGCAGCGTAGCGGAGATCCGGGACCCTCTCGCTTTTCTGCTTGCTGATCGTTGGGAATGCTGGAAACGCCACCACACCTCCGCAAACGAGTGGGCCCCGGATCTACCGATGGTCGTCCGGAGTGACATATGCGTTTCAATACGAATTGAGTTCCTTCGCACCGCGGGTGACGTTCCTGCACCACTTCACCCTCATCCTGAGCAGGGTCGTCAGGTCCGTCTCGAAGGAGGGGCGGTTTGCCCAGGCGGGTGCGGACCATCCTTCGAGACAGCGCTGCGCGCTTCCTCAGGATGAGGTCACGTGTGGAACCGGCTTTGCCAGGCGTAGTCGCAGACGGATGCCTGTCTCCGAATATCGGTCGCGACACAAAAAGACCGGCCCGAAGCTCGGGCCGGTCAGGCTGTGTCAGGCTTTCGGGTGAGAACCCGAGCCTTTCAGGGAGCGCTGCGTTAGCGTTTTCCTGCTTCCAGAACGTCTTCAAACGTTCTGAGGCCGGTCGTTGGAGCGGAAACCAGGACCGACATGTTGCCGGGTGCATGCTGGTTGTTCCACATCTTGGTGTGGGCCTTGGGGATCTGATCCCACGGGAAGACTTCCGACATATACGGATCGATGCGCCGCTCAATCATCAGCTTGTTGGCCGCAGCCGCCTGTTTCAGGTGGGCAAAGTGCGAGCCCTGCAGACGCTTCTGGTGCATCCACATGTAGCGGACGTCGAACGTGCAGTTGAAGCCGGAGGTCCCGGCGCAGATCACGACCATGCCGCCCTTTTTGCAGACAAATGTCGATATCGGGAAGGTTGATTCGCCCGGGTGCTCGAAAACAATGTCGACATTGTTGCCTTTGCCGGTGAATTCCCAGATCGCCTTGCCGAATTTGCGGGCTTCCTTGAACCATTCGCCGTATTCGGGCGAACCGACGGTCGGCAATTGACCCCAGCAGTTGAAATCCTTGCGGTTGATCACGCCTTTGGCACCAAGGTCCATGACGAACTGACGCTTGTCCTCGTCGGAGATCACGCCGATCGCGTTTGCACCTGCCGCTGTGATCAACTGGATCGCATAGGACCCGAGACCGCCGGAAGCGCCCCAGACAAGAACGTTCTGGCCTGGCTTCAATTCATGTGGATGGTGGCCGAACAGCATACGGTAGGCGGTCGCCAGGGTCAGCGTGTAGCAGGCGGCCTCTTCCCACGTCAGGTGTTTCGGACGCGGCATGAGCTGCTGCGCCTGCGCACGCGTGAACTGGGCAAAGGACCCGTCCGGGGTTTCATAGCCCCAGATGCGCTGTGTGTTGGAGAACATCGGATCGCCGCCGTTGCACTCCTCATCGTCGCCGTCATCCTGGTTACAGTGAATGACGACCTCATCGCCGACTTTCCAGCGCTTCACCTTGTCGCCTACCGCCCAGACAATGCCCGAGGCGTCGGACCCGGCAATGTGAAAGGGCGCGCCGTGGCCGTCAAACGGGCTGATCGGTTCACCAAGACCGGCCCAGATGCCGTTGTAGTTGACGCCCGCGGCCATCACCAGGACCAGCACTTCGTGGCTGTCCAGTTCCCAGGTCGGCACGACCTCAAGCTGCATGGCGTCTTCCGGTGCGCCGTGGCGCTCGCGGCGGATCGCCCAGGCATACATGTTCTTCGGGACATGACCGAGCGGTGGAATCTCACCGATTTCGTAAAGGTCTTTCACCGGAGCATCCTCGCGTGTTCGGTTGTCATTGGCTTCGGCTGTCGCTGTCATTCATCCCCTCCCAGGGCTTTTCGTGGCTCAAGATTTCGCATCTGCACAAGGCTCAAATGGCTCGAAACCCGATTTTGCGCAACTATTGTTCAAAATTGGGTGTCGATCTATACGACTATTGCTTAACTTGCGTTTTAATGCCAAGCATATTTTGCATTGCACAGAACGATTTCGCATGCGCGTAATATCAGGCACGCTGCCATCGAACAGGGAGATCATGGCAGTCTGGGCACTGCTGAGACAAAATAAGACAGGCAGTAGAAAGCCTTAGGAGGAGTTGTGGCATGAGCCAAACGGGTAACATTGGTGGTGAACGCGACCGCCCGTGGATTTTCCGGACCTATGCGGGACATTCCACGGCAGCCGACTCAAACAAGCTTTACCGCGGCAATCTTGCCAAAGGGCAGACCGGATTGTCCGTTGCTTTCGATCTGCCGACGCAGACCGGATACGACCCGGATGATCTTCTGGCGCGCGGTGAAGTCGGCAAGGTCGGCGTGCCGATTGCGCATTTGGGTGACATGCATACGCTGTTCAACGAAATCCCGCTTGAACGCATGAACACATCCATGACGATCAATGCGACCGCGCCTTGGCTGCTGTCGCTTTATATCGCCGCTGCAGACGAGCAGGGGGCGGACCGCAAGCTGCTTTCGGGCACGACCCAGAACGACATCATCAAGGAATACCTGTCCCGCGGAACTTATGTGTTCCCGCCGGCGCCGTCGCTGAGATTGACGACCGACGTGATCGCCTGGACCTATTCCAACATGCCGAAATGGAACCCGATGAACGTCTGCTCCTATCATTTGCAGGAAGCAGGCGCGACACCGGTTCAGGAGCTGTCCTTCGCGTTGGCGACTGCGGTCGCCATTCTGGATTCCATGAAGGCCAGCGGGGCGATACCGGACGAGGATTTTCCGAAAGCAGTCGGCCGGATCTCCTTCTTCGTCAACGCCGGCATGCGGTTCATTACCGAGATGTGCAAGATGCGCGCGTTCACGGAACTCTGGGATGAAATTTGCCGTGAGCGCTATGGTGTTGAGGACGAGCGCTACCGGCGCTTTCGCTATGGCGTCCAGGTGAATTCGCTGGGCCTGACGGAGCAGCAGCCGGAGAACAACGTCTACCGGATCCTGGTGGAAATGCTCGCCGTGGTCCTGTCCAAGAACGCGCGCGCACGGGCGGTGCAGCTGCCGGCCTGGAACGAGGCGCTCGGTCTGCCGCGGCCCTTCGATCAGCAGTGGTCGCTCAGAATGCAGCAGATCATGGCGTACGAGACAGATCTGCTTGAGTATGCGGATATCTTCGACGGATCCGCCGAAATCACCAAAAAGGTTGAGGCGCTGAAAGCCGAGGCGCGCGAGGAACTCGCCAGGATCGACGCCATGGGCGGCGCGGTTGCGGCTGTCGACAGCAGCTACATGAAACGGCAACTCGTTGAGGCGAATTCGGCACGTCTTGCCGCGATCGAAGCGGGCGAGCAGGTGGTTGTCGGCGTGAACAAGTGGACGGAGAGCGAACCGTCTCCGCTTGCGGCAGGTGAGGATGGAGCAATCCTGACGGTCCCGGAGCACGTCGAAGAAGAGGCAATTGAAAAGGTCAAGGCGTGGCGCGACGCCCGCGATCAGGCAGCCGTCAGCGGCGCGCTTGAAGCGCTGAAGTCAGCGGCGCAGGAAGGCCGGAACATCATGGAGCCATCCATTGCCGCTGCGAAAGCCGGTGTCACGACCGGCGAATGGGGCAGAACCCTTCGCGACGTCTTTGGCGAATACCGCGCGCCGACCGGTGTCGGTCAGGCAGCGCGCGACGATGCCGGTGATCTTGCTTCTGTGCGCAAAGACGTTGACCTCGTGTCCGAACGGCTTGGCCGCCGTCTCAAGTTCCTGGTCGGCAAACCCGGTCTGGACGGGCATTCCAACGGCGCGGAGCAGATTGCCGTGCGCGCGCGCGACTGCGGCATGGAAGTCGTCTATGAAGGCATCCGGCTGACACCGGCACAGATCGTCAATGCCGCTGTCGAAGAGGACGTTCACGTGATCGGCCTGTCCATCCTGTCCGGATCGCACCTTGCTTTGGTCCGAGATGTCATGGACCGGCTGAGAAGCGCCGGAGCAGACGACATTCCGGTTGTGGTCGGCGGCATTATTCCGGACGAAGATGCAGTGCAATTGAAGGCGATGGGGATCGCGGCAGTCTACACGCCGAAAGACTTTCAACTGACAGACATCATGGCGGACGTCGTCAGGATCGTCGGCAGTTCCGCCGAAGTGGCTGCGTAGGGTACGTGCCCTAGGGCCCTGACCCTGGCAAAAACCTGGTGGAGACTGCTGCTGACGGTCATTGTCGCCGGTGACTCAATGGGTTAACCTCGCGTAAAGCTTTGTTAACACTTTGTTGAGAAACTCGGAGAGTTCCGCCAGAAGGCGGTCTTCTCTGACGGCCAGGAGGCCAGAATGGCGACGATCGAAAGGCCTCAATCGGCCCAGGTCGTGGCGCATGCGACAGAGTATCCTGCGGACCGGGACGGTGACGGTACCGGCTATGACCGCAGAAACAGGCGTAACAGTCCGCAGCGCCATGACAATGATACCGGTTATTCGGAGAACGAACCGGCTGTTCTTATTGATGCTCATCACCTCGAAAGTCATGCCCTTGACGGCGTGGCTGCTTACCGCGCGGCCGCGTTACAAGCGCTTGAACCCGGCATAGATCACGGGCCGGTGCATCCACTCGAAGGGGCACGCGAAGGGCTTCTTCCGGACAACATCCGCCACGCCTATGAAGACCATGAAGACGGGGACGCGCAGCACAAGGTGAATGTGGCGACCTGAGGCTTCGCACGCGTGGCCGCCTCAAGGCAGGAACGGCAGGCTGACCAGTTCTCCATCGACGTAGCGTCCCTCCTTTAGCACCTGAACCTCGTCGCCTATCCTGGCCTCCACCGAAATCAGCGCATAGCCGATCATGCGCTTGAGCCGATAGGACCAGGCCTTGTGTGTCATGTGACCCACTTTTCGGCCGTTCTTCTCAATGTCCAGGCGGATCGACTGGTCTTCGTGTTCCTCCTTGTCGCCCAGCATTATGCCAAGCTGGTGCCGCTTTATGCCATCCGACCTGATTTGCCGCAGGGCCCTGATGCCGATGACTTCATCGTCAATTTCCAGATCCACATAGTTTCCCAGACGGACCTCAAAGGGGTTGGTGCGTTCGTCGGTGTCCGTTCCCCAGTTCAGGAGGCCGCTTTCCGTGCGTTCTGACGGATTGGGGTAGCCCGGGCCGATATCGAACGGCTTGCCCGCTTCCTTGACGATCTGCCAAAACGCGTCGCCCTTGGTTCCGTCCATGAGGTAAAGCTCGAAACCACCCTGTTTCGACCACCCGGACCTGGCAATTTTCAGCGGGATACCTTCGATCTCTGCGCTGCCGAACCAGAAATATTTCAGATCCCGCACCCAATCGCCAAAGAGGCCCGCAACCACATTTTCAGCTTGCGGGCCTTGAACCGCCAGCGGCGACACGTCCGGCTCGGATATCTCCACGTCAAGCCCGCGCTCACCAGCGACACAGCTCGCCCAGAACCAGATGTCGGAATTGCCGATTGAAAGCCAATAACAGTCGTCTTCGATCTTGAGCGCGATCGGATCGTTGATCAGCGTACCCCGGTGATCGCAGATCGGCACATATTTTCCCTGGTTGATCTTTTGCGTGGACAGATCCCTTGCGCAAAGAACCTGGGCAAGACGTGCGGCGTCGGGTCCCTTTAACTGTACCTGTCGCTGCGCGGCAACGTCCCACATCGATACGCCGTTTATCAACCGCCAGTACTCGGCTTCCCGGTCGCCATATCCGCGCGGAATCAACATTCGATTGTATGTGAGCAGCGACTCTGCACCCTCCGCGATCGTGGAATGATAGTAAGGGGATTTTCTGAGGCGTCCTGCTGAAACAATCTCTGCCATTGTGCGGTCCTGTGCGGATCAACATGTCCTGGTACCGCAGTATTGCTGAGTTTCAGGCAGGAGGGGAAAGAACTTTGTTGCACGCCTGCGCGGCGGGTGTCTTCTTTTGCCCATTCACTTTTTTGCTTATGCCGTTTCGCACCCGATTTTCCTTGAAGTGTCTGATAAGACGTCTTACACCGGCGCGAATAAGTAATCTTACGTATCCCGGTTCGTAAGGACCCGATACGCGTGGGTTAAGGGTACGACAGACATTGGTTGAGACAATTCTTTCGTTGGCGGCGGAAAATCTGCTGTCGCCGATCATCCTCTTCTTTGCGCTTGGTCTGGCTGCAGCATTTGCCCGATCGGATCTGTCGGTGCCTGAAGCCGCGGCCAAGGCACTCTCGATCTATTTGCTGTTTGCAATCGGGTTCAAGGGCGGGGTCAGCGTGAGCGAACACGGGGTGGATGCGACCCTCCTGCTTGCGTTGGTCGCAGGTGTCATTCTCTCTTTTGCGATTCCCTTCACCGCTTTCGGCCTGCTGCGGATGATGACGCGACTGGGGACGGTCGATGCTGCCGCCGTTGCCGGTCACTACGGTTCGATTTCCATTGTCACCTTTGTCGCGGCGACATCCGTTCTGCAAAGCCAGGGCATTGCCAGCGAGGGTTATCTTGTCGCCGTGGCTGCTGCGATGGAAGCGCCTGCCATTCTTTCCGCCCTCTGGCTTGCCGCAAGATTTTCCTCTGCCGACAAGAACGCCGAGCGTGCCAAGGGAACCAAGGGTCTGTTGAGGGAAATTCTTCTGAACGGCTCGATCGTGCTGCTCGTCGGTTCATTCTTCATCGGCATGCTCTCAGGACCCAAGGGCCTGTCCGAGATCGAGAGCTTCATTGTGTCGCCCTTCAAGGGAGTGCTGTGTCTCTTTCTTCTGGACATGGGCCTTGTCGCCGGGCGCGGGTTGCGCAGCAGCGCCGGACTTATGCGCCCGGGGCTGATCCTGTTCGGCATCCTGATGCCCATCATTGGTGCGGTTGCGGGCCTGATTGCCGGCAGCCTGATCGGACTGTCCGTCGGCGGGACCATGCTTTTGATGACGCTCAGCGCATCTGCGTCCTACATTGCCGTACCGGCGGCCATGCGTGTCGCGTTGCCGGAAGCAAATCCCTCCATATATCTGACCATGTCGCTTGGAATCACGTTTCCGTTCAACCTGACGGTTGGTATTCCGCTTTACTTGAGCATCGCCCAGGCCACCGGAGGATAAGCCCATGGAGATGAACGACGCTAAACGGGTGGAAATCATCATTGAAGCGCCGATGGAAACCCGGCTGACGGATACGCTCGATGAAGCAGGGGTCACCGGTTATACAATCCTGCCGGTCATGGGCGGCAGCGGACGGTCCGGACGCTGGAGCCGTGAGGGCCAGGTGTCCAGGGCAGGCGGCATGGTGGCCATCATCTGCATCATTCGGCCGGACCGGCTGGAGGTGCTGCTCGAAGCTGCATTCGAGGTGGTTGAACGCCATATTGGCGTGGTGACCGTGTCGGACTGCTCGGTCCTGCGTGCGGAACGTTTCTAGGCAATCCAGGTCCCTGATCCAAAAAGCGTAATCGGGTTGGCCGATTTGCTTTCAACCGGCCAAGTGATAAGAAGCATCCCTAACGCACACAAAGTGCTGTTAAGGAGGGCCTTTCCGTTGACATTTCCCACACCGCTTCTGGAAGGTTACGGCCGCTATCTGAACAAGGGTTTCGTCCGCTACAAGGAAACCCACGAACGCCTTGCGGTTTATGGTCAGAAGCCGGATGTGCTGGTGATTTCCTGCTGCGACAGCCGGGTGACGCCGGAAGGCATCTTTCACGCCGGTCCGGGTGAGCTGTTCGTCATACGCAATGTCGCCAATCTCGTGCCGCCGTATGAAGAAAGCCAGGGCCAACACGGCACCAGCGCGGCGATCGAATTCGCGGTCAACAGCCTGAAGGTCAAGCACATCGTCGTCATGGGCCACGGCCAGTGCGGCGGTGTAAAGGCGTTTCGTGAGCATGCCAACGATCCGATGGCGACCGGCGAATTTATCGGCCGCTGGATCAAGCTCCTGGAACCGGCTGCGATCGCCATGGCCTGCATGCCGATCGACAAGTCGGACGACCCCCAGCTGGCCATGGAATATGCCGGCATCAGGCAATCGCTGAAGAACCTCTTGACCTTTCCATTCGTTGAAAAAGCGGTTGATGAAGCGGGATTGGCGCTGCATGGCGCCTGGTTCGACATCGGCTCGGGAGAGCTCAGGCTGATGGACCCGGAAAACGAACGCTTTGAAACGGCGCTTCCCGAAGCTTTGAAAGACAGGGATTGATGCCTGGGGAAGGGGACAACATGCAGATAGGCCCCGAGCTCTTTCAGCGCCTTGCTGCTTACAATTCCTGGATGACCGACAAGGCGTATGATGCCGCGGACAAGATGAGCGATCAGGAGCGCAAGCAAGATCGTGGCGCGTTCTTTAAGTCCGTGCACTCGACGCTCAATCACATTCTCTTCGCCGATCGCGTGTGGATGCGCCGCTTCACAGACCGGAGCTATGACGTCAAAGGCATGGGCGTCGACCTCTTCGAAGAATACGCGGAGCTGCGCGCGGCACATATGAGCATGTGCGCAGACATTGAGACCTTCACGGGTCAGCTCACCGACGACTGGCTCGGCGAAGACATGAACTGGACCCGAAGCACCGACGGTGTTTCAAGGGTCCGCCCGCGATGGCTGCTTGTGATGCACATGTTCAATCACCAGACCCATCACCGCGGTCAGCTGTCGACC
>JGI12316J15310_10000038_pt3 | contig 27512 bp, 19 predicted proteins | sample MarCyaLeptolynsp_FD_15310 | JGI IMG/M metagenome (IMG submission 15310)
GGCTTCGGCGTCGTCGTCGACCGTCCGGGCCTCCATCTCGGAGAAGCCCAGCTCGACCGCCATCTTGAACTGCTCCTCGTAGGGCAGGTCCTTGGGCAGCATCGAGATCAAGATCGCGCGCGTGATCTTGGCCCCGGATTGGGCGCTGCCGGGTTTGGATGAGCAGGCGGCCGCGGCTAAGGCGGCGCCCGCGAACAGGTCGCGTCTCGAAAACAACTGGATCACCTCCGACGGCGCACATTCTAGCGCGGGCCGTAGACCAAGGAGGCGTCGGCGACCGGAACGCGCAACACGCCCCGGTCGCGATCGATGCTTCTACGCGGTGGCCACGGGGCCGTGGTCGTCGCAGTGTCCGCCGTGCGGATGGTGCAGGTGACCGTTGACTAGGTAGTCGACGTGGTCGCCGTGCGGAACGGCTTCGTGCCCGCAGCCGGGGCCGTGCTGGTGGTCGGCGGCGTGCGCGCCGCAATCGTGCGCGGGCGTGCAGTCGGCCGGATTCTCCGCCGAGACCGACAGCGTGTGCTCGTCGTAGTGTCCCTCGTGGGCGTGATGCAGGTGCCCGTCGTGGAGATAATCGACGTGCCCGTCATGGCGCACGGCGGTATGGCCGCAGTCGGGTCCATGGACGTGATCGGGATGTTCGTGAACGTGGTGGTCAGACATAGTGCTACTCCTCCAAAGCGGTGCGGCTCGGCCCTTCGCCTGCGTGGGCCAGTCCGCTGAAAACTAGATCGACGACGTGTTGGTCGGCGAGCGAATACTCGATGTGCTTGCCGCGTCGGCGGCGGCGCACCAAGGATGCGTTGCGCAGGACCTTCAGTCGTTGCGAGATGGTCGATATGCCTTCGCTCTCGTCGGCGGCCAGGTCGGAGACGCAGGCCGGCCCTTGCGCGAGCAGCGACAGCAGCCGCAAGCGCGGCGGGTCTCCAAGCGCCGCGAACAGTCCGGCGGCGCGCTCCAGCGTCTCCGCACTGACCGAGGGCTTGCGCCCCTCCGGACGTTCGGAGTGGGGCTCCCCGCAGATCGGCTCGTCGACTTCTTTCATCATTTCATCATTCGTTGAAATGATGATATTGGACAACCCATCCCGATTGCAAGCGGTTTCGCCCGCTTGACCCCAAAATCTCGCCCGCTCACCGGCCGTTCCGCCCCGCCGGTAAGAAAACACTGCGCGAAGCCGCCGTTGGTCGGCAGAGTAGAATTTGGGAGTTCTCGTCCTATTGAGGCTCCTTTCGTAGTCGCGTGCCGTCATCCCAAGCTGAACTCAAAAAGACCGTTGAATACCGTGTTTGCGGATTGGATTGCGCCGAAGAGGTCAAGCTGATCCGCAACCGCCTGGACGGCGAACCGGGCGTCGAAGACTTGCGCTTCGACGTTGTTCGCGGCAAGTTGACGGCGACCTTCGACCCGCAGGCGGTCTCTTCCGACGAACTCGCCGGCAAGGTCTCGGATCTCGGCCTGGACTGCAGCCCGTGGGAAGAGCCGCCGCCCGAGACGTCTTTCTTCCAGCGCCACCTCAAGAGCTTGCTGACCGCGGCGAGCGGCGTCGGGCTGTTGCTCGGTTTCGCCGTACAGGTCTTCGAATCCGGCGACTGGTTGGGCGCGGTCGCGCACCAGCAGCACGACGAGTCGGTCGTTGCGCTGATCTGCTTCTGGGCGGCGACCCTTTGCGGCGCGGCGTTGGTCGTTCCCAAGGGGCTCAAGGCGGCGGCGTCCTTGCGGCCGGACATGAACGCGCTGGTGCTGGTCTCGTTGATCGGCGCCGCCGTGCTCGGCGAGTGGGCGGAGGCGGCGACGTTGGCGTTTCTCTTCGCGCTGGCCGGTCGGTTGGAGGCTTGGAGCATGGGCCGCGCTCGGCGCGAGCTGGGCGACTTGATGGCGGTCGCTCCGCAGAAGGCGGCGGTGATTCACGGGGATCACGAGCATCGCGTCGCGGTTCCTTCGGTCCCGGTGGGCTCGCTGATCCGCGTGCGGCCGGGAGAGCACATCCCTTGCGACGGCGTCGTCGAAGCGGGCAAGTCGGGCGTCGACGAGCAGATGCTCACCGGCGAGCCGGTCCCGACGATGAAGGAGCCGGGCGACGCCGTCTACGCGGGGACGTTCAACAGCGACGGAACGCTCGAGATCCGGACGACGCGCGCGGCGGCCGATACGCGATTGGCGCGCATCCTGCGCATGATCGAAGAGAGCCAGCATCGCCGCGCGCCGTCGGAGCGGTTCGTCGATCGCTTCGCGCGCTACTACACGCCGGCGATGTTCTTGCTGGCGGCGGGCGTGGCGCTCGGACCGCCGCTGATCGCGGGCGAGCCGTTCTCGCCTTGGTTCTACCGCGGGATGCTGACCCTGCTGATCTCGTGTCCGTGCGCGCTGGTGATCTCGACGCCCGTCGCGATGGCGGCGGCGGTGGCGAAAGCGGCGGGACGCGGCCTGCTGATCAAGGGCGGCGCCTTCCTCGAAGAGGCGGCGCGCATCCAAGCCGTCGCCTTCGACAAGACAGGCGTGCTCACGCTCGGCAAACCGCGCGTCGAAGAGATCGTGCCGTTGCCCGGGCACGACCTGGACGAGATTCTCAGCCGACTCGCCGCGCTGGAGCACTACAGCGAACATCCGCTGGCGGGGGCGATCGTCGCCTATGCGGCCGACCGGGGAATTTTGCCGGAGCCGATCGAGCAGTTCCAGATCGCGCGCGGCGTCGGGGCCTCGGCCGTGATCGAGGGGACGAACTTTTGGGCGGGCAATTCGCGCATGCTGGAAGCGGCCGGAGCGGACGCCTCGCCCGAAGTCCGTGCGCTGCTCGATCGCGACTCCGATACGGTCATCGTCTGCGGACAGGGCGAGGAGGCCTGGGCCTTGGTCCGGCTGCAAGACCCGCTGCGGCCGGGGGCCCGCGAGACGATCGCCGAACTCAAGCGACTCGGCATCCGGCATACGGCCATCTTGAGCGGCGATCACGCGCTGGCCGTGGAGGCCGTGCGCGAAGCCGCCGGGCTGGACGAGGGACGCGGTTCCCTGCTCCCGGAAGACAAGCGGGCCGCTCTGGCTGAGATCGAAAGCAAGCACGGGCCGACGGCGATGGTCGGCGACGGCGTGAACGACGCCGAAGCTCTGGCGGCCGCCTCTCTCGGGATCGGCGTGGGCGGCACGGGCACGGATATTGCGCTCGAGTCGGCTCAGGTCGTGCTGATGACGCCGCGCCTGGAGTTGCTGCCGGACTTGATCCGTACCGGTCGCTATTGCCTGCGGGTGGTGCATCAAAACGTGGCGCTCGCGCTGGGGTTTAAGCTGGTGTTTCTGGTCTTGGCGACGCAGGACATGGCGACGCTCTGGCTGGCGGTCGCGGCGGATATGGGCGCGACCCTCTTGGTGATCTTCAACGGCTTGCGGCTGCTGCACCAGCCTCGAAGTGAACGTATCGGGGCCTGAGAGGGCGAGATCTGAACAACGGGCTCTTGCTTCGCAAATCGCCCTTCGGGCGGGGCTGAAGCCCCGCTGCGGGCTGAAGCCCGCGCCACAAGCGTCGTGACTGGGGTACTGGGACGCAGGTTTTTGGGCGGCGCCGTTGGTACCGGTTTTGGAAATGTCATGGGACTGACATTTTTGGGCTGTAAGTTGTTGATTGTTCGTTCCGCGATGTCAGTGTTTTGCACGAAAATGTCAGGTTTTTGACAGTTTTTGACAGTTTTTCTGGCGTAAGTCTTTTGGTATCAACAAAAGTACTTCGGTTTTGGAAATTTTCAATTTATGTAAACGTTTTCTTTGGTGGTAAGTGTTTTGTTTTGAGGCATTTGCGTCGGTCGGAAAAATGTCATGGTACTGACATCGGATTTCGGGGCTTCGCTGGGCCTGCGGGACTAGGACTTTTTTGGACGTTGGGCGGGCTGGGCGTAACTCTGTTTTTAGGGTAGCTTGGGGGGCCAAATCGGCTGTACGGAAATGGCGCGCCCTTGCGGGCTGAGCAACGGGCTCTTGCTTCGCAAATCGCCCTATACCCGCTCCATCACTGTCGCGGCTCTGCTGGATCCGACCGCCATTGATTTTTTTGCAGTCCCTCAGGGGGTGTGAAAAATTTGAACCGGCCGGTCGTGAATGGATAGTCGAAGTCTTCGTAGCTCTTGCCCTTGCGGGATTATCGAAGGGCGCCGTGCGCGAGACGGAGGTGAAGATGAATGACGGAAACGGATGTAAGTAACGGAATCTCAGAATTCTACTTGCGAGGCCATGTCGCAGCGGGCGAGGCTTCACGTGCGACCGTGGTCACGGGCTCACGCCCGCGGCACTGTTGTTCGTTCGCCGGCGGTCGCGCGGAATTGGATGGTCGTTGTGTTTCTTCACAGCGCCTCACTGTCGGGGCTCTGCTGGATAGTTCGGCGGAGGGCCAGCTTTCGAGGTCGCTTCGACCGCAAGCTTACGCATGCGGCTCTGAAGGAGCGTGGGCGAGGTTGGATTGGGCTCTTTGGAGTGAGGTTTGACGACGCCTGGGTAGGTTGATCGCAGCGGGTGAGGCTTCACGTGCGACCGTGGGCGCGGGCTCACGCCCGCGGCACTGTTGTTCGTTCGCCGGCTGTTGTGGGGAATTGGATGGTCGTTGGATTTTTTTCACAGCGCCTCACTGTCGCGGCTCTGCTGGATAGTTCGGCGGAGGACCAGCTTTCGAGGTCGCTTCGACCGCAAGCTTACGCATGCGGCTCTGAAGGAGCGTGGGCGAGGTTGGGTGGGGCTACTTGGGGTGAGGTTTGACGACGCCTGGGTAGGTTGATCGCCGCGGGTGAGGCTTCACATGCGACCGTGGGCGCGGGCTCACGCCCGCGGCACCGTTGTTCGTTCGCCGGCTGTTGTGGGGAATTGGATGGTCGTTGGATTTTTTTCGCAGCGCCTCACTGTCGGGGCTCTGCTGGATAGTTCGGCGGAGGACCAGCTTTCGAGGTCGCTTCGACCTCAAGCTTTTACGCATGCGGCTCTGAAGGAGCGTGGGCGAGGTTGGATTGGGCTCTTTGGAGTGCTATTCGAGGATGGCGCTGCCTTCGTCGGCGGCGGCGGTCTCGGGGCGGAATTCGGTTGGGATTAGGAGGTGGAATTGGGCGAGTCGCTGTTCCGCTAAGGCTTCGTCGCCTTCGCTTTTCGCGACTGCGCGCTCGTAGTAGAGACGGCCGGCCAGGACGTAGCCTCGTTGCTCGCTGGTCAGGCGGGCTAGATACGGGTCCTCGGTCAGGGGGGTCTCTTCGGCTAGGCGTGCGAAAAGTCGGGCTAGCGGGGCGCCGGTGAACCAGCCGTCCTCGTTGCCGGCGCTGCGCGCGGTGCGGTGCGAGCGCGGAGATCCGTATTCGATGACGGGGCGGTCGTCGGTGTTGATCGGCCCGTCGCCCAACACGGACCGCGATCGGCCGAGGTTGCCCGCGTAGAACGGAATGGTGACCGCCTCCACGGCGAACGCGGGCAGGTCGGGGCGGCCGGACATCCGGCGACCGCGCGCGACGATCGCCGCCGGGTCGAGTTCGAGCGGTTCGTTCGAAGCCATCAACCCGAGGATCGGCTTGTTGGCGTAGAAGTCGCCGCGCCACAGTACGACCTCGGGGAACGCCTCCAGCAGCGTGCGCGCGATGATCCGGAACTCTTCCTCGGAGACCTGATAGAGCGGCAGCCATTGCATGAAGACGCCGCCGGGCTTGAGTCGGCGGCTGACGGCGCGAAAGTGTTCGAGCGAGTAGAGGCTGCCCGAGCCCTGCTTCCACGGGATGAACAGGTCGCCGATGATCGCGTCGTAGCGGCGGCTGGAACCGGCGAGATGGTTGCGTCCGTCGGCGGCGAGCACGCGCGCTCGCGGATCGCTGAAGAGCCCGCCGCTGAAGTCGTTGAAGTACTTGGCGGCGGCGTCGATGACCTCCGGAACCAACTCGGCGACGACGATCTCGTCGACCGGCTGGCTGAGCGCCGCGCCGGCGGTGATGCCGGTGCCCATCCCGAGGAAGAAGACCTCTTTGGGATCGGGGTGCGCCATCAAGGGAATGAGCGCTTGGTTGCGCTCGTGTTCGGCCGCGGCCGAGCCGCCGAGGCGGTAGAAGTTGTTGACCTTGATGCGGAGGCCCGACGGGCGCTCGGCGACCGCGACGACGCCGTGGCTGCCCTGCCAAGTTTCCAGGAGTCGCTCGTCGTCGTTGACGACTCGCACCAACGGTAGACGCGTCGCGTCGAGCGCCGTGATCACCAGCAGAAGTCCGACGGCGGGAACGGCGGCGGCCGTCCACGAGGTTCGCTGGGCGCGGGCCAACATCGCGCCTGCTACGAGCAGGTAGGCGAGACCGAACAGACGCAGGCCCGCCCAGAGCCCGACGGTCGGCAGGACGAGGAAGCCGGCCGAGACCGACCCGGCGACGGCGCCGAGCGTGTTCCATGCCGCCAGCGAACCGAGCACGGGACCGGCGTCGGCGTCGGCCAGGCTTTCGGCCGCCTTGGCTAGATACGGGAAGACCGCGCCCGCCAAGATGCCGGGGACCAGCAGCACCAGCGTGACCTTGACGAATACGGCGGTCACGTAGGCCGGCCAGGGCATGCCGCTGCCGATGTAGCGCATGCCGTCGGTCGCGTCCATGAACAGAAACGGCGAGGCGGCGGCGGCGATCCCGGCGAGCGCGAGAAGGGTCGAGAGCGTGGTCGACGTTGATGCTTTCCGGCGCGCTAGGAGGTTCGCCAGCAGGCCTCCCAGACTCAGCACCGCGAGGAAGACGACCAGGATCGCCGAGAAGGTGTAGACGGAGTTCTGCATCACCTGCGAGAACATCCGCGTCCACAGAACTTCGAGGCCGAGCGTTAGGAAGCCCGAGAGGAAGGCGAGCAAGGGGAGCGGTACCGGGAACGTCGCGGAGAACGGCGTCGCGGAGGGGCGGCGCGACTTCTTTGCCTTCGTCGGCTTGGCGGGCTTGGCGGGAGGGTCCGCTCGATCGATCACGTAGGCGACGGCGGCGACGGCGACGTTGACCGCCATCGCCAGACCGAAACTTGCGCGGTAGCCCAAGGCCGACGGCAGGTAGAAACCCGCGCAGAGCGCTCCGGCGGCGGCGCCGGCCGTGTTGAGCGCGTAGAGCAGCGAACCGGTGCGGCCCAACTGGTCGGACCGACGGACGAGGTACTGCCCCACCACCGGCAGCGTCCCGCCCATGAAGAACGCCGGGGGGAACAGGACCGCGGAGGCCGCGAGGAACTGGACGGCGGTCAGCCCGCTCGGCCATCCGCCGAGTGCGGAGTAGATCGGCTCATAGAACGCCCGATAGGCGGGGAGCAACAGAAAGTACGGCAGCACGGACGCCGCGATCGCGACCTCGAGGACGGCGTAGGTCCGCAGCGGACGGTCGAGCCGCGCGCTGCGCTTGCCCCAGCGCCACGCGCCCACGGCCAGCCCGAGAAAGAACGCCGCCAGCGTGGTGGAAGCGGCCAGGACGGTGTTGCCGAACAGCAGCCCGAGGCCGCGCAGCCACAGCACCTCGTAGACGAGGCCCGCAAATCCCGACGCCGCGAACAGCAGCGCCAGTAACGGTAGACGACGATTCACTGACTAGAAGAATCGCACCATATACGTGAAGCGCACCCCGCGCCCGATCTCCGGCGCCAGATCCTTGATGAACGACGAGTGGTTCCGATAGAGCCGATCGCCGACGTTGAAGACGTTCACCGAGAACTGATGCGCCGCGTGCTGGCGCGCATACGTGTACGACGCCTTCAAATTGACGACCGCATACCCCGGCGTGCGCGTCTCGCCGGTGAAGGTCTGGTCCTGCTCGCTCGCCAAGATCAGCTCCGGCGCGAAGCGGAAGCCGCTGCGGTTGTAGTCGATGCCGATGCGCCCGCGTAACGGCGGGATGCGCGGCAGGGGGGTATTCAACTCCGTGTCCTGCGCGTCGACGTAGTCCATGCCCAGGTTCAGCCACAGGTCGCGATGGAGGCCGAAGCTTGCGTTCGCTTCCGCGCCCACGAAGCGGGCGTCGCGCTGGGTGAACTCGATCACGCGCAGTCCGTCTTCTTCTTCGCCGGTCGCGAAGGGGAAGATGAAGTTGCTGAAGTCGTAGTAGAAGAGATTCGCCTCGCCGCGCACGCGGCCTTCCTGGTGGCGAACGGAAAAGTCCACGCCGTTGCCGCGTTCGGCGCCGAGGCTGGGACTGCCGACCTCGAACGCCAGGTTCCCGACGTGCGGACCGAAGTTGTAGAGCTCTTCGAGCGCGGGAGCGCGGTAGCTGTGCGCATAGTTCGCCACGAAGGCGCCGCCTTGCCATAGGTCGGCGTGCATGCCGACGGCGGCCGATCCGCCGGTGAAGGTTCGCTTGACGGCGTCGGGCACTTCCTCGTCGTGGCCCTCTTCCTCGTGGTCGCCTTCTTCCTCGTCGTGGTGCTCGCCCTCTTCTTCGTGCTCGCCTTCTTCCTCGTGGCCGTGGCTGCGTTCGGCGAAGGCCGGGTTGTAGCGTTGGGTTTCGATCCGTCCGCCGAACTGGAATTTGACTCGCTCGAAGTCGAGTTCTTCGAGCGCGAAAAAGGCTAAGCCGTTTTGGTCCACCGGCGGAGAGAGCGCTTCCTCGCCGGTCACTTCGTAGTCGCGGTTGATGCCCCAGAAGCCGAAGCGGCCGCTCAGGGGGCCGTGTTTCTTCTGTTCGAAGACGCCGCGGTAGACGAACTGATCGTTGCGGAACGCGGTGCCGATCTCGGTCCCGCCGTCTTCAAAGAACTCGACCTCGTCGTGCTCCCAATCGACGTAGCTCAGTTTGAGGACGAAGCTCTCGATCGCCGAGCCGAGATCGTTGAGGCCCCAGTTGAGGCGATAGCTTTGGCGGCGCGTGTCGAGCGAGATCCGCTCGATCTCCTCTTCCTCGTGCTCGCCCTCCTCGTCGTGGTCTTCCTCTTCTTCCTCGTGATGCTCGCCCTCTTCTTCGTGCTCGCCTTCCTCTTCGTGGTGGCCGTGGAACTCCTCGGCGAACGGGACGCCGTAGGTTCCGTTGTCGTACTTGGCCTCGACGCTGAAGAAGGTCTTGTCGCCGAACCAGCCGAAGCCGCCGCCGCCGTTCGAATTGTCGGCGCGCGAGTTGAAGATTTCGCCCTGTTCGGGGGCCGTGTAGTCGCCGGTGCGCACGCCGCCGCCCGAGCCCCAGATCATCCAGTTGCCCGTGCCGTACTCAAACCCGGCGCTGCCGCCGGCCATGGCGTTGGTGGTGCCGGCGGTCCCGGTCAGGTAGCCGCGCATGCCGTCGTGCGGGTGGGGATGGAGTTCGTGGTGGCGGCTGACGGCGTTGACCGTTCCGCCGATCGCGTTGCCCGAGTAGAGCAACGTCGCCGGGCCTTTGACGATCTCCAGCCGTTCGAGCTGAGCCGGGTTGACGACCTCGCCGTGGTCGCCTGACTGGGACGAGAGCGTGCCGGTGCGGATGCCGTCTTCCATGACCAAGACGCGATCGCCGTCGAAGCCGCGAATGATCGGGCGCGACGAACCCGGTCCGAAACTGCGCTTGGCGATGCCGGTGCCGACCTTGTGATCGAGCGCCTCGCCGAGCGAGACGTCGCGCGAGAGAGTCAAGTCGTAGGCGTCATAGGAATCGACGTTGCTGAACGACTCGAACGCGGTCTCTTGCTTCTCCGAACCGGTGACGGTGATCTCGTACTTCTGCGTCGTCAGGCCGAGCATGAAGTCGGCCGACGCAGCCTCGCCGGCCTGGACCTCGACGACTTTGGCGGCCTCGGTGAAGAGGCTGTCGAGGTGGGCGACGACGTGATAGCTGCCGGGCGGCACGCGATCGAACGAGTACGAGCCGTCGTCCTCGGTCAGCGTGGTGCGCCCCAGCTCGACCACCAGAACGCTGGCGTCGTGCAAGGGGCCGCCGGTCTCGCTCATCGAGACCTTGCCCTCGATGCGACCGTTGGATTGAGCCAAAGAGGATGCCGTAGCGAGAGTCGCGCAGACGGCGATCCGCAGAAGTAGACGCAATTTGTGAGACATAGACCCGTTCCCAGCGTAGGTCGTCGGAATGGGCCGGGACAGGAGAGAAGGACGAGCGGCGCTGAAAATCCCGCGAGCGGGTCGGATTCGGCGATGAGCGGACGGTTGTTTTTGGAGGAGGGTGGTCGAAGATCGCGCGAGAAAGGGCGGCGCCGAAGCGCCGCCCGAGAGAGCCGATGAAGCTGAGCAACGGGCTCTTGCTTCGCAAATCGCCTTGGGGCGGGACTGAAGTCCCGCTGCGGGCTGAAGCCCGCGCCACCACGCTCTTAGTCGGCGCTTGGTGAGACGGCCTCGATTAGGTCGAAGTTGTCGCCCTTGGCGGCGCCGCCCAGCACCAGGACTTGCTCGCCGTGGAAGGCTAGTCGATGCGCGACGCGGGGCGTTGCGCGGCCGATCTCGGTCCAGGCTTGGCCGTCCTTGTCGAGGCGGAGCAGGCGGCCGTCGGCGACGCTGACGAAGAGTCGTCCCTCGTCGACGCCGACGGCGGGAGAGAATCCGGTCGTTCGGTCGCCTTCGGGCAGCTTCGGCCCTTCGCTCCAGGACTCGCTCGCCGGGTCGTAGATCGAGAGGTTGAGAAGGACCTTGTTCTCATCGCTGAATCCGCCGACGACGTGGATCTTGCCGTCGAAGGCTGCGGCCATCAGGGCGCGGCGCCGGAAGGGCTGCGGGATCTCTTGCCACTTGAGCTTCTTGGCCGAGAGGTCCATGACGAGCATCGTCTCGGACCACTCGACGTCGCCGCCCTTCATCGTCCATCCGCCGACGACGTAGAGCTTGTCGTCGAGTACGACGGCGTCATGGGAAGAGCGCGGCGTCGGCAGCGGCGGCAGGTCTTCCCAGCTCTTGGTCTTGGGATGGAAGCGCGCGGCGTAGGCGACCGAATGGTTGTCGGATTTTTCACCCTCGGCGTTGCGCGGGGCCATGCCGCCGACGCGGTAGACCATGCCGTCGTGCGCGGTGAGGTTCATGCCTTGCAGGCCGGGGCCTCCGGGCAGCTCTTCCCATACGGGATCGCCGCTGAGCCGAACGCGGGCGAAGTTTCCCGAGACGCCTTTGGTGTGATAGACGTGCGTCGGCGAGACGTGACCGCCGTAGACATAGAGCCAATCGCCGACCGTCACGGAACCGAAGCTCGACGAGGGCTCGGGCATCTTGGCGAAGACCTTGGGCGCGTCGGTCGCGGCCTCGGAGGTCTGGGCGGCGCCGTCGGCGTCAAAGACGAGCGTCGCGTAGTGGCGGACCTGTTTGAAGACGACGCCTTCGTGCTCGCTCTCCTTGTCTTCCCAGAATCGGCCCCAGGCGCCGTAGCGGCCGTGCTGATGGAAGGACTCGGTGAGGCCCTTCGCGTCGGTCTTGACGATCTTGGACGTGCCGTCGGGCAGCAGTACGGTGATTTCGGAGTCGGCCTGCGGCTTGCCGCGCGCGAGCAACTGGAGGCGAACGTCGCCGGGTTTGCCGTGGGGGACGATCTCGACCACGGCGTCGCCGCCTACCCGCGTGTGCGGATCGAAGGCGTCGCCGAGGATCGTCTTGGGGTAGTAGAGCAGTAGGTGCGGCGTGCCGCGATTCATCAGGCCGAGGTCGGTCAGGCCGTGCACGACGCGGGTTCCGTGGCCGGGCAAGGCCGTGGTGTAGACGTTGTCGCCCTCGGTGAGGTCCAGCGGCGTGTTTGTGCCGTGGGCGTCACGCAGATGCAGTTTCGTGTCGGAGGCGAAGGCGACGTCGACCTCGCTGCTCGCCTCCAGCGTCTCGTTCATGATGATCGTCGCGCTCTGTCCGCCGTTCTGCGGAAGGACGAAGACGAAGTGCGCTTGGGCCGCCGTGCAAAGTAGGGCTAGCCAGCCGACTACAGCGAAGATACGTTGCATACGTTGAGTCATTGCTTGAACCTCTCTGAATTCGAAAAACGTGGATGAAGGTGGTGGACGTGGGCGACTATTTGGCGCTGCTGTCGAAGGTCAACTCGAGCCCGGCGCGGAAGTCTCGCCCCGGTTGCGGAACGACTTCAAAGAGTCCGAAGTAGCGCCGGTTGGCGAGGTTTTGGAGGCCGGTGTAGAAGCGTACCGACGATACGCCTCGGGGCAGGCGGGCGCCGAGGCCGTGCTCGCCGCGTACGAGTTCGTAGCCGCCTCGCCAGCCGAAGGTCGTGAAGCCGCGGATCGGCGTCAGGCCCTCGGGGACGCGGTCGCTGCCGGTGACGAGCATCAGGTGGAACTCGCTCCACAGGCGGGTCTTTTTGGGCGCCCAGCGCAGACGGGCCTGGCCGATGAAGGGCGCGATGAGCGGAAGGGGGCCGCCGTCGACTTGGTTGGTTCCGCGCTGCCATGCCGCGGTGAAGACCGGGGTCCAGACCGAGCCCGCGCCTTCGACGGCGAACTCGGCGGTCGACTCTACGCCTTGGATGCGCGCGTCCTGGATGTTGACGTTCTGGAAGACCGGCTGACCCGACAGCGTCGGTTGGCCGTCGAAGAGGCCGGGCGCGGAGCTGATGAGATCGCTCAGCTCGTTGACGAAGTAGTTGAGCGAGATTTTGGCGGGGCGGCTGCGGTAGTGCAGTCCGGCGTCGAACTGGAGCGACGTTTCGGGGTCGAGTCCGGCGTTCGGGACGACGAAGCCGCCGACCGATCCGCGGCCGAAGAAGAACCGCTCGAAGAGGTTCGGCGCGCGGAAGGCGCGTCCGACGTTGCCGCTCACGGTCCAGCCGGTCGCCAGGTCGATGCTGGCGCCGAAGTTGCCGCCCATGGCGGTGTCGGTGGTGTTGCCGGCGATGGCGGCGGAGACGTCGGGGTCGAAGTTCGGCGTCTCCTCGGTCTCGAGGACGAAGCGGTCGGCGCGGACGCCGGCGATCAGACGCACGCGGTCGTGGACCTGGAAGACGTCTTGGATGAAGACGCCGGTCCCGGAGAAGTTCGAGTTGGGAACGGAGGGCGCGGCGCTGAGGGTGATCGGGTTGGGGCCGCGGCCGGTCATCTGCTGGATGCGAAAGTCGCGGTTGCGGTCGCGGTAGTAGGAGACGCCGTAGGTGAGGACGTGCTTGGGGGACGGCAGCGAGGTCGCTTGCAAGTCGAAGCCGCTGCTCTGGACGTCGGTGATGGTCTCGCTGAGGATCTGCGAGCCGGGGCCGGCTTGGATGGCGGTCGAGAAATCGCGGTGCTGGTTCTGGGTGTAGAAGCTGCCGCGGAAGGTCGAGAGCGCGGCCGAGCGGAAGTTCTTCTGGTAGCTGCCGCTGTATTTGTTGAGCTTGCTGAAGGGGAAGGTCGCCAGGAAGGCCGGGTCGGGATCGAGGGAGGGGAGGCCGAAGTTGTTCGCGCCGCGGTGGAAGAACTTGAAGGACGCCGTCTGGTCGGATGGACCGAAGAAGCGCAGTTCGCCGAGCGCGCTGCTCTCGTCGACGCTGGAGCCGAAGACGGTTGCGTCGGGGGTCCGGTAGTTGTCGATGTTGCCGGCGGAGCCGCGCGCTCGAGCGGTGAACCAGCGGTTGCCGACGGAGAGTTCGGCGTGGCCCCTTTCGCCGTTGCTGTTTGGATAGGCCGAGGCGCCGAGCTTGGCGCCGACGCCGAATTCGTCTCGCGGCAAGGAGCTGCGCGTGCGGATGTTGACGACGCCGCCGAATGCGTCGCTGCCGTACATGACCGAGCCGGGTCCGCGTACGACCTCGACTTGCTGGACGTCGGATACGTCGACGAGCGAGGTCTCGATGCCTGAGTTGTTGGTCGCGGTTCGGTTGTTGTTGAGGCGCTCGCCGTCGACCATAACGAGGATCCGGTTGCTGTCGAGACCGCGGATGACGGGACGGCTGCGGAAGGGGCCGGCGCCGGTCCAGGTCACGCCGGGGATCTCGGCCAGACCTTGGGCGAGGTTGGTCGGCAGCTTCTCGGTGAGGCGTTGCTCGGAGAGGAGCGAGGTCGGCAGAGCCGAGCCGACGGCCTGCATCTCGCTGCGTGAAGAGGTGACGACGACGCCGTCGTGGACGCCGGCGAGGGCGAGTTCGATCTCGACGTCCTTGGCGGAGGCGCCCAGTTCGATCGTCTGCTCGTAGGACTCGAACCCGGGAGAGACGGCTTGCAGGGCGTAGGCGCCGGCGGCGACGTCGGTGAAGCGGAACCGGCCTTGGCTGTCGGCGGCGGTGGTGCGGGCGTGGCCTTCGGTTCCCTCGGCGGGCTTGAGGACGACGCGGGTCCCGACTACGGCGAAGCCTTGCGGGTCCTGGACGCGCCCGGCCAGCTCGGCGCCGTGGGCGGTGGAGGCGGCTAGAAACGCGGTTGCGACGACGATCGATAGCCGGACGACGGACGACGACATCGACGCAAACGAGTTGCACATTGGAGCCCAATCGGAAAGAGCGGATCGGAAACTCTTCAAGACGCTGATGATGAACATCTTATGGTCCTTTGGAAGCGGGTTTTTGGGCCAAGATACTCATCGAACACGCTACGATCTGGACTCCGATCGACTTGTTTCGATGGCCCGAAGTCGAATCATCGTTGTTTTTGCAAATGAATGTCAAGTCATAATTTTTGGCGTGGGCGGGAAGGCGGACAAATAGCTGATTTTGTTGGATTAGAGGTGGATCTAGGAATCTGGATAAAGGATACGGAAGATCAAACAGGGCCGGCTGGTTGACCGTGGAGCATCGGGCTCTTGCTTCGCAAATCGCTCTGGGGCGGGGCTGAAGCCCCGCTGCGGGCTGAAGCCCGCGCCACAACGGATTTGGGTGGGTTTTCGAGGTGGTGGATTGGGTCAGACCAGACCTTGCGCGCGCAGGTCAAACTCGGGAGATGAGGTAGGTTCCGAGTTGGGCGAGGATGCGGGGCAGGGTCAGGGCTAGGGGGGCTAGGGTCCAGGGGGTGGGGCGGGCGGCGACGAGTAGGAGCATCAGCGGGGAGAGGATTCGGCCGAAGGCGTACGTCTCGTCCCAGATGGCCGGGTAGGCGAGCAACGAGCAGCCGAAGGCGAAGACTGCGATCGCCCAGTGATGGGCCGGACGGGGTTTTTCGGCCATGATCCGGACGCTCAGGAAGAACGCCCAGGCCGCCCCGACGAGGGCGAGATGATCGAGCACTCCGGCGAGCGTCAGGCGCAGGTCGATGAGGCGCATAGCCAGCGCGGACAGCGGGATCGGAGAAAGGAAATCGATGCCGGAGCCTTCGGCGTGACCGGAGACGTAGCCGGTCCAAGCGACGGCGGGGAGCACGGCGAAGACGGCCGCGCCTACGCCAGGCGCTCGACGTCGCCAAGCGGACCAGAGCATCCAGCCGGCGGCGAGCGCGAAACCGGTTTCGCGGGCCAGAGGCGCGAGCGCCATGGCGGCGTAGGCGAGGTCGCGCCGATCGCGCAGGACGCCGTACGCGAACAGTACGGTCAGCGTGGCCAGCGCGCCGTCGACGGTCAGGCGTTCGAGCGAGATCAGATTGGCCGGAAGCAGGACGAACACGAGTCCCCAGGCCGCGTGAAAACCCAACTGCACGGCGAGCCGACAACTGATCGCGACGCCCGCCGCGAACAGCAGTAAGACGGTCCAGCGATACGTCTCGTCGACGCGATCGGGGTTGCCCAAGGCGCCGGCCCATGCGAGAGCGGGAACCAGGATGCGGCGCCAGCGTAGGCGCGGCTCGTCGAGGAATCGGTGGTCGGTCGTGCGCAGCAGCGGGTCGCGCGCGATCAGCCGGTAGTACTGGCCGTCGTAGCCGTAGGTGTCGGGGTGGATGAAGGCGTCGCCGGGCGGCGGCTGATCGTTCCCGGCGCGGTCGCTGCCGACGAAGTACAGCCCGGAGAGCTTGCCGTCGTAGGCCGTCCAGACGGCGTAGGTTTGCCCGGCCCAAGCGGCGAGCAGCGCGCACAGAGCGAACAACAGAGGGACGCGCCAACGTTGGGGCAAGTTGGCGAGTTTAGCAGGCCGCGCAGCTGTTAAGCTGGGCCGAACTCATGCAGATTCTCGATCGTTCGAGCGAAAGTTTTGACGCCGTCGTGGTGGGCTCCGGGGCGACCGGAGGCTGGGCGGCCAAGGCGCTCACCGAAGCTGGATTGACGGTCTGCGTGCTCGAAGCGGGGCCGAAGACGACCGAGGCCGAGTTCAGCGAACACGCTCAGCCGTACGAGTATCCCTACCGCTTCAAGCATCCGACGATCTCGCCCAACCAGCCGATGCAACGCCAGGTCTACGCCTGCCGCGAAATGAACAAGGACTGGTTCGTGAACGACGTCGAGAACCCGTACACGACGGCCGAAGGGAAGCCGTTCCACTGGATTCGGCAGCGGCGTTTGGGCGGGCGGTCGCTCTCGTGGGGTCGGCAGAGTTATCGGCTGTCGGATCTCGACTTCAAGGCGGCCTCGCACGACGGTTACGGGGTCGACTGGCCGATCTCGTTGGCGGAACTGGCGCCGTACTATTCGCGGGTCGAGAAGTACGTCGGCATCAGCGGGCGCGCTGAAGGGTTGCCGCAGTTGCCCGATTCGGAGTTTTTGCCGGCGATGGGATTCACCTGCGCCGAGGGGCTGCTGAGCGAGCGGGTGAAGGCGCGCATGGGCCGGACGGTGACGATCGGGCGCGTGGCCGTCGTGACCAAGGCGCACAACGGGCGGGCGGCTTGCCACTACTGCGGGCCGTGCGAGCAGGGCTGCATCACGTATTCGTATTTTTCGAGCCCGTGGACGACGTTGAAGGACGCCGCGGCCACCGGCAAGCTGACGCTGCGCACGGACGCGGTCGCCGCGCAGGTGACGACCTCAAACGGGAAGGCGACCGGTGTCGCCTACGTCGACCGGACGACGCGCGAGGCTCGCGAGGTGCGCGGGAAGGTGGTAGTGCTCTGCGCGTCGACGCTTGAATCGACGCGGCTGCTGCTGAACTCGGCGCCGGGCGGATTGGCGAACTCGTCGGGCGTGCTCGGCCGCTACCTGATGGACCATATCTACAAGGGCTACACGGCGGGCGAGTTCCCCGAGTTGCCCAAGGGACAGGCGTGGTTCGGGGCGCCGCGCCGGCCGAACGGGATCTACATCCCGCGCTTCCGCAACGTCGACCGGCGCGAGACGAACGGCTTCATTCGCGGGTACGGATACCAGGGGAGCTTCTTCCCGTCGTTCGCCTACAGCGGACCGGGCTTCGGCGCGGGCTTTAAGGAGCGGGTGCGCAGCGACGCCGCTTGGCAGGGCAGCATCATCGCGTTCAACGAGTGCTTGCCGCGGCATTCGAATCACATCTCGCTGGACCCGAACGTGGTGGACGCGTGGGGTATTCCGGTGGTGCGGGCTTCGATGGACTGGTCGGAGAACGAGAAGGCGCTGTGGCACGACGCGCAAGAGCAAGGCGCGGAGATGCTCGAAGCCGCCGGGGCCAAGAACGTGCGCAACTACGGCGAGTACTCGGTGCCCGGGTTCGGCATCCATGAGATGGGCACGGCGCGGATGGGCGACGATCCGAACAGCAGCGTTTTGGACAAGTGGAACCAGACCCACGACGTGCCGAATCTGTTTGTGACCGACGGCGCGGCTTTCCCGTCGATCGGCTGCCAGAACCCGACGCTGACGATGATGTCGCTGACGCTACGGGCGTGCGAGCGGATCGTCGAGCGGGGCAAGAAAGGCGAATTCACCTAGCGTCGGCGCCGTTGTCGAAACGGCGGGCGGTCGGGCGTCGTTCGAGTATGGCGTTTGATCACTTTGACTCTTCCCTGCTCCGGTTCCTCGAGGAGCTGAAGGCGAACAACGACCGGGACTGGTTCCAGGCCAACAAGCCGCGCTTTGAAGCCGAGGTGCAGCAGCCGCTGTTGGCGTTCGTCGAGGCGTTGGAGCCGCGACTCCGCGGGATTTCGCCGCACATGACGGCGATCGCGAAGAAGTCCGGCGGTTCGCTGATGCGGATCTATCGCGATACGCGCTTCTCGAAAGACAAGACGCCGTACCACGAGTACGTGCAGGCGCACTTCCAGCATCGCGACGGGCGGAAGCTGCCCGCGCCGTGCTTCTACTTCCGGCTCTCGGCGGAGACGCTTTGGCTTGGAGGGGGCGTGTATCTGCCTCCGGCGCCGGCGGCCGAGCAGTATCGTCGGGCGATCGACGCGCGCCCGGAGGCCTGGATCGCCGCCCGCGACGACAAACGACTCAAGAAGCTCTACGGCGGCTACCGCGGCGCCGAGATGAAGCGCCCACCGCGGGGTTGGGCGAAGGACCACCCGCTGATCGACGACTTGCAGCGTAAGGACTGGGGCGCGATTCGTGAGTTGCCCGCGGCGACGGCTACGAAGAAGGGGTTTCTCAAGGAAGTCGAGAGGTCGTACGAGGCTTGCGCGCCCTTGATCGGATTCTTTCTGGAGGGGATGGGGCTCGAGTTCTGAGCTCTACTCCGACGAAAGTTCGCGTTGGAGCCAGGCCTTGCCCATGCGCAGTTCGCGATGGACGGTCGCGGGCGAGACGTCGACGGCTTTGGCGATCTCGTCGTAGGTCAGCCCGCCGAAAAAGTGCAGCTCGATCACCTTGGCTTTGCGCTCGTCTTGCTCTTCGAGCAATTTGAGCGCGTCGTCGAGCCGCATGATGTCGGAATCGGGCTCGGGCGACATCACCAGTCCTTCTTCCAGAGTGACTTTGGCAAAGTCGCCGCCGCGCTTCTTGCGGCCTCGCGTTTTGGCGTGATCGACGAGGATTCGGCGCATGGTGCGCGAGGCGACGGCGAAGAAATGAGTCCGGTCCTGGTAAGGAATATCGGCCCCGACCAATCTCATGTAAGCTTCATTGACCAAAGCTGTCGCTTGTAAGGTATGGGACCCTCGTTCCCCGCTCATTTGGCGAGCGGCAAGACGGCGCAATTCGTCGTAGACGAGCGGCGTCAGCTCGTTGACGGCGTTCTGATCGCCGTCGCGCATGCTTTCGAGCAGTTGCGTGACTTCAGCGCGAGCGGGGGAGGGCTCCATTCGCCCCAATGGTATCGGGGCGACGGGTGAGCGTCAATCAGGCGAGGTGCTAAGGTCATGACGGAGCGAAATCGGCGGGTGATGCGAGAAATCGGATGGATTCTGGGAGCGTCCGCGGCAGCCATGCTGCTGGCGGCGATTCCGGCGGCGGCGGAGGATCAACGGCTGGAAGTCGTGCTGGAAAAGCGCTCCGACGCCGGTTGGGGCGTCGCTGAACCCGGCCAGGTCCTCGACCAGGGGGACGAGGTCCGCTTCCGGCTGACTTCGAACCTCGACGGACGGCTGTACGTCTACAACCGCTCGCCCGAAGGCCGGTCCGAGTTGATTTTTCCGGCCGACGACTCCGGGACCGCCAATCGGTTGGAGGCGGGCCGCGAGTTTTTGATGCCGGAAGAGGGCGCGTTTGGGATCGAAGGGCCTCCGGGCCACGACCTGATCTATTGGGTGGTGTCGCCTGAGGAGTCGCGACGGCCGCCGCGTGAGATCTCGCAGTTGTTGGCCCCGGCGAATCTGCCGCCGCCGCCGAGGTTCACGCCGAGCTGCGACGAGACGGTGTTGCGGGCAAGGAGCTTGTGCGTCGATCCGGCGGCGGGCGCGCAGTCGTTGACGCCGGTCGAGCAGTCGACGGTTCCGGGAGGGTTGCGCACGCGCGCGATCACGATTGAGCAGGGCAAGGACGCGGCGGTGATTACGTCGCCGAGGTCGCGGGACGGGTTTGTGATTTTCGAGTACCGGTTGGCGCATCGGTAGGGGCGGATCGGCAACGCTTGTGGGCGGGGTTGGCTTGGAAGATGTGGGTGGGTTGGGCTGTTGTAGTCGGCTGGGGACAGTCCACACGCGCTGGGTGGTTTCGGTGGTGCTGAAGCCTTGATGGGACAGTCCCCGCGAGGGGCTTTTGGGGGTGGGGCCGGCTGCGGAAGATGTGGGTGGGTTGGGCTTTCGTGGTCGGCTGGGGACAGTCCCCGCGGGGGGCTTTTGTGGGTGGGGCCGGCTTGGAGGTTACACTGGCTGGCGATGTTGTCTCGCCGGGAATGGTTGTTGAGTTCGCTGGCGGCCGGTGCGGGTTGCACCGCGCCGGGCCCCGAGGCAGACCGGCGGCCGAATATTCTGTTCGTCTTTTCGGATGACCAGTCGTATCCGCATGCGTCGATCCTTGGGGATCCGGTGGTTCGGACGCCGGGGTTTGATCGGGTGGCGCGGGAGGGCGTGATCCTTTCGCATTCGTTTACGGCCTGCCCGTCGTGCACGCCTTCACGGACGTCGGTCTTGACCGGGCGGCAGATGTGGCAGACGGGCGAGGGCGGCTTGCTCTACGGGACGATCGAGCCCGAGTATCAGCTCTTCACGCATGCGCTCAAGGACGCCGGGTATCACGTCGGATTTACCGGCGCGGGGTGGAAACCGGGAGACTGGGCCGCGGCCGGGCTGGACCGTCATCCGCTCGTCGCGGAGTACAACCAGCGGCTCGCCGATTCCCCGCCCCCGGGCATGGATACGCGCGACTACGCGGGGAACTTCGACGCCTTTTTGGACGATCGCCCGGAAGATGCGCCGTTCTTCTTTTGGTTCGGATCGACCGAGCCGCATCGGGATTACGATCCTGCGCCGGGCGTGCGCGACGTCGATCCGGCCGACGTTCCCGTGCCGCCGTATTTTCCCGATGCGCCCGAGGTGCGCGAAGAGATTCTCGACTATTACGACGAGATCGAGCACTACGACACGCACCTGGTCCGCATGCTGGAACGGCTGGAAGCGGCGGGCGAGTTGGACCGCACGTTGGTCGTCGTGACGTCGGACAACGGCATGCCGTTCTCGCGCACCAAGGGCACGCTCTATGACGGCGGCACGCGCATGCCGACGGCGGTTCGCTGGGGCGATCGGATTCCCGGGGGGCGCACGGTCGACGACTTCCAGAGCCACATCGATTGGGCGCCGACGTTCTTGGAAGCGGCCGGCGTCGACGTCCCCGGCACGGTCGAGGGGCGCAGCCTTCTGCCGTTGTTGCAATCGAGCGAGAGCGGACGGATCGAGCCGGAGCGCGACCATGTGGTCACCGGAATCGAGCGGCATACCTGGTGTCGGCCTGAGGGGGCGACCTACCCGATTCGCGCGATCCGCACCTACGACTACCTCTATGTCCGCAACTTCGAGCCGGACCGGTGGCCGACGGGCGGGCCGGAGTTTATCTCGTCGAACAAGGCGCCGCACGGAGACGTGGACGACGGGCCGTTCAAGGATTTTCTGTTTGCGCCGGAGACGGCGGAAAGGTTTCCGGAAGCGTACCGGTTGTCGGTCGGCAAACGACCGCTCGAGGAGTTGTATGACGTGCGGGCCGACCCACACCAAGTCCGGAACTTAGCGGACGAGCCGGAGAAGGCCGAGGTCAAGCAGGAGCTTTGGGAGCGATTGCGGACCTATCTGTCTGAAACCGGCGACCCGCGTGTGGAGGGGCGCGATGTTTGGCAGGGGATGGCTTATCGGCAGACGGACGGGTTTGGCGCCGTGTACAACCGGCTGTTGAGTGAGGAAGAGCGCGAGGCGGCTCGGGGGCGCGGGAAGCATGCGGTTGGGCATGCTTTCGGGCGGGAAAACGAAGAGGATTAGCCCGGACCTTCGAGCGCGGCTCGAAGGCGGCACGGCTGGAGCCGTGCGCTACGTCGGTGTCGCAGGTCGGTGCCGTGTGTTACGTGATCTTGAGTACTGCGGACTGGGTGGCGGGGCGTGACTCCGGTAGGGTGACTTCGAGGGCTTGGTCGTTGGCTTGGAACTCGACGTCGGCTTCGCTGCCTAGCAGGGTGATCTTGGCGTCGTCGCGGACCTTGCCGGCGTCGAAGGCGGCTTGGTCCGGGTTGCCCAGGAGGATCGCGTAGCGTGCGTCGTCGGTTTGGGTGAAGCGCACTTCGAGGCCGTCGTCGGTTTGGGCGTCGGCGCGCGTCCACGGTTTTGTGCCGTAGATCGCTTCGCCGTTGACGTCGAGCCACGACCCGAGCGCGCGCAGCCGGTCTTCCTGGATTTCGGGGATCGATCCGTCCGGGCGCGGGCCGACGTTCAACAGCAGGTTGCCGTTCTTGCTGACGATGTCGGCCAGTAGATGGATCAGCTCCGCCTCGCCGATCGTGTGCTCGTCGGTCTCGACCTGGTTGTAGCCGAAGGAGAAGCCGAGGCCGCGGCAGGTCTCCCACTTGTAGTCGGTGACGGCGTCCATCTTGGCGTACTCGGGCGTGACGAAGTCGTGGTGGCGCGGGTCGTCGCCTTCGATGCGCGTCTCGAACCGGTTGTTGACGACGCCTTCGGGGTAGGCGTTGTAGTAGTCGGCGAAGATCTGCGCGAGGTCGCCTTTGGGGGGATAGGAGATATCGTTCCAAAGGATCGACGGTTCGTATTTTTCAATCAATTCGCGCCAGTGCGCGTCGGCGTAGTCGGCGTAGTCTTGGGACTGCGGCGCCGTCGTGACGAGGTCCTCGAACTTGCGGATCGGGTCCGGGTTGAATGACCAGTCGAGGCCGCCCGAGTAGTAGAGCCCCATCTTCATGCCGTTGGCGCGGACGGCTTCGGTGAGGTCGCCGACGAGGTCGCGCGAGGAGGCTCTCTGTTCGGGCGGCAGGTGCGGATTCTCGACCTCGGACGGCCATAGGGTGAACCCGTCGTGGTGCTTGGTGGTCAAGACGACGTAGCGCGCGCCGACGTCGGCGAAGAGTCCGGCCATGGAGGAGGCGTCCCAGTCTTGGACGGCTTGGTCGAACATCGGCGTGAAGTCGCGGTAGCTGAAATCGGCGCCGTAGGTCTCGACGTGGTGCTCGTGGGTGGGGGAGCCTTCGATGCGCAGCGAGTTTAGGTACCACTCCGCGTAGGGATTCGAGCGGAACCAGACGTCGAAATCGATCTCGCCGAGCTCTCCGAGCGGCGTGGCCCAAGCAGGAACCGAGTAGAGCCCCCAGTGGACGAACATGCCGAACTTGGCGTCCTCGAACCAGGCCGGGACTTCATGCTTGCGGATCGAATCCCACTCGGGCTTGAAGGCGTCGGCGGAGACGGGGGCGCGGTCGCAGGCGGCGAGTGCGCTGAGGGAGGCGGAGTAGAGGAACTGACGGCGGTTCATTGACGGTTGATTGTACCTGGGCCACGCAGGACCTGCCCGGGGAGCGCGGGCGTCCGTTCGCCGTCGGCCAAGACGACCTCGCCGTTGACGATGACCCACGGGATTCCCTCGGGGTACTGGTGGGGATCTTCAAACGTGGCGCGGTCGATGACCGTTTCCGGGTCGAACAGTACTACGTCCGCCCAGTAGCCTTCGCGCAGCAGGCCGCGCTCGGGCAGGTTGGTCTTCTCGGCGTTCATCGAGCTCATTTTGCGGACGGCCTCTTCGAGACGGAGCGCGCCGAGTTCGCGCACGTAGCGGCCGAGCACGCGCGGAAAGGTTCCGTAGAAGCGCGGGTGGGGATGCATGGAGGCGTACTGGCCGTCGGGGCTGACGGCCGATCCGTCGGAGCCGACCGAGACGTAGGGCTGTTGCAGCGCGTAGAGCATGTCGTCTTCGTCGTGGTGGAAGTAGACGGTACGCACGCTGCCGCCTTCCTCGATGAGTACGTCGAAGAGCGTGTCGATCGGGTCGGTGTTGCGGGAGGCGATCAGTTCGCTCATGCGCTTGCCGATGAAGGGTTGATTTTGCGGCTGGGAGAGCCCGACTAGGAGCATGCGGCTCCAGTCGCCGCCGACGGCGAGATAGTGGTTGTACCAGCCGTCGATTCCGTTTTCGATGTCTTTGCGCATGCGGGCGCGGGCGCCGGGGGCCTGGAGGCGTTCGAGCATCGCCTCGTTGCCGCCGTCGTGCGCCCAGGGCGGGATGATGGCGCGCAGGTTATTTTGTCCGGCGGTGTAGGGATAGACGTTGGCGCGCACGTCGAGGCCTTCGGCGCGGGCGGCGTCGAGGTTGGAGATCACCTCGGACATGCGCCCCCAGAGCTGCTGGTCGGCGATTTTTAGGTGGATGACGTCGACGCGGATTTGGGCGCCGCGCCCGACGGCGATGCCCTCGTCGATCGCTTCCATCACGCCCTGGCCTTCGTCGCGAATGTGAGTCGAGTAGAGGCCGCCGGCGCGCGCGGCGGGTTTGGCCAGTTCGACGAGCTGATCGGTGGTGACCAGGCTCGACGGCGGCATGAGCAGGGAGGTCGACAGCCCGAGCGCGCCCTCGGACATCGCTCGCTCGACCTCGGCGCGCATCTCGGCGATCTCTTCAGGGGTTGCGGGCTTGAGTTCGTCGCCTTTGACGTAGGTCCAGACTTGGGTCTGGCCGACGTAGCTGGCGATGTTGGCCGCGACGCCTTGCTGCTCGACGTGTTCGAAGTAGCCGCCGAGGGTGGTCCAGGGTTTCTCGCCCTCGTGAACGGGTCCGGCGGAGCCGCCTTCGCCGAGGATCATCGTGGTGACGCCCTGGCGGATCATGCTTTCGCAGGCGGGTTCGGCGAGCAGCGTGTCGTCGGAGTGGTTGTGGATGTCGATGAATCCCGGAGCGACGACGAGGCCGGCGGCGTCGATCACTTGATCCGCGGTTGAGCCGGCGAGATCGCCGATCGCGACGACGCGCCCGTCCCTGACGGCGAGATCGGCGGCGCGAGCGGGATCGCCGGTTCCGTCGACCAGGCTTCCGTTCTGAATCAAGAGGTCGTAGTGGTCCGGAGAGCCGCAGGCCAGGGCGAACAGGAGGACGCCGGCGAAGACGAAACGCATGGTCGGTATTGTACGCGCGAGGAGCGTGAAGAGGAGGGTCAAGAGTCGCGGTTCGGCGTCCGATGAGAGGGAGGGAGGATGCGGTGCGGCAACTGAAACTGGTGAAGGGGCTGGTCGACTGGCTGACGGGCGGCCTGTCGGCGCGGGTGGACTATATCGAGCGCGACATGGAGACGCTCGAGAGCAAGACGACGCGGCTTGAGAAGGAGCAGGAGGGCATCGCGCGCGTCGTCAAGGTTCACCACGAGAAGCTGGAAGCGCACGAGAACCGCATCAACGCGCAAGCCGAGCAGATGATCGCGCTGCGCAGGATGCACGGACAGTTGGCGGGCAAGGTGGGAGAGCCGTTCCCGGGCAAGCTGTGCGGGAAGTGCGGGGCGCCGATGGTTTTTGACCGCCTGCCGGAGCGGAAGGCGTATAGCTTGAGCTGCTCGGAACGCTGCGGGGAGTTCTTGTTGTTGCCGGAAGCCAGCTTGCTGAAGTCGTTTGGGGCGGCCGACTAGAGCCGCCGAGCCGAGTCTAAAAAAAATTTGTGCGCCGTGGCGGGATCCGCCTCTGTACGTCGTGGGAACGGGCAGGACGACCCGTAACCATGCGCAAATACGCTCTTCTGCTGCTCACGTCGGCGCTGCCGGCGCTCCTATCCGCCCAGGTCATCGTTGGGCCGCCCGAACTGGTCTCGATCAATGTGGACGGGACCGGGCCGGGCGACGACGACTCCAATGTCGACTTGAGAGGGCCTTACGAGACGGCTTCGGACGACGGACGTTATGTTTTCTTTCAGTCCGACAGCACTATTCTGACGAACCTTCCGGACAACAACGGCGACGACGACGACCTTCTGGTCCGCGACCTCCTGCTTTCGACCACCACGCTCATCTCACAGAACGAGGCCGGAGCCGCAGCCGCCAACGACGGCAGCCGAGAGCTGGTTCCGACCGCGAATCCGCGCCTGGTCGTCTTCGTGTCGAGTGCGAGCGATCTCGTCCCGGGACTCGTGGACGACAACGGTCGGCAGGACGTCTTCATCCGGGATCTGGACACGGGCCGCACCGACATCGTCAGCGTAGACCTCGCCGGAACAGCGGTCACGACGAGGGGCGCAAAGGAAGGTAAGGCCAGCGCCGACGGCCGGTACGTCTTCTTCCTGGGCGAAAGCTCCGAGGGGCTAGCGGGCGTGCCCGACGGAAATGGTCCGATTGACGACGACCTCTTCCGGCGCGACTTGGAGAACGGCGTCACCGAGTTGGTCAACTTCAACGCGGCAGGCGACGCAAGTTCAGACCGGGGAATTGATTCCTACTCGATCAGCAGCGACGGGCGAACCGTCGTGTTCGAGAGCACGGCCGGCAATCTGGTGTCTCCCGCCCTGGAGCCCGGGAGGAATCGCGTCTACGTGAGGGATATGGACTCCGGGACGACGATATCCGCCGCCGCCAACCTGGACGGAACACCCGCCGAGGCTCAGGATCCGCTGCTGAGCGAAAACGGCCGGTTCCTCACCTACGTTGGGTTCGGTCAGCAGACGGACACCCCGGTCCCCGACCCGAACAACACCTACGCCTACCTCCGCGACCTGGAGACCGGCGCCACCATCGGCGTTGATGTGCGGTCTGACGGGACGTCCCACGCGGACCGGAGCGGTTCCCCGAAGGCCGTCACCCCGGACGGGGCCTTCGTGCTCTTCACGAGCGCGGCGACCGATCTCATCCCCGGCGTGGCTCGGGAAGGGATCAACGCCCTGTACCGCTACGACGTGGCCCAGGACTTGATCGAGCTGGTCAGCGTCGACCAGACAGGCGCACGGACGATCGAAGCCGGCAGCGGCAGCCAGGGGATGAGCGCCGACGGCCGATTCGTCGTCTTCACTACCCAGGCGACGGACGTCGTCCCTGGCTTGGTCGACGACAACGACGCCCCGGATGCCTTCGTACGCGACATGCTGCTGGGCCGCACGTATCCGGTCAGCCTCCGCGCCGACGGCGCCGCCACCGGAAACGACGGGGTCTCGGGCGCCTACATCAATCGCTCAGGCAACCTGATCGTCTTCGATGCCGAGGCTACGGACCTGACGCTGCTGCCGGACACGCAGCCGGGCGTGGAAGACGTCTTCGCGGTTCGTATCGACGCATGCATCGACCGCACGGACGTTGCAGATCTGTTCTGGCGCATCCGTCGCCGGACCGCGCGGCCTGGGTTCGACGACTTCAACAACGACGGACGAGTGAACGTCGCCGATGCGCGGGCGCTCGCCCGCCAATGCACGAATCGCGTTTGTGCTCCTTGCGAGTAGCGGGGCGCCCGAAGACCGACATAAGGCCAAGAGAAAGGGAGAAATCGTGATGATTCGGATGAAGAGCTTCGTTTTGGCGCTTGTGGTCGCGGCGGCGCTCAGCGCGCCCGCGGCGCACGCGGTCACCATCGGGATTACGCCGGACGACGTGACGGCTTCGATCGGCGACCCGGTGATCGTCGACGTGAACGTGGACGGCTTGGGAGATTTTGCGCCGGACTCGCTGGGCGCGCTTAGCTTGGACCTGACTTACGACGATACCGTGCTCGATCTGGTGAGCGTCGCGTTTACGAACTTGCTGGGCGACTGGTTCCTCTTTGAGTCGCTCGGCGAGACGATCGACGCGCCCGGCTCGCTCGGGCTCTTCTTGGTCTCGTTCCTGACGCCGGGTGAATTGGACGCGCTCCAGCCCGCGGCGTTTACGTTGGCGACGGTTGAGTTCCAGGCGATCGGCGACGGCCCGGCGAACTTGGGGGTGGGGAATGCAGTGCTGGTGGACGGGTTCGGCGAAGAGTTGGGGACGGAGCCTGTGCCGGAGCCTTCGACTTATCTGACGTTTGGGCTGGGCTTGGCGGGTTTGGTCGGGTTGCGGCGCGTGCGGCGGGGGTAG
>JGI12316J15310_10000410_pt3 | contig 27409 bp, 25 predicted proteins | sample MarCyaLeptolynsp_FD_15310 | JGI IMG/M metagenome (IMG submission 15310)
GAGCCGCGGCAGGATGGCGTCCAACGCCAGCACGCCGGCGCGGCGCGAGATCTCCGCCAGGTTCATCGCCCGCTCGCAGGCCCGGCGGCTGTTGCGTTGCGGCGGAAACAGGGTGCGCACCAGAAGCGGGATGACGCCGAAGGCCTCGCCGAGCGAGAACGAGATCGTCGTCACCGCGAAGGTTCCCAGGAACACGATCAGCACGCTCGGCAGGTTCCAGAACGACGCCAGCGAGCCGCTCCACACCATGGCGGTGAGGACCAGCACGAACGCGGTGCCGAGACCCAGCATCAGCGCGCCGTCCATGGTCGTGCCGGTCGACGGCACGTCGTAGGACATGGTGCCCCCGCCACTCTGCGGGGCCGCGCGGGAGGGGATGTAGTCCGCGTCCGCCATGCGTCGTTCTCCGCTGCCGGGCTCCGCCATCAGGCGGGCCGGTCGGCCTTGATGATCTCGGTCATGGTCACGCCAAGGCGCTCGTCCACGATCACCACCTCGCCGCGGGCGACCAGGCGGTTGTTGACGTAGATGTCGATCGCCTCACCGACCTTGCGGTCCAGTTCCACAACGGCGCCACGGCCGAGCTTGAGCAACTGGCTGACCTGCATGCTGGTCTTGCCGAGCACGGCGGAGACCTGAACCGGGATGTCATAGACGGCTTCCAGTTCGCGCGCGGTGATCTGCCCCTTGCCGTCGTCGCCGAGCACCTCTTCGGGCTCGTCTTGGCTTTCCTGGGCCATGGCGGCGGCCATGTCGTCTTCGTCGAGGTCGTCCAGGTTGAGATCGTCGTCGGACATGGCGTCCTCCTAATCAGGCGGGAGTGGGTTGCGGTTCGACATCGCCCGCCGGCGCGGGGTCGTCCGCCGCCGGTTCGGGGTGGTCGGTCGGCTCGACTGGCGCGTCTGCCGGCGCGCCTGCGGGTTCCGGGGCGGGCTCCGCCGGCGCGCTCCCGCGTTCCCGCGACGGGGCGCCGGTCAGGACCCGGCCGACGATCTGGTCGATCTGCGACCAGACGTCATCGAGCGAGCGTTCCACGGCGCCGGCCTGCCAGGAGATCCGGCAATCGTCGACCGGCAGCTCGGGATCGCCGACCAGGACCACCTGACCCTCGTAGCCGACGCGCGAGGCCATCAGCTCGACCTTGCCGGACAGCGCCTCTTCCAGGTCCTTGGACACGCGGATCATCACCTTGGGCTGCTCGGTGAGGAAGCCGAACGCCTCGCGGATCACCGCCTCGACCTCCGGCAGCTCCTTCTCCTTCACCAGCTCCGGCGCGAGGCGGCGGATGACGGCGATGCCGAGACGGGCGGCGTCGGTCTCAATCTCGCGGCTCCAAGCCTTGTGCTGCTCGAACACCTTCGGCAGACGGGAGAAGACGGCGTCCAGGGTGCGCGCCACCTGCTGCTCAATGCCGGCCATGGCGTCGTCCATGCCCTCCTGGCGGCCGCGGGCATAGGCTTCTTCCTTGGCGGCTTCCATCTCCTCCACGGTGAAGGTCGGCGGCCTGTTGGCCTCGGCCTCCTCGGCGGCCCGGCGCGCCGCGTCCTGGGCCGCCTGCCGCGCCTCGTCGGCCCCGTCGTCGAAGCTGTAGTCGAACATGAACGGCTTCAGCTTGGCCATGCGCGCTCGCTCCCCATCCGGCGGTGGCCCCGCCGCTCAACAGATCCAACCCAACCCTATCAGCGGACCGCGCGACCCGACGACGCCGGATCGCGCGAGCCCGTGGGAGCGCTATCCGGTCGGCGCCCCCTCCTGGTACATCCAGTTGCGGATGATCGCGACCGCCTCTTCGGGATGCTTGTCGACGATCTCGCCGATCTTGCGCAGCGACGACGCCCGCACGCGGCCCTCGACCTGATTGATGTCGATCATCTGGTCGAGCAGGCTTTCCTCGGCGTCCTCCTCGCCTTCCAGGAGTTCGGCCATGTCGGCGGTCGCCCCGGGGCCGGCGAGCTGCGCCATCTCGCCGCCGGCCATCAGCGTGCCGGCGCCGCCGCCGGTGCTGGCCAGGGTCGTCGGCATGCTCTCGAACAGGCGGGTCAGCACCGGGCGGACCACCAGCAGGATCACCAGCAGGCCGACCACCGCGAGGACCAGGACCTCGGCGAGCTGCAGCAGCTCCTCCTTGGAAATGCCGAAGAACAGGGCGCCGTCGTCCAGGTCCGTCGGCTCGAGCTTGACGAACTCCATGTTGACGACCTCAACCACGTCGTTGCGGTCCTCATTGAAGCCGATGGCGGATTTCACCAGGGTCTCGATCGCCGCAAGCTGGTCCTGGCTGCGCGGCTCGTAGACCCGGTCACCGTCGTCGTTCCGCACGTAGTTGCCGTCGACAAGGACCGCGACCGACAACCGCTGCACCTCGCCACCTTCCTTCACCCGCTGGGTCACGGTGCGCGAGATCTCGAAGTTCGTCGTCTCCTCGACCCGGTTCTCCTGGCGGTTGGCGGTGTTGGTCGTGCCGGCGCCGTCAACCTCGGTCTCCGGCAGGTTGTTCTCGACGGTGACCGTGTCCTCGCCGGCGCGCTCGGATTCCTGGGAGCTCTCCTCGATGGTCTGGGTGGAGCGGGCGACCACCTCGTCGGGATTGTACCGCTCCAGGCTTTCGGTCAGGCGGTCGTAGTTGATTTCCGCGGTGACCTCGGCACGCACGCGGCCGAGGCCGACGGTTCGCTCGACCAGTTCCTCGATCTGGCGGCGCAGGCGGTTCTCGTACGCCCGGCGCATTTCCTCGGCGTTCTGCAGCGCCAGGGCCGCCTGGCCCTCCTCGCCGAAACCGCGCGCCAGCAACTGCCCGCGGTCGTCGAGGATCGACACGCCCTCGGGGGTGAGCTGCGGGACGGCGGCGGCGACCAGGTGCTGGATCGCCAGCGTCTCTTCCTTGCCGGGCCGCAAGCTGCCGCTCAGCTGCAGGACGACGGACGCGCTCGGCTCCTGCTGCTCGCGGGAGAACAGCTCGCGGCGCGGCAGGACGAGATGCACGCGCGCGCCACGCACGTTGCGGATCGAGCTGATGGTGCGGGCCAGCTCGCCCTCGAGCGCGCGGACCAGGTTGACGTTCTGAACGAAGCTGGTGGTGCCCAGCCCCTGGCTCTCGTCGAAGATCTCGTAGCCCATCGAGCCGCCGCCGGGCAGACCCTGCTCGGCCAGGCTGACACGGAGGTTCAGCATCTGGTCGGCCGGCACGAAGACCTGGGTGCCCCCGGCCTTGAGCTGATAGGCGATGCCGCGGGTATCCAGTTCGCGCACGATCGCGCCGCTATCGGCCGGATCCAGATCGGAGTAAAGCAGCGACATGCTGCCGGTCGACAGGCGCGAGACCAGGAAGATGAAAAAGCCGACGACCGCGATGGCGGTGCCCGCCAAGGCGGCGAGCCGCACCGGACCGAGGTTACGGACGAGATCTGCGAACGGGTTCATGTCTGCTCACTTCCCCCACGCCGGACGCTCCTGCTGGCGTCTCTCAAGTTTCGCAACAGCGGATCGGTCGCCGTCGACAATTTCTGTAAAATTTTATACAAAACCACGACGCTCTTGTCCATGGCCATGTGGGCAATTTTTTCCTACCCAAGCTATCATTGTTTTCTGTAAAAGTTAACAGATAATTAGCGGCGATCGTTTGAGTGCCGACTGAAGCGAAACGATGCGGAAGCGGGGGAGTGACGATGGCGCGACGCGGAAAGCCTCCCCGGTCCAAGGCGGTCCCTGGACAGCAGCCGGAGCCGGGCAAGACGCCGCCGCGCTGGGCGGATCCGCGAAATCCGCGGGCGGCGCAGCAGGCCGCGATGGTGCGGGCCGGGATCCAGGCCTACGAGGCGGGCGACATCGACGCCGCGCGCGCCCGGTTCCGGGCGGTGCTGGATCAGGATATCGAGCATCCCGACGCACTGATGGGCATGGGTGTGGTCGCTCGCGCCATGCGCCAGTTCCAGACCGCCGCAGAGCTGTTGCGCCGGTCTGTCGCGGTGAACCCGAAATCCGCCATGGCCTGGTCGAACCTGGCCAACACGTTGCAGGACCTCGACCTGTGGGACGACGCCGTGCGCGCCAACGAGGAGGCGGTCCGGCTGGAACCGAACCATCCCGGCATCCGGCAGAACCTCGGCAGCGCGCTGAACGCGGTGGACCGGCCGTATCAGGCGCTGCCGCATTTCCGGGAGGCGCTCAAGCAGGCCGGCAGCCCGGTCGACGCGGTGATCAATTACGCCACCGTGCTGTCACGGGTCGGCGAGTACGGCGCCGCCGACCGGCAGTTCAAGCGGGCCCTGAAGGAGGTGCCGGCCCATCCGGTCGCCAACTTCCACTACGGCATGAACCAGCTCTGGCAGGGCAACTGGCAGGTCGGGTGGCCGCTGCACGAGTGGCGCTTCCTGTCGGCGACCTATGCCGGCTCGCTCCGGCCGATCTCCGTGACGCAGGAGCTGCCGGACTCGCTGGACGGCAAGCGGGTTTTCCTGTTCCGCGAGCAGGGGATCGGCGACGAACTGCGGTTCGCCACCATGGTGCCGGACGCGGTGGCGCGCGGGGGCGACATCACGCTGGAGTGCTCGGAGAAGCTGATGCCGCTGATGGCGCGGTCGTTCCCCGGGTTGCGGCTGGTCAAGGCGCGCCACATGGCCGCTGACCGGGGCGAGGAGACATTCGACATTGCCATGCCGACCGGCAGCCTCGGCAAGCATCTGCGCCTCGGCCGCGAGTCGTTTCCCAGGGACCGAACCCTGCTGGCCACGGATCCGGACCGCGTTGCCGGGTACGGCGAGAGGTTGGCGGCGCTCGGCCCCGGCCTCAAGGTCGGGATCTCGTGGCGAAGCGGCATGCGCGGGCGCCTGCGCTCCGACATCTATGCCGAGATCGACGACCTGGCGCCGTTGTTCCGCCTGAAGGGCGTAACCTTCGTGAACCTGCAGTACGATGAGTCGCGCGAGGAACTGGAGCGCGCGCGCCAGCGGTTCGGGGTCGAGATTCACGCCTTCGAGGACCTCGACCTGTTCGACGATCTGGACGGGTCGGCCGCGCTGACGCGGGCGCTCGATTTCGTGGTCAGTGCCAACACGTCCGTGGCCACGATCGCGGGCGGCGTGTCGACGCCGGGGATCGAATTCTTCGGCCGGCCGATTCCCAAGGGCTATCCCATCGACGGGCGCGACCCGTGGTTCCCGTCGATCCGGCCGATGGGCAAACGGCCGAGCGAGCCGTGGAGCGGTCTGATGCGGGAGATCGCGGGCGTCGTCGAGACGCGGACGAGGCAGGCGAGGTGAGCTGAGCCGGCGTCCGGCTCAGCCCGCTTTGCGCCGGTACTGTTGAATGCGGGTCGCGCGCAGGCCGCGCACGCCATGGCGGTCGATCAGACGCTGCCAGGAGGCGAACTCCTCCTCGCTGAGGTTCCAGCGCTGACAGGCCTCCTCGACCGTCAGCATCCGGCCCCGGACGGCGGCGACCACTTCGGCCTTGCGCCGCATCACCCAGCGCTTGGTGTCGGACGGTGGGAGATCTTCCATGCGCAGGGCGTTGCCGTCGGGCCCGATGACCTCGGTCACGCGGTCCGATTTGCCGTGGTCCGCTTCCGCGGGAATGAAGTCGAGTGTCGTTTGTGCGCTCATGGTCGGCTACATGCTCTCTTCCTCGGTGGAAACAGCATGGCAGCCACGACTTAACAAATAGCTAAACCGATCCGGGGCTTGCGCGGCGCCGGCCCGCGCCAGCACGAACGCCGCCGCCGGTGGGACCGGGGCGGAAAGGATCGGCAAGCCGACACCAGGCGGCGCGGCGGGAAAAGGGCCCCGGCCCGAAGGCCGGGGCTAAGGAGAGCGGTATTCGCTAGCGGGGGATGCGATTACCGCTTCACGCGGATGATCTCGTCGAGCAGTTCGTCGCCCGTCGTGATGACCCGGGTTGCCGCCGAGTAGGCCCGCTGGGTGACGATCAGGTCGGTGAACTCGGCCGAGATGTCGACGGTGGACCGTTCGAGCGCTTCCGATTGGACGAAGCCGAGGCCCTGGGTTCCGGGCCGGCCGAGCACCAGTTCGCCGGAATCGTTGGACAGCGCGTAGGCGTTACCGGTCTCCTGCCGCAGTTCGGTGGAGGCGGGAACCGAGGCCAGGGCGAGCTGGTAGAGGGCCCGCGACTCACCGTTCCGGAACTGGCCGGTGATCAGGCCGTCATCGTCGATGTCGACCTGCAGCAGGTCGGACGGGCCGGAACCGTCCTGGTTCAACAGGGTGGCCTGGTAGATGTCGTCGAACTGGCCGAGGCCGGTCGAGCTGTCATAGGTGCCCCAGACCACGGTCGGAGTGGAGGCGTTGGCGCCGGTCGAGAACACGTTGGCCGGGATCGTCAGGTTGGTCAGCGCCGTCGCCGCGGAGGTGCCGGTGCTGCCATCGACCGTGTTCAGGGTGCCGTCGCCGTTGAAGACCACGCTGCCGCCGGCGAGGACCTGGTTGGTGTTGCCGTTGGAGTTGGTGACATCGACCGTGTAGGTCCAGGTGTTGGCGACCGCCGACTTGGTCCAGTTGACCGTCAGCAGGTGGTCGGTGCCGAGCGAGTCAAAGATCGTCAGGTTCGTGGTCGCCGTCGTCCCGGTGGCCGAGGCGGCCGGCAGGTTGGCGGCGATGTTCAGCTCGGTCGTCGGATTGGCGATGGCGCTGAAGCCCGTCAGGTTGACCGTCTCCAGGCTGGTCAGCAGGTCCTGGGTGGTCGCGTTGACGATGTTGCCGTTGGTGTCGGTCCGCCATCCCTGAAGATAATAGCCGGCCGTGTTGATCAGGTTGCCGTCCGCGTCCTGGGTGAAGGACCCGGCACGGGTGAACAGGAACTCGCCGTCGGAGCCGTCGGTCTGGTTGACGACGAAGAAGCCTTCGCCGATCAGCGCCAGGTCGGTGTCCGAGGTGGTGCCCTGGATCTGGCCCTGCTTCTCGGGGTCGGTGAACGGACGCGAGATCACGCCGCCCGGCGCGAACTGGGTGTCGGAGGCCGACTCGGTCACCAGGGTCTGGAATCGGACCCGGGTTTCCTTGTAGCCGGTTGTGTTGACGTTCGCGATGTTGTCGGAGATCGCCGCAAAGGCCGTGGACTGCGCGTCGATCGCCGCCACGCCTGCGAACAAGCCGCCATAGATACCACTCATTTTTCTTTCCTCCAGATAATGCGGGCGGTCACGACCGCTGTCCGCATCGGGAAGCTTGGGTATGGCGCCTTCTGGCTGGGGAACCGGTCGCGTTCTGCGGCCGGCAGGATGAAATCAGGCGTCGTCGTTCGGCTCATAGACCGACATGACTTCGCTGAGCCTGTATTCGGCCTCGCCGAGTTTCAGCGTCGGCTCGCCGTCGGCGTCGAACCCGGCGCCGGTGACCCGACCGGTGATGTCATTCGTCGAGCTCACGGTGTTGTCGTCGGCATCGGTGGCCTTGACCGCGAAGTAATAGAGTCCGGGGTCGACCGGATTGCCGTCCTGGTCGGTGCCGTCCCAGGTCACCTCGTGACGCTGGGCGCTGGTGATGCCGTCGAACTCGCGCACCAGAGCGCCGCTGTCGCTGTAGACCTTGATGGACAGCTCTTCGGTCCCCTCCGACGGCTCGTATCCGAAGGTGATCGGGTTCTGGCCGTCGTAATGGGTGATGTCGCCCTCGACCTGCACGTCCTTGCCGATATAGGAGACCGCCGCCGCGTCCGCGCTGGCGTTCAGCAGGCCGATCAGCGATTCGAGGTTGTCGTTCGACTTGATCTGCTGCTCGACCGAGGCGAAGTTGACGAGCTGGTTCACCATGTCCTTGTTGTCCATGGGATTCAGCGGATCCTGGTTCTGCAGCTGGGTGGTCAGCAGGGTCAGGAACTGATCGTACTGGTCCGCCAGACCGGTGAGCGACGAGGTCGAGTCGCTACTGCTGGAGTTCAGGGCGGCGCTTGTGACGTCCATGTCGCTCTCTCCTAGGCCACCAGGTCGTAACTGCCGTCGGCCTTCACGCCGCCGCCGTCACCATCCTGGTCGTTGGCGACCAAGTCGCCGTCATCCGATGGGTCATTGCCGTCTGCCGCCGCGGAGCGGGATTTTCCGGCACCGTCCTCCGCGTCCTTGGCGAATTGACCGCCGTCACCGCGCAGGTCGAACTCCAGGGAGTCGCCATCGGTCTGCAGTCCGGCGTCCTGCAACGCCTTCTCCAGGGCCTTGGCATCCTTCTGCAGGAGCTCGAGGGTTTCCGGCTTCTCGGCCGCGACCACCGCGCGGACCATTCCGTCCTTGGCGATCTCCATCTTGATGTCGACCTTGCCCAGTTCTTCAGGGTTCAGCCGCACCGTCACCCGTCCGCCGCCGTCGTTGGCGGTGGAGGAGAGCTTCACTGCAACCTGGTCGGCCGGGGTGCCCAAAGTGGCACCCGGCCGGCCATGAGCGGTTGCGGCCGCCCGGTTGACCGAGGAGGCGGAGGTATGCGTGCTCTGGGGTCCGCTGATCCCGGCCATGGTCATGGGTGTCGAAGAGGAGGTCATCGAGGATGCGCCAAGGGCGCGCGGGGCCTCGCCAGCAGCCAGGGCCGCGGGCTGCGCCCGGGCGGTGCGGGTGGCGAGGATCTGCTGGAACTGGGCCCGGGCGGCCTCGCCGCCAAAGCCGCGCTGGCCGATCGTCGCGCCGAAGCTCACGCCGACCTGCTGGGCGGGCGACTGGGCGCCGCCCTGTCCGTTGTTCTGATTGCCGCCGTTCTGTCCGCCAGCGTTCTGGCCACCGGCGTTCTGTCCCGCGACATTCTGGCCTCCCGCCTGGTTGCCGCCCTGGTTTCCGGAGGCGCCGTCGGCACCGACGAAGGTCGGTTGGTTCGCGCCGACATGAAGCGGTGTCGCCGTGCCCTGCGCCTGGGCCTGAGCCTGAGCCTGAGGCTGCGCGGCGGCTTGCTGGGCCTGCACCAGGACGGCGGAGGACACGCCCTGGGAGCGGCCGATCGGTGTCGGCGCATCGACCGTCACCTTGGCGGCCATCAAGGCGTCGCGGCGGCCAGGCCCGGAATCGGGCTTGGTGCTGGCGCCGGTCGTTCTGGCGCTGGCGTCGGGAGCCTCGGCGCGCGGCGTGGTCTGCTGCGCGGCCCGAGCCAGCACGGCCGTCGTTTCAGCCGGCGGAGCGGCGGCGGGTTTCGCCGCCATGTCGGTTGGCGTCGGGGTCTTGATGAGCGGTTCGGCCGGCGCGGCCTGCTGGGCCGGGCGCGCATCGGCCGGGACCGGCTCGGCCGCCGGCTTCACCGGAGCGGGCGCCGCCGTGTCGACGGCTTCGGTCTGAGCTTGGGTCGTCGCGGGTGCCGCCGGCGCCACGTCGGCCGGCGCTGCCGCCACGGCGACAGGCGGTGCCGCCGCCGGGATGGGACGATCACCGGCCGACTGCGGGGCCGGCTCGGTCGGGGCCGGGTCGGTCGGGGCCGGTGTGGCCACCGGCGAAGCGATCGGGGCCGGGGCGGTGGACCCGGCGATATCGGGGGCGTCGCTGTCGTTGGCGTCGCTGTCGTTGGCGTCGCTGTCGTGGGTTTCGGACGGGGCCGCGTCGGCCTCGGACGTGGCGTTGTCCTCTTCGGTCTCGTCGGTCCGGGCCTCGTCGACGCGGTCATCGTCGCGGTCCGGCTCGGAGCTGGCGGACACGGCCTGACGGTCGCTACGATTGGCGGCGATCTCCGCCATCATCTGCATGACGCCCTGAAAGGCGCCGCCGCTGGATGATGTGCCACCGCGGCCGTTCGCCGCCGGTGCTGCTGCCCGTGGATCGATCGATTGAAGGTCCATGATCCCACCTGCCTGGTCGTTGTCGACGGTCCCTCTGCAAGCGGTGGGCCAGTTTTCCGCCAAGGATTGGCGCCCAACGCTGCCGGAAGTCGGCGCGTCGCCGCGCCTGAACCGGGCAGGGGATGCCGGGGCGGAAGATCTTGCCGGGTTCGCGGTGCCAAAGGCGGCAAGGCTTGCCGCGCCGGTTCCGGGACGGCGCCCCAACGCGGGCGGGAGTTTGCCGCGAAAGCGATGCCCGGCCCCAGGATTGCTCCCAAGACGCGGCGATCGGCATGCGCCCTGCAGGCCCGTTGCGCCATCGGGGTGGTTTCTCATTATATAAAATACAAAATATTTTTATCTAAAATGCTTGACATCAGAGCCCGGGATGTGATCTAACAGTGCACGAGACGGAGTGATCCGTTTTCTGGCCGGCAAAAAGCCGGGCCATTCATCCTTAGAAAGAGGACAGAACCATGGCTGTGCAGAACTCCATCAACACCAACCCGGCTTCCTTCGTGGCTCTTCGTAACCTCAACTCCGTGAACCGCACCCTCGACACGATCCAGAATCGTGTTTCGACGGGTTTGAAGGTCACCGGTGCTCTCGACGACGCGTCGAACTTCGCGATCGCCCAGGGCATCCGCGGTGAGCTCAAGGCGATCGGGGCGGTGACCCAGGGCCTGAACAACGCGAAGGGAATCGGTAAGGTCGCGATCGCCGGCGCCACCGGCGTGTCCGACCTGCTGCAGACGGTCCGTCAGAAGCTGACCGAGCTGTCGAACGAGGGCATCACGACGCAGCAGCGTCAGATCCTGAACAGCGACTTCAACCAGCTTCTGTCGCAGGCGGCCAACTTCATCGACAACGCCGTGTTCAACGGTGTCAACCTGCTCGACACCACCACCGCTTCGCCGGACGTGAACACCCTGTCGAACCTGAATGGCGGCGTGCTGACCCTGTCCGGTCAGGACCTGCGGACGACCACCCTCTCGCTGGCCGGTGCCGGCGCCTCCATCGCCAACGCGACGGCGGCCCAGGCGATCATCGCCAACGAGTACTCCAACCTGGAGTCGGTCGTGAACACCGCGCTCGGTTCCCTGGGTGCCGAGGTGCGGGCTCTCGAGCTGCAGACCGCGTTCCTGGAGCAGATCTCGGACGCGACCGAGGAAGGCTTGGGCAACATCGTCGACGCCGACCTGGCGCGCGAGTCGGCCAGGCTGACCGCCAAGCAGGTGCAGCAGCAGCTGTCGATCCAGACGCTGGGCATCGCCAATCAGCGTCCGCAGACCCTGCTGGGTCTGTTCGGGTAAGCCACCCGAAGAGCGGCAACCGCGACACATCGTGGGGTGGAGCCACCGGCTCCACCCCCACTCAAAACGAAAATCGGACGGGAAGTAAGGAGAAGCGCAAAACTGAAATAGTTCATGGTTTCCTTTCTTTAGGGAGTTTCAGCCCACCACGAACCGGCCTCCGCCCCTGCGGGCGTCGCCGTCGACCGAAAAATTCGGTTGACTTGGCGATGCGCGTGGGGCAATCGTGTTGGTGCTCTGGGGTCCGTAGTGACCCTTTTTCGGACAAAATGTCCGTGTCCTTAGAATGAGGAGGCCACAATGGCTGTTCAAAACTCCATTAATACCAACCCGTCCATCTTCGCCGCTCTCCGGACCCTGAACTCGGTCAACCGGAGTCTCGACACGGTTCAGAACCGTGTGTCGACAGGTCTGAAGGTCGCGGGTGCTCTCGATGACGCGTCCAACTTCTCCATCGCCCAGGGTATCCGCGGCGAGCTGAAGGGTCTGGCCGCTGTCACCCAGGGCCTCAACAACGCCAAGGGTATCGGCCAGGTTGCCATCGCTGGCGCTACCGGCCTGTCCGACCTGCTGACCGATGTCCGCTCGAAGCTCACCGAGCTCTCGAACGAAGGCATCACCACCGCTCAGCGGACGATCCTGAACAACGACTTCAACCAGTTGCTGTCTCAGGCCGCCAACTTCATCGACAACGCGGTGTTCAACGGCCGGAACCTGCTGGACACGGCAGGTGCGTCGACCGACATCAACACCCTGTCGAACCTGAACGGCGGTACGCTGACGCTGTCTGCCCAGGACCTCCGGACCACCACGCTCTCGCTGGCTGGTGCCGGTGCCTCCCTCGCCGGTGCGACGGCGGCGCAGGCGGTCATCGCCAACGAGTTCTCCAACCTGGAATCGGTGGTGAACACGGCTCTCGGTTCGCTGGGTGCCGAGGTTCGCGCCCTGAACCTGCAGACCTCGTTCATCGAGCAGATCACGGACGCCACCGAGGAAGGTCTCGGCAACATCGTCGATGCCGACCTGGCGCGCGAGTCGGCCGCTCTGACCGCCCTGCAGGTGCAGCAGCAGTTGTCGATCCAGACGCTTGGCATCGCCAACCAGCGCCCGCAGTCCCTGCTGGGTCTGTTCCGTTAATCGGAGCGTTGACAGAAATCTGGGGCCGGACCGCTTGGTCCGGCCCTTTCTTTTTGCGCCGGTTTCATTCCCCCGCCGCCAGCACCCGGTCAATCCGCGCCGCCACCGCCACCATCGTCCGCTCCCAAGTCTGGCCAACCGGACGGTAGATCCGCTCGACGCCGGGAAACCAGGGGTGATCGGGCTGGCCGAGCCCGACCCAACCCGGATGCAGGGCGATGCCGATTGCCGGGCGTCCCAGCGCTCCCGCCAGGGCGAGGACCGCGGTATCGGCGCTGACCAGAACGTCCACCGCCTGAACGAGCGCCGCCACGCCGTCCTGGTCGTCGCGGCGGTCAAGGCCCGGTGGTATGGCCAGGTCCGACCCCGGGCCGACGGCCGCGCGAGCGACCTCATCTTCGCAGTCATCATACTGTAAAACCACGAAGAAACACCTCTCGCGGTGGAGCAGCGGTGCGCACTCCGCCAGGCTCGGGTAGTGCCGACGGCGGTGCCCGGCGCGGCTACCGGAACGCCAGCACAGGCCGATGGACGGCCGCCCGTCCGCGGCCGAGGCGAGCCAGTCGCGCCACCCCGAGACCTTCCGGGGATCGGCGGCGAGACCGGGGCCGGGGCCGGGAAAGTCGGCGAGGGTCGGGCGCAGGATCTCCGCCAGATCGCCGGCCAGGCACCAGTGCGTTGCCGCAATATCTGAACCCGCATCGTGCAGCCGCCGGCGCCATCCCAGATGCGGCAGGGCGCGCGTGGCCAACCGATGCAGCCGGGCGTCGGCCTCGACGGTTGCGCTGGCGAGCCGGCCGTCGGCGACCCGGTCGTCCAGATCGCGCCACAGGGTGGAGAACAGCAGCTCGTCGCCGAGCCCTTGCTCGGCCAGCACCAGGAGCCGTGCTCCGGTCTCGCCGCGCCACCGTGGAAGGGCTGGCCCCGCCGTGCTCCGCCTGGCGGGTCGGCTCCGGAACAAGGGCCAACCGCCGGACAGGTCGCCGGCGGCGAGACGGTAGGCGCCCAGGTTGGCCCTGATGCCGGGATCGTGGGGCGACTGGGCCAGGGCCCGTTGGCCGGCGGCGCGGGCCGCTGGGTAGTCGGCCAGACGGTAGAAGGCCTCCGCCCGATTCCCCCAGGCTTTGGCGTGCCCCGGGTCGAGGGCGAGGGCACGGGCGGTGTCGGTTCTTGCCGCGTCGATGGCGTCGAGCTCCGTCGCGGCGGCGGCGCGCTCGGCGAGGCCGCGCGGGTCATTGGGGCGCAGGATCAGGCTCCGGCTCGCCAGCCGCATCGCGTGATTGGGTTTACGGTCGCGGCGGGTGAGATCGGCTAGGTCCAACCGCGGCGCCGGATCCTGTGGCGCCAGGCATTGCGCCCGCCGCAGGCAGCGGATGGCGTCAGCCACGTCGTGATGGGCGCGCGCTTGCCCGGCACGCTCCCAGGCCGCCGGATCGCCGGGGCCGATGATCAGCAGTCGATTGACCGCGCGAACACCCTCCGACCGGTCGCGGGAGAGGACATCGAGAGCCTCCGCCGTCGCCGGCGCCAACAGGATGGCGCGACGGGCGGCATCGATGGGCGCCTGCGAAAGCCGCTCGAGGCAGACCGACAGATGCGACCAGGCGGCGGCGTTGCCAGGGTCGGCCCGCACCGCGACCCGCAGGTCCTCCGCGGCCTCTTCCAGGCGGTCCTGCTGCAGGAGCGCAAAGCCGCGCAGGTGCCGGGCGGTCGGATGATCCGGAACGGCGGCGAGCACCGCACCGTAGGCGGCGATCGCCTGCGCCAGCCGGTTCCCGCGATGCGCTTGCAGCCCCGCCGCCAGGGCCGCCGAGGCGGACACGTTCATCGCCATGAGGGCCGAATCGGTTGAACGGTCGGTATGCGGACCGGCGAGTGCGGCGCATCGGCAGGGTCGGGACGGCCGGCGGATCGGACACCGAAACCCGCGTCGCGGCTGATCCGACGACGCCATCCCATACGCGTTCTCCCGCCTCGGCTTGACACATTGAAAATGGATGCGACATTTACGGTATGCCGCTAAAGGTCAACATCAAGCCTGGGGAAAAGTTCGTCGTCAACGGCGCCGTCATGGTTGCCGGCAACAAGGGCGCGTCCCTGGTGTTGCAGAACGAGGCGACGATCCTGCTTGGTAAGGACATCATGCAGGAGCATGAGGCCGACAGCCCGGCCAAGCGCATCTACTTCACGATCCTGTTGATGTATCTCGACGAGGATGGGCGCGCGGATTACTACCCCACTTTCATGAAGCTGATCGAAGAGTTCATGGACGCGACGACGTTCAACGAGGTTCGCCGGACCCTGTTGCATATCGTCCAGGACGTGAATGCCGCGCGCTACTATCGGGCGTTAAAGACTTGTAAAGCATTGATCACCTATGAAGATCAGGTGCTGGCGTACGGGCGTGGCGAGACGACCGAGGTGCCAAGCGTGGTACTGGAAACGCCTTGAGTGGACGGTGGTGTCCGAATGTCCAGTTACGATGCCTATAAGAAGACCATCAAGAGCACGGCCTCTCCGCGGGACGTCGAGTACCGCCTGCTCGGGCAGGTGACGGCCGCTCTGTTGAAGGCAAAGGACCAGATGGGCGATGCCCGGCACCAGCCGAAGGTGATGGCCGAGGTCATGGATGCGCTCAACTGGAATAATCAGGTGTGGGACACGTTCGTCGAGGACGTGGGCACCGAGGGCAACATGCTCCCGCGCGAGTTGCGGGCCGCCATCGTCAGCCTTGGGATCTGGGTCTCGCGCGAGACGGGTCTCGTGTCGTCCGGCGAAGGCGATATCGAAGCCCTGATCTCCGTCAACAAGGCCATCATGCGCGGCCTGAACCCGGCCCGCGCCGAACAGGACGATCGCACCTCGGGTCAGCCGGACCCGTCGGCGGTATCGGGGATCTCAGCGTCCATCGACTCCGTCTGATCGACCCGTGGTCGGTCCGCCGATCTCGGCCGAGCGCAAGGCGGAGCTTCTCAAGCTCTTCAATCAAGCGGTTCAGCTGCACGTCGCCGGCAACGTCCTGGTCGCGGCCCAGGCCTATGAGCAATTGCTCAAGGAGATACCGGGCCACGCCGACATTCTCGATCTCTACGGCACGGCGCTGTTTCAGCTCGGTTCGGCGGCGGGCGGGCGCCCCTATGTCGCCGCCTCCCTGCAACGCCGGCCGCTCTGGGCGCCGGCCTGGAACCATCTCGGCGCGATCGACCGGGCGCTGCGTGACGATGCGAGCGCCGCTCAGGCGTTCCGACGCTCGCTTGTGCTGCAGCCGGACTCGGCGGAACCGTTCGTCAATCTGGCGGGGCTGCACGGCGACGCGGAAGCGCTGACCCACGCCCTGGCGCTGAACCGGCGGGCGTTCATGATCGCGCCGCAATCGCCGGACGCGGTGCTCCGCCAAGGGGTGCTGCTGCGTCGGGCCGGCCATCCGGATCAGGCGGTCCCGTTCCTGGAGCGGGCCTGGCAACGGCAGCCCGGCAATTCGGAAGTGGCGCTCAACCTGGCGCGTGCGAACACGGATCTCGGCCATCTGGGCAAGGCCCGACAGGTGGCGCAGACCTGTCTGGTGATCGCCCCGCAGACCCACGAGCTGTACGCCTCTCTGGCCACGTCGCACGACCCCCGGTACTCTACGCCCCAGGATATCGCCTGGGCACTCTACGCGACGAAGCTCCGTCCTCTGGAAGCGCGAAACTGGATCAATGTCTGCGCGGAAAGCTACCGCGACGGGCAAATCGACCTCGCCTTTGAGGCGTCGAAGCGAACCCTGCTGATCGACCCGGCTTCCGATGTCGGGATGCGCAACCTGGCGGCGGCGGCGATCAATCGTCACGAGCTGGAGTATTGCCGCGTGGTGTCGCGCCGGGTCCTGATTCTGACGCCGGACAACGCGGACGCGATGTACACGCTGGCGGAGGTCGAGTTCAAGGTCGGTGACGCCGCGACGGCCTGGCGGCTGCACGAGGCCCGGGTCCGCCGCGATATCCACCGGCCCAGGCTGAACGCGCCGCCGCCTTGGCAGGGCCCGGGGACGGAGACCGGGCCGGTCCTGATCGCGTCCGAGCAGGGGGTGGGCGACGAGGTCACCTTTCTGTCGTGCCTCGCCGAGGTGCGGGACCGCATCACCCAACCCCTGGTCATCGAAGTCGACAAGCGGCTGGTCACCCTGATCCAGCGGACTTTCGCCGAGGCGACCGTGATTCCGCGGCAATTCGTGCCGGGCGACGGCCTCGGCCAGTTTCTCGACTACAAGGCGGCGACGGAGCGGTACGGGATCCGGCACTTCGTCTCCAGCGGCAGCCTGCCGATGATCCTCGGCCGCGGACGGGACGAACCGCTTGAACGGGTGGGCTATCTCGCCACGGATCCGGACCGCGTGGCCCATTGGCGCGCGTGGCTGGATTCGCTGGGCGACGGCCGGAAGGTCGGGGTCGTGTGGCGCACGGCGCAATGGACCCGGTTCCGCGCACGGATTCACTGCAGCATGGAGGATCTCCTGCCGGTGTTCCGGACGCCGGGATGCACCTTCATCAACCTGATGGTCGGCAACAACGAGGCGGATCTGGCGCTGCTGCGCGAGGCGACGGGGGTCGAGATGGCGCGGCCGCCGGGCCTCGACATCTGGGACGGGCTGGACGATCTCTGCGCCATGATGCGCGCCCTCGACATCGTCGTCGCGGCGCGCACGGCGAACTGCGCCTTCGCCGGCGCGGTCGGGACCCCGACGATCCGCCTGGCGCAGGGTTTCCTGTACATCTCGAGCGGGCGCGAGTTCTTCTTCCCCAACGTCTACCCGGTGTTCGACCGGGGCGAACGGTTCGACGGGCCGGAGGCCGGTCGCCGGGCGGCGGCGATGCTCGCGCGGCTGCTGTCGACCCCGCCGGTGGCCTGATGGCCGCGCTTGAGGCGGTGGCCCAGGCGGCGCTCCAGCGCGGACTGGCAGAACGCCGGGCCGGACGCCAGCCCGTGGCCCAAGGCTGGTTCCAGCTCGCGGCCTGCGCCGCGCCCGCGGATACGCGGGTCGTCACCCTGGTCATCGCCGGCGATGCGGCAGTCCAGGCGCGATGGTGCCGCCGGGTGCTGTGCCTCGACCCATGCCTGGCCCAGGTGCAGGAACTGGGTGGGCGGGCGATGGCGGAGACCGGAGACGGTGTCCGGGCGATCGCGATGCTGCGTCGGGCGGTGCTGCTGGCGCCCGGGCAGAGTGCGGAGGCCGCGTTCGCGCTGTCGGACGTGTTCGCCAAGGCGGGCCGCGCGGCGTCCGCTTATCCGCTGGCCTGGTTGCCGGCCCAGGCGGCGCCCGGGAATCCCGCGGTTCAGGTCCGCCTGGCCGGACTCGCCGGTCAGACCGGACGCCATCGGATCGCCGCCCACGCTTACATCGCGGCGGCCCTTCTGCTGCCGACCGTTACCGACCTCACGGTCTCCGCCGTGCTGACGGCGCGGATGGTTGGCCTTGACGCCGAGGTATGGCCGCTGGCCTGCCGGGCGACGCTGCTGGATCCCGGGGCCGGCGACGCCGCGGTCCTGATGGCGGCGGGCAAGGCCCGGCCCCCGGCGCGCGGCGATGCAGCGACCTGGGCCCGGCGGGCCAGCCGGGCGCGGCCGATCTCCGCCCTGGTCTGGGACGCGGTGGCCCGCACAGCGTGCGGGGCCGGCGACTTTGCGGCCAGCTTGCGGGCGGCCCGGCGCGGGCTCCTCGTCAATCCGGGTGATGTCGGCAGCGCGCGATCCCTGGCCCAAGCGGCGGTGACGCTCGCCCGCTTCGAGCTTGCCGGCAGGGTGGCGCGCACCGCGCTGACGGCCCAGCCGGGCGACGCCGAACTCACCTATCATCTGGCGCAGGTGGAGAAGTCGGCCGGCGACCTGGCCCGTGGCTGGGCCCTGGACGCGCGGCGCACCAGCGGCCCCAGGTTCCATCGGACCAAGGACCTGCCGCCCCCGGCAGGCGTCGGCCCGCTGCCGCGCGCGGGTCTGCTGGTGGCGGCGGAGCAGGGCATCGGCGACGAGCTGCTGTTCCTATCCTGCCTGCCGGACCTGCTCGCGGAGTGTCCCGAGGCGGTCGTGGAGGCGGACCCGCGCTTTTACCCGCTGCTGGCGCGGTCCTTCCCCGGCCTGCGGATGATCGACCGTCAGGTTCGCCAGGACGGTGAGAAGGCGATCTACGACTACGCGGACGTGGTCCCGGCCCTTGGATTGACGTCGCATATCCATGCTGGCGACCTGCCGGGGCGTTACCGCGCCGACCGGGATCGGCCCTGTGAGCGAGCCGCCTACCTGCGCGCGGATCCCGAGCGCATCGCCCACTGGCGGGCGCGGCTGGCGGCGATTCCGGGCGATGGGCTCACCGTCGGCATCTGCTGGCGCAGCATGCTCGCATCCGGCGTGCGGTCCCTCTACTACGCCGAGCCGGCCGATCTGCTGCCGCTGTTCCGCCTGCCGGGATTGCGCTTCGTGTGCCTGCAATACGACGAGTGCCGGGCCGAGCTCGACGCTCTGCGCCGTGACCACGGGGTCGAGGTCTGGCGCCCGGAGGACCTGGATCAGATGGAGGACCTGGACGGGGTCGCGGCCCTGATCTCGGCGCTCGACGTCGTGGTGTCGACCGCGACCAGCGTGTGCGTCCTCGCCGCCGCGCTTGGACGGCCGACAATCCGGCTGGCGCCGTCCTTCTACAGCATCCTGGACGACCGCGATTTCTTCTTCCCGACCTTGGTGCCGACCATCCGCCGACACGAGACGATAGACCTGAGCCTCGCCATCGGCCGCGCCATGGACATCCTGGTCACCCGGTCGAAACCGGCCAATACAGCCCTGTAACCAGGACGAAATTTCCCGATCAGCCGGTGAGTTTCTGCCGCTCCCGGCCCGATCGGCCATGGGCAAGAAAGTGTCGATCGATACTAAATATTTGAAAAAATAGAACAATTTTCCTTCGTCCCGTTCTGGCCCGGCCTTTGCGGAGGTCGGCACGGACGGACCCATCTCGGCAAGCGCCGGGGACCGTGGCGGAGCGCCAGGGAGCAGGGGTCAGCAGAACGTTGACGAAGGAACAGAACGATGGCGAGCAACTCTATCCTGACAAACCCGGAGGCCCTGGTCGCGCTGCGCAACCTGGAGCGGACCAACAACCTCCTGGCCACCACGCAGAACCGGGTCTCCACGGGTCTGAAGGTCACCGGCGCGATCGACGACGCCTCGAACTTCGCGATCGCCCAGGGCATTCGCGGCGACATCAAGGCGCTCGGCGCGATCAGCCAGGGCCTGAACAACTCCAAGGGTATCGCCAAGGTGGCGATCGCCGGTGCGACCAGCATCTCCGATCTGCTGCAGACGGTGCGCCAGAAGCTGACGGAGCTGTCGAACGAAGGCATCACCACGACCCAGCGGCAGATCCTCACCAACGACTTCGGTGAACTGCTGTCGCAGGCGGCGAACTTCATCGACAACGCGGTGTTCAACGGCGTGAACCTGCTCGACACCACGGGCGCCTCGCCGGACATCAATACCTTGTCGAACCTCTCGGGCGGCACCCTGACCCTGACCGGACAGGACCTGCGCAGCACGACGGTGTCCCTGGCGGGCGCCACCGTGAACTCGGCGACGGCCGCCCAGTCGGTTCTGGCCAACGAATATTCGAACCTGGAATCGGTCGTGAACGCGGCGCTCGGCTCGCTCGGCGCGGAAGCCCGCGCGCTCGATCTGCAGACCGCCTTCCTGGATCAGATCACGGATGCGACCGAGGAAGGCCTCGGCAACATCGTCGACGCCGACATGGCGCGCGAGAGCGCCCGGCTCACCGCGCTGCAGGTTCGCCAGCAGCTGGGTGTCCAGGTTCTCGGCATCGCCAACCAGGCGCCGCAGATCCTGCTGGGTCTGTTCCAGTAATCGCTGCCGGACGGTTCGGCATCGCTGGATCGCCGCTCGCCGCCGCCTACGACCCCCGGCGCGGCGGATTGAGGGACGATCGAGACGGAGGATGAGGAATGCGGGGATACGGTGCTTACAAGAATACCCAGGGCGTGACCGCGACGCAGAACGGCCGCGACCTTGAGTACCGCCTCCTGGCCCAGGTGACCGGCGGCCTGATCAAGGCGCGCGACGGCAAGGCGAGCATCCAGGAAAAGTACAACTGGATCCTTCAGAACGAGAAGGTCTGGGGCGTCTTCCTGGCCGATGTGAACGACCCGAGCAACGCCCTGCCGCTCCAGCTCAAGGGTGGGATCGCGAGCCTGGCGCTGTGGGTCATGAAAGAGACCAAGTTGGTGATGTCAGAAGACGGCGCCCCCTTGGACGATCTGATCGAGATCAACCGCCAGATCATGGCGGGCCTGAAACCCGAGCCACAGTCCCTGGCCGGATGACGGAACCGGTTGGCGCAGCGGCGGCACGTTTCTTGCGTGTCAGTCTAGCGTCAACCCCGAGGACCAGTCATGAGTCTCCTTAACGCCCTTTCCACAGCGACCACGGGCCTGAGCGCCGCCCAGGCGGGCATCGACATCGCGTCGCGGAACATCACGAACGCGAATGTCGACGGCTACACCAAGAAGATTCAGACTCAGTCGACCCGTATCGTCGACGGCCAGAGCAGCTCGGTGCGTCTGGAGGCGGTCACCCGCGAGGTGAACGCCCAGCTGCAGACCGACGTGCGCGACCAGACCGCCGTCGTCGAGGAACTGGCGATCATCGAGGACTTCCTGGGGCGCCTTGAGCTCGAATTCGGCCGCCCGGAAGACAACTCCTCGATCGCGGCAAAAATTACCGACCTGAAGGGCAAGTTCCAGGTCCTGGCCACCAACCCGGACTCGGCGACGGCCCGGTCCGACGTCCTGCGCTCCGCCGAGAGTGTCGCCGAGGCTTTCCAGGACCTGTCCGAGGCCATTCAGAACCTGCGGGCGGAAGCCGATACCCGCATGGAGGAATCCGTCGAGAAGATCAACGAGGCGCTCTCCAACATCGACCGCCTGAACGGTGAGATCGGCGCGCGCAGCGTCGTCGGCCAGTCCACGGCCGATCTCGAGGATGAGCGCGACCGGTGGGTGAACGAGCTCTCCGAAGAGATGAACATCCGCACGTTCAAGCGCGACAACGGTACGATCGCGATCCTGACCGGTGCCAGCGACTTCCTGCTCGACCAGTCGGCGGCGACGGTGTCGTTCACGCCGACCAACACGGTCGCGCCCGACACCGCGCTCAACGGCGTCCAGCTCGACGATGGCTTCAACGCCCCGTTCGCGATCACCGCCAACATCTCCGACGGCAAGCTCGGCGGGCTGATCCAGTTGCGTGATACCATCCTACCGCTGGCCCAGGATCAGCTCGACTCGCTGGCGTTCGAATTGGCGCAGCAGTTCGACGTCATCACAGTCGGCGCCAACACGGCGGACCTGGAACTGTTCGTCGACGCGACCAACGCGGTTCCGGCCGGCGATCAGGGGTTCTCGGCGGAAATCCGGGTGAACCCGACGGTGACGGCCACGCCGACCATCCTGCGCGACGGCAACGGCGGCACCTTCGCCGCCAGCGGCGTGAGCGACAGCGCGCTGCCCCTGGCGATCATCGACATGTTCGACACCTCGCAGGCCTTTGTCGCGGTGAACGGCCTGAACGCCAACGCGACACTGGAGGAGTTTGCCGCCGATCTGATCTCCTACCAGGCGAACCAGAAGGCGGACTTCGAGAGCCAGCTTGGGTTCCAGGAGCAGGTGCGCAACCTGCTGCAGGACCGGTTTCGCGATGAGAGCGGCGTGAACGTTGACGAGGAACTCGCCAGCCTCATCCAATTGGAGAGCGCGTTCGCGGCATCGGCCCGGGTGCTTACGTCGGTGCAGGACGCACTCGACGAGCTCCTGGCGGCGATCCGATAAGCGCGGAGAGGGCTAGACAATGCGGATCTCGACCCTGAGCCAGAACCTGCGGATCGACAACTCGATCACGTCGATCCAACGGCGCATCGCCGACGCGCAGTTGCAGATCTCGACCGGCAAGCGCAGTCAGGTCTATAGCGGCTTCGAAGGCCAGGACACGCGCCTGCTCATCACCCTGAAAGAGCAGCGCACGTCGATGGAGACCTATATCGACTCCATCAACAACACCCGGGTGAAGACCCAGACCATCGACGCCGCCCTGCAGCAGATGACCACGGTCGCCGAGGACCTGCGCAAGCAGCTCTACGAACAGGTCGAGGGCCTCTACGAGCAATCGTCCCTGGCGCTGTCGACCTTCGCCACCGCGTCGATCGACCAGTTCTCGAACCTGCTGAACCAGACGGTCGACGGCAAGTATCTGTTCAACGGCACCGACACAGACACCCAGCCGATCATCGATCCGGCGACCACCCAGGGCGCCTATGCCCAGCCGGCGCTGGCCGGTGGCGCCGCCGGCGTCATTGCCGCCGCCGAGGCGTTCTTCAACGTCGATGCCAACTGGACCAACGTCACGACACCGGCGCCGGGGAACCTGACGGTGCGGGTGGACGAGGGGGTCGACCTCACCTTCGGCGAGCTGGCCAATGACAGCACCACGTTCGAGGAGGTCTTCGACGTCCTGTACGCCTTCTCGAACATCAACTTCGCGGCCGGCGACGACGCCGAGTACCGCACGCTGGTCAACTGGGGCATCGGCAAGGTCGAGGCCGCCATCGACCTGATGAACGACATGGTCGGTCAGAACGGCGTGATCGGACGCCAGATGGAGGACCGCAGGGAGTCACATAAGGAATCGATCACGCTGCTCGAGACCCAGATCGGCGGGATCGAGGACATCGATCCCTACGAAGCGGTCAGCGAGTTCCAGACCCTGCAGTCGCAATTGGAAGCATCCTTCCAGTCGACCTCGGTGCTGCGCAATCTCACCCTGACCCGGTTCCTGTAGCCCTCCGCCCGTCTCCGCTCCCCGGCTTGCGCCTTCGGCCTTGCGTGGCTATATGTTAAAGTCGTGTAAGAACTATGGCGTCGCTCCAGAACGGAGGAGCCCGTGGACGTGCAACTGGCAGCCGAACTTGCGCGCGCGGCTACTGAGCCGCGAACGGCCGCCCGCGAGTCCACGCCGGCTGCCGATCCGGCGCCTGCCGCTCCGGGTAGCGATGCGTCGGCGGAGGCGGTACGCACCACGGCGTCCGGGCAGTTCTATATCAGTCCCTACCTGACCTACGATTCGCGCGCGGCGACGGTGATCTTCCAGTTGCGCGACAGCGAGTCGGGGGACGTGACCCGGCAGTTCCCGCCGGAATCCGTGGTTGAGCTCTATCGCCGCGATCCGACCGCCCGTCCTTTCGTCTTGCCCGAGCCGGCGGGTCAGCAGGAGCCGCCGGCGGGTCCGCCGCCGCCGACCATTGGCGGCCCCGTCGCCGAAGCGGTGAACGAGGCCGAACGCCAGGGCGAAGTGGTCCCTGGTCCGGCGCCGACTGGCGCGGAACCCGCCGGGTCCGGCCAGCAGGGCGTCGTGGATGGCGGCGGACAGCCCGCCACCACGCCGCGGACGTCTGTGGATCTGGTCGCCTAGCGGCCGGCGCGGCCGCGCCGCCCCCCTTCAAGAGCGCGTGCTCGAATTGCTGCCGCATCTCAACAACATGTGGTAGGTTTGTTGGAATCGGAAACCATCCGTGGCGGAGGGGACCTGCATGACCGTAGTCGACGACCTGCAACCGACACTCGTTGCCGCCGTACGCCACCACGAGGCGGGCGAGTTCGAGCAGGCGCGCGATCTGTATCTCGAGATCCTGAACGCCGATCCGCAGCATGAACGTGCCCTGCACCTGGCCGGCCTGCTCTGCCTGCAGTGCAACGAGTTCGAAGGCGCCAAGGGGCTTCTCGCGGCCGCCGCCGAGCTGGATCCCGAGAACGCGGCCTACCCCAACCACATCGGCACGGCGGAGCTGAAGCTCGGCGACCTGCAGTCGGCGGACCGTTGGTTCGACCGGGCGCTGCAGCTCGACCCGAACTATGCCGAGGCGATGTTCAACAAGTCGCTGACCCTGCGGGGGCTGGATGACCTGGCGGGGGCCGCCGCCGTCCTGGACCGCGCGATCGAGGTCGACCCGGCGGCCTCGGAGTATCTGGTCTGGCGTGGCGTCGTCGCCCGCGAGATGGGCGAGACCGCGGATGCGGTCGCCTACCTGGTGGCCGCGGTCGAGACCAATCCGGATAATGTCAACTCGCTGTATCAGCTCGGGGAGTCATTCGCCGATCTCGGCGATTTCCAGCAGGCTGAGGACTGCTTTCGGGCCGCGGTTCAGCGGGCGCCGGACGTGCCCGGATTCCGGGGCAAGCTGGCGAGCTGCCTGGGGCAGCTCGGTCGGGTGAGCGAGGCGGTCGCCGAATTCGAGACCGCGCTTGCCGCCAGCCCCGATGACCCGGCCCTGCTCGGCGGCCTGGCCTGGCTCAAGGCGGAGAACGGCGAACTGGACGAGGCGCTGGTGGCAGCGAACCGGTCGGTCGAGTCGGACCCGCAGAGCATCGATGGACATTTCGCCCTGGCGCGGATCCATGACCTTTCGGGCGACCAGGATCAGGCCGAGGCCGCCCGGGACCGGGTTCGGGAACTCGCCCCGGACAACGCGCGGTACCTGTCCGATCTATAGAACATGATCGTTTAAGTCGGGGTCGCTTCACGATTCCGGCTTGGCGTGATGTGCTCAAGGAACACCGCTCCCCAGCAATCGCCTTTTCGGGCACACGGCTGCGCCAGCCGGCAAGACCTGCCGGGCGGAACGATCTGCCAGGAAACCCGGCCGCGGTGGCCGGGAAGCGATCAGAGCGTGCGGCTCATCAGCTGACCGGCGCCGCCGGCGGCCGCGTAGGCCCCGTAACCGCGCTGGACCGCCGCCTTGCCACGCCGGGGAGGTCCGGCTTCCTCGGACAGGCCGCGGGACTTGCGCACGCCGCCGATGATCATCTTGACGACCCGGTCGGTCGCGTCCTGGGCGGCCTTCAGCGCCAGCATGTTCTCGGACAGCGCCTCGCGAAACGCCTGGTACAGCGAGCGCAGTTCCGTGCGCTCATCGTCCGACAGCGTCTGAACGACACTCAGATCCTGCTGAATAGCCGACTGATGGGCCTCGAACACCTTGGTGAGCTTGACCTTGTGGCGCTGCATCCTCTCCACCTGATCGTACCTCTTGCCGCGCACGAGATCGGTCTCCTGGCGCATCACCGCCATCAGCTGGGTCATCGACTCGACGAAATGCTGGATCAGTTCACGGGGGTCCATCAGGCCGCCTCCTGCAGCGTCAAGAGCTGCTTCTCAATGGTGTCAGCCAGACCGATACCGCCCCGGCTGGCGAAGGACTTGGTGATCTCCTCGACGTAGAAGTCGCGCCAGACCTCCTCGGCGTGACCGCCGCCGAAGACGCTGTCGCCGCCGATGCCCTTGAACATGTGGCCCATCATCTGGGACAGGAACTGGGCCTCGAACTTCTCGGCGGTCGCGCGCACCGCGTCGTTGTCCTTGGCGCGGGCGGCGGCCTGGATCTGCGCCGCGGTGTTCTTGGCGCTGCCCTGGCTGCGGGCCAGCGCCAGGTCGGCGGTGCCGAGATTGGCCATGGTCAGGTTGGTGCTCATCGTTCCGTCTCCCTCAGAGCACTTCGAGTTCGGCCTGCAGGGCGCCGGCGGCCTTGATGGCCTGCAGGATCGAGATCATGTCGCGCGGGCCGACGCCAAGGGCGTTCAGGCCGTCGACCAGTTCCTGCAGGGTCACCGTGGTCGGCAGCACCGTCAGGCGGTTGTCGCTGTCGTCGTCGATCTCGATCTGGGTGCGCGGCACCTCCACCGTCTCGCCGGTCTGGCTGAACGGCTGCGGCTGGCTGACCTGCGGGGTCTCGGTGATGCGGATCGTCAGATTGCCCTGGGCGATCGCGATGGTGTTGATGCGGACGTTCTCGCCCATCACGATCACGCCCGTCTGCTCGTCGATCACCACCTTGGCGATGGTGTCGGGCGTGACGCGCAGCTGCTCGATATCGGTGATCAGCGCGACGGCGTTGTTGCGGTAGGCGTCGGGGACCAGCATGCGCACCGTGGCCGGGTCGATCGACTGGGCGATCGGGCCGCCGACGAAGGCGTTGATCGCCTGGGCGATGCGGCGCGAGGTGGTGAAGTCGGGATTGCGCAGCGCGATCCGCACGGTCTCCATGGAGTTCAGCTTGAAATCGATCTCGCGCTCGACGATGGCGCCGTTGGCGATGCGACCGCTGGTCGGCACGCCGCGGGTCACCGACGCGGCGGCCCCCTGGGCGGAGAAGGCGCCGACCGCGACCGGGCCCTGGGCGACCGCGTAGACCTCGCCGTCGGCGCCGACCAGCGGGGTGACCAGAAGCTGGCCGCCGCCGAGATTCTCGGCGTCGCCGATGGCCGAGATCGTCACGTCGATCCGCGTGCCCTGGGTGGAGAACGGCGGCAGCGTGGCGGTCACCATCACGGCGGCCACGTTGTCGGTGCTCAGGCTGTCATCGCGGGAGTTGACGCCGAGACGCTCGAGCATGCCGACCAGGCTCTCACGGGTAAAGATTGCCGAGCTCAGCGAGTCACCGGTGCCGTTCAGGCCGACCACGAGGCCGTAGCCGATCAGCATGTTCTCGCGAACGCCCTCGAAGTCGACGATGTCCTTGATCCGCGTCTGCGCGGTAGCGGCGGTGGCCATGAAGGCCAGGGCTGCCAGACCGGTCGCGGCTGCTCGAAGGAGGCTTGCCAGTGTCATCGTCTCTGTCCCCGCGGTTTCGCGCTTCTTGGATCGACTGTCATTCGTGCCGGGTTCTCCCGGTCTCGCCGAAGTCTATGCGATTTCCGTGCCAGTTACCGGCCGCTGGGGCGACCGGCGCGCGGATGACGGGACGGATCTCGCCGGATCGTCTGGCCCGCGCGTGCATGGTATAAGACGTGGTCGCTGCACCCAATTCCGGCGCCCGCGTTTGCCATGTGCCGGAAAGCCATGCAGGATGCGCGCCAGCGCCGCGTCGCGACCGCCACGGCAACCGAGGCTTTGAATGAAGGTCGATCCCACCAAGATCAGCGGTGTCTCCCAGGCGAAGCGCACCAAGAAGACCGCGTCGACCGGGGGGGCTGCCTTCGCGGACATGATCTCCGAGACCGGTGAGACCGAGCGGGCCAGCGGCCCGGCCCCGACATCCGGCGTCGAGTCGGTGTTCGCCGTCCAGTCCGTCGGCGACCGCGAGGGCAACGCCCGCAAGGCGCGGGAACGGGCCGAGCTGATGCTGTCGCGGCTGGAGGACATCC
>JGI12316J15310_10000040_pt55 | contig 27345 bp, 23 predicted proteins | sample MarCyaLeptolynsp_FD_15310 | JGI IMG/M metagenome (IMG submission 15310)
CGAACCTTGAAAAACAAATCAAAGGCCTTATTGCTTTTACCTGAACCAACAATGTGTAAAATATCCCTTTGGTTAATTTGTCTGGGATGTTTCTTTACTTCAAGGGTTGCAGTTCCAGCATTGATGATGCCGTAAGCAAATTTGTACTTCAATACCTCTCCAACACCAAAGGCATGGTTATCTACTTCTTGATACTCAAATGGCTCTTTGCCATTATTTTCTTGGCTTCTGGCTTCAACACCCAAATGGATAAACATCAGAACTAAAATGGATACACATAACTTTTTCATGACAATTCTTTTGTCCAGCTTATCCAAAGTCCATGCCATCTTGTATAAATGCTTAAGCATCAGTTGAGTTTATTTTATGGAAACATTCCCAAATAACGATACCAGCACTAACGGATACATTTAAAGAATGTTTTGTCCCAATCTGTGGGATTTCTATCACCAAGTCGGATGCATCAATGATGGATTGTTGCACACCTTCTACCTCATGGCCAAAAATAACCGCAATCTTTTCTCCTTTTGTCAATTTAAATTCACTTAAGGAAATGCTATTTTCTGTTTGTTCCACTGAAGCAACTTTATAGTCTTCTTTTTGAAGCTCTTCAATCGCTTCCATTGTATTTTCTTTGTACTTCCACTGCACCGATTCTGTTGCTCCTAAAGCGGTTTTATTGATTTCCCGATGGGGAGGTTTGGCAGTTATACCGCAGAGATAAATTGCCTCTATTCCGAAAGCGTCGGCCGTTCTAAAAATGGAACCGATATTATTTAAGCTTCGGATGTTATCTAGAACGATTGCGATCGGTATTTTTTCCTGCTTTTTATAAGTTGGAATATCCACCCTACCCAATTCTTCATTCTTTAATTTGCGCTTGCTTTCCATTTGTGAAAAACTATTGAAAAATATGAAGGGTAAAATTACTGCTCCCCTTGCTATCTTGCTACTTTTAAGTTTGCTAAAATCACATCTCTTTGTCAAAAGTCGCCACCAAGAAATCTTCTCCTAAGCCGAAAAAGGAAACGCCATTGATGAAACAATATCATCAATTGAAGGCCAAGTATCCCGATGCCTTATTGTTATTTCGGGTGGGTGATTTTTACGAAACCTTTGGCCAAGATGCAATCAAAGCATCCAAAGTTTTGGGTATTGTGCTAACCAAACGCCACAATGGAGCAGCGAATGAAATAGAGTTGGCTGGTTTTCCACACCATTCTTTGGACACCTATTTGCCCAAATTGGTAAGGGCTGGTTATCGAGTAGCAATTTGTGATCAATTGGAAGACCCCAAAAAGACCAAGAAATTGGTAAAAAGAGGAATTACGGAATTGGTAACACCAGGTGTTTCCTTGAATGATGAGGTTTTGAATCAGAAGTCGAACAATTTTTTGGCTTCCATCCACTTTGGAGAAAGCAATTTGGGGCTATCCTTTTTGGATGTTTCTACAGGTGAATTTTTATTGGCAACAGGCAACGGGGAATACATCGATAAACTTTTGCAAAGCTTCGAACCCAGCGAGATTTTATTTCAGAAACAACACAAGAAGAGATTCGAGGAGAACTTTGGCGATTCCTTTTTTACCTATATGTTGGAAGATTGGGCCTTTAACATAGACTTTGCCGAAGAAACCTTGCTCAATCATTTCAAGACCAAATCTTTAAAAGGTTTTGGCGTGCAAGAATTTACAGATGGTTTGATAGCGGCTGGTGCAGTATTGCATTATTTGGCAGATACCAGACACGACCGCTTGAAACACATCAACACCATCAAAAGAATAGAGGCAGAGGATTATGTCTGGATGGATCGCTTCACCATTCGTAACCTAGAATTACTCTATTCACCACATGAAGGAGCAAATACACTGATCGATATCTTGGACCAAACGGTTTCTCCGATGGGAGCCAGGCTCATTAAAAGATGGATGCTATTGCCTTTAAAAGATCAAAAGGAAATTGAGAAAAGACTTTCCATTGTTGAATATTTATTGGATAATCCTGCCGCTACGGAAGAATTATCGGAGATATTGAATCAAATTGGTGATTTGGAAAGATTGGTGTCCAAAGTTTCAACTGCCAGAGTAAACCCAAGGGAGATGCTTCTTTTAAAGAACTCCATTGCCATTTTCCCCAAATTAAAAAACCTTTGTTTGGATAGTCAGAAAGAGACCTTGATAGATTTTGCCAATAGGATGAAGGAATGCAAGGCTACATTAACGAGCATTACAAATCTTTTGAATGATGACCCTCCAGTTCAAATTAGCAATGGAGAGGTAATCAATGCAGGAGTAAATGCAGAATTGGACGAGTTGAGGGCATTGAAGAAAGGAGGCAAGGACAAATTGTTGGAAATGCAACAAAGGGAGATGGAAAGAACGGGAATACCATCTTTAAAGATTGCCTTTAATAATGTGTTTGGCTATTATTTAGAAGTTCGAAATACCCACAAAGACAAGGTGCCAGAAGAGTGGATCCGAAAACAAACTTTAGTCAATGCGGAGAGGTACATTACAGAAGAACTGAAGGAGTATGAGACCAAAATTTTAGGTGCAGAGGAAAAGATATTTGAGTTGGAAAACAACTTATACCAACAACTCATTCAGGAGGTATCCAAAGAAATTGCTGATATACAAACTACAGCCGCTATCATTGCGCAATTGGATTGTTTATTGTCCTTTGCCAAAACTGCAGATCAAAACAACTATGTGCAGCCGGAGATTAACGATTCCTTTGCCATAGACATTAAATCAGGCAGACATCCAGTAATTGAGCAGAATCTGCCCATCGGAGAAGAGTATGTGACCAATGACATATACTTGGATCGAGATAGCCAGCAAATTATCATGATTACTGGGCCCAATATGTCTGGAAAATCTGCTTTGCTTAGACAAACGGCACTCATTACTTTGATGGCTCAAATGGGAAGTTATGTGCCAGCCAAACATGCCAAAATTGGTTTGGTAGATAAAATTTTTACCAGGGTAGGAGCTTCTGACAATATCTCATCTGGTGAATCTACTTTTATGGTGGAGATGAACGAAACGGCGAGTATATTGAATAATATCTCCGATCGCAGTTTGATTTTGTTGGATGAGATAGGTAGAGGAACGAGTACTTACGATGGGATATCTATAGCCTGGGCCATTGCAGAATATCTACATGAAAATAAAAAGTTCCAACCCAAAACCCTATTTGCTACACATTACCATGAATTGAATGAAATGGCCAAAAATTTCGGACGCATTAAGAACTACAATGTTTCGGTGAAAGAATTGGGTAAGAAAATAATTTTTATGCGCAAATTGGTTGCAGGAGGGAGCAACCACAGTTTTGGTATTCATGTGGCTAAAATGGCTGGAATGCCGGTGAGTTTGATTCAGAAAGCCAATGCCATATTGGTGGAATTGGAAAAGAAAAATAGTCGAGAGGAGAACCAAGAGAGTTTAAATAGGGTGCAAAATCAGGAAGAAGAATTTCAATTGAGTTTTTTCCAATTGGATGATCCCGTTTTAGAGCAAATCAAAGAAGAATTGACCAAGATAGAAATAGATACCTTGACCCCGGTAGAGGCATTGTTGAAATTGAATGAAATCAAGAAAATGGTTGGGGGTAAATAATTGTGTGGAAAGAAAAAAATACTAATTTTGACCTCCCTTTTAGGGGAGTGTTCCTTTAAATAAGCGAGAGTAGCTCAGCTGGTAGAGCACGACCTTGCCAAGGTCGGGGTCGCGGGTTCGAATCCCGTCTCCCGCTCAAAGTCCGCCGAAGGCGGATTTTTTTATGGAAGTGTCTTCGAAAATTTATTTTCGGATATACCAAGCGCCCGGGTGGTGGAATTGGTAGACACGCAGGACTTAAAATCCTGTGGCCATTGCGGCCGTGCCGGTTCGACCCCGGCTCCGGGTACAGAAAGGGATTGCTAATAATAGCAGTCCCTTTTTTGTTGGAAAGTGTTCCTTAGGAGTGTTCCATTACTTTATATTGTTAACTCAATCTAACCGTAATAATTAATCGGTTATATGCCATCTAATTCAAAACATTTAGGCCTTTGGTACCCTAAAAGGCCTAGTGTTCGTATTTTTAAACTTAATGTAACCGGACTTATACATCTTTCCTAATTAGATCTTCTGATTATTTACTAGAATGGAAAAATCAAACTGCAATATATTAATTGTTGAAGATGAACTTATTATTGCTGAAGTTCTAAAGGAAATGTTAGAGCAATTAGGATATGCTGTTGTTGGTTTGGCAAAGAATTATGATAGGGCTATCCAACAGCTACAGAATATCCAAAACATTGATTTGGCTTTTTTAGATATCAATTTAGAAGGGGAGAAGAATGGTTTGGATGTAGGAGCAGAAATTAATCAGAATTATCATTTTCCAATAGTATATCTGACTTCTTATTCAGACTTGGAGACAATTACTGCAGCTGGAAAAACCAATCCAGAGGCTTATTTGATCAAACCGTTTAAAAAGGAGGATATTTTAGCTACTGTTGAAATTATCAGAAACCGGCCAAAGAAGGAGGCTAAAACCGTTATTATTAAAGATGGTTACCATGTGTTAAAAGTAAATGTACTGGACATCCAATATATAAAATCTGAAGGGAATTACATCGAAATACACACCAACGAAAAGAAGCACTTAATAAGAAATAAACTGGAAGACTTTATTGTAGAAGCAGGTCAGGAGTATTTTATTCAAGTACATCGATCTTACGCTGTTAATCTTCATCAAATAGAAATGGTGAATGGACATGAAGTCAGAATTGCAGGGGAAAAGATTCCGATTTCCAGAACTCACAAAGAGCAGGTTTTAGAGCGTTACCAGAAGTAGTTTTATATCCTAAAAGGGGATTTCGTACCATAATCCTGTAGTTCATCACATATATTTTAGAGAGGTAAAAAGCACAATTAGATTTGGATTGAACTTAACGTTTAATCATGAAAAAATCGATTGTATTTCCTTTGTTTTTCTTTTGTATTGTGCTAAGTGCACAAGAATCTTTACACAGTGCAGCAGATGATATTTCTACCAGCTTAGGTAGCATTTATTATTCTATTGGTCAAATTACTTATACGACAGATAGAGAAACCAATGGTTCAGTAAGCAGGGGTGTACAGCAACCACATGAAATCACTGTTCTCGTGGGAGCTGAGGAGAAAAATATAGAATTGGAGATGTCGGTATATCCAAATCCAACAACTGACTTTCTGACACTGAGGGTAAAAGAATACGATGTCAAAAATTTAACAGCGGTTTTATATGATATCAAAGGACAGTTAATCCGGCAAATAGACTTGTCCGGCCAACAAGCTCAAATTGACCTCACCGATCTGACTAAATCCACATACTTATTACAAGTCAAAAAAGGAGGAAATGTGGTCAAAATTTTCAAGGTTATCAGAAACTAAACTTCATACAATTTTTTAACACATAACACTTAAAGCCATGAAAAATATCAAATTACAAGCTTTTCTCTTTTTAGTAGTTGCTTTTTTATCCACAGAAATTTATGCACAAGCTCCTAATAAAATGACTTATCAAGCAGTGGTAAGAGATGCCAACAATGCTTTAATACAGTCCAAAAGTGTAGGAATTCGAATTAGCATATTACAAGGATCTGCAGCAGGAGAAGCTGTTTATGAAGAGACACATACGATTACTACGAATAGTCATGGTTTGCTAAGTATAGAAATTGGAGGAGGAACTACACAGTTAGGTACTATTGATAACATCAATTGGGCAAATGGACCGTATTTTATCAAATCAGAAACCGATCCCACTGGAGGAATTAATTATAACATTAGTGGAACTACAGAATTATTAAGTGTTCCTTATGCCTTATATGCAAAATCAGCTACTGAAGAGGATCCTCATTTCCAAGCTTCAGCTGCTTCAAAAATTACACATAAGGATATTAAAAATTGGAATAAAGGAGTGCATAGTGGCGAAAAAGCAAAAGGAAAGGGGAAAGGAAAGGGTAATAGAGGAAAAGGGCAGAATACAGATTCAACGGATGTTGCAAATTTTGGCTTTGTTGCAGGAGAACATACGCTTGACACCCAAATCGATTCAGCTGGAATAGCTGCCTTAGGATATGTTGCTGGACCTAAAACCATTGATACGGATACCAAAATAGACTCATTAGGAATTGTAAGTTTAGGCTTTGTCGCCGGCCCCAAGACCATAGACACAGATACCCAAATTGATTCTTTAGGTATAGTGAGTTTAGGTTTTGTGGCTGGTCCAAAAACGGTAAATACTGACACCCAATTGGACTCTGCAGATATAGCAAATCTGGGTTATGTGGCAGGACCAAAAACCATTGACACGGATACTCAAATTGACTCTTTAGGCATTGTGAGTTTAGGTTTTGTAGCAGGTCCAAAAACTATAGATACGGATACGCAAATTGATTCATTAGGAATTGTGAATTTAGGTTTTGTTGCAGGCCCTAAAACAATAGATACCGATACTCAATTGGATTCCGCAGATATAGCAAGTCTGGGTTATGTGGCAGGACCAAAAACTATAGATACGGATACTCAAATTGATTCGTTAGGTATTGTAAATTTAGGTTTCGTAGCAGGACCGAAAACAGTAGATACCGACACCCAATTGGATTCAACCGATATAGCCAACTTAGGCTATGTAGCCGGTCCAAAGACCATTGATACGGATACTCAAATTGATTCGGCTGGAATAGCTTCCCTGGGTTTTGTAGCCAATGCCATTCAAGTAGAAGTCGATGGCTCTGTGAGCAATGAGTTACAAGCTTTAAGTATTAGTAATGACACGATCTTTTTGACCGATGGAGGATTTGTGAAACTACCGACTGTAAGTACAGCTGGGATAAGTTCGTTTATTCAAGATCAGGATGGAGATACCCAAATTTTAACAGAAATAGATTCCAACGATAATTTTATTCGATTTATGACAGAAGGAACCGAGCATTTTAGAATGTTAGACGGAAGATTAGAGGTGCTAAATATAGGCTCTATTTTTATTGGAGAAGGAGCAGGAGCAGGATTGTATAATAGTAGAATAGCATATAATATCGGTATAGGATCAGATGCATTGCGTTCTAATACTAGTGGGAATAGAAATGTCGCAATTGGATATCAGTCCCTTTATTCTAATACTTTTGGAAGTAGCAATGTAGCCACTGGACTCAAATCGCTATATTTTAATACAAGAGGGAAGAATAATATAGCCACTGGTTACGAATCCCTTTATTACAATGACGCTGGCAATAATAATATTGCAATAGGTACATATGCACTTTTTAACAATAAGGATGGGGATAATAATATAGCCACCGGTTACGAATCACTTCATAAAAATGACGCTGGCAATAATAATATATCAACTGGATATCAATCGCTTTACTCCAATACAACCGGAGATGATAACATATCAACTGGATATCAATCGCTTTACTCCAACAGTGTAGGACGTTTTAATATAGCGACAGGTCATCAATCACTTTACTCCAATACAACTGGAGCGGATAATATAGCAGCAGGTTATCAATCTCTTTATTCTAATACAACTGGTATTCAAAACATTGCCAGTGGATATAAATCCCTCTCAAACAATTCTACGGGACATAATAACATTGCTTTAGGATACAGATCAAATTCTGGGAACACAACGGGTAGTAATAATATTGCCTTGGGTTTTAATTCTGGAGTTGGAACAGGAAATCTAACAAATGCTATAGCAATAGGAGCTAATGCAAAGGTAAATATTAGTAATGCTTTAGTTTTAGGATCTAATGCAAATGTTGGAATTGGAACCGGTTCTCCATCCAGTAAATTAGATGTAGTTGGTGACGTACAAATTTCATCAGACTTAAAAGTAGGTAACTCAATCGTGGTAGATGCTGGTTTAAATCAAGTTGGAATTGGAACCATTTATCCATCTAGTAATTTAGATGTAGTTGGTGATGTTGAAGTCTCTGAAGACTTAAAAGTTGATGGATTTACCTTTTTTGTGGATGCTAGTGTGGATCGGGTTGGGATAGGCACCCACTTTCCCTCTAAAGGGAAATTACATGTTAATGGGAGTATAAATGGATCGCAAAATAATTTTGGTTATTTAAATCACTCCGGCACAGGAGTATATGCTCCCATAGGAAGTTGGGGTTATTCTATTCATGCTTCTCATGCAGTAGCTGCATCTGAATTTCATGCTTTTTCGGATCTACGAATTAAGAATATAAAGGGGCAATCAAATTCTGCAAAAGATTTGGCTATCATAGCTAAAATTGAGATTACGGATTATCAACTTATAGATACTATTGGAAAGGGAAATCAACACTATAAAAAAGTAATTGCTCAACAAGTGAAGGCGGTGTATCCTATAGCTGTTAATAGCATGCAGACTGAAGTAATTCCTAATATTTACCAATTGGCAGAAATAGAAAATAACTGGATTGCTTTAGGTGCAGATCTAGAGTTAGGGGATAGGGTGAAATTGATCTTTGAAGAGAAGGAGGAGATAGTAAAAGTAGATTCCATTAGTTCCTACGGATTTAAAGTGCAATCAAATACCAACTTGCCCAATGGAAAAGTATTTGTGTATGGGAAGGAGGTCAATGATTTCCATTCGGTAGATTATGAAGCTATAGCGATGTTAAATGTTAGTGCCACCCAAGAATTGTTAAAGCGTTTACAAAGGCTGGAAGCCAAGAATGATACTCTTAAAGCTGTTACTAACAAGCAAGAGTTTTCTTTGAATGAATTAAGAACTCAATTAAAAGAAATTAAGGCAATGCTTGGTATGCAAGCGGCAGAATAATTATTCCAAATACAGTATGGTTACATTTGATGGTAAGTGAAATATGGACTCTTTTGAATACCCTATTAGCATATATTTTTTACTGTAAGCGTCTTATTTATCTTCTATTACTGACATTAATTTGTTATTCTTCTCAAGCTAATACAAGTTTTGACAGCTCAAAATTGGCTTATGAAACAAGGCTTGTAGAAGCAAACGATAAGCTTTTTACTTCACCTCAAGAGGCTGCTGTTCTTTATGAAGAAGTAGTGATATTGTTTGAAAACTTACTTCGAAGTCCGGACTTTGATGCTCGATTAATCTATCATGATCAACTGAAGTCGAAAGTTGACAATGAAAAGACTCTTGAGGAGAAGCTAGAGGTTATTGCAAATAAGCAGGAATATAAAGAGGAGAGTATCATAGAAGCATACCAATATGTGATTCAAAAGATCAGGTTAAGAGGGAGAGACAGAACTTTAATCGAGTACTTTTTTGAAGCCATTACTTATGCAGAGAAAAATGAAAATATAGAGGCACAGATTTCTTTTTTGATCTCCCTAGCGGATTATTATACCAATACTTCTCAATATTCAAATGCCCAAAAAAGATTTCAAGAGGCAAAAGCCCAATTAGATCAACATAAAGAAGTAAGTAATTCGGTTAGGATTGTTTGGAATCAACGCTATGCCAATTTTCAGAACTTCCTACAGGATCATGAAGAAGTAATTAAGTACTCTTTAAAGGCCATTGAATTGATGTCTGCAGAAAAAGAATCGTATACTTCATATCTAGCTACTTCTTATAATGAAATAGCACATGCTTATTTCAAGGAAAATCAGAATGAAAAAGCAATTCCATACTTCTTAGAAGCGATAAGGTATTTTGATTCTTTACAGAATTATCAGAATCTTGGAATAAGCCAGTTAAATCTGGCTAGAATTTATACAGAGAATAAGGCTTATGAAAAAGCCATTCTGACCTTAAATGAGGCTTTGGCTAATATTCTCAAAGGAGATATTAACTGGGCTAGTGGAGAATGTGTTTCCTTGCTTTCTAGAATATATGAAGCCCAGCAAAATTTTGAAATGGCATTGGTTTATGAGCGAATATGTCGTTTTCACATTTACTACGTAGAAAAACAGAAGCGCTTAAAAGAGTCAGCAAAATTGGAGGCAGAATACGAATTAGCAGATAACTTGAAGAAAATTAAGCAACAGGAAACCAAGATTTTAGACATTTCAAAAAAGAAAGAAGAACAACTATTGTTGGCATTCATTGGAGGAACATTCCTTATCCTAATATTAGGAGTAGTAATTATCTATTCTAGGAAGCTGCGTAAAAAGAGCGCTGAATTGCAGCATCAACAAGAAGAGACTCAAACCAAGAATATGCAGCTTTCAGATAGCTTAAAACAAAACCAAGTTTTGTTAAAAGAAGTTCATCATCGAGTAAAGAACAATTTAATGACTCTTTCTGGAATTTTTTACCTGCATGAAAATGAAGTGAAAAATCCACAGGAAAGGGCTTTCTTAGATGATTGCCAAAACCGAATTCACAATATGGCTATGATTCATCAGAAGTTATATGAATCAGAAAATATGGCGGAAATAAAGTTTGAAGATTATTGTAAAGATTTGATACAATCTATTGCTTTGAGTCTTGCCCGAGATAAACTTGAAGTGGAACAGAAAATAAAAGCAGAAGAACTATATTTTGAAATTGATAAAGCCATACCCTTAGCCTTGATTCTAACTGAATTGACTACCAATTCTTTTAAATATGCTTTTGAAAATCGGAATAATGGAATTATTGGTGTTACCTTAAATCAAATAGGAAAGCAGATAGAACTAGTATACTTCGATGATGGTCAGGGCTTAGACGAAGACTTTTCTATTTCAAAATCCAAAACATTGGGTATGCGATTGATTCGGATTCTAGCAGAACAAATTGATGCAGATGTTACCTATAGTAATTCTGGAAGGTCTGAATTTAAGTTGATATTTTCGATTTAAAATCTGTCGCATTATTCAAGATTGTTATTGTTACACACTAGAGTGTTCTCGAGGAATATCCCTTCCTGCTAGAAACTATTTGTTATGGAAATTTTAGAATCAGGACTAATAATGCTTAGCCTTTCCAGTAAATACATTTACACCGGAAGGAACGGGATTGCCTGAAGATCTTCTAAAGGAAACGATTTGCCCTGTATGATAAATTGCATCTGTAAATTGTCCATTAATACCATTCCAAAACGGATACTCTGATTTGGCATCTCCTTTTTGAAAGATCACCTTGCAAGCAACTATTTCTTCTTCTGTTTTTCCCAAAAACGCTTCACTGGCTTGTTTGAGGTTTATCAAGGTTTGACTTCTATACTCCTTAAAATTCATGCTTGTCTTTTCGTAAGGTCGGATATTGGGAGCTTGATTGGCAATATTCAATATAGTCACCGAAAGGTCATATACATGTTGAACGGTTTCAAAAGTGCTTCTCGAATTTTCAGAAGGTTCATAATTTAAATCCTCTTGCGTTAACCCTTCAGTTGCCCAATAAAATCGAAAACCCAAACCATCAATTAATCTGGATACAATGTTTCCCGGCAAATATTCTTCAGCGTGTGTTGGTATTTCTCGGTATGGCAATTCTGTTTTATCTGGCATTTGTGCGAAAAGATTAGTAGTGTAAATGAAAGCGATAATGATCAAAAAAATTCTCATGAGTTCTTCTACGATTGTGTTGCAAGATATTCTTAAAATAAATTTATTGCCTATAAATCTTCTCTTATTTCACCTTTTGTAAGATAGCATTCATTTCTAATGGGATTAATCTCTTTTAAAATTGAAGCACATAGTTTTGAACTTACTCTTAGAATAAACCGTGCAATTCATTTAAAAATTCAAGAGCGTAAATACTAAAATGTTCCTTTGGAATGGCCTTTTGCACTCAATGCCCCTCCAGAAATGAAGAGGCTTGGTGGTTTTTTAAATTGGTTATTTTAGAGCATTCTGCAGAGAATAAAGTGGATTTTTCCTGCCACTTCAATTGTGATCAATGTCTAATAAAACAAGATTCATATTACCAATTATTGTAATCTCTCAGTTTTGTTGTACTTCACTATGGTTTGCTGGAAATGGGGTAATGAACAATTTGGTGGAGGAATTCAATCTGAATTCGACTGCAATTGGTCATCTTACTTCAGCAGTACAATTTGGTTTTATCTCCGGGACTCTGTTGTTTGCCTTATTAACCATAGCCGATCGATATTCACCATCAAAAGTGTTCTTCATCAGCGCCTTATTTGGGGCATTATTTAATTTAGGAATGATGCTGAATAGCAATGGCTTGTTTAGTTTAATTGCTTTCCGTTTTTTGACTGGATTCTTTTTGGCAGGCATATATCCCATAGGCATGAAGATCGCTGCAGATTATTTCGAAAAAGGATTGGGCAAGACATTGGGGTTTTTGGTTGGAGCCTTGGTTATTGGCACTGCATTCCCGCATTTACTCAAGGGATTGATAACCGCTTTAAATTGGAAGCTTATTTTAATAGGTACTTCTTGTCTTGCAACTTTAGGTGGATTATTGATGTATCTTTTTGTGCCCAACGGACCCTATAGAAACCCTAGTCAAAAATTAGATCTCTTGGCTTTCTTTAAAGTATTTAAAGAAAGAAATTTTCGGTCGGCAGCCTTTGGATATTTTGGCCATATGTGGGAATTATATGCCTTTTGGGCATTTGTTCCAATCATCCTCTCTACTTATAAAGAATTATATCCAGAAGCAGATTTCGATATAGCAATACTATCCTTCACCATCATTGGCATTGGCTCTATAGCCTGTGTAATTGGGGGTTATTTGTCCTTGAGTTTTGGTGCAAAACGAACAGCTACCATTGCATTGCTACTGTCTTGTTTGTGTTGCCTGATATCGCCTATTGTTTTTGAAGTCGATTCTGAAATAATTGTATTGGGATATCTAATGTTTTGGGGAATGGTAGTTATTGCTGATTCTCCTTTGTTCTCGACATTGGTTGCAAATAACGCGCCCTCAGCATCCAAAGGAACAGCGCTCACCATTGTCAATTGTGTGGGTTATTCCATCACCATAATTAGTATTCAACTGCTGACATTATTAAGAGAGATAATGAATCCAACAATGATCTACTTGACCTTGGCCATTGGACCAATATTGGGATTGTATTCTTTAATGCGATTGAGAAAGAATAAGCAATAATGAAATAAAAGGCCAGACCCTATTGGCCTGACCTTAAAATAGAAATTTAGTTTGCAATTAGGTTTTCCAAACTATCAATGATGGTATGGTAGAAACCTTCAAACAATTGAATCATTTCTGCTTCAACATCTTTGTCTGCATTAAACTCACATCCCCAGGTAATTTTACATTTCCCTTCACCAGTTTTCTCCACCTTAATGTTGCTTACATAGCCTGTTATTGGAAATGGACCTTCTGTGATTTTGTATTGCATTTCCATTTTGTCATTTTCAACTTCATCCAATATCTCATAAATGGCTGCTCCATCCGGTAAGAAACAGGTGCGTTTAGCGCCAGCACCTTCTCCTTCTGTAACGGATCTTTCTATTGGAGAGAATTCTTCTATTCCTTTAAAGGAAGATAATTTCGACCATGCTTCTTGAGCGGATACTTGAATTGATTTGGTTACGATAACTTCTGTCATGATTTTTAGTTTTAAAATGATGACTCAAAAGTCGAAGTAGTTCTAGGGGCAATAAAAAATCGCGTTCAGCTATTGCATTATCTGATAAAGGATAATTGCTCATCTATAAATTGATGGAGCTCTTTTTTGGGACGGAGTTTATAAAGTATGCTTAGGCTAAAAATAACCCCCAATAGAAATTCAGCATAAGCATCTAACTTTTCTTTGTATTTAATCTGGCCAAGGTCTGCAGCTTTCTCCAAGACTACAAGATAACTTCTTTTTAAGGCATACAAATAGTCATCATACTTTTTGACGACATCATTATTCTCATTGCGTAATTCTACAATGGTGTTTACCATCAAACAACTTCTGGGAAAGGTTTTGTCTTCGAGCGCATTAATTAGTTGATAAAAAAAGTCGCGCAATGACCCTAATCCATCAGTGGTTTCTCTTAGTCTTTTTAGAAAAGGATCTGAATAATTGGAGGTATAATAGTGGAGAGAGTCTAAGAATAATTCATCTTTTGAGTATTTGTTGTATAGCACAGATTGACTAATGCTTAGGTATTCAGACAATTCCTTTACAGAAACTCCTTTAAACCCTTTAATCCAAAAGATATTTTGGGCTTTTTCAACCAATTCTTCATAGCTGTTTTTTAACTCTTTAGGCATCTTTGCTAATAATTAGGTTTATTCCATTGAGGATAAATTTTTCTCTTTCTTCGGCGGTATGGATCAAACAAAAACTCATGGCGGTAACATACAAACCAAGTAGGTGTCTAGCTTGAAATTCTGCAGTACTGGTTCCTATTTTATGTTCACATAAAAGGTTGACCAATCTGATATAGATTTCAGTCAAATACTTATCCATGCTGCTTTTTACTCGCTCATCTGTATCGGCAAGTTCCGTACCTATATGTATAAAATAACAACCGGCAACAGGCCTGTTTTCATCTAAAAAAGAAAGGTAGAAATCTTTCAAAACCTGAGTTAAATCTCCCTTTTTATCCAATTGATTTAGGTTTTCATCGCAATAACGGGCTCGGTATAAATTCAAAGAGTGGTATAGGATTCCTTCTTTGTTTTCAAATTCATGGTAGAGGGAAAATCGATTGACATTGGTGGCATCTACTAAATCATTGATGCTACATCCATTAAAGCCTTTTTGCCAAAAAAGAACCATGGATTTTTCCAATACTTTATTGACATTGTATTCCTTGTATCTCATCGCGTTTCCTAAATTAAGAAATGCAAACAGGCAATAAAAAAAATGCGTTCAGAAACCTTTAAGATTGATAGTATTTATATAATCCCATACCGTCAACCGCACTACATTCTCTAATTGCATAAGCGCATAATATTGCGACTCAATTGTATGGCATGAGAAATATTTTACTTTTTGTTTTGGGCATTTATGCTTCCACTCTTATTGCCCAAGGAGGCATGTACGACATCTGTCCAATTAAAAATTCAACAGAAATTCCAGAGGCAATGGTCTATAGCCAAGATGGAGAATCAGTCGACCTTAAAACCTATGTGGGGAAGAGAAAGGTGGTAATGGTATTTTATCGTGGAGGTTGGTGTCCCTATTGCACCAGGCACTTATCTGCCTTGCAAGAGGTCAAAGACGATATGGATAAATTGGGTTTTGAGCTGATAGCCATTACACCCGACCATTTTGATCGTTTGGATAGTTCTGTAAAAAGAAGTGGTAATGGGGACTATAAATTGTTTTCAGACAAAGATATTCAAGCTATCAATGCTTTTGGTATTGGCTGGAAAGTGGAGGAAAGCTTATATGCCAAATACAAGGACAAATACAATTTAGATTTGGAATGGTGGTCGAACGCAAAGCACCATGTCTTACCGGTGCCAGCTGTATTTATCGTGAATAATGGAAAGATTCAATACCAACATGTGGATCCAAAGTATTCCCAACGCTTGTCCCCAAAACTTTTGCTTGCTTTTTTGCAAAGCGTGGAATAAATAGAACGAACTATTCCTTATTCTGCTAACTTCAATTTGACGATTACTGGATTGTGATCAGATACTTTATCGTCTGTAATTTCCAAGATGCTTGTCTGTATTCCTTTTCGCTCGGTAAATCCGGAAGAGATTAAAATGTGGTCGATTTGATCTCTTTCTCCCTTATAGTTATAGGTCCAACGTACATCCGTATTTTCAAAATATCGACTATCTCCAGTTTGGATCAATTCTTCATAGATGTCATCAAATCCACGAATGCGATAAATGCTTGGGCTTCCTTTTTCTGAATTTAAGTCCCCAGTTACTATCACATTTCTATCTTGGTTCAATAATTTAATTATGGACCTTCTTGCTATGCTCGCTTGTGCAATTCTTTTGGCATCGCTGCTGTATCCTCCACTTTCACTCTTGAAATGCAAAACAAAAACATCCAGTTCGGTTTGTCCCACACTTACCGTTACCTTAAGTCCTTTGCTGATGCCGGTTTCTCCTTCGTTGTCCCCATCGGCTTCCTCCAAATAAATGGACCTGCCAGGAATTTCAGGCCATATATCTTTAATTGGATATTTGGAAAGAACAGCCACATGTTGGCCCGTATAAGTGTCTTGGCAATCGCAAACTTCCCAATAGTCATATTGCACCCCTAATTTTTTTAGGGCATCTACCAAAACTTGCAAATCTTCTTTGCCACCAACTTCGGTTAAGGTTAAAATATCCGCATCGATTTCTTTTAAAGCTTCTGCTACATTGTTACTTGCCTCTTCAAATTTTTTGCTTCGGTTTTTTTCATCCTTCCAAAATTCTTGCTCCTTTTCGGATTCTCGCTTGATGTCAAACTGCAATCCGTATTTGATGTGGACCCGAGAGGTATTGAGGAATTCAGCATTAAATGTTGCCACTGTAATTTCCTGTGCATCTAGGTAGGAAACAAAAAAGACTAAAGCGATAAAGCTTAAAAAAAGACGTTTCATGGGTTTGGGTTTTGGAGCTTTTATGCGAAGATATAATATTATTTATTCCGATTGTTCAACTTAGAATATTGCCTAGAATGTATCAATGCTTTATCTCAAAGTTTTATCTAAACTTGATTCAGTCTGTTCATTTTCTCAATGACCTCGCCACTAATGGCAACAACCGCAGGTTTTGGAATATTATCGGGATCAAATGGCCACTTGCTTGTAGGGTCATTTAAATCTTTGGTCTGTTCTCCTGGATGTTGAACACTCAAAAATAAAGTCTTGCCGTCAGGGGAAAACCAAGGCCCTGTCAATTCTGCATCTCTTGGAGCAGAGGCCATTTGAATTACTTTTCCCGCATCTTCTCCATGTCTGGGAATCACAAAAAGCCCATTGTTTTTAAAAGGCATATATGGGCCATCTTCCTTGTTCATGGCGCTGCCCGACATATCAGAGGTAATCCATAGGTTACCAGCCATGTCAAAAGCCAAATTATCTGGGCAAGAAAAACCATTTTCTTCTCCACCGGCTATATAGGTGCTTGCTTTGAAAGTCAATGCATCAAAAGCTCCATTGTCTTCTTCAATTTTCAATATAGAGCCATGGTAATCGTCTTTGCCTTTGTTGTTGGTCAGGGAAATAAAAATATTGCCAGAGATGGGATCAATTTCTATGTCTTCCGGTCGATTCAAAGGGGTAGCTCCCAACAATCTTGCAGCTTCTCTGGCGCGGATCAATACTTCCGTTTGGTCTTTGAATTTGGATTGCAGAACCGCTTGTTTTTCCCAATCCAAGGCAATCCATTTTCCTTGGATGGTATCAGCAACGTACAATATTCCTTCTTTCAAGGAGCCTGGCTTAGACGAGATGAACTTGTACAAATGCTCATCGCTGGCATCATCCCCTGTATATGCTACCACCCTCTTGTCTTCCAATTCATAGAGTGTGCAGCATTCATGGGCAAATCTTCCCAAAGCAATGTGTTTCTGTGCAGTTCCATCTAATGGATCGATTTCAACTACCCAGCCATAATGTTCTGGTGGGAGTTCGTAATAATTTTCCCATCCATATATGCTTGGTCTTTTGCTTGGATTGCTGTTGTCATCATATTCCGTCTCTCCAACATAGCTGTCGTAATTTTCTTCACAACTGATAAAGGTATTCCATGGTGTTATGCCTCCGGAACAATTACTGTGGGTTCCCATGGCGGTAGATTTGCCAGCAATGGGAGTGTCCCAATTTAAAACGATTGGTGTTTTTGCTGTTATGCGCCTATTGAGTGGATCGTTATGCACTACTTCCCATTTTCCTTCTTTTTCGCGAATTCTCACAATACTTCCACCGATGTTGTACATTTCCTTATCCACATGTTCTTTGGTTCGATGCTCTCTGGGATTTTCAAAATCCCTATAGTTGAAGTCAGAAACAAAAAGCGGATGGATGTATTCATGATTTACCCACAACAGACCATCTTTAGGATTCTTTTCATCCAAGGGAATAAAGCAGGTAAAATCATTGTTGTAGCCAAAAGTGTCTTGATCTGAAATAGAGTCCCCCCATTTCATTAGAACACGATAATCGAGTCCTTTTGCAAGCAATAAATCATCTTGATTGGAAGGAGTTAATCCTTCCAAAAGAACTTTTTTCAACTGTTCCAACTGTTCCTCGCTTTGACCTTCCACCATATTGGGTTTGGGGTTGTTGCCACATGCCATCAAAAAAGGTGGAATTACAGTTGCACCAATGCCTGCTTTACCCAAAAATGCCAAAAATTCTTTTCTGCTGTATTTCTTCATTCTATCCATTTTCTGTTCAAATTACAATTGCTTTTTCTGGGATATTAATTTATAGAACCCATTGTAATCTTGGCTAAAGATAATCTAATGCTAGCAGAGAATTCCATTGCGAAATATTTATTCTTAATGCCCTAACCACTCGTCCTTTAAAATTTGGAAGCAGCATAGAATTCACTATCTTTAGCCTTATCCCAATTCAAAACCATTAATTATGAAAAAGTTTTTACCTCTTTGTATATCCCTATTTATCTCTTTTTGTTTAATCAATCCCAATCTTTTTGCCCAAAGGCAACCCTTGGCAGATGCCGGCCCGGATAAAAGCATTTGTGATGGGCAATCTGTCGTTATTGGAGGAAATCCTACTGGAAATGCAGGCTCTTCCTACAGTTGGGATAATGCAGCTAGCTTAAGCAGTTCAACTGTAGCGAACCCAACTGCAACTCCTACTGTTACTACAACCTATACGGTTACTGTAACAGACATGAATGGAAGAAGTGCTACCGATCAGGTTCAGGTTACGGTGAATTTTTCACCAACAGCTGATGCTGGTATTGATGAAGAAATATGCCTTGGACAACAAGTGACCCTAGGAGGCAGTCCAACTGGCCCAGTAAATACAACCTTTTTGTGGACAGATTCTGCAACCTTAGATACGGGAAGCATTGCCAATCCAATTGCTACACCTACGGTAACTACTACCTATAGTGTAGCAGTTACAACTCGGAATGGATGTTCTGGTATCGATAGTGTTACCATTACCGTTTCCGACCCTACTTCAAGCGCAAATGTGGATAGTGCGGTTCACTGTGTTTCAGATTCAGGTGGTGCAATCTCTGTAAATGTGACAGGAGGAATATTGCCCTATACCTATAACTGGTCTACTAGCGATACCACGCAAGGTATTGATGGTTTAAGTGCAGGAGATTATACGGTAACCGTTACCGATGTGATTGGTTGTGCAGACACCCATCATATTTCATTGGCGATAGATACCATTGATTTAAGCGTAAGCAAATTACTTCGGGACACCAGTATAGCAACCTCTAGAGACACCTTGTGGGCAAACCAGGATTCTGCAACTTACCAATGGTTGGATTGTCAATTTGGAAGACCCATACCTGGAGCTACTGGTCAAATGTTTATTACAACACCAGGCATATTTGCTGTAGAAATCACCTATAATGGATGTGTGGATACTTCGAATTGTATCTTTTTAATTGTGGGTTTAGAGGATCAAAATAATCCTTCCAATGCATTTGAGTTCTATCCTTCACCAGCAAAAGGCAGTATTCAATTTCAGACCAATGAGATTATTGAGGATAGGCCTTTGAGAATTCTCACATCAAATGGAAAATTGGTTTTTCAAAAGAGAATTACCCAATTCAATCAAGAGCTCGATTTGCACCATTTGGAAAGTGGCATATATATACTACAATATGGCAATACAAGCAAGAAATTGATTCTGCAGGAATAGACCATATTGTATATAGCGCTATTGCGCAGATATACTTTTGTAAAGCACAATGTCGTTAGCTATGCTATGGATAGAATTTATGTATCATTGTGTTATTACAAAATGAGAAGCTTTAGTTCCATACTTTGTATATTGGTGTTTTGTTTTTGCTTGCAACCGACAACAATTGCACAAGAGCGCTATGGGGTGCTTACAGATAATTATCTGCCAGTTAATCAAAGCCAAATTAATCCTTCTGCCATGGTAGATCAGAAACCTTGGATTTCCATCAATTTGGCAGGAGCGCATGCTTATCTGAGAAACAACTTTTTATTTATTCCAAACAGCAGGCTTTCCTTGTCTAAAAGGGAGTACAATGTGGGTTATGAAGAGCCCAATAAATTTGGGAAAGCTTTTGTTGCAACTGAAATCTTGGGTCCTTCAGCAACCATTAATATTAAAGAACATGCATTTGGTGTGCATTTAAACTTTCGAACTTATGCCAATGTAAATCGAATACCTGCGGTATTGGCTCAAATTATTCGGGACGAAGGCACAGACAATATAGCGGATGGAATTTATACCATGAGTAATGGCAGAGCCAAAACCATGAGCTGGGCAGAATTGGGCTTGAGTTATGGAAGAATAATCCGCAAACGAGATTGGGAAATGATCCAGGTGGGTGGTACGCTAAAAAGATTAATTGGAGTTCACCAAGCTTCTATTACTGTAAGAGATGCAATTGTTGATGTGGTTAATGGTGAGGGAACAATGCGGAATATGGATGGCAGATATTCTTTCTCGGAGCCGGCTTGGAATGCTGGCAATGGTTGGGGATTGAGCGTAGGAGGTACTTATAAAAAAATGTTGAAAAATGTAAATGATTATGTTCCTCACTCCAAAAGTGGAGGTTGTAAAAAATCAGATTATCAATATAAGATTGGGGCTTCTTTGCTGGATTTAGGGTACATAAGATTTAGACAAGAATCTAGAACAGCTACTTTGCCAGATACCGCTACAGTTGATGATATAGAAGATGTAGATGAAGATATTTTAGGGGCAGAAAGCAATCGTTTTACTGCTGTTTTACCCACTGCTATTTCGGTTCAAGCAGATTATCGATATCAGGAAAATATATACATCAATGCAATGATTGTGCAGCGCATCAGCTTAAGAAATGCCTTTGGTGTTGAGCGCTCCAATTTAGTAGCGATCGCACCTCGATATGAAAGCAGTTGGTTTACTGCTTCACTTCCTCTATCCTTGGCAAATTATGAAGTTCCTCAACTTGGCTTGTATTTTAGATTTGGTCCTTTGGCCATTGGTTCCGATCACATTACGCCCTTTATCATCAAACACGATATACGTGCGGCAAGTTTGTATTTTTATCTAAATATTCCAATCCAAAGAAGTCCGGAATGTAGAGATCGAAGTGCAAGAGATGCCGGAAAATGGACTTGCCCAGTCTGGTAAATATTCTTTTTTACATGTCTGTTATTATTGAAGAAAGAAATATTAATGTCGAAGAATACCTTCGGTTAAGAGCAACTACGAACTGGACTCAGTTTGCTGCTGAAGAAGTTAAAAATGCTTTAGCTAAGGATTTGTTCTCTGTTTGTGCCTCTGTAAATGGAGAGGTAATAGGTATAGGTCGAGTAATAGGTGATGGTAGCATATACTTTTACATTCAAGATGTTATTGTAAGCAAGGAATATCAGGGTAAAGGAATAGGAAAAAAGATCATGTTCGCGATTGAGAATTTTCTAGCGCTTAATGCAAATGAAGGATCTTTTGTAGGATTAATGTCTGCCGAGGGTTATGAAGGATTTTATCGCCAATTTTCATATCGTCCTAGAGCAGATCAAGCATCGGGTATGTACAAAATCATATTTGGTAATCGACAAGACGTATAAGGCAATTACTCCATCCTAATTTTGTGTCGATTAATTTTTTGTACGATGTTAAAATTCAAAAATTACATTTATGTGCTTTGCACAACAGCCATACTAACTGCATGTGTGGGTGAAGACTTTGTAGAAGATCCAGCTGTCTTAAAAGAAAGACTTTCAATTGTTTCAGCGAATACTGGGGTAGACACTATCGCAGTTGGTGATACTGTTATTTACCAAGCAAAATTTTTCAACAATAGAGGAGAGGAAGAGTTAAGACCTTTGGCATGGAGCAGTTCTAAAACTTCGGTTGCTTCCATTAACAACAATGGTCGTGTAATCGGATTGTCTGAAGGTGCTGCCAATATTCAAGTTGTTTCAGGCGAATTGACTGATGATCGATTAATAGTAGTTAGACAAGTCGAACGATTGGAAATTGAATCGAATAAACCTTCCTTATTGGTAGGCGACTCCATGCAATTAACAGCTAGGTATTATGATAAGAATGATGTATTGATTTCTACTACAATCAATTGGAACAGTAGTGATAATTCGATTGCTTCTATTAATAGTAATGGAGAGTTATTTGCACATCAAAAAGGACAAGTGTTTGTGTTGGCATCTACTACCATTAATAGCAGATTGATTGAAAGCGATACTTTGGTTATCAATGTTCTCGACGATTCCAATGCCGTTGCAAAAGTGGAGATCTCCGCAACTACCAATCAAATCATGGTTAATGAAACATTGCAGTTTACTGCTGTGGTTAAAAATTTGAAGGATGAGGTTATTCCTAATCCGATGAATTTACAATGGAGCAGCTCGGATCCAGCTGTATTGAGTATTGATGCCAATGGATTGGCAACTGCGAATGGGGTTGGTTCTGCAGATATTCAAGCAACAGTAAATAATGTGAGCAGCAATACAAGCAATGTGTTGGTTAGTCAAGCCATGACCTCTGCAAGAACGGGAACCTTTAGCGGAAGAAACGGATATAGAGTTAATGGAAGGGTAACCATGCAGGCCAAGTCTGGAGGAGGATTAGAGTTGTCTTTCTCTAGCACTTTTAGTACCCAAAATGGCCCTGGCTTATATATTTATTTGGGTAATAACGATAGGGGTGGTATTCAGATCCAAAAACTCTCACAAACCAGTGGAAGTTTTAAAGTGGATTTGCCTTCCAGTATTAGTATCGATGATTACGATTATGTATTGATTTGGTGTAAACCTTTTAGTGCCGCTTTTGGTGCAGCTAAATTAAATTAGAAATGAAGAGATTATTAATACTCAGTTTTGTTCTCCTGCTTCAAATGCCTCAGATAATAGCAGGTGGATGGTTAAAGGGAAAAGAAAAAGGGTTTTTCAAGTTAAATCAGACGGTTATTCATGGCAACCAGTTCTACAATGGGGATGGAGAAATAAAAACCATTACAACAACAGGTGTTTACTTGACAAGTCTCTATGGAGAATATGGAATAGCAGATAAATTTGATGCCATAGCCTATGTTCCTTTTGTTGCTAGACAAACCCTAAATAGTGTCAAATTCTCCAGTGGTATAATGCAAGATGGAGATGAATTAACTTCCATTGGGGATGCTCAAATTGGAGTAAAATATGGTATAAGACAAAATCAGAAATTGGTAATCAGTGCGACTTTATTGCTTGGTTTGCCCATAGGGGATGATTCTGGAGGGGAAACTGAATTGCTGCAAACCGGAGATGGAGAATTCAATCAAATGGTTTTGTTGGAGGCAGGATACAGTTTTGATTTTCCATTATATGCTAATGTAGGTATAGGAATAAATAATCGTACGCGTGGCTTTTCCGAAGAATTTAGAGCAACTGCTGAGCTTGGTTACAAATGGAAAGACAAATTGTTGGGTTCATTAAAGTCAGAAATTGTAGAATCCTTTATGAATGGAGAGCCAGAAGGTAGTGCTGGAAATGGAATTTTTTCGAATAATATAGAATATGTCTCCTTTGGGCCGGAAGTTTCTTATTGGATGAAAGACAATTTAGGTTTGACCATTGGAGTGCAAGGTGCATTCTCTGGTAGTTTTATTTTGGCAGAACCCTCCTATAACTTTGGTGTCTTTTTAGAGATCAAATAACTAAATGTCTTGAGGCAATACATTTAGGAATGGATCATCCAGCAATGAGCTGTGAAGGGGTCTGATGTATTCCAATGTTGAGATTCTGTCATCGATCAATATTTGACCTTCCTTAAGCTTTCTTTTGCCTTTAAAAAGTTGGTATTTTTTCTTCTCTTTTTTTCCCTTGTTGCGCTTCGATTTTTCCATTGTGTACTTTTTTACTAATTAAGCTTAATATCTGTAATATTAGACCAATAGCGGTTATTGAATTGTCAACATCTGTCTGTTAAATATAAAAATACAAAAAATGGGTTAAAAAGAAAACCTCAAAAAAGACACATAAGGTATAAATAATAAGGCATACTGGTGTTTCTATATCCTGATATTTGTGGCATGTTGAATCGCATTGTCGGCAAGAACCTCAAGAAACTTAGAAAGCTGAATAATTATTCACAAGAAAAAGTAGAAATAGCTTTGGATATCTCTCGTTCTACTTTGGGTAAAATCGAAAATGGGGTAGGTAGAATTGATTTGGATAGGTTAGAGAAGTTTGCCAAGTTTTTCAAAGTAGATGTTTTAACAATTCTAACCATGCCAAACCAGGAGGGTTATGATAAGGAATTGATAGACCCGGGCGTATTAAGTGAAAAACATGCAGAATACGGCAAGAAGGATGTGGATCTTGCGAAATACAAAGAAAAAACAGCAGGTCTAAAGAAAGAGCTTAGTTATCTAAAAGCAGAGTTGAAGAATGCCAAATCTCAAATCAAGGATAAGGACATGATAATTGCCCTTATGAATAAGAAAAAGTCTTAAACTTTATTTGCCGTGGCAGTGTTTGTACTTCTTGCCACTACCACAAGGACAAGCTTCATTTCTTCCCACTTTTTTCTCTACACGAACCGGCTGAACTTTTGGTTTTGAAGCTGCCTCTGCCTCTTCTGGATTTCCTCCTTGACTAAAACTAGGAACTTCCGTTCTTGAAGTTTGTAGTTTGGGAGTCTCTTGTCTTCTTTGAGGTGCCTCTTGAACCTTTTGTTGCGCATTCTGCTGTGGCAAATTGGCCTTCATTAAAAAGGTAATGATCTCTTTATTGGTTCGATCTATCATTTGCTTAAATAGCTCAAAGGCCTCAAACTTATAGATCAGTAATGGATCTTTCTGCTCATATACAGCACCCTGTACGGATTGCTTTAAATCATCCATTTCGCGCAAATGTTCTTTCCAAGAATCATCAATCATGGCGAGAATGATATTCTTTTCAAAAGCCTGAATCAATTCCTTGCCTTCACTATCGTATGCTTTCTTAAGTGGAGTAACTACTTGTAAAGTCTTTTTGCCATCGGTGAATGGAACTACAATATTTTCATACTGGCTGGACTCTTCCTCATAGACATTTTTGATTACCGGGAATGCCGTTTTAGCTACCAGGTTTGTTTTATTCTGGTAATTCTGATATGCACCTTGGTATACTTTTTCGGTAAGTTCATCTGTGCTGCTAGAGAGGAATGTCTGATCATCCACTGGACTCTCCATGCTGAAACTACGGATCATTTCGAATTTAAATTCTTCAAAATCTCTTCCTTCATGGCTGTATTGCACCAAGCTGTTGCTGGTGTCATAGATCATATTCGCAATATCTACTTTTAGTCTTTCACCAAAAAGGGCATTCCTTCTTCTTTTGTAAATTACCTCCCTTTGGGAATTCATAACATCATCGTACTCCAATAGTCTTTTTCGAATTCCAAAGTTGTTTTCTTCTACCTTTTTCTGTGCCCTTTCTATGGATTTAGTGATCATGGAATGCTGAATGACTTCACCCTCTTCCAAGCCCATTCTGTCCATTAGTCGTGCAATTCGGTCAGAACCAAACAATCGCATTAAGTTATCTTCTAAGGAGACATAAAATTGAGAACTACCAGGATCTCCTTGACGACCTGCACGACCTCTTAGCTGTCTGTCAACCCTTCGAGATTCATGCCTTTCTGTACCTATGATGGCCAAACCGCCTGCCTCTATTACTTCGGCAGAAAGTTTAATATCCGTTCCTCTACCCGCCATATTGGTAGCAATAGTAACTGTTCCAGCTTTTCCTGCTTCAGCAACGATATCTGCTTCTTTCTGATGCAATTTTGCATTCAAAACATTGTGCTTGATGTTTTTCATCTTCAGCATTCTGCTCAAAAGCTCAGAGATCTCTACTGAAGTTGTTCCCACCAAAACAGGGCGTTTATTTTTTACTAGGGTAACAATTTCTTCAATTACCGCATTGTATTTTTCACGCGTAGTTTTAAAAACCAAATCTTCTCTATCGTCTCTGGCTATTGGACGATTCGTTGGTATAACAACTACATCCAATTCGTAAATGTCCCAGAATTCCCCCGCTTCTGTTTCCGCTGTACCAGTCATTCCAGCTAGCTTGTGGTACATTCTAAAATAGTTCTGAAGCGTTACCGTAGCATAAGTTTGGGTAGCTGCCTCCACTTTTACATTTTCTTTAGATTCAATGGCCTGATGTAATCCATCTGAGTATCTACGGCCTTCCATAATCCTACCGGTCTGCTCATCAACAATTTTTACCTTATTGTCCATGACCACATATTCGGTATCTCTTTCAAATAGGGTGTAGGCCTTTAGCAGTTGGTTAACGGTATGAATACGTTCTGCCTTGATCGAATAGTCTTGAATTAGCTTGTCCTTGGCAACTAGCTTGTCCTGATCTTCCTGATTGGATTTTTCAATCTCATTGAGCAAAGTGCTCAAATCTGGTAAGATGAAAAATTCTTTGTCTTGGTCGGTGCCAGATATCAACTCGATACCTTTCTCTGTTAGCTCTATGGAATTGTTTTTTTCATCGATTACAAAGAATAATTCTTCGTCGACTTTGTGCATCTCTTTTGCCTGATCTTGCAAATAGAAATTCTCGGTCTTTTGCAATTGGGCTTTAATCCCTGCTTCACTCAAGAATTTGATCAATGGTTTGTTTCTTGGCAAACCACGGTAACAACGCAACAGGGCCATTCCACCTTCTTCCTGATTCTTCTTTTGCTGCTTGTTGTCGTCGGTTTCTGCATTCAATTTCTTTTTGGCATCGACCAAAAGGGTAGAAATTAATTTTCTTTGTGCAGAGACCAATTTGTCTACAACAGGTTTCAGTTCCTTAAATTCATGTTTGTCCCCTTGAGGAGTAGGCCCAGAAATTATTAAAGGTGTTCTGGCATCATCAATAAGCACAGAATCCACCTCATCGACTATGGCGAAATGGTGTTTTCTTTGCACCAGATCTTCCGGACTTCTCGACATATTGTCTCTCAAATAATCAAATCCGAATTCATTGTTGGTGCCATAAGTGATATCCGCCTGATAGGCTTTTCTTCTTTCTTGCGAGTTGGGTTGGTGGTTGTCTATGCAATCCACAGTTAGTCCATGAAATTCAAAAATTGGACCCATCCACTCGGCATCTCTTCTTGCCAAATAATCGTTTACGGTTACCAGATGTACCCCTCGGCCAGTTAATGCATTTAGGTAAACGGGTAGAGTAGCTACCAAGGTTTTACCTTCACCGGTTGCCATCTCTGCAATTTTACCAGAATGCAAAACAATACCACCAATTAACTGTACATCATAATGGATCATGTTCCAAGTGACTTCAGCTCCTGCTGCATTCCAACTGTTGTTCCAAATGGCTTTCTCTCCTTGTAT
>JGI12316J15310_10000333_pt6 | contig 27321 bp, 23 predicted proteins | sample MarCyaLeptolynsp_FD_15310 | JGI IMG/M metagenome (IMG submission 15310)
ATTCTGAACACGGTCAGCGGTTCGTCCCGGCCGCGCAGCCTGACCTTTCCAAGACTCACACCGCCGTAGCCTTCGGGTATCTGCGAGACCGTCTCACCGCTCGCCAGCGCAATCACGCGGGCATGCGGGTCAACCTGCTTGCCGTGTTCCTGTAGCCGTGCGGCGACGTTGACCGCATCTCCGATGACTGTGTAGTTCATGCGGGCAGTCGTCCCGATATCCCCGACGACCACCTTGCCGGTGTGAACGCCAATTCTGACCTGCATGTCGGCACCATCAACCGCGTTGATCCGCGCGGCCAGCACTTCAACTGCGCGAATGGCCATGGCGGCGTGATCCGGCTGGTCGGACGGTGCGCCCCAGAACGCCATGACGCCGTCGCCCAGAAACTTGTCGATGGTTCCGTCGCTCTCGGCAATCGCCCGGGAAACTGTCTCGAAATAGGTGTTCAGGTAGGTGGCTGTCTCCTCGGGCGTGAGATGGGACGCCTTTCCGGTGAAGCCGGCAAGATCAGCGAACACGATCGTCATTTCCCGCAGCTCGATATTGCGCGAGCTGGTCATGCCTTCTTCGATCAGACGCGACACAAGTTGACGCGGTACATATTTCGCAAACGCGTTCAGCGCGCCAATGGATCCGTTAAAGGCCTGGTTGACGTCGTCGAGCTCCGCGAGGCGCGAGCGTGGCAGACGCTGCGCCTGGTCGAAATCGAGTTGGCGCAGCTCGGCAGCAGATGTTGCCAGACGTGTAAGCGGCCGCCCGAGCATGCGCCCGACAACGAAGGACAGGATCGCGCCGACAATCAGCGCACCGAGAGCGACATAGAGCACGACCCAAGTCTGATCGAGAACAGCGCCGAAATCACTCGCGCGGTAGAGCGTGCCGACGATCCATCCGCTGGCGGGCCCACCCGTCACCTCACCGTAGATCGCGGTAAACATGCGCCCGTCGGCCGGAAACAGCCTGCCCTTGATGCCTTCGCCGAGTACACGTCCGCCGGGCTGATCCTGCCAGAGAAGACGAAGCGGCGTCCCGCTCAGGCTTGCGAGATCCGGGAGCACGGCGCCGGGCGTTGCCGAAAAGCGCTCTTCCGGTACACCGTCCACGGCAATTGCCTTGTCCGGACCGGCCAGGAGAAAGTTCCGCTGCCTGTCATCCCATGACATCTCGCGCGCAAGGCGGGCAAACACCGTTTGCGGGAAATACCCGAGCAGGATCTGGCCGTTGCCAAGGTCTATCTCCAGTTCCCTGACTGCCGTGGCGAAACCCTGCCGGTACTTGAAATCCGACCAGCTTGGCTCCGGCATCTGATCGGTCGGTGCCTGATCCAGCACTGCGCGCCCCAGATCAAGCTTCACGCCTTCGGGAAGAAGTTCCAGATAGGGTTCCAGGTCGGATGAGGTCATCGCGGTTCCTGATTGCGAGGCATGGCTTGCAATCGACTGGAACAGATGTTCCTGACGGCTGAAGAAATTGTGCAGGACTTCCTCGTGCCCCTTCAGCACGGCGCGCGCCTGCTCGTTCAGCAGTCTTATTGCAATGTTGCGGTCGGAGGACGCAAGAAAGGCGATGATGGTTCCGCAAAGAACAACAAGGGAGACAGAGAAGACAAGACCCAGGACAACGCCGACCGGAAGGCGAAACGGTTTTGCCGCCCCTGCGGGTTCTGCTGCCGCAGTGATCTGCCCTTCCAGATGTTCCGTCAGCCCGCCAGTGCCATTTTCAGCTCTTTTTTCCGGCGGGCGGATCTCCGCCCCCATTATCTATCTCCAGTCCCCCACCGTCGCCTGAATGATCGTCAGGGCGGCAACGGCCGCCGTATCCGCCCGCAGGATGCGTGGACCAAGCGGGATTGCGGTCACGAAGTCGAGGGCCCGGAGCTGCGCCCGCTCGTCTTCGGAAAACCCCCCTTCCGGACCCACTATAACAGCAAGTGGCTGCGGTCCCGCTTCTTTCATCTGCGCCAGTGTCAAAAGGGGATTGTGAGTTCCCTCCGCCTCGTCGCAGAACAGAAGACGCCGGTCCGGATGCATGTGCGGCCATTCGGCCAGCACCTCTTTCAGCGACTGGGGGCCGACAACTTCAGGGATTGAAAGAACACCGCACTGCTCGGCGGCCTCGATGACATTTGCTTCCATACGCTCAAGGTTGATGCGGCTCGACTGCGTGTGCTGCGTCATGACCGGCTGAAGGCTGCCGACACCCATCTCGACCGCTTTCTGCACCATGTAGTCCAGCCGCGCATGCTTAAGCGGTGCGAAGAGGTAGATCAGGTCGTTGTGAGCCGTCTGCTCCCGGGTGCGCTCCATGACCTGAAACGCACACTCGCGGCGGCCGCTGCTTGAGATCTTGGCAAGCCATTCCCCATGATTGCCGTTGAAGACGAGGATGTAGTCGCCATCCTTCATCCGCAACACATTGAGCAGGTAGTTGGCCTGACCCCGGTCCGCTTCGATCCGGGCTCCTTCAGCCAGGACATGCCGCAAGAATAGCCGTTGCATCTTGTATTCGTATTTTCCCATCGTTTTTAGTAGGCCCTCGAATGTGAATGTTTCAAGGCGGAAGATTGGACCCGGATCAAACTGCACATGTTTCGATTGATCAGGCCGCCGCGACCCGTCCGCATCGAACCATCCCCAGATGCATCGCGCAGTGGGTCGACCACAACTTGACCGGCATCTTGCGAACGGCCACTTTCAGAACAAGCAAGAGGAATCACCCGCGTGAGCGATAGCCCGTCCAACGTTGCCGAGTTTTCCGTTTCCGAAATCTCGTTTTCCATCAAGAGAACGATGGAAGACACGTTCGGCTATGTACGCGTGCGCGGTGAGCTCGGACGGATCTCACGGCCCGGCTCCGGGCACATATACCTGGATCTGAAAGATGACCGGGCTGTGCTGTCCGGCGTCATCTGGCGCGGCGTCGCCTCGAAACTGAAGATCCAGCCCGAACAGGGCCTTGAAGTGATCGCCACCGGGAAAATCACAACCTTCCCCGGCCAGTCCAAATACCAGATGGTCATCGATGCGCTGGAGCCCGCAGGTGCCGGCGCCCTGATGGCCCTTCTGGAAGAGCGGAAGAAGAAACTCGCGGCAGAAGGCCTGTTCGCGGAGGAACGCAAGCAGCTGCTGCCGCCGATGCCGCGCGTGATCGGTGTTGTTACGTCTCCGACCGGTGCCGTCATCCGGGACATATTGCACCGGATCTCCGACCGGTTTCCCCTACATGTGCTCGTCTGGCCGGTGCGGGTTCAGGGCGAAACATCCGGCGCTGAAGTCGCCAACGGCATTCGCGGCTTCAATGCGCTCGAGGACGGAGGTCACATTCCCCGGCCCGACGTTCTGATCGTCGCGCGCGGAGGCGGCAGCATCGAGGACTTGTGGGGCTTCAACGAAGAAGCCGTTGTCAGGGCAGCGGCGGACAGTGCGATCCCGCTGATTTCCGCAGTGGGCCATGAAACCGACTGGACGCTGATTGATCTGGCCGCCGACGTGCGCGCGCCAACGCCGACGGGCGCTGCCGAAATCGCGGTCCCGGTCAAGGCCGAGCTGATGGCGATGGTGGACGACCGGTCCAGGCGCCTCAATTCCGGGCTTGTCCGTTTCGTAACCGGCAGGAGAACGGAACTGAGGGCCGCGAGCGCGGCGCTGCCTGCACCACAGGACCTGCTCGCCCTGCCGCGGCAGAAATTCGATTCCCTCGCCAATGGTCTCGAACGCGCTCTTATCGTCAGCACCCGTTCCCACCGGTCCGGGTTCGAGGGCCTTGCAAGCCGTCTGTCGCCACTGCTTCTGACCCGGCTCAGCACCAAGGCCCGGCAAGATCTTGAACAGACCAGCGGCCGGCAACAACGCGCGCTTTCCGTCGCCGTTGCCCAGAAAAGGCAGGCATTCGAGGCACAGGCCGTGCGCCTGACACCCGCCCGGCTTTCACAACAGACGACCTTGGGCAAGGAACGCATGGCCGGTCTCTCTGAAAGGCTCGACCGCGCCTATCTCGCCCGTGTCACCCAGGAGAAATCGAAGCTCGACGGGCTTCAAAAACTACTCAAGTCGTTGTCGTACAAAGATGTTCTCGCACGGGGTTACGCTGTCGTGCGCGACGAGACCGGGCAGCCGGTCCGCTCTGCGGCTTCTGTCTCGCCGGGTGCATTGCTTGCCATTGAGCTTGCCGACGGAAACCTTGCCGCCATCGCAGAAGGTGAAGGCGCAAAAGCCGCGCCCCGAAAAACCAAGGCGAAGACCAATAAATCCGCCCCTGCAAAGATTAAACCGCAAGACCAGGGCGACCTTTTCTGAAAACCCTGATATCAAACAAGAAACCTCTTAAAATTAAGATAGATAAAATCAAGGAAGATACTTTTTTCCTATTGGTTTAGTGTTCGTTTAACCAATTCCTTTACCGCTATCTTAAGTTGTCCTGCGTATCTTACCCGTAATCTTGCCATAGGCTTTTGTACGGGGCAGTCAAATGCAGCGCAAACAATTTGGAAAACGCGGAGTCAATCAATCCGTTCCGCAATTCGGTGACCGGCAAACCGGCTATGCATCCGCAGCGATGCCTGCCTATGCAGGCGCTGGAGGTGGTGGGGTCTATGCAGACGACGACGACGGTTTTTCCGTCGGCAAGGCGCTGGCCGGCTTCTTTGGCATCCTGTTCAGCTTCAAGGGGCGCATTGGCCGGATGGAATACTGGACCATCGGGTTCATCCGCTTTTTCCTGTTGATCGCCGTGATCGTCGCGTTTGTCTTTGGCGTCGGCCCTCAAATGGAAGGCCTGTCAGAAGACCAGGCGAATATTGTTCTTGTAAAATATGCGTTCGGCACTGTTCAGGGCGGTTTCCTGACCTTCCTGTTTCTGGTGCTGACATTGTGCCAGTGGTCGCTGGAAGCCCGGCGATGCCACGATCGGGATTCCTCCGCCCTCTACCTGCTCATTATGTTCGTTCCGATCGTCGGCAGCTTCTATGCCATCTATATCTTCATCGTGAACGGGTTCTTTCCGGGCACGCCAGGTCCGAACCGGTTTGACACTGTTCAAAGCAAGGCTCAGATCTTCGACTGAGCCAGCGGGAAGTTCCGCAAAACCAAAACCGCCGCCGGAGCGACACCTCCGGCGGCGGTTTTCTTTGTGTAATGAAACGTTTCGAAGCCCTCACGGCATCGTCGCCTAAATTACCCCATGAGCGAAGGCAGGATCGTGATGATCGACGGGAAAGCCAAAAGCCCCCCGATGGTAAGCACGTCTGCAACAAAGAATGGGATGCAACCGCGGAAGACTTCCTGAACCGGAATATCGGGCCGCACGCCGGAGACGACGAAACAGTTCAGTCCTATGGGCGGCGTTATCAGACAGAGCTCCGCCATCTTGACCACCAGGATCCCGAACCAGATCGCGCAGGCTTCTCCCGACATGCCGAAGGCGCTGTCGGCCGCCGACACGCTCTCGCCGCCGTTAAGGGCAATGACAGCGGGATAAACCACGGGCAATGTCAGGATCAGCATGCCGATCGCGTCCATGAACATGCCAAGGACGGCATAGGCCAGCAGGATGCAGATCATGACGATCCAGGGCGAATACTCCAACCCGACGATGAAGTCGCGGAAGGCATCGGGAAGTCCCGCGAAGCCCAGGAAGCGAACATAGACCAGCACGCCCCAAATGAGCGTAAAGATCATCACGGTGAGTTTCGCGGTCTCGTGGAGTGCCTGACCGAGCTGCTTTGCCTTCATGCCCTTGGCGAAGGCAACGACGAGAACCACGAACGCGCCCAGCGATCCGGCTTCCGTGGGCGTCGCCAGTCCGAAGAAGAACGAGCAGAAGATAATCGCGACCACGGCGATGATCGGCAGCGTTCCAGGAACGCTTTCGAACCGCTCTCTCCAGGTGAAGCCCTTGACCGCAGGCGCATCACCCCGCCAGGCGGAGACCGCCACGATGATCGCAACATAGATCAGCGCCGAGAAGACACCGGGCAGGAAGCCGGCGATCAGCAGCTTGCCGACCGATTGTTCCACCAGGATCGCGTAGATCACCAGGATGGCGGAGGGCGGGATCAGAGAGGCGAGCGTTCCGCCCGCTGCGACGACCGCCGCCGACAGGCGCTTGGAATATCCCGCCGCGAGCATTTCGGGAATGGCGACGCGTGCGAACACGGCAGCTGTCGCGACCGATGCGCCGGACACCGCGGCAAAACCCGCCGTTGAAAACACGGTCCCAACCGCCATGCCGCCCGGAAGCCAGCCGAGCCACCGCTTTGCCGCTTCAAAGAGCTGTTTGGTGAAACCTGCGTAAAATGCCAGGAAACCGATCAGGATGAAGGTCGGCAGAACGGACAGCGCATAGGTGACGGACTTGGAGTGCGGGATCGTACCCGCCATCTTCAGCGCAACGAAAAAACCGCGTTCGAACCCCATTTTCATGGAGAAGTGAATGATCAGGCCGACAAGGCCGGTAAAGGCGGCGGCAAATGCGACGCGGACGCCGAAAATAACCATGACCAGCAAGACGCCCGTCATGAGAAGGCCTACTTCAAACGGGGTCATTTGGAGCCCTCCTCAGGGGTTTCCTCACCGAAGGCTTCTTCGATCTCATGCTGGGCGACTTCCTCCACCTTCTCGATGACCGGAACCGCAATTGGCTGGCGTGTCGGATCGGCGACTAGACGCGCATATCCATAGATCTGCAGGAGCAATCGCAGGAGCAGAACGCTGAGTGCAACAGGGACAACAAGTTTCGACGGCCAGGTGGGCAGCCGGATATCCATTGTGCTGTCACCGATGTTCCAAGATCTGTCGAAGTGATACCAGGCCCCCCAGATGAGAAGTGCAACGGTGAAGGCGATCAGGATCACGCCAAGCATTTCGCAGATATAGAGCGCGCGCCCGCGCAGCTGGCCGAGTACGATCTCCATCCGGATGTGACCGCCGACGCGCTGACAATAGGCAACACCGGCAAACGCGAAAATCGCCATCGCCTGTTCGGTAATATCGATGAAGCCGGGTATCGGCGCATTGAACAAGAGACGCCCAAAAACCTGCGCCACTGCAAGAAAGATCAGTGCAATGATCGAGAAAGCGGCGATCAGGTTGAATACGTTTTCCACGTGGGCAAGCAGTCCGCTGAAGCGGATGTAAGTCGTCGGTCGCTCCTCATCGGAACGTCCCGCAGGATCAATTGTCATCATGAGTTAAAAGCCCCGGGGCAAGGTCCCCGGCGTCTTGAGAACGCCGGGGAGCAATTGACGCAAACCAGGTCTGCCGGTTTATTCGGCGATGGTTTTCTTGACCATGTCGAGCAGTTCCTGCGCCGGAAGGCCGGCAGCCGTCTGCTCTTCAATCCATGCGTCGTGGATCGGGCCTGCCTTCGCGGCAAAGGCGCTGAGTTCGTCGTCGCTGAATTCCACTTCGACGATGCCGCGTTCTTTCAGCTCCGGCCACCACTTGTCATAAACCTTGGCATAGGTTGCGAGGTAATGATCGAGAGCCGGGTCAACGGACGCATCAAGTGCCGCCTTGAAGTCGTCCGGCAGGGCCTCGTAGGCCTCCACATTGACGACGACCGGGCAGTGGACTGTGCCGGGGTTCAGGTTCTTGGTCCACCAGTCTGCAACTTCAACCACCTTGAACGAGAGATGCGCATGCGGTGCGAAGCCGGCGGCCTGAACCGTTCCCGAATCGATTGCCTGATACGTTTCCGACGCGGTAACCGATGTCGGCACGGCGCCTGCAGCTTCCATCAGCTTGCCGAGCCCGCCAAGCGCGCGTACACGCATGCCGTCGAAGTCGGCAACCGACGCAGGCACATCACCCTTGCCGGCGAAGTTGTATTGCGGCATCGGCGACGGCATCAGCAGTTTTGCATTCCAGCGGCCGAGATCGGCCTGAACGGCGGGATGATCATAGAGCGCCTTGGAGACCTTGACCTCTGTTTCCAGGTCGTTGACGCCCAGGAACGGCAGCTCAAGCACTGTCAGTGTCGGGTTCTTGTCGGCGTGATAGGACGCGCAGAACTGAGCCATTTCGAACGCGCCGAAGGAAATCCCGTCAAGGTTCTCGCGCGACTTGGACAGGGCTCCACCGTAGTGCAGCTTGATTTCGAACTTGCCGTCCGTATTGGCCGCAACCTGTTCAGCAAGCTTTTCGACATGCTCGGTGAAGGCGCGGCGTTTGCCCCAAAGCGACACGTTCCAGGTCACATCGGCGGCGAATGTTTCGGTGGCAAAAATAGCTGTAAGCGCGACCGCGGAAACTGCGGTTGCGGACTTCAAAGAGAAGAGCATGAAATCCTCCCAGAGATTGTGCTCATTATCCTTGGACGCTCAACCCGCGGGCATTTCGACGCGCGGACCGGTTCCAAGTCGATCAGCTTAAAGCATGCTCCGTGCCAGTCACGCGCAAATGAGAGAATCGGCAGATTTGCAGGCCATTTTTCCTCGAAGCTCTCTCAGGTCCGGCCGACAATCGGCAAAAACTTGCCGATTGCGTCTGCGTGTCGGCAAGTTTTCGCTCAGCCTTCGGAGAAATCGGCTGTGCCGGCCTGGTCGCGCGTCAATCCATGACGGGCCATTTTTTCGTTGAGCGTCCGGCGCGGCAGGTTGAGTTCCCTCAAGACATCCGCGACACGTCCCTTGTGCCGGCGGAGTGCGCTTTCGATCAGACTGCGTTCATAATCGTCCATCAGAGCCTTGAGGCCATCTGAGCTCCTGGGCGCGGCGAACCCTTTCTGGCCGGTGACCAGAATTTCCAGTGGCTGCGGACTGACACCTGCATTCAGGACGAAACGCTCGGCTGCATTGCGCAGTTCGCGGACATTGCCGGGCCAGGGATAGGTCTGCAGGAACGCTTCGTCGCGGGCAGAAACGTCCGGCGCGTTCAGGCTGTATTGGGCGGCCAACCGGTTCACGAAAGTATCGAACAGAAGCAGGCTGTCGCGCCCCCGTTCGCGCAGGGGCGGCACATGAAGTTCGATCGCGTTCAGCCGGAACAGGAGGTCTTCGCGCAGCCGGCCCATACTCACGGCCTCGCGCGGATCGAGGTTGGAGGCGCTGACAAGGCGAATGTCCACATCGACCGCTTTCGCACCGCCGATCCTGTCGACCTTCCGCTCCTGAAGCACACGCAGCAATTTGGGCTGCAGTGCGAGCGGCATCGACACGATTTCATCCAGAAACAGGACCCCCTCATGCGCCGTCTCGATGCGGCCGATATGCTGCCGGTCCGCACCGGTGAAAGCACCGGCCTCATGTCCGAAGAGCTCCGCTTCCACCATTGTTTCCGGAAGCGCAGCAGCATTGATCGCAACGAACGGGCCTTCGCTTCGAAAACTGAAATCGTGAAGCGCCTGGGCGATCACTTCCTTGCCGGTTCCCGTTTCACCGGTTATGAGGACGGCGGCGTCGGTCTTGGCGAAATGCAAAATCTGCTGGCGCAATGTGTGCATTGCCGGGCTGTTTCCAATGAGGCGGCTTTCAAGGCCGGCTCCGTCGGAAAGCTGCTTCTTGAGCGCCCTGTTCTCGACAACAAGTGCCCGCTTGTCCGCCGCCCGGCGCACGACCTCGGCGATGTGGTCCGGGTCGAAGGGCTTTTCTATGAAGTCGTAGGCTCCCGACCGCATGGCTTCAACCGCCATCGGCACGTCGCCGTGACCGGTGATGAGAACAACCGGCAGATCGCCGTCCATTTCGCAGATCCTTCGCAAGAGAGAGAGCCCGTCCTCCCCTTCCAGCTTGACGTCGGAGACAACGCAGCCGTCAAACTCCGGAGACAGCCGGGACATGGCATCGTCGGCTGTCGCGACTTCCACCGTGGCAAAGCCAGCAAGGCGGATCCACTGCCTCAGGGCTGCCCTCATGGAGGGATCGTCATCGACGATCAGAACCTTGCGGCTATCCGGCTGTCCCGTCATTCTGCGGCTTCGTTTTCCAGGTCAAGTGACAGATCCGTCCGTAGCGTGTCGCTGTCCGCGGCGGGCAATTTCAGCTCGAACACCGCTCCCTTAGGCGTATTCGCCCTGACGGACAAGCTGCCGCCAAGGTCATCTGCAAGTCGCATGGAGATGGCGAGCCCCAGTCCCATGCCGCCGGAACTGGTCTTGGTGGAGAAAAACGGATCGAAAATCCGTTCCATGAGATCGTCGGGAATGCCCGGACCGTTGTCGGATATTCTCAGGACGATCTCGTTGCCGGCAAGTGAAGCTTCCAGCCGCACAAAACCATCGTCCTCGCCTGCTGCTGCATCGGCACCGTTGCGCAACAGATTGACCAGGATCTGTTCGACCCTGAGCGGCGCTGTTTCAACATCGAGATCCGTCTCTGGCAGGTCCAGTTTCAAGGCGACCCCGGTCTCCTCAAAACGTGGACGGGTGATCTTCTCAGCGGCCTTGACGCTTTCCCTGAGATCGATCTTCTCGATGCGGCTTTCGCCCGGGCGCGCGAACCGCTTCAGCTCCTGGGTGAGGCTTGCCATGCGCAGCTGAATGGAATCAATTTCTTCAAGGTTCTCGACAGCCGTTGTGGTGTCTCCCTTGTCCAGAAACTTGCGGGTACCGGCGACAAACATCCTGAGCGCGGCAAGCGGCTGGCTCAACTCGTGAACAACCGCAGCCGACATTTCGCCGACAGCCGCAAGACGGTTGGATCGGGCGAGACCCCGCTGCGCCTCCAGAAGCTCACGCTCGACGCGCCGGCGTTCCTGTATCTCGCCGACGAGGCGTGAATTCAGTTCCTTCAGATCCGCGGATTCCTGCCGCAATTGCACGGATGTCTTGCGCAGACGTCGCCCGCGCAGGACCAGAAGAATGATTGCATAGACCAGACAGAGCGTGATCGCGACGGTCCAGATCGGCAGGACGCTCTTGCGGGTCTCTTCCAGGGGAACCAGAAAGTGGAGCGTCCACCCGAGAAGTCCGACATCCGCCGCGTTGTGCCGGAATACATTGCCATCAATGGTCAACAGCTTGCTCCTGTTGACAGGCTGGTCACTGACAGGATCCAGCTCCTGCGTGGCGTATTGACGGGTCGTGTCAATCGTCTCCCGGACCTCCGACGGCAACTCGGCAAGGGTTCTGTAGCGCCACTCCGCGCGGCTGGAGAGGAAAATGACGCCGTTTTCATCAGAGGCGAAAACCGTCTCGCCGCCCTCGGCCCAGGCCGCTTCGAGCGGACGCATGTCGACCTTGACGACGGCGACCCCTGTCGGCGTTCCGGACACCGGTGTCGGCCGCGACAGGAACAGGCCAGGTTCACCGAGGGTTGCTCCGATCGCGAAGAACTGCCCCTCCTCACCTTCGATTGCAGATTTGAAATACGGGCGGAACGCATAGTTGCGGCCGACGAGGGAAAGTTCGTCACGCCAGTTGCTCGCGGCCAGGGTCGTTCCGTCGCGGTTCATCACGTAAAGAAGGTCGGCCCCGGAATTGTCTGCCATTTCCTGAAGAAACCGGTTCGCCGATTCATCGGGACTGCCGGTCGCCAGCGCGGAGGTCGCCCGCGGATCACGCGCGATCATGTAGGGCAGATAGCGGTACTTCTGATATTCGCCAAGTATGGTCTGGCGATACAGTGTCAGCCGTTCGGCGGCTTTGCGGTCGACGCCGTCCTCGTCCAGATCCATGAAGAGCTGGACGAGCACAAAGGCTGCTGCAAGAAACACAAGTGGCGGCAATGCCAGAAGGAGCCAGCGTTTCGTCATAGTCATGTTATTGCGTATTTTTCGTTTTCTTGCCAGCGATCCCGCACCAACCTCCTCTTTGCAAAAGAAAAAGATTGATACGCGTCAAGGACGCGGTTCAAGTGGTTGCAATAAATTTCGTTCAGTAACCTCACGCTGAGCAAATGGCCGAAGGAGGGAAAATGCCCATCAAAGACATACTCACCATTCTGGACCTTGCGGGCGATCAGCCTGCTGCGAAATATGCCTTGGAGTTCGGCCGGACGCATGATGCGCACGTGACCGGGCTCGCCCTTGCGTTCGAGCCAGTCGTGCCGGCCTTCGCGGCGGCCCCCATGCCGGTGGATTACATGCAGGCGGCCCATGAGCAGGCGATCGCAGCCGCAAACGAGGCCAAGAAGGAATTTGACGAATTCGCCCGCCTTGCCGCCGTCAAGAGCGAAAGCCGCATGGCCGAGATCCTGACCGGCGGCCCGCTGGAAAATGTGCTGGTCCATTGCAGACCGACCGATCTGGTCGCGATCGGGCAGACCAATCCGGACCGCCCCGAACCGATGCGGGAGCTCCTCATCGAGACGATTCTCTTTGAAAGCGGTGTGCCCGTCCTGCTGGTCCCCTATATCGGCAGCACTGCCTTTCAGCCCAAGAACGTGCTGGTGGGCTGGGATGGCAGCTCGACCGCGACGCGTGCCATTCACTCGGCGCTCCCTGTTCTGGAGAAAGCCGAGAACATCACTGTTCTGGTGATTGAGAAACGTGCGCGACCGGATCAGGGCCAACCTGGCTCTGACGTTGCCAATTACCTTGCGCGCCACAACATGAAGGTCACCGTCGAGGTGGTCACCAATCCACAGACGGGCGTTGCCGACGCGGTCCTCAACCAGGTGTCCGACAACGGCCATGACCTTGTCGTCATGGGCGGCTACGGACACAGCCGCATGCGCGAATTTCTCTTCGGCGGTGCGACCCGCGAAATCCTGGAAGCCATGACCGTTCCAGTGCTGATGGCGCACTAGGGTACTGAACCTTGGGCAAATCAGAATGAAGGCTGCCCGCGGCTCCGGTCACTCCGGGACCGCGGGAATTTTTCTGTCTTAAATGTCCGCTAGGGTCAGGCATTGACCAAGGCTCTTGAAAAGGATGGACTTCCGTGACCATTCGCAATCTTGAAGGTTTCTTCTCGCCGAAGTCCATTGCCGTTCTCGGCCCCTGCCGGCTCACTGGCCCGGTCACGGACAGACTTCTGGAATGCCTGCAATCCTTCGAACCCGGCCACGCTGTTTCCCTTGTCGGGATCGAGGCGGATGTTCCACTGGCGGGCCCCAGATGCGCGTCGCTGGACGATCTGCCGCAAATGCCGGATCTGGCCATCTATCTCGGCCGCGCGGAGATGCTTCCAAAGACGATTGAAAAGCTCGGATCAGGCGGAACGCGCGCCATTCTGATCCCCTCGCCCGGCTACGAAACCTGGCCGGAAGATCTTATGCAGGCGTGCAGGGAAGCCGCACGCAAATTCAATCTGCGCCTGATCGGACCGGGCACACTTGGCATCGCCGTTCCTTCTTCGGGTCTCAATGCGCTGCTCAGCGCGGAAACGCCGTCGCGTGGCGATATCGCATTCTTTTCCCGGTCCAGCGCCGTTTTGAACGCAACGCTGTCCTGGGCAAAGACCCACAATACCGGGTTTTCCTCCGTGGTTTCTCTTGGTGCGCGCATCGATGTCGATCTCGGCGATCTGATCGACTATTTCGCGCAAGACTACCGCACGCGTTCCATTGTCCTGCATCTGGAGGGGATCGCATTTCCGCAAAAGTTCATCTCCGCTGCCCGGGCAGCTGCGCGCAGCAAACCGGTGATCGTTATCCGGTCGGGCAAGAGCCTGGATACCGGGGGATCAGGCCGCAGTCACGCCGGACGGCTGGCAACCACCGATCTGGTCTACGAAACCGTGTTCCGCCGCACCGGTCTCCTGCGTGTTTTCGATCTTGATGAGATGTTCGAGGCGCTCGAAACGCTGGCGCACATCCGCGTTCCAAGGTGCAACGAGATTGCCGTGATCGCAAACGGGCGCAGCCTTGCCAGTCTTGCCGTCGACCGTTTGCAGGATCTTGGTGCTCAGTTTGCGAAACTCGGCGCAGAAACCAGAGAACAGCTTGGGCCGGTTAGCCGCGCCGTCCAGGAAAGTGATACCAGGGCCGCAGCAAGTTCGGTCATCCTGACCGAAAGCGCGACACCGGATCAGATCTCGTCGGCCATTACGACGGTTCTGAAAGATCCGTCCGTCGACGGCGCGGTCGTTCTTCAGGCGGCCAGCGCGTTCACACCACTGAAATCCATCGCCAAGGCGGTAACCGATGCAACTCTAGCAGACAAAAAGCGGACCGGCAGGAAAAAGGCGCTTGTCGCCGCACTGATCGGAAGTGACGGCGCCATCCGGGCCGAACTGACCGCGGCCAAGATACCCAATTATGCCAGCCCGGCCGAAGCGGCGCGCAGCCTCATGCACCTGGCGCATGATGCACAGGCGCGCGCTTTCCTGATGGCTGTTCCGCCGAGCCTGCCGACAAGCTTTTCTCCGGATGTAGCGCGCGCTCGCGCCATTGTTGAAACTGCACTTTCCCAGCACAGGAGCTGGCTCGATCCGGAAGACGTCTGCGAGGTTCTGAAGGCCTATCAATTGCCAATCATGGAAACCCGGATGGCCGCAACAGCCGAGGAAGCGGCGGAACTGTCCGCCGGATTTTTCGAAACCTACCGGCACTGCGTTGCAAAGCTCGTCTCCCCGGACCTGCCCTTCAAGTCCCGGATCGACGGGGTCCGCCTTGGCCTTGACCACCCCGAAGCGGTGCGTGCAGCTGCTCAGGAACTGATCGAGAACACCAGGAGGGACTATCCTGGCGCGGCCATTGCCGGGATCTCCGTGCATCCGATGCTTGAAGATCGGCACGGGATGGAACTCTACCTAGGTCTCGCCGAAACGCGGGAATTCGGTCCGGTGCTCGTATTCGGTCACGGTGGGACGTCCATCGAGGAAAGCCGGGATATCGCCCTCGAGCTGCCGCCGCTCGATCTGAAACTGGCGCAGGCGCAAATCGACAGGACCCGGATCGCAAAGCTACTTGCAGGTGGTCCCTCCCGGCCTGCCCTCGACAGGGATGCGCTGGCACAGGCTCTGGTCAAGCTGTCGCAAATCACCATAGACATTCCGGAGATCCTGGAACTCGATATCAATCCGATTGTCGCGCTGCCATCCGGGCTGATCGGGCTCGATGCGCGCATGACGCTCTGCCACCCTGAAAGGCGTCCCGGACGAACTGGAGCATCCCGGCTTGCCATCGCACCCTATCCGCAGGAATGGGAGCAGACATTGACGATCAAGGGTGACCGAGAAATTTTTGTGAGGCCGGTCAGGCCGGAAGACGAAGAGCTTTTCCGAACGTTCTTCGAAGCTGTCTCACCGGAAGACCTGCGGCTGCGTTTCTTCGCACCCGTCAGGGATTTCAGCCACCGGTTTCTTTCGCGGCTCACCCAGCTCGACTATGCGCGGGCAATTGCGTTTGCTGCCATCGACCCGGAAACCGATGACCTCCTTGGTGTTGTCCGCCTTCACGCGGACCCCGATCACCAGACCGGCGAATATGCCGTGATGGTGCGCTCCGACCTCAAGGGCGCCGGCCTTGGCTGGGCGCTCATGAAACTCATCATCCGGTACGCGAAGGTGGACGGGATCCAGACCATCAAGGGCGAAGTGCTTAAGGAAAACACGTCGATGATCTCCATGTGTCAGGCACTCGGATTTACAGTCGGAACCTCGCCTGACGACCCGGGCATTGCCCTCGTAACGCTGACTGTTGGCGACGTCCCGGCCGACGCCTGAAACTGTCTCTCGATTTCCCAGCTGAATTCGGCTTACTCTGAGAAGGCGCGCAGCTGCCGAGGGGGGACCGAATATGGACAGCAAGGCAAAGCGGATTCTGGGAGCGGTTTCAATCCCCTCCTTCATGATCGGAACGGACTTTACCGGGGCCATGCTTCTGGTAACCCCGATCGAACAGGAATATTCGGTCGACATCACGACCACGCAATGGGTTCTGAATGCCTACGCCCTCACGCTGTCCATGGGTCTGGTTGCCGGCGGACGGCTTGGAGATCTGCTGGGACACCGCCGGTATGTCCTCATTGGCCTTGGTATCTTTTTCCTCGCCTCGCTCGGCTGCATTCTCGCGCCGGATGTCAACACACTGATCCTTGCGCGCGCCGCCCAAGGGGTCGGGTCTGCACTCATCTGGCCGTGTATCCTGGCACTTGCGGCCACCTCGGTGGAGGAAGACGAGCGCGGCAAGGCCATGGGCATCCTGATGGGGACGGTCGCAGCGGGGAACGTGCTCGCCCCCTTCATCGCCGGGTCGCTCTCCGCGCTGGGAGACTGGCGCGGTTTCTTCGTTTTCAATGCCATCTTCGCAGTCATCGCCGCCGGCCTGATCTTCCGTTTCATCGATCGCGAAAAGGATCACGCGACCAACGAGGCTGTCGATGTAACCGGCATGGCAGTGTTGGCGGTCGCGGTCTTCTGCCTGCTGTTTGCCCTGGACACGGGCGCTGACAATGGCTGGCTGTCCGTCCCCACCTTGCTGCTCCTGGGCAGTTCAATCGTGTTTTTCGTCGCCTTCCCCTTTGTCGAGCAACGGGTCAAGGATCCCATGATCCCGCTGCCGATGATGCGCAACCACCAGTTCGTCCGCACGCTCGCGCTTAACGGCCTCCCCGCCGTGGTGCTGTTTTTGTGCCTGCTTTATCTGCCCCAATACATGCAGAAGGTGCTCGGCTGGTCGATCTTCTGGAGTTCGATGGGCATGTTGCCCCTCGCTGTCGTGCTGGCATCCATGAACCTTCTTGTCGGCAACTATTACAACGCGGTCGGGCCGAGAAAACTGATGGCGGCAGGCAATGCCTGTCTCATTCTCGGCTGCGTTCTGATGCTTTTCCTGCAGACTTCCTGGAGTTATGCGGCGCTCATTCCGGTGATGCTTGTCGTCGGCCTCGGCGGCGGGCTTGTCTTCGGCCCGGCGGGGACGGCAGCCGTCAACGCCGTCGGTGCCAAAGGCGCAGGACTCGCGGGCGGCCTCTCGTTCATGTTTCATCTCGGACTCGGGGCGATCGGCATTGCCTGTGCAACGGCGATGATGTTCATCGCGGCGATCCGGAAAGTCGAAGCGGTCACATCAGCCGCCAATGTCAGCCTGCCGGCCGGTGACTTGCGGGTGCTCGCTGCCGGAACGCTTGAAGACCCCGCCGTCAAGGCGATCACGGGGCGTTTTTCAGGCAACGAGGCCGAAGCGGTCACGAACGCCGTCCGCGAGTCTTTCGCCACGGGCCTTCATGCAGCCTTCTGGTTCGGCCTTGCCGTTGCGATTGTCGGCCTTGTCGTCGCAATCAGCATCGATGAGAGCAAGCTCAGAACCGACGCTCCGGAAGAAGAAGCCGCTGAAATCTGAAAGCAGATCCGGTCAGCGACTTGCCTCGGCGGCACTGCGCAGCTGGCTCAGTGTGGCTGCCGGGGTAATCGCCTCGGGATCGAGCATCAGATGCAGGATTGCGGGTTTTCCCGATGCCCGCGCGGCGGCGAAGGCCGGGCCGAACTGCTCCGTCGTTTCCACGCGCGCGCCGAACGCGCCGTAGCTCTCAGCCAATGAGGCAAAGTCCGGATTGACCAGACGTGTTGCAGACGGCCGTCCGGGGTAGGTCTTTTCCTGATGCATCCGGATCGTGCCATACATGCCGTTGTCGATAGCCAGCACGATGATGTTGGCTCCGTCCTGGCAGGCGGTTCCGAATTCCTGCATGGTCATCTGAAGACAGCCGTCGCCGGCAAAGCACACCACTTCATTTTCCGGAAACATCAGCTTGGCCGCGACCGCGGCCGGCAGCCCATAGCCCATGGAACCCGATGTCGGCGCGGCCTGTGTTCCGTACCGGCGGAAGCGGTGAAAGCGATGCAGCCATGTCGCATAGTTGCCCGCGCCGTTGGTGCAGATCGCATCTTCGGGCAGGTTTTTCTCCAGCCAGTCCATAACGCCCGACATCTGCAGTTGCCCGGGGATTTCGGGACGCGCGCCGGACCAGTCCAGATAATCCTGATGCGCGTGCTGTGCTGCGCCTGCCCAACGGATCTCGTTCGGCGGCTGCAAGCCTTCAGCTGCCTTGCAGAATGCGGTCGGGCTGGCATTGATCGAAAGATCGGCCCGGTAAACGCGCCCAAGTTCCTCCGGGTCGGGGTGAACATGCACAAGCGTCTGGTCCGGCGTTGGAATGCCTAGCAAGCTGTAAGACTGGCTCGGCATTTCGGACAGCCGTCCTCCCACCAACAGCACCAGATCGGAGTCCTTTATCCTGGCGAGCAGCTTCGGATTGATGCCGATGCCAACGTCGCCGGCGTAATGCGGATGCAGATTGTCGAACAGCATCTGACGTCTGAAGGAGCAGGCCACGGGCAGGTCGAAGCGCTCCGAAAAACGCGTAAAGGCGGCAACAGCGTCTTCAGACCAACGGCTGCCACCCAGAATGGCGATTGGCCGCTCGGCGGCCCAGAGGCGTTTTTGCAGATCCGCCATTTGCGTCAATCCCGGATAGGTCTCAACCTGTTCCCAGGCGGGCGGCTGAGCGGCGGCGGCCAGTTCAACAAGCATGTCTTCGGGAAGCGCGAGCACAACGGGTCCGGGCCGGCCGGATGTCGCTACATGAAACGCACGCGAGATCAGTTCGGGCACCCTGTCGGCCTGGTCGATCTCGGCAACCCACTTGGCGATACCGCCAAACATCTGACGGTAGTCGATTTCCTGAAACGCTTCGCGCTCCCGCATGCCGCGCTCGATCTGGCCAATGAACAGGATCATCGGCGTGGAATCCTGAGCGGCGATGTGAACGCCAGCCGACGCATTGGTCGCACCCGGACCACGGGTCACCATGCAGATGCCGGGCTTGCCGCTCAGCTTTCCATAGGCGTCCGCCATCATCGCGGCACCGCCTTCCTGGCGGCAGACGGTCACGGGAATGGACGCATCATAGAGCGCATCCAGGACAGCCAGGTAGCTTTCGCCAGGCACACAAAACACCCGTTCGGCGCCGTGCCGTTCCAGCGCGTCTACCAATAATTCTCCGCCGGTCTTCCGGTCCATGTCACCCATCCTGATGCTCTTACGTTCAGACGTTCATTCTATAGCGTAAGAAACCGAATGCCGTCAGAGCTCAAAATCAGATTTATTTGAAATGGGTTCATTCCAAAATGGATTGAAAAGAGCCAGCTGGACTAAATCTGACACGAAATTGCAGGTGGAGAGCGTGTGACGGACGGGGTTCGACCTCCCCACCTCGTCATGCCATGGCTCGACCATGGCATCCATGCCGGGACGGAGCCACGCGGCAGGTTTCCCGAGTGGAGATCAATCGGCATGGATTGCAGGGTTAGGCCCTGCAATGACCGGCGGAGGGAGAGGTGGTGGCGTCGAAACAGCTTCTCCACCTGGCGTCATGCCATGGCCCGACCCACTGCTGTCCGGTTTATCGCCAAATGGGTCCCAAAGGGCGCGCCGCATCGCAGACTTGTCATCCCTGCTGAAGCGCAGCGGAAGGCAGGGAACCGGTAACCGCTTGTTTCTCCGCCTTCTTCCAACTTTCGCGATACGGCGTACTGGCTCCCGGTCTTGCCGCGCGTGCGGCAAACCGGGACGACAAACCGGTGAAACAATTCAGTATCCCGACTTGGCTCCGCAAAGAATTATGCTGCTTTCTCAACTGTATAAGTTCGACAGCACTTTTTAAACCGGACAGCAGTGGGCTTGACCCTGCATTGACCTGCGGAGGGGAGATGGTTGGAAAGAACAAATCGTCGCCAATCCCTCGATGGTCAGACAGGCAGGACCGTGACGACCTGGAACGTGTGCATGTCGCCGTCTTCGTCCTTGATGGAGACATATTCGCCCGGGTTGAAGGCATGTGCGCCGAAGCGGTAGCCGGCTTCGTCGTCGTCGTCGCCGTCGATATCGTAATGAAACGCCCAGGACCCACCGGGGCGATGGATCAGATGACCGATCTCCTCTTCGTCGGCACCCCAGAAGCGGCGCACGCGGCAGTGATCGCGTTCCTTTTTCCAAAGCGCCGCATCGATATGGCCCGTCTCGTCAAGTGGCGCCGTGAATTCGTATCCGTGTCTTGCCGATCCCTGAGGAAAGTCCCGGGTCCTAGCGAGATTCAGCCTGATCTTTCTCAGCGCCGGATAGTCAGTCATCGATTCCTCCTGTAAAGAACTTCCAACCCATTCTTGCCATTTCCCCTTTGTGCACATTGAGAAGAATCAAACCGCAAAGCCATCTCATGGGGCACAGTCGGCACGCGTCTTCACAGGATCGACCATGGATCAATCGCAAAACAGTGTGTTTCAGTTCTTCGAGGAGATGGGGTCGGATCCTTCGCGCCGATCAGGGTTTGAGCGGATCAATACGCATGCCAACGTGATCTTCCTGATTGGTGAGCTGGCCTACAAGATCAAGCGCGCGGTCAGGTACCCGTTTCTCGACTATTCGACACTGGCCCTGCGGGAAGAAGCCTGCAAGGCGGAAATCACCTTCAACAGGCCGAACGCGCCTGGGATTTACCGGGAAGCCCTTCCCGTCACCCGGGAAACAGACGGTCGGCTTGCACTTGATGGTGCGGGTGAAACCGTTGAATGGGTTGTCGTGATGAACCGCTTCGAACGGCAGGGCGAACTGGACATCCTTGCAGGCACGTCGCCCTTTTCCGACGCGCTTTCCGACAAGCTGGCAAGAATGATGGTGGCTGCACACGAAGCCGCACCCGCGCGATCCGGTCTCGGCTTCTTTGGGGAGCTGACAAGCTATGTCGCCCAGAACGACGCTGCCTTTCACGAGCATCCGGATCTTTTTCCCATCGAGGACGTGCGTCACCTCACCGAACACTCCCGACACGTGCTCGCCTCGCTGCGTGAACTCATCCTGAAACGCGGTGAGATGGGACTTATCCGCCGCTGTCACGGAGATGCCCACCTGCGCAACATCGTTCTGATCAACGACGATCCGGTTCTCTTCGATGCCGTCGAGTTTTCAGATGCGATCGCGACCGGCGACGTGCTCTACGACCTCGCCTTCCTGCTCATGGATCTGTGGGAGCGCGGACAATCCAGATCGGCGAACCGTGTCTTCAACCGCTACCTGGACCTGAGCCGGCTCGACACACATGCAGAAGGGCTCGCCGCACTGCCGTTTTACCTGATGATGCGGGCGGCGATCCGCTCCAAGATTGCGGCGAGCGCCGCCCTGACCCAGACCGATCCGGTTCAGCAGGACACGCAAAGGAACCTCGCCCAGACCTATTTCGGTTTCGCCCAGTCTTTTCTGGAGCCATCCCGCCCGGACCTCGTCGCGATCGGCGGGCTCTCGGGAACCGGCAAGACAACCCTTGCCTACGAACTTGCACCCGACATCGGACGCGCGCCCGGCGCACGCGTTCTCAGGACGGATGTCATGCGCAAGCGGTTGCTTGATATTCCCGAGCACGAGCCTGCGCCCAGGGATGCCTACACGAAGGAAGCATCAAACCGGGTCTACGCAGAAATCGACCGCGCCATCCAGACTGTTCTTGCCGCGGGACATTCCGCGATCTTCGATGCGGTCTTCGCTTCAGAAAAGGAGCGCGACAAGATCCGCAAGATCGCAGGCAGCGTCGAGGCGGGCTTCACCGGACTTTGGCTAACTGCTCCTGGCGACACGCTGAAGGACCGCGTTTCCCACCGCTCCGGCGATGCATCCGACGCGACCACCGCCGTGGTCGATACGCAACTGGGGTATGACATCGGCGACATGACCTGGGCGAAAATCGACGCGTCCCAAAGTCCTGAACAGACCGCCGAAATTGCACGCGAAGTGCTTCCGTACTGAGGTGAATTTGAAATTCGTAAACCGCACTAGAAACATAGACTTGCTCGTCACCTGAGCGATCACATTCCCCCGGCGCGCAGCGCAGCCGCCGCGGCAGCGGCACAGAAGACGGCGATATATTCTTTCTTCATTTTCAGCTGGGCAGCAACCGCAACGATGATGCACAAAGCCACGACCAGCCCACCCTGCAGAATGATCGGCAGGATCGTCGAAACAATGATTGCGCCTGGCAGCGCTTCCAGCCCGCGCCGTATCCTGGGTGTAACATTGACACGGCCCATGACCCAATAGCCCCCAGCGCGCAATGCATAGGTGACCGCCGCCATGCCGAGAATGGCGAACAGCACCATTGTGTCAGCGGTAAAAGCGCCCTCAGTCATCGAGATAAGCCCCCGCGATTGCGCCAGCAAACGCGCCGGTGAAGATGCCCCAATAGCCGCCGAAGAGCGCCCAGGTCACCCACGCGACCCCGCCAGCGATCGCCCAGCTGTAGGTTTGCCGTTTGCCCTTCCACAGCGGCACGAGCAGCGCCGCGAAGAAGGCGGGCAGGACCAGGTCCAGCCCGAAGGTCTTCGGATCGGAGATGAGGCTGCCGGCAAAATATCCCGGGACCACCGACAAGGACCAGACCGCCCAGACAGTCAGCCCGCTGCCGAGGTAAATGCCCCAGTCCCGCTCCCCCTTGTCGTATTGCGCCAGCGTAAGCAACCAGTTGAGATCCGTCAGGAAAAACAGGGCCGGATAGGTCTGATGGCCGGGCAGTTGCCCGAGCCAGGGCCGGAGGCTTGCACCGATCAGAAGCATGCGCATGTTCACCGCCGCCGTGACCCCGATCATGGCAATCAGGGTCCCGTGATCCAGTGGTTCGGTGAAAATCTCCATCGCGACGAACTGGCTTGCCCCCGCGTAGACGAGCGAATTCATCAAAACTGTTTCAAGAAAGGTCAGACCCTTTTGCGCCGCAACGGTGCCGAAGACGGCACCGAACACGATGATGCCGGGGAAGACCGGCACGCACATAAGAGCGCCCCGAACGCAGCCCTTCAGGCTGAGGGTGACATTTTTTTCAAGCATTTCCGACCAAGACGCGTTTGGAACAAGCCCAAATAAGGCTGAGCACTATCGCGGCAATTTCGATTTTGAACCAATGAAAGCTTTTGATCCAAGTATCACGGACCTTTCTGCCAGGGCCAGATCTCTTTAGATTGATGCGCAATCATTTGATGGAAGCTGCCTGGTTCATCGAGGCGTGGAGCGCAGCGAGACAATGGGGAAGCTCCGCTACGCTGCGGAGGGTTTCAGAAAAAAACGTCGTAGATCATGCGAAATCCGGTGAAACCGAGGAACAGCGCAAAAACGAGTTTCAGCTTCGACGGATCGATGGCATGGGCGATCCGCGCACCGAGCGGGGCCGTCAGGGTCGAAGCCGGAATGATCAACAGGAAGCCGATCAGGTTGACATAGCCGAGAGACAGCGGCGGCCTGCCGTCGAGATCGAAACCGAAATAGATCGAAAGCAAGGTTCCGGGGACCGCGATGATCAGGCCGATCGCAGCCGCGGTGCCGACCGCCTTGCGGATCGGGTAGTTGAACAGCGTGAGCGTCGGCACACCGAGCGTCCCGCCGCCAATTCCCATCATCACCGATATCCCGCCGATCAGGAAACCGAGAACCTCCCGGAACGGAGACCCGGGCAATTTTTCGGCAAGATGCGATCCTTCTTTCCGAAAGATCATGTTCGCCGAAACCGCAAGAGCAACAACGCCGAAGACAAGGGTCAGGGCTCCGCCGGAGATATTGCCGGCAAGCGTTGCACCGGCCAGAACGCCGAGCGCAATCGCCCACCACCAGCGTTTGAGAAGTTCTACGTCGACGCTGCCACGATTGTAATGCGCGCGCGCGGAGGATGCACCGGTTGCCAGGATTGTCGCCAGCGAGGTCCCGACCGCAACATGCATCAGGACAGACGGGTCGATCTTCAGCGCGGTGAACATGTAGTAGAGCACCGGCACGATCACGATGCCGCCGCCGACGCCGAGCAATCCCGCGATAATGCCCGCGACCACACCGGTGGCCAGAAGAGAGACCGCCAACAGGCTAAGCGAAACGAGGCTGAGATCTTCCAACTTTACGTCCTTTCAAGAGCCGATGAACCCGAGCACCGGCATGCAACCCGTTGCTTTTAAGGCAAGCGGGACCGGTTTTGCCAGCCGGATCGCACAACAAATGGTTCCGACACGAAAAGTAGCCCTTGATGTGCCCCCTGTTTGGAGACAGTGTGCAACGCTGAGGGATCGGGAGGGGACATGTCCGAACACTGGCTCGCGCTTTACACCTTCGCGCAATTCCGGACGCGTGCGGACGATCCGGTCAACGACGAATTCTTCAGCAATGAACCGGTGATCTGGGCCGCGATGGAGCGCGCCGACGGCTTCATCGCGCGGGCCGGATACGAGGACGAACCCGGCACGGAGATCTGGGGCGAACAGGTTTTTCCGAAATACTGGACCGACAATGGTGACGGCTGGGCTCCGTCGACAATCTCGCTCTGGCAGGACCTGGAATCCGCCCTGGCCGCAGTCTACCGCGGCATACACGCCGACATCATGCGCCTCGGGCATCTGTTTCAGAGCGATACCGCCGACTATCCGCCCTATGTCCTGTGGTGGGTGCCCAAGGAGCACCAACCGGACTGGGATGAGGCCGTCGAGCGCCTGGAACTTCTCGGCGATGACGGACCGACCGCAGACGCGTTCACGTTCAAGGCCGCGTTTTCTGCGAGCGGAAAACCGGTGACCGTCGACACTGGCCGGTCCCGCGCCATCGCGGAACACAATCGCCTGCGCGCGGATCTTCCGAAATCCGTGCAGTAGCAATTGTTCAAAAATTGATGACTAATCGTCAATTTTCCAGACGATTGTCTCATCGACGGTCCATAACAATCTTAGACCCAACAGCGCACGGCTTGCCCGTGCCAGATGTGGGAAAGGATTGACACATGAACCAGATCTTACGACCGTCGGATGCTCGCGGCGATGCCGATTTCGGCTGGCTGAAAAGCAAGCATACCTTTTCATTCGGCTCCTATTTCGACCCGAACCATATCGGTTTCGGCGCCCTGCGCGTGATCAACGAGGACCGGGTTGCGTCGTCAGGCGGGTTTCCGACCCATCCGCACCAAAACATGGAGATCATCTCCTATGTCGTTTCCGGGGGCCTTGAGCACAAGGATTCGCTCGGGACCGGCTCGGTGATCCGTCCGGGCGACCTTCAGCGCATGAGCGCAGGCACCGGCGTGCGCCACAGCGAATACAACCACTCGGCCGTGGACCCCGTTCACTTCTTGCAGATCTGGATCGTGCCGGAAGCAGACGGTCTTGCACCAAGCTATGAGCAGAAAGCGTTTCCGGAAGACGAGCGCCGGGATACGCTTCGGCTGATCGGGTCGCGCGACGGGCGCAAGGGATCCGTGGTCATCCACCAGGATGTAGACCTCTACGCGTCTCTGCTGTCCGCGGAGAAGAACGTTGCCTTCGAAATCGCGCCCGGCAGGAAGGTCTGGCTGCAGATCGTCAAGGGCAAGATCAGTATCGACGGTCAGGCGCTTGCCGCCGGCGACGGGCTTGGCCTTCTGGATGCGGGCACGATCAATCTGGCCGCGCAGGAAAACGCGGAGTTCCTGCTTTTCGATCTTGCAGCCTGAGTGTCAGGGAGGGGCTTCCCCCCTCCCTGAAACGTCTTGGCCGGTTTCACCTACAACCGGTCTTCCCCGGGTGATTCAACTGATCCGTCCTGGGGAGGACATCCGTAACAAGGGCGAGCGGGGGCTCGCATCAGGAGGCAGCCATGACCGGAACGACTTCTCCATCCATCACCCTTGAACGCCTGGGTGCCAAGGGACGCTATGTGGCGCTTGTCGATGGCATTAAAGAGCCCGCGGAACTGACCTTTTCGATCGTCAACGATCACCTGATCATTGCTGACCACACGGGCGTGCCCGATACCATGCGCGGCATGGGTGTCGGCAAGGCGCTCGTCGAACGTCTCGTCGCGGATGCGCGGGAGAAACAGATCAGGATCGTGCCCCTTTGCCCTTATGTAAATGCACAGAGACAGAAACATCCCGAATGGGCGGATGTCTTCCAGGGCTAGGGTCAGGTCACGGGTGTTTCATCCGTTTGCATTGCGGAGCAGCCCCGGATCGAGAGGATCGCTTCGGTGAGCGTCTCTCCGGCCTGCCTGAAGGCGGCTTCCGTTATGTCGGGCCCGGCAGAGCCAAGGTTCTGAGCCGCCGCCTTCAGATCTGTCAGGGTCCGGTTCAGTTCCGCGACCTGCAGGGTCAGGGCACGGTCATCCCGGGCTCCGGCCGTTTCCAACTGGTCGACAAGTGCAGCAACTCTTCCGTCGACCGATTGCAATCGCTCCTTCAGTGCCGCCGGTGTCATCTCCAGTTTTGAGAGTGCGGCTTCGGTGACCGTTCCGGCAATTCGCTCGCCCGCCCGATCGACGCGGTTGAGCACGATGATGACAAGCACACAGGCGACAATCACAAGAAGCGCGGTCGCGTTGACGAGGGCGACCAGCAATTGTCCGGGCAAGCGTTTCAGGCGGGTGGCGAAAGTCGGTGCGGACGTCATTCAGCTTTTCCTCGATTGACAACACGGGCTTCTCGCAGGGCCACCTGCGCGGGTTCAGCCTCTAAAGGGCCATGAGGTCAACAGGCTGCACCGCTGTCAATATCTGAAGTTTTAACGAGAACACCAAGCTGGAACAAACGCTTGACTGACAGATGGGCGTATCATTCCTGTTCCGGGACCGCCGACCATGAGACTGTCGAACAGCGCCCTTTCTCGCGTCTGTGTGTTTGCCGCTTCGGCCCTGACGCAAATGGGCACCGAGAAATTCGAGCTCATCGTGACCGACTACGGCCCGGTGGCACCGCTCTTCATCCTCGTAACCGGATTCTTCCTCATCATCCTCGGCATCGAGATTTTCTTCCGCGCGTTCCGACAGGCGTGAGGCGGGGACTAAAAGCGGGGCCCTCGCCTTCGTGAGCTGTGTCGGCTGACCGATAAACGGGTAAGAGCAACAGTGACAGACCCGGAAGGCACATGCCGCATGACCACAAATCCGCCCGCACGGCGGCCGAGTAGGATCACTTCAAACAACAACGGGCATTCTTTGGGAATGGTACAGACGAGTGGATTCGAACCACCGACCTTCGGAGCCACAATCCGACGCTCTAACCAACTGAGCTACGTCTGCAAAGGTCTTGAATTGGCGCGGACGATACTCGCCCGGGGCGCCATTTGCAAGGGCGTCTTCTAACTCCGTTTCCCATTACTGGCAAGCGCGAATTTTCGGAAAAAACGGCGTTGTTGAAAAGCAAAAGCCCGGGGCAGAACCCCGGGCCGAATACGCTGCCGCATCAGATGTGCAGCTCATCCTGATCAGTTGACCTTGATGTCCTTGAAGGATTTTTCCATGGCTTCCTTGACCGGAGCGGAAACGTCGGTGCCGAGCTTGGTGGCCAGCTCCTGCATTTCCTTGGTCTGCGCGCTCAGAGCGTCGAACTGCTGGCGAGCGAACGTGGACTGGAGCTCGATGGCTTCAGCAAGGGTCTTCACGGACATGATGTCCTTGATGAAGTTGAAGGTCGCATCAGCGTTGGTCTTCGCAGCGTCGACAGCCTTGTGGTTGAA
>JGI12316J15310_10000061_pt16 | contig 27318 bp, 29 predicted proteins | sample MarCyaLeptolynsp_FD_15310 | JGI IMG/M metagenome (IMG submission 15310)
GCTGCGGATCAATGCCAGCGCCCAGAAGTGCGGCGGTGTCCACATGAAGATGATGAGGAACATGACGATGGGCTCAAGGCTCACCGTACCGGTGGCCGCGGCCCAGCCGATCATCGGCGGCACCGCGCCCGCGGCTCCGCCGATCACGATGTTCTGGGGCGTGCTGCGCTTCAGCCACATCGTATAGACGACCACATAAAAGGCGATGGTGAGCGCAAGCAGACCAGCTGCGAGCCAGTTGGCCATCAAACCGAGACAAAGCACCGAGCCAATCGCCAATACGCTGCCGAAGGCGAGCGCTTCGTCGGGCGTGACCCTTCCGCGCGGAACGGGACGCGACGCCGTGCGAGCCATGCGCGCATCGATGTCGGCGTCATACCACATGTTCAGGACACCAGAGGCGCCCGCGCCAACCGCGATGCAGGCCAGCGCCGCGATGGCCAGCACCGGATGCATCGTCCCGGGCGCGGCGACCAGGCCAACCAGCGCCGTGAAGACCACGAGGAACATGACCCGAGGTTTCAGCAGCGCGGCATAGTCGGCGACGTCACCGCCTGGGGCGGTGTCGAGCTTGCCTGGGATCGCGTGGACAGTGGCGTCGGACATCAGCCTATTCACTCAAACGCCTCTCAACCGACATGCCTCTACTTGATACGCGGTAGGGTTTCGAACGTATGGAACGGCGGCGGCGAGGGCAGCGTCCATTCCAAGGTCGTGGCGCCCGGTCCCCAAGGATTGGCAGCCGCCTTCTCCTTGCGGGAGAACTGGGCGTAGATCCCGTAGAGGAAGACCAGGAACCCGATAAATGCGAGGTAGGACCCAATCGAGGAGATGAAGTTCCAGCCCGCATAAGCGTCCGGGTAGTCGGCGTAGCGGCGCGGCATGCCGGCGGCCCCGAGGAAGTGCTGCGGGAAGAACGCCAGGTTCGCGCCGATGAACATCAGCCAGAAGTGAAGCTTGCCGATGGTCTCGGAGTACATGTAGCCGGTCATCTTTGGCGACCAGTAGTACCAAGCCGCGAAGAGCGAGAAGACCGCGCCGAGCGACAGCACGTAGTGGAAGTGCGCCACGACGTAATAGGTGTCGTGGAAGGAGCGATCGACGCCCGCGTTCGACAAGATGACACCCGTGACGCCACCGATGGTGAACAAGAAGATGAAGCCGAGCGACCACAGCATCGGCGTCTTGAACGACAGTGACCCGCCCCACATCGTGGCGATCCAGGAGAAGATCTTCACGCCAGTGGGCACAGCGATCACCATTGTGGCAAACACGAAGTAGGCTTGCGTGTTCACGTCGATTCCGGCTGCGTACATGTGGTGCGCCCACACGACGAAGCCGATGACGCCGATGGCGACCATGGCGTAGGCCATGCCGAGATAGCCGAAGACCGGCTTCTTGGAGAAGGTGGCCACGATCTGGCTGACGATGCCGAAGCCCGGAAGAATCAGAATGTAGACTTCCGGATGGCCGAAGAACCAGAACAGATGCTGCCATAGCAACGGGTCGCCGCCTTGGGATGCGTCGAAGAACGCCGTCCCGAAATTGCGGTCCGTCAGCAGCATGGTGATGGCGCCCGCCAGCACCGGCAGAGACAGCAGCAACAAGAAGGCCGTCACCAGGACCGACCACACGAACAGTGGCATCTTGTGCAAGGTCATGCCCGGCGCGCGCATGTTGAAGATCGTGGTGATGAAGTTGATGGCGCCGAGGATCGACGATGCGCCACCCAAATGAAGCGCCAGGATCGCGAAGTCCATGGCAATGCCCGGCGTGCCGGTCGTGGAGAGCGGAGCGTAGATCGTCCAGCCGGCACCCACGCCCGTCGTTCCCGGAGGTCCTGGCATGAACATCGAGGTGACGAGCAGAACGAAAGCCATCACCAGCAGCCAGAACGAGATGTTGTTCATGCGCGGGAAGGCCATGTCCGGCGCGCCGATCATCAGCGGCACCATCCAGTTGCCGAAGGCACCCATGGTGGCCGGCATCACCATGAAGAACACCATGATGAGCCCATGCGCGGTGACGAAGACGTTGAACATCTCCGGGTTGCCGAAGAACTGCAGGCCCGGCTCCATCAACTCAAGGCGCATGCCCATGGACAAGAGACCGCCAACAAGACCGCCGACGAGTGACAGCACGAGGTACATCGTGCCGATATCTTTGTGATTGGTGGAGAACAGCCAGCGCCCGATACCGCGCGGAGGAGCGTCGTGATCGTGGTGAGCTGCTTCTGCCTGTGCCATGACTGTCTTCCTCGTCGTCTTTGTCTCGTTTCGTTCCCGGTCGTTCAGACCACTGCTTTGCCGGCCTTACCAGCCTCGTCTTTGCTGCGGAGGGATTACTGCCCGGCCGCTACCGCTTCGTTCTGGGCCGAAGCCATTTTCCCCTCGGCGTCGATCGCCGCCGATTTCTTCTCTGCCACCCATGCATCGTACTCTTCTTGCGAGACGACGCGGACGGCGATCGGCATGAACGCGTGATTGCGGCCGCACAACTCCGAGCACTGGCCGTAGAACCAGCCTTCTTTCTCAGCGCGGAACCAAGTCTGCTGCAGGCGTCCGGGAACGGCGTCGAGCTTCACGCCGAACGACGGCACGGCCCAGTTGTGGATGACGTCGTTCGACTTCAGCCCGACCACCACATTGGCGCCGACCGGTACGACCACCTCGCGGTCGACGGTGAGCAAGCGCGGTTGGCCCGGCTTGAGATTGGCCTCGGGTACCATGATCGAATCGAATTGAATGCCTTCGTCCGGGTACTCGTAGGTCCAGTACCACTGGGCCCCCGTGGCCGTGATGGCCACATCGGCTTTGGGGAAGTCGTACTGGGCGAACAAGAGCCGGAACGACGGAATGGCAATGGCCACGAGAATGAGGATCGGGATCACCGTCCAGGCGACCTCAAGCGGTGTATTGTGCGAGGTCCGCGACGGTTCCGGATTTTTGCGCTCATTGAAGCGCACCATGACGATGATCATCAGGGCCAGTACGAACAGGGCAATGGCCACGACGATGATGGTCACATAGTTATGGAAATCATGGATCTGCTCCATGATGGGAGACGCGGCGCCCTGGAGGCCGAGTTGCCAGTCTTTCGGCTGCCCCGTGCCTGCCGGCAGCCCCGTATCGGCAAGCGCCGGAGCGCTCGCGAACCCGAGCAAAAGCGCAGAAAGAACCGTTAGCGTTCGTTGGAAGATCGCCATTCCGTCACTCCTCAAGCCTCATCCCCAACCGCCCTTTGGACCGAAGTCCCAAGCGTTGTCGCAATTATCTCCCGGTACGGGCGCGCGGGCCCGGACCGCTTTGTAGGAAGGCGATCGCAAATTTCGCAGACGTAAATCGGCGTCGCCCCCGCTACGCATTTCTTTGTTTGCCTCCCGTCATGCGCAAAGACGGCAGGTTCCCATCGTGTTGTTCAAATCATAAAGGAAATTGATTGGCAACACTCATGATTTCGCTGGCACGGCTGCGGCAAATCCGCTCCAGGGGCGCACTCTATGGGCCACACGTGGCAGGCGTGTCTCCGGCAGGACAGAATCATCGGCACGACGCGCCGAAATTTGGCCCAAATACTCGGCGATTGCCGTTCTCGCGTGAAGCCGCTTCACACCACCTTGGCCGGCGGTCTAAACACAGGACTTCTACTCACGTTTCGAAGGGCGGCGTTGCACAACCTCTGATGCCACGCCGGAGACCATGCCGAAGATCAGGGCTCACAAGTCTCATTCACAGAGAATCGCCACACTGGCCCATCGCGGGATCCAGCTCAGCGCGGTCATAGCTATCGCCGCAATGCTGGCGGGCCAGGCCGTGGCGCAAGGGGCGCCGCCGGACGCCGTCAGCGCCACCGGGCCCGGCAGCGTGGTGCGCGAGACGCACGGCGCCTGGCAGGTGAGCTGCCGTACGCCCCCCGGTGCCAAGACGGAAAAATGCGCGTTGGTGCAGAGCGTCACCGCCGAGGACCGGCCCAATGTGGGGCTCACGGTCGTGTTCTATAAGGCCATCGCCGGAGACAAGAAGCTGTTGCGCGTCGTCGTGCCGCTTGGGGTGCTCCTGCCGACAGGGCTCGGCCTCAAGATCGACGGCAGCGACGTGGGCAATGCCCCGTTTCTCAAATGCGGCAAGCGCGGCTGCGTGGCCGAGGTCGAGTTGCAGAACGAGGTCATCACCCAGCTCAAAAAGGGCGAGACGGCGATGTTCATCATCTTCGATACGCCCGAGGCCGGGATCGGAATCCCGGTCTCTTTGCAAGGCTTTACGGACGCCTTCGCCGGGCTGAAATAGCGGCCCCTCTTCCACCGGGTACTCAAAAAAGATCGGCGGCAGAAAAGGAGAAATCTGCCGCCGATCCATCCGTCTTTGGGGGACGGACTCCCGCCCTCGTTCGTGCAGGGTGCGAATGAGGGCGTGACTTGCGCGAGTATATGGCGAGGCCCGCCGCCTGTTCAAGCCGCCCGTCGACCGCCCAAACCGGCCCTCAGACGCCGTGGCCTTCGCACCAGTCCCGCAAGGACTCCAGAATGCCGAGCGCCGAGCGGCCGAAATCCGTCAGTTCATAGGTGACGGCGATGGGCTTGGTGCTGATGACCTCGCGCCGCACCAGCCCCGACTGCTCCAACTCCTTCAAGCGCTCGTTGATCATCTTCTTGCTGGCACCGCCAAGCTCCCGCGCCAGCGCGTTGAAGCGCTGCGGCCCGGGCTTCAGATGCCAGAGGATGGAACCGGTCCATTTGCCGCCGAGAAGCCGCATGCCCCGCTCAATCGGGCAGGCCTCGTTGCAGCGCGTGACGGTTGTGCGGCTTTCGCCGACCGTGACTTCGATCTCGGTCATGGGCGTTACGAGGTTACGAAAAGTATACTAGTTGATTATCGAAACCTGAAGACCCAAGTCAAGCCCCGGCCACCCCCCGCGCAATCGGGCGCGGTATGGGCACACCGCAAACCGGGAGACGAAGACCTATGGAGCCGAAGCTGTTCACCCCCCTCCAACTTGGCGACCTCACCCTGCCCAACCGTATCGTCATGGCGCCCCTGACCCGCAATCGGGCGTTGCCCGACGGCGACGTCCCGCATGCGCTCAACACCGAGTACTACGCCCAGCGCGCCTCCGCCGGGCTCATCATCACGGAAGCCACTCAGATCACGCCGGAAGGCAAGGGCTATATCCAGACGCCCGGGATCCATAGCGCCGAACAGATCGCCGGTTGGCGGCAGGTGACGGACGCGGTGCACGCCAAGGGCGGCCGCATCTTCCTGCAGCTTTGGCACGTCGGACGTATCTCCCACGTTTCGCTGCAGCCTGACGGTCAGGCGCCCGTCGCCCCGTCGCAGATCCGAGCCAACGCGCAGACCTTCATCACCACGGGCTTCGCCGATGTCTCGCCGCCACGCGCGCTCGATACCGGCGAGATCCCGAGGCTGATCGCCGACTACCGCAAGGCGGCCGAGAACGCGGTGAAGGCCGGCTTCGACGGGATCGAGATTCACTCCGCCAACGGCTACCTGCTCGATCAGTTCCTGCGTGACGGCACCAATGAGCGCGACGATGCCTATGGGGGCAGCTTGGAGAACCGGACCCGGTTGCTCGCCGACGTGCTCGAGGCGGTCACCAAGGTCTATCCAGCCAAACACGTGGGCGTCCGGTTCAGTCCGTTCTCCGGGTTCAACGACATGCGGGACAGCGACCCGATGGCAACGTTCGCAGGCGCCATTGCGCGGGCGAACGAGGCGGGGATCGGCTACCTGCACCTGGTCGAGGGCGAGATGGGACAATCGCGCGACCTGCCGGCGGAGGCCGATATCGCCAAGCTCCGTGCCAGCTTCGACGGGGCCTATATGGCGAACAACGGCTATGACCGCGAACTGGCCATCCGCACGGTGGAGTCGGGCGAAGCCGACCTGATCGCGTTCGGGCGCCCCTTCATCGCCAATCCGGATCTGGTCGAGCGGTTGAAGCTCGACAAACCTCTGAACAGGCCGGACGAGAGCACGTTCTATGGCGGCGACGCGCGCGGCTATACGGACTATCCCACCCTCGCAGAGCAGGTGGCCTGAAGACGCGGGGTGGCGGCCCGTGCTGCGATAAGGCAGCCCGGGCCGCACCGCTCGGTTGAAAATCGAGCGCGCCCATATTTCGGCCCCGGTCTTCGTTACACTCGCTGCGCGGGGGAGATCGGAGACACGGCTCATGGACCAGACGCGCTCTGGCGGATTGAAGCGCTACGGCCTCGCGCTGGCCTGCCTGGCACTCGCAGGGCTTCTACCCGGCGCGAGCGCGGGCAGAGATGCAACCCTCAAACCGGAAGCAATTGTCGCGAGGTACGACGCCGGTCTTGCCAGCTTCAATCTCGGCGAGTTCAAAGTCGTCATGCGCTTCAACGGGAGCGCTTACGACATGCGTGCCCATGGCAAGTTCTCGGTGCTCGCCGGACTTGCCTTCAAGGCGACCGGCGAATCCACCAGCAAAGGCACGCTCAACGCCGGGACCCCGCGGCCGGTGCAGTACACCTCGAAATACGATGGGGGAAAGAAGCGTGAGCAACGGCGCATTGAGTTCACAAACGGTGCCGTTAGCGGCGTGACCATCGTGCCGCGAAAGAACAAGCGCAATCCGCGCCACATTCCGGTCAGTTCCAAGCAATTGCAGGGCGTGCTCGATCCGTTGACCGCGGCCTTCTTGTCGGTGCAATCGAGCGCACCCGCAGGGGACACGCGCGTCTGCAATCGCACCGTCCCCGTGTTTGAGGGGAAGCAGCGCTTCAACATCAAGTTGTCGCCAAAGGGCACCGCGCAACTCGGCAATCGCGCACCCAAGGGCCTCTCCCGCCGGGCCGCGGTGTGCCGCGTGCGCTACGAGCCCGTGGCCGGTCACCGGCCCGATCATCCCGGCGTGCAATACATGACCAAGAACGAGGACATCGAAGCCTGGCTCGTGCCCGTGCCGGGAACGAAGTTCGTCGTCCCTTACAAAATCCTGGTGCCCACGGCCTGGGGCACCGGCACCGTCACGCTCAAGGGACTCACCGTCAAGCACGATCCGCAGCGACGTGCAGCTGCCCCTTAAGCTGACCGGCGAGCCGAGCGCCTTGGCTTGCTGCTAAAGGGCTTCGGCCTCGAACAGGCGGTCGATATTGCCCTCCCAGGGCCCGTGATAGGCGGCGAGCAGACGGTCGGCGGGCGTCATCCCCTCCTCTACGGTCTCAATAAGCGGCGCCAGTGCACGCCTCTCATCCTCACCCTTGGCATCGAGACGGGCCCGCCGCTTCAAACCGCGCTTGGCGATCTTCACCACCTTGCGGGCGACGTCCCGCAAGGTGGCGTCGCGAAACGGCGTGGCAAGGCCAAGCTTGGGCACGTCGCGGCGCATGGCATGGCGCTCTTCCGCCGTCCAATCGGCGATGAGGGCGGAGGCCTCGTCGAGCGCCTCGCTGTCATAGAGCAGCCCCGCCCACAGCGCCGGGAGCGCGAGGAGTTGCGGGAAGGGACCGGCGTCCGCACCACGCATTTCCAGGAACGTCTTGAGCCGCACTTCCGGGAAGAGCGTGGTCAGGTGATCGCTCCAATCGTCCATGGTCGGCTTCGTGCCGGGCAGCGCGTCGAGCTTGCCAGCCAGGAAGTCGCGGAACGAAGCACCCGCCACGTCGATATAGCGGCCGTCGCGGTAGACGAAATACATGGGCACGTCGAGCGCGTAGTCGACGTAGCGCTCAAAGCCCATGCCGTCCTCGAAGGCGAAGGGCAACATGCCGGTGCGGTCCGGATCGGTGTCGCACCACATCTCGGCACGGAAAGACTGAAAGCCGTTGGGCTTTCCTTCAGTAAAGGGCGAGTTGGCGAACAGCGCCGTGGCGACCGGCTGCAACGCCAGCCCCACGCGAAGCTTGCGCACCATGTCGGCCTCGTTGCCGAAATCCATGTTCACTTGCACCGTGGCGGTGCGGAACATCATGTCGAGTCCGTGACTTCCGCGCATCGGCATATAGCGCATCATGATGCGATAGCGCTCCTTGGGCATGAGCGGCAGCTCGGCGAGGGTCCATTTCGGTGAGAAGCCGAGACCGATAAAACCGATCTTCAGTTGCTTCGCCACGGCGCCGACTTGCGACAGGTGCTGGCGCAGCTCGATTTCCGTCTCATGAACGGTGTTGAGCGGTGCGCCGGACAACTCAAGCTGACCGCCCGGCTCCAAGCTGATGGACCCGCCAATAGGGCAATTGGTGCATGACAGCGCAATGATGTTGCCGTTCTCGCGGACGGGATCCCAACCGTGGCAATCGTGGTGCATTTCCAGAAGCGCCTCGATGCCGCGCTCGCCGCCATACGGCACCGGCGAATGATCAGCGATATTGAAGCCGAACTTCTCGTGCTCGGTACCGATGCGCCACTCCGCCTCCGGTTTTGATCCGGACTCAAGATAAGAGACGAGCTCATCCCGCGACTCGATGACGGGACTCTCGGGCCCATTCACACGTGTCGACATTTGAGGAACTCCAATTGGGACGAGGGTTTGCGAGCCGGACGCCGCAGGCCGGGAGTCGCAGGCAGGGCTTCTCTATATCGCGCGGCGGGTCGGGCACGACAAGGGGCTCAGGGGGCCAATCCGATGCCGCGGCACACTACTTTCGAGCCAAGCGCATCACGCGATCATCCGCTTGTAGAGATCGAACATGATCCACAGGCTGCCGCCCACCATGATGAAGATAAGCACGACAGCGAAGGCAAGCGCGATCAGATTCTCGCGCGGCGTCGACTTGAAGTCGATGTGCAAGAAGTAGCGCAAGTGCACAAGAATCTGGATCACCGCGAAGATGGCGATGACGATCAGCATCGTCTGGCGGGGCAAGGCCCCGGCATAAACGAGCCCGAAGGGGATCGCCGTCAGGATCAATGCCAGCACGATCCCGATCACATAGGGCTTGGCCGTGCGTTCGACCGGAATTCCCGAAGAGACGTCCATCAGATCAACCCTGGCAGATACACGACGGAGAAGATCACCACCCAGATGATATCGAGGAAGTGCCAAAAGAGGCCAAGCCGCATCAGGCGCGAGGCAACCGGCGCCGTCAGCCCCTTGATCACGACTTGGCCCATCATGACCAAGATCCACAAAAGACCGATGCTGACATGTAGGCCGTGAGTGCCGACCAGCGCAAAGAACGCCGACAGGAACCCGCTGCGGCCCGGTCCCGCGTCTTGCGCGATCATGCCGCTGAATTCGATGAACTCAAGGAAGATGAAGGTCGAGCCCAGCAGGAAGGTGATGAACAACCACATCAGCACCTTCGATTTGTCGCCAGCCGAGAGCGCCACCGCGGCAAAGCCAAACGTGGCGCTGCTGAGGAGCAGAACCAGCGTTTCCGCCGCGGTGTGCTGAATGTCGAAGAGGTCCTTGCCCGAAGGACCGCCCGCGGTGTTGCCCACCATGATCAGATAGGTGGCGAACAGGAGCGCGAAGATGACGGCATCGCTCATCAAATAGAGCCAGAAGCCGAACTCCTTCTCCTCGTACTTCTCCGCGTCCCGTTGCGTGACGGTCATCGTGCCGGCGCTTGCGGTCATGTGGCCTCCGCGACGGGCTGACCGGCGAAGCCGGGCTCGTTTTCCATTTCATTCTTCGGCGCCTTGGCGAGCTTGGCGAAGCGCGCATCTTCGATCTTCTTCACCTCGCTGGCCGGCATGACGAAGTCGCTGTCGTCGTCGGAAGCGCGAATGACGATGGCGGTGAAGATCGCCAGCAGGCAAAGAATGGCGAGCCACCAGATGTACCAGACCATAGCGAACCCGAAGACGAAGCCCGCGCCGCCGATGACGGCGCCGAGGAAGCTATTCTTCGGCAGGATGATGTCCTCGTACTTGTCGGGCCGCTCATATGCGACGCCGCGGGTCTTCATGTCCCACCAGGCATCGATGCTCTGAACCTTCGGCTGGACCGCGAAGTTGTACGGCGCCGCCGGCGAGTCCGTGGCCCATTCCAACGAGCGCCCGTTCCACGGATCGCCGGTGAGGTCCAGGGCTTGCTCGCGGTCGCGGATGCTGACCGCGAGCTGAATCACGAGGCAGACAATGCCGAGGAAAATGACCAAGGCCCCGATCGCCGCGACGATCAAATGCGGCTGCCAGGCGGCGATCTCATAGTGCTCCATGCGGCGCGGCATGCCGAGCAGGCCGAGCACGTAGAGCGGCATGAAAGCGAGATAGAAGCCGATGATCCAGCACCAGAAGGAGCGCGCGCCCCAGGTCTCGTTCAGCTTGAAGCCGAACGCCTTGGGGAACCAGAACATGTAGCCGGCAAGGTAGCCGAACAGGACGCCCGGAATGATCATGTTGTGGAAATGCGCGATCAGGAACGTCGTGTTGTGCATCAGGTAGTCGACCGGCGGCAGGGCCAACAGCACGCCCGACAAGCCGCCGATGACGAACGTCACCAAGAACCCCAGCGTGTACAGCATTGGCGGCTTGAAAATGATGCGCCCGCGGAAGATGGTCAGCAGCCAGTCGAACACCTTCACGCCGGTGGGCACCGCGATGATCGTGGTCATGGTGCCGAAGAACGAGTTCACCCGCGCGCTGGAGCCCATGGTGAAGAAGTGATGCAGCCACACGGTGAACGACAGGATCCCGATCGCCATGGTGGCCAGCACGAGGGAGATGTAACCGAACAAGCGTTTCTGGCTGAACACGGCCACCACTTCGGAGAAGACGCCGAAGGCCGGCAGGATGAGGATGTAGACCTCAGGATGACCCCACAACCAAAACAGGTTGATGTAGTTCATCATGTTGCCGCCGGAGTCGTTCGTGAAGAAGTGCATGTCGAGCGTGCGGTCGAGCATCAGCATGCCGCAAGCGACCGTCAGCGCCGGGAAGGAGAAGACCATCAACACGCTCGTGACGAGCACCGTCCAGGTGAAGAGCGGCAGGCGGAACAAGGTCATGCCGGGGGCGCGGCATTTGAGGATGGTCACTAGGAAATTGATGCCGCTCATCGTCGAGCCGACGCCGGAGATGAGAACCGCCCAGAGCCAGTAATCCACGCCGACGCCGGGCGTGTAGGCCGCGCCCGAATAGGGCGGATAGCCCGACCACCCGGCGGTGGAGAACTTGCCGATCACCAGCGAGATTAGCACCAGCCCCGCACCCGCAGTGGTGAGCCACAGGCTGATCGAGTTCATAAAGGGGAAGGCGACGTCCCGCGCGCCGATCTGCTGGGGCACGATCAGATTGATCAGCCCCGCAAGGAAGGGCATGGCCATGAAGAAGATCATGATCGTGCCGTGCGAGGAGAAGATCTGATCGAAGTGTTCGGGGGGCAGATAGCCTTCGTTGTTGTAGGCGACGGCCTGCTGGGCGCGCATCATGGCCGCATCGATGAAGCCGCGCAGCAGCATCACCAGCGCCACCATGATGTACATGATGCCGATCTTCTTGTGGTCGAGGCTCGAGACCCAATCGAAGAGCACGAGGCGCCACGCGCCGAAATAGGTGATGACCGCCGCAACCGACAGCGCGCCCAACACGGTGACGCCGGCGCCAGACGCGGCGATCGCGCTGTAGAAGGGGAGAGCGTCGATGGTCAGTCGGCCGAAGAAGTCCAAGGATCCTATTCCGCGGGTTTGGGTTGCATCCGGCTCTGGGAGAGCTGGGCGTCGTTATGGGCATATTTGCCGATGACGCACTCGAAGAGATTCGGCTCGACCGCCGAGTAGTAGGTCACGGGCACGTCCTCGCTCGGCTTGGCCAGATCATCGTAGGCGGCCGCGTCGAGCGACTTGGAGGATTGCTTCACCTTCTCCACCCAAGCGTCGAAGTCCTCACCGGTCATGGCGATGGCGTCGAACTGCTGATCGGCGAACCCCCGGCCGCTATATTGGAGATTGCGGCCCCAGAACTTTCCGGGCCTGTCGGCCAGGAGATTGAGCCGGGTCTGCATGCCCGCCATGGCGTAGATTTGTCCGCCGAGCGCGGGGATGATGAGCGAGTTCATCACCGTGTCGGAGGTGATCTTGAGGCTCAAGGGTGTTCCGGCCGGAAAGGCCAGCTCGTTCACCACGGCGATCTCCTGCTCCGGATAAACGAAGAGCCATTTCCAGTCTTGGGCGATCACCTCGACCTCAAGCGGCTTCACGCTTGGATCGACCGCCTTGTAGGGATCGAGCTTGTAGGTGTCGTGCCACAGATGCAGGCCGAGCCAGACGATGATGGCGGCCGGCACACCCCAGACAAGCACCTCCACGGGCCAGTAATAGGCGAGGTTCGGCGAGTAGCGGGCGCGGCGATTGGTGCCGCGGTAACGCCAATAGAACAACGCGGCCATCACGAAGACCGGGATGATCACGATCATCATGATGAGCACCGCGTCGATCAGCAGCGTCCGCTCAGCGAGTGCAATGGGTCCTTGGGGATTGAGAACCGGTCCGTCGACGACACTGCTGCAGCCGCCACACAAGAGCGCCGCTGCAAGGAGAGGCATCGCCAAAGATCGATAGGCAAGAGCTCTTGTCACAATGGCGCCTTGCGGTTCGATTGCGCGACCGGACATCCGATGTCGGATCAAACTAGTGCTTTCTGGACGATTCGGCGACCCCAAAGGTGTGCCGCCGCGCTTATTGTGAAGAAGACCCTACCCCCTATTGGACATTTGTCCTCGCCCGGCGCCATGTCCCTGACGTTACCGCCAGTCACCGAGAACGGCATTGACGAGGGCGAGACAAGCCACGGCGGCCGTATCGGCGCGCATGATGCGAGGTCCCAGAGACAACGGCATGACAAATGTCTGGCGCAGCAGCAGCGCCCGCTCTTGCGGATCGAAGCCGCCTTCGGGGCCGATCAAGACGGCGAGCGGCCGCGGGGCTTGCGCGGCGAGCACCTCAAGCGGCGAGTGAGACGCAGCCGCTTCGTCCGCGAAGACCAGCAACCTGTCCTCTTCCCATCTTTCCAGGAGCACGGAGAGGGCCTCGGGCTCCCGGATTTCCGGCACGCGGAGAATCCCGCATTGCTCCGCGGCCTCGACGGCGTTGGCGCGCAGCCGATCGAGTTTAACCCGATCGGCGACGGTGCGGCGGGTGAGAACCGGCTGAAGCAGGCTTGCGCCCATCTCGGTCGCCTTCTGCGCCATGTAGTCGACCCGGGCGCGCTTGAGAGGCGCGAAGAGATAGTGCAGGTCGGGACCTGCCTCTTGGGCGCGCGTTTGCGCGTCGGCCGTCAACGCCACCGCCTTCTTCGTCACCGACGTCAGACGCGCGCGCCACTCGCCGTCCAGGCCGTTGAAGACCAGAACCTCATCGCCCAGCTTCAAGCGCAGAACGTTGGCGAGGTAATGCGATTGATCGGGGTCGAGGGCGATCGCGGTACCGGCGCCCAATGGGGACTTGACGAAGAGCCGTTGGAGCTTAGAGGGCATGACAACAGGCGACGGATGAAATCGGCGAAACATAAAGTAGGCTGATGCGAGACATGCCACGGGACGACTCACAAGGCAAAGTCGACACGGTCGCCGACGCGGCCCCCCAGAACTGGGTGGACCGCTACGCGCCGGGGTGGCTCTTGCCATACTTGCGGCTGGCGCGCGCCGACCGGCCCGTGGGCTATTTTCTGCTGGCGCTGCCGTGCTTCTGGTCCGTGGCGTTTGCCGGACGCAGCATCGGCGCGCCTTTTCCCGACCCGTGGCTGCTTCTCCTGTTCGCCATAGGCGCCATCGTCATGCGCAGCGCCGGATGCACCTATAACGACATCGTCGACCGCCATATCGATGCCCAAGTGGCGCGCACCCGCAGCCGCCCATTGCCGAGCGGCCAAGTTTCGGTGGCGGCGGCGGTCGTGTTCATGTTCGCGCTGTGCTTCGCCGGTCTTGCCGTGCTGCTCAGCCTCAACCCCTTCTCCATCGCGCTGGGTCTGGGCGTCATCCCCATCGTCGCGCTCTACCCATTCATGAAGCGCATCAGCCATTGGCCCCAAGCGGTGCTCGGCCTCGCTTTCAACTGGGGTGCGCTGATGGGCTGGGCCGCGGTGGTGGGCGAGCTCGCCGTCGCACCGATTGTCCTTTATGTCGGCGCCGTCGCCTGGACCATCGGCTACGACACGATCTATGCGCATCAGGACCGCGAGGACGACGCGGTGATCGGGATGAAATCCACGGCGCTGCGCTTCGGCCGCGGGACCCAGACCTGGCTTAGCGCCTTCTACGGCCTGGCTTGGAGCGCGATCACGCTGGCCGGGCTTGCCGCCGGGGCGGGCCTCGTGTTCCTCGCCGGCATGGGGCTGGCCGGGGCACACCTGGCGTGGCAGGTGGCAACGCTCGATATCGACGACGCGCAGAACTGCCTAGCCCGCTTCCGCTCCAATCGCGATTTCGGCTTGCTGATATTTGTGGCAATCGCCCTCGACATGGCGCTTGCATCCTGGACCTAGAAGGCCGATGTCAGGGGTCTGGGAGACCGGTCCGCGGTATGCACGAGACAGCCGTATAGCGTGCAACCCAACCGCGGGCCTTCCAGGCAGCAAGAGGGCCTCGGAGCGTTCGCTCTCGAGGCCCATGTGACGCCTTGCTGTTAGCTTCCTGTGTGGCTGCCTTGAGGTAGCCTTTATTGACGCCATGTTGCCACGGAAGTTTTCCTGGGCGCTTAATGGACGTTGTTAACGACCGGTAGCTTGCACCATGGTTTAGAGAGTGTTCCTTCCGCCTGATGACCGCAGCGACACAAACAAAAAGACCTGAAATCGTTCCGCCCCTGGAGGAGGATTACGCACTCCTAAAGAGTGCCGTGCGCGAAGCCGGCGCCTTGGCGAAGGGATACTTCAAGCGCGAGCTTCAAGTGCACCGCAAACCCGACGGCTCGGAAGTGAGCGAAGCGGATCTTGCGGTCGATGCTGCGCTCAAGCTCGACCTGACGACGCGGCGGAAGTCTTATGGCTGGCTGTCGGAGGAGAGCCCCGACGACCGCGAGCGTCTCAAGCACGCGCGTGTGTGGATGATCGATCCCATCGACGGAACCGGCGCCTTCTTGCGCCACATCCCGGAGTGGACCGTGTCCGCCGCTCTCGTGGAGGACGGCGTGCCGGTGCTCGGGGTGGTTTACAACCCGGCGACGGAAGAGTTCTTCCATGCCATGCGCGGACACGGCGCGTTCCTCAATGACGAGCCGATCCACGCCAGCCATCAGGCAACGATCGAGGGCGCCAAGATGATCGCCAGCGGCGGCCTGTTCCGAAAGAAGATTTGGGAAGACCCGTGGCCGAACGTCGATGCCCAGTGGATCAACTCGGTCGCCTATCGCATGGCGCTGGTGGCGGCCGGCACCGGCGACGCCACGATCTCGCTGACGGCCAAGGCCGAGTGGGACCTCGCCGCGGCGGCCTTGCTCATCGAGGAGGCCGGCGGCGTCACCACCGATCATCGCGGACTGCCGCATCCCTATAACCGCGAGACGCCGAAATTTCCGAGCCTCGTCGCCAGCGGAAAGCCGCTGCATCCGCTCCTGGTGGAGCGCACAAGCCGCATAGACCTTTAAGAGGCCTTTGGGGCAATTTGCTCGCGATCAGGTAGGGAGGGACCGCATGGCCGCGCAGGCAAAGACATCGGCAGGCAACAAACAACTGCTCCACCTCGTCTTCGGAGGGGAATTGACGGACCTCGACAAGGTCGAGTTCGCCGACTTGGACAAGCTGGACATCGTCGGGATTTATCCCAACTACGCGCGGGCCTACGACGCCTGGAAGGACGCCGCCCAGCGCACGGTCGATGATGCCCACATGCGTTATTTCATCGTGCATCTGCATCGGCTGCTCGACCCTGAGCACGATGCAGATTAGGGGCGCGGGCCCCGGTTTTTGACCTTTTTTTGATCTTAAAGCGGGGCCGACGCCCGTGCTAGAAGGGGCGAGCGGGTGGCGGCCGGGCGGCCGATCCGCTTGAAGAATCGGGGAAATCGTTGAAGGACAACGTCTTCACAGACCTGAGCGTGGTCACCAGAGGCGGCGACGAGCTTTCGGCCCGTTATTCCACGGCCGACATCGTCAAGCGCATCTGGCATGAGCACCTGCGCCCCCACGTTTATCTTCTCACCGTGGCGGTCGTGGCCATGGTGTTCACGGCGGCGACCACGGGCGCCATCCCCTTCCTCATCCAGCGTACCGCCGACGATGTGTTCGTCGCCAAGCAAGTCGACATGGTCTACTGGATCACGGCTGCCATCGTGACCGTCACCGTGATCAAGGCCATCTCCGAATATGTGGCCAATGTCTCGGTGGCCTATCTCGGGCACCGCTTCATCGCCGACCTCAGGCTTCAGATGTTCAACAAGCTGGCCAAGGCCGACCTCGGTTGGATCCAAACGGTCCATTCGGGCCGGTTGCTTTCCGGCTTCCTCAACGACGCCAACTTGATCCGCGCCGCGGCGAGCCGCACCATCGTGACGCTCTTCGAGAATCTCCTGAAGGTCATCATCCTCGTTGGTGCCATGATCTACATGGACCCGCGTTTCTCCGTGCTGGTCCTGCTATTCATGCCGTTCGCCGTGTACATGCTGTCGCGTCAACGCCGCAAGATGCGCAAGTCGACCACAAAGTCCCTACAAGAGACCGGGGACCTGTCCGCACTCGTGACCCAGACCTTGCGCGGCATGCGCGTGGTGCGGGCCTACCGGCAAGAGGGCCAAGAAGAAGGTCGCGCGGCGAAGGCCATCAACCGCGCGCTTGAGTTCACCATGCGCGGCACGCGCGCCCGTGCGGCCTCGAGCCCCGCGATGGAACTCCTCGTGGGGTTCGGCTTCGCGGTCGCCATCTACGTGGCCGGCACCAAGGGCGTGCGCGGCGACCTCACGCTCGGCCACTTCATGGGCTTCATGACCGCGGCGCTCCTCATCTATAGCCCGCTGAAGAGCGTCGCCACGCTACAGACCCAATTGCAGGAGGGCGTGGCCGCCGCGAGCCGCGTGTTCGGCATCATCGACCGCGACGTGAAGCTCACCGAGCTGCCCGACGCCAAACCGCTGGAACTCGATCGCGGCGAGATCGACTTCCGCGACGTGACGTTCGCCTACAATCCGGACAACGTCGTGCTGAAGGGCGTGAGCTTGACCGTGCCGCCCGGCAAGACCGTTGCCTTGGTGGGGCCGTCCGGCTCCGGCAAGAGCACGCTGGTCAATCTTGCCTTGCGCTTCTTCGATCCGGACAAAGGCGAGGTCCTGATCGACGGACAGGACCTTAGGCACGTGACCGTGGCCAGCCTGCGCGACGCGATTGCGCTCGTCACGCAAGATCCCGTGCTGTTCGACGATACCATCCGGGCCAACATCGCCTATGGCTCCAAGCCACTCGTCGAGGAGGAGGTGATCGCGGCGGCGAAGGCGGCGGCGGCCCACGACTTTGTTATGCGGCTCCCGAACGGTTACGACACGCGCGTCGGCGAGGCGGGCGGCTTGCTCTCCGGCGGCGAGCGCCAGCGCATCGCCATTGCCCGCGCGATCTATAAGGACGCCCCCATTCTCTTGCTCGATGAACCGACCAGCTCGCTGGACTCCGAAGCGGAAGCGAAAGTGCAAGCAGCACTGGAAGTCTTGATGCAAGGGCGCACGGTGCTAATGATCGCGCACCGCTTGTCGACGGTGAAGAAGGCAGACCTGATCTGCGTGCTCGACGAAGGCCGCATTGTGGAGATCGGGCGTCATGATGAACTGGTCGCCAAAGGCGGCCTCTACACCCGCTTGCACCGCACCCAGTTCGGCATCTCCGGTGGGTATGCAGACGCGCCAACCGACGAAGGCAAGGCCGTGGCCGTGGCCGGCGAATAGCGGCCGCGGGCGCGTCGGACGAGCATGTTGAAACGGCTGCTATCATCGGAGTCCGCCGTCGCGCTCATCTCCAAGCTTGCCTCCGGCTATATCCGCCTGATCTACGCCACGAGCACCGTCAAGCGCGAGCCGGCGGACACGGTGGCCAAGCTGTTCGACCAGCATCCCCAAGTGCTCGCGATGTGGCACGGCCAATTCATGCTGCTGCCCAACCTGAAGCCGGAACGGCCCGCCGTCGTAAAGGCCATGGTCTCGCGCCATGGCGATGCGGAAATCCTCGGGGCAGTGCTTCGGCGCTTCGGCATGGACCTGATCCGCGGGGCCGGTGCGGGAAAGCGGAAGCGGGACCGCGGCGGCGCGACCGCGATGCGCGAGTCCTTGCGGGCACTGGACGCAGGCGCGACCGTCGCCATGACCGCAGACGTGCCACCAGGCCCCGCCCGGCGCGCCGGTATCGGCATTGCCACGCTCGCCGCGAAGTCCGGGCGGCCGGTCGTCCCCTTTGCCATCGCCACAAGCCGGCGTCTCACGCTGCCCACATGGAGCGCCTTCACCATCAACCTTCCCTTCTCGACGCTCGCGATCGTGATCGGAGATCCGGTCCGCGTGCCCGAGACTGACAAGGCGGACGAGTTGGAGCGGGGGCGGGCCGAAATCGAGAAGGCGCTCTCCAGTGTCACGGCGCAGGCCTATGCACTTGCCGACGCGCGCGATCCGCTCAGCAAAGAGGAGGCGTCGAAGCCCGGCCTCTCGCTCAAGACCTACCGGATGGCGACGCGTCTGGCGGCGCCGGTGGCTCCGCTGCTGCTCGCTTGGCGCACGCGTCGCGGCAAGGAGGAGCCGGAACGGCGCGGGGAGCGCTATGGCGCGGCGCGCCTGCCGCGGCCCTCAGGCTTTCTTGTGTGGTTCCATGCGGCGAGCGTCGGTGAGGTCAACGCCGCGCTTCCCGTCATCGACGCGATTGCCAAGGCGCGTCCGGATATTCGCATCCTTCTGACCACAGCGACGGTGACCTCCGCGCGCTTGGCGCGGGTCCGGCTACCGGAAGGCGCGATCCATCAATTCGTGCCGCTCGACCGGCAGAGCTATCTGACGCGGTTCCTTGATCACTGGCGTCCGGATCTTTGCGTCCTGGTGGAATCGGAGATCTGGCCGAACCTGGTCCTGGAGACAAAGGCGCGCGACATTCCGCTGCTGCTGATCAACGGGCGCATGTCGGTCTCCTCCTTCAAGGCCTGGCGGCGGCGCCCAGGTTTGAGCCGTCCCATCTTTTCCGCCTTCGATTTGGTCCTCGCCCAAAACGCGGTGCTCGCCGAACGCTTCGCGCAGCTGGGAGCTGTCGAGGCGCGGGACGCCGGAAACCTCAAGGCCGATGCGCCGCCTCCGCCCGTGGATGCGGCCGGCAAAGCGACGCTTGCGGCCGCAGTGTCCGGGCGGCCCGTGTGGCTTGCGGCCAGCACGCATCCGGGTGAGGACGAGATCGTCGCCGCGGCGCACGGCATGATCAAAAAGGCCCTGCCCGATCTTTTGACCATCATCGCGCCACGCCACCCCGAGCGCGGATCGGCCATTGCCGAGTTGCTGCGGGCCCAAGGCTTGAGCGCTGCGCAACGCTCCAGCGGCGGCCTGCCGGACGCCGAGACAGATGTCTATGTGGCCGACACGATCGGCGAACTCGGCCTGCTCTACGCGCTGGCACCCGTCGCCTTGATCGGAGGATCACTGGTGCGCCATGGGGGACAGAATCCGGTGGAAGCGATCAAGCTGGGTGCCGCCGTCTTGACGGGCCCTCATTGGCACAATTTCCGGGACTCCTATTCGGAGCTGTTGAAGACGGGAAGCGCCAAGGAGGTCTCCGACGCGGAGACTTTGGCCGTCGCTGTGCTCGGCCTTTTGCAGGACATCGGCCAACGCGACACCATGATGGCCCGCGCGGACGAGACGGTCGCGGCCATGGGCGGCGCCCTGCCCCGCACACTTGAAGCCATCAACGCCTATTTGCCCGCGAAGACGAGCTTGCAGCATGCCTCATAAGACGCCCTCTTGGTGGTACGGCAAAGGGGGAGGCATCGCCGCTGCGCTCTCCCTCCCCGCCGCACTTTATGGCCGTGTGGCGGGCTCGCGCATGGCACGCGATCCAGCCTACCGGTCGCGCTTGCCGGTGATTTGCATCGGCAATTTCACGGCGGGAGGCGGCGGCAAGACGCCGACAGCCATCGCCGTCGCCGCGTTGCTGACGGCGCAGGACCGGCGCCCCGCCTTCCTCACCCGCGGCTATGGGGGAACAGCCAAGGGCGTCGTGCGGGTCGGAACCCAAGGAGCCGATGTCGTGGGTGACGAACCCCTTTTGCTGGCGGCCGTCGCCCCCACCTTCGTCTCAGCGGACCGGGGCGCGGGCGCCAAGGCGATCGAGGCGACGGACGCGGACGTGATCGTCATGGATGACGGCTTCCAGAACCCGGCGCTCGCCAAGGACCTGTCCGTGATCGTGGTCGACGCCGCGTCCGGGCTCGGCAACGGCAAAGTGTTTCCGGCCGGCCCGTTGCGGGCGCCATTGCCCACCCAACTGGCGCACGCGGACGCGCTTGTCGTGATCGGCGAAGGCAAGAAGGCTGACGGCGTGGCGGCGGACTTCACGCGCGCCGGAAAACCCGTGCTGCGCGCCAAGATCCTACCGAACTGCGATGCACGTTGGCTTTCCGTCTTGCCGGTGATCGGTTTTGCCGGCGTCGCGCGCCCCAACAAGGTTTTCGCCACGCTCAAGTCGAACGGGGCGCGGCTCATCGCCAGTCATGGCTATCCCGACCATCATCGCTTCACCGAGGCGCAAGCCAAAGCGCTCCTCAAAGAAGCCGACGAGAAGAGTGCGATGCTGGTGACCACGGAGAAAGACTGGGCGCGCCTTCCCGGCGACGATGCGGAGAGCGCGCTCGCCGAGCTGAAGCACCGTGCGCGGCCGTTCCCGATCCTGGTGAGGTTTGAGGACGAAGAGAAAGCGAAGGATTTGCTCAGCGCGGCAGTGACCCGCTAGCTCGCGCCGGTTTCCGGCGCAGCGTTCGTCTCGCGGAAGCGCTTGAGCGAGGCTTCGGCGTCAACATAGGCCTCCTGCAGCTCCACGCTCCAATAGCGCAACGCGTCGAGCGGAATGGCCTGGCCAGTGACGGCGCAGCGCACGAAGTCGCCGGGCGTCATGACCTGCACCTCACCATCGAGATATTTGAGCTTGGCTTCGCCCTTGAAGCCGAGATTGCGTTCGAAACGGTTCATCAAGTTCGCGGCACTTTCTCGTTCGGCTCAGCATAACGTCGCGGCAGCCCTGTTGCCAACGCGCTAGAGCAAACTCCCCTGCTTTTCGTCGGGCTTGCGGCGCGGCGCATTGGACGACGACTTCTTAGGGCCAGACACGCCACGCGGATTGGCTTGAGCCTCAACATGGCCATCGGCGAACTCAATGTCCAGGGCGAGGCCCGGCGTCACGTCCGCGGCGCGGCGCAGCATGACGCCGCCCGGCCCACGCACCAACGTAAAGCCCCGGGCTAGGACATTCTGATAGCTGAGGGTCGACAGCAGCTTCGCCTGGCCATCGAGGCGGTGCCGGGCGCGATCAAGCCCCGTGTGAATGGCGCGGGCTTTGGCGCGGTTGAGGCGTAGGAGCGCGTCGCGTCCGGTGCGCGCGGTGCGGGCCAGAAGATGTGGACGCAAGCGGGTCCCTGCCCGCTCCATACGCGCGCGGTGGGTTCTGGCGTTCGCCAGCAACGCGCGCGGCAGCTTGTGGCTGGCGCTATCGAGACGTTGCCGGGGGAGCCCAAGGATGCTCTCGCGCCGTGGCAGACCGCGCGCAGTCGCGGTGAACTGGCTGCGCCAAGTCTCCAGCGCGCGCCGCAGTGAGCCGGCACCGCGCACGCCGTAGGTGCGTACGCTCGTGAGCAGCTCGGAGCGCACCGGGACGGCACGCTCCGCCGCCGCGGTCGGGGTCGGCGCCCGGTGATCGGAAACGAGATCGATCAAGGTCCAATCGGTCTCATGCCCCACGGCGGCGATCAGCGGGATCGTGCTGGCGGCCGCGGCGCGCGCCACGACCTCCTCGTTGAAGCCCCAGAGATCTTCCAGGCTGCCTCCACCCCGGGCCACGATGATCAGGTCGGGGCGCCGCACCGTGGCGCGTGGCGGGTCGACGTTGAAGCCGTGAATGGCCGCCGCGACTTCGGCGGCGCATGTCTCGCCTTGGACGCGCACCGGCCACACCAGAACATGCGAGGGAAAACGGTCGCCCAAGCGATGCAGGATGTCGCGGATCACCGCGCCTGTCGGTGAGGTGACCACGCCGATCACCCGCGGCAGAAAGGGCAAGGCGCGTTTGCGCGCCTCGTCGAACAAACCTTCGGCGGCGAGTTTCTTCTTCCGCTGTTCAAGGAGCGCCATTAGCGCGCCGACGCCGGCGGGCTCCAGTTCGTCGATGACGATCTGATAGGTCGACTTGCCGGGATAGGTGGTGATCTTGCCCTTGGCGACGATCTCAAGCCCTTCCTCGGGCTTGAACTTGAGACGACCGAACGTGCCGCGCCAGACCACCGCCTCGATGGCGGCGTTCTCGTCCTTCAGCTTGAAGTAGCAGTGACCGGAAGCATGGGGACCGCGATAGCCGGAGACCTCCCCGCGCAAGCGCACGAGGCCGTAAGCCTCCTCCACCGTCCGGCGCAAGGCAAAGGCCAGCTCGGAGACGGTGTACTCGGCCAAGTTTGTCTGGGGTCCTTGTGGACGACGGGGCGCCATTGGGTCTTCTCTTTCGCGCCGCGCGCCGTGTCGTGCTAAGAGCGCGCTGGCTGTCCAAAGGGCATACAGGCCCGGACGGCAACGAACAAGCGGGGTCTGGCGACGGTGAACGTACTTCTGATCGGCGGCGGTGGACGGGAGCATGCACTCGCCTGGAAGCTCGCGCAGAGCCCACGTCTCACCACGCTCTACTGTGCGCCCGGCAATGCAGGCATCGCCGAGACCGCCACCGTGGTGCCTCTCGATGTTGGCGACCATGCGGCGGTCGCAGCTTTCTGCAAGGACAAGGCGGTGGACCTCGTCATCGTCGGACCGGAGGCGCCGCTTGTCGCGGGGCTTGCCGACGATCTGGAAGCCCGAGGCATCGCGGTGTTCGGCCCCTCCAAAGCCGCAAGCCAGCTCGAAGGATCAAAGGGCTTCACCAAAGACCTTTGTGCCGAATACGGCATTCCGACCGCCGCGTATGGGCGCTTCACCGACCCGGACGCCGCGAAGGCCTACGCGGCGGCGCAGTCCCTTCCCATCGTTATCAAGGCGGACGGCCTGGCGGCCGGCAAGGGCGTGGTGATCGCCACCACGCTTGAAGAGGCGAATGCTGCGATCGATGCGTGCTTCGCCGGGGCCTTCGGAGAGGCGGGTGCGGAAGTCGTGGTCGAGGAGCATCTCGCCGGCGAAGAGGCGAGCTTCTTTGCCCTGGTCGACGGGACGACGGCATTGCCGCTCGTCACGGCCCAAGACCACAAGCGCGCCGGTGACGGCGACACCGGTCCCAATACCGGCGGCATGGGCGCCTACTCGCCCGCGCCTATCATGACCGAGGCGCTTTGCGCTCGCGTCATGGACGAGATCATCCTGCCGACGGTGGCCGCGATGACAGCGCGCGGCACCCCGTTCAAGGGCGTGCTCTATGCCGGGCTGATGATCGAAGACGGTGCGCCCAAGCTGATCGAATACAATGTGCGCTTCGGCGATCCGGAGGCCCAGGTCTTGATGATGCGTCTTGCCTCGGACCTTCTTCCGGCCCTTGAGGCCACCGCGAAGGGAACGCTTCGTGCCGTCTCGCTCGACTGGGAGACGGACGCGGCGCTGTGCGTTGTCATGGCTGCGAACGGCTATCCCGGTCCTTATGAGAAAGGAACAGTGATCGGGGGGTTGAGCGCCGCCGGCGACGATGCGGATGTGGAGATCTTCCATGCCGGCACCGCGCGCGGCGGTGACGAGATCGTTGCCGCGGGCGGCCGGGTGCTTGGCATCACCGCGCGCGGGCAAACCATCGCCCAAGCCCAAGCCCGGGCATACGCCGCGGTCGACAGGATCGACTGGCCGGACGGCTACAGCCGGCGTGACATCGGCTGGGGCGCGGTCGGCCGGACCAGCTAGTGTTCGCCCGCAGCGAAATTAGCGCCGTGTTCATGGATCCGGTCCAAAATGGCCGAAGACCATAGTTTTGCCGTGGTTTCTTGCGGAGTAACGTTGCGTTTTCACGATGGCGTCACTATTTGCAAGTCAGCTGACGTAACCCAGCGAAAAAGAGAATCGCATGACCTACGACTCACCCCTGACCAAGAAGACCGCTTCCGGCGTCGTGGGGGTCGCTGCGATTCTGTTCTACCTGTGGCTGCTGACATGGGCCGGGCCGGCCAAGGCCATGGGGCTTGTGGCTGCACCGACGAATGCGGCGCCGCTCGTTACCCAAGCGCAGATCTTTGAGCGCGGACGGAGCCCCGTCTACCCATACGTGGCGAAAGGTCCGGGACCTCGCGGCTGGAGCGGTTATTTCGGCTTCGTGCCCTACACCAAGGGCCAAGTGGAGAACGAAGCCATACAGCGGAACTTCTATCCCATGAATAGCTGGCCGCACGACCCGAACGCGCCTATTCCCGAGCCCTACGGTCTGAGCGACTAGCTCTCCGGCGCCTTACTGTGCGTTCGTGCGCGCGCAAACTCCCTAAAATTCGACGCAAAGTCCCGCGCAAGTTGTTCTTTAGTCATTCACTGCCTTCCGAAACGCGATATTAGGCCGCCCCGTGAATAGTGGCGCCTCTACCTTGGGAGGCGCACATGAAATCTTCTCTCGTTGCTCTGTGCCTGATCTTCGCTTCGACCAGCTTCGCCACCGCCATGGAGAGCGTCGGTCAGCGTTGGGAAAACTCGCTCCTGTCCAAGAAGCGGAGCGGCACCTTGGCCGGCGCCCGTCCTGGCCAGAAATGCCTGTGGTCCAAGCGGCTCAATGGCTGCCTCTGGTACACGCCCGGCAAGTGGGACCTCTATATGCGCAGCTTCTAGCGGCGGGCGGCGAAGAACTCCTTGAGGAGCGCGGCTGCCGCCGTCTCCCCAATGCCGCCATAGACCTCTGGCGCATGGTGGCAGGTGGGTTGACTAAAGACCCGCGCCCCGTGCTCGACACCTCCGCCCTTCGGGTCGGACGCACCGAAATAGAGCCGGCGGATGCGCGCAAACGAGATCGCCGCGGCACACATCGCGCAGGGCTCCAAGCTCACATAGAGATCGCAGTCCACCAAGCGTTCGCTCTCCAGCACCGCACAGGCCGCCCGGATGGCGAGCAGCTCCGCATGGGCGGTGGGATCGCGCAGCTCCAGGGTCCGGTTGCCGGCACGCGCCAGCACCTGGCCGTCGGGCGCGAGCACGACCGCACCCACGGGCACCTCGCCCCGGGCACAAGCGGCTTCGGCCTCGGCGAGCGCTAGGTCCATGGGACGCGCAGGGCGCTTGCCTGGGTCGGCTGCATCTGCAAGCTTCGCGGCCATGGGCGGCAAAGTGGGCGAGAAGCAAAGCCGGGGTCAAGCATCCCGGAAGCGGGGCGATGCCACCCCTCCTCCGCAAGGACCCATGCGGATCGCGAAGGCCATGGCGCATGCGGGCCTGTGTTCGCGCCGCGACGCCGAGAGCTGGATCGCGGCGGGACGCGTGACCGTCAACGGGACGGTTCTGACCACCCCCGCTCTTGTGGTGGGGCCAACCGATGCGATCTTGGTGGATGGCGAGCCGCTGCCCACGCCGGAACCGCCGCGGCTGTGGCGCTACCATAAGCCGAGGGGCTTGGTGACGAGCCACAAGGACGATCAAGGGCGCACCACGGTGTTCGCGGCGCTGCCTGAGAGCTTGCCTCGCGTGGTCTCGGTGGGCCGGCTCGATATCAATACGGAAGGCCTCTTGCTGCTGACGACGGACGGGACCCTTGCGCGGCATCTGGAGCTGCCGAGCACAGGATGGGTGCGGCGCTACAGGGTGCGGGCCCATGGACGCGTCAGCCAAGAGGCGCTCGACCGCTTGAAGACCGGCGTGACCATTGCGGGCGTGCGCTACGGGCCGGTGGATGGCACCGTCGAGCGCCAGCAGGGCAGCAATGTCTGGCTGTCGCTCGGCTTGCGCGAAGGCAAGAACCGGGAGGTCAAGCGCATCGCCGAGCATCTGGGGCTCTCGGTCAACCGGCTCATCCGAGTCTCGTTCGGGCCGTTCCTTCTGGGCCATTTGGCGCAAGGGGCCGTCGAAGAAGTGAAGCGCAAAGTGCTGATCGAGCAATTGGGCTCGAAGATCGCGCGCGACCTTGGGCTCCGACGCTGATGCGCATCATCGCCGGGCGGTTCAAGGGCAAGACCATCGACGCTCCGAAAGGACTGGGAACCCGCCCGACGACGGACCGAGTGCGTGAATCCCTATTCAACGTCTTGGAGCATGGCGCGCCGGGGCTCGACTTTACGGACCTTCGCGTGCTCGACCTGTTCGCCGGCTCCGGTGCGCTCGGTCTTGAAGCCCTGTCCCGCGGCGCCCGCTATAGCCTCTTTATCGACGACGACACGGCCGCGCGGGCCGCCATCCGCCGCAACGTAGAAGGCTTGGGACTCACCGGCGTCACGAAGATCTGGCGGCGCGATGCCACCAGGCTCGGACCGGCCGGCACGATCACGCCCTTCGACCTTGTGTTCTGCGATCCGCCTTACGGGCAAGACTTGGGCGCGCGGGCGCTTGACGCGGCAGCGAGCGGCGGTTGGCTGGCTCCGGGCGCCATCGCGGTGCTGGAAGAGCGCGCAGGTCACGAGACCTCTTGGCCTGCGCCCTTCACCGAGATCGACCGCCGCCGCTATGGCGACACGGAGATCGCCATCGGCAAACTTGCCGACTAGGCGCGCTTGCGACTTAGCGGCGCTGAAACAGCTTCTCGATGTCGGTGAGTTTCAGCTCGATGTAGGTCGGGCGTCCGTGATTGCACTGCCCCGAGAAGGGTGTCTGCTCCATGTCCCGCAGAAGGGCGTTCATCTCCTCCGGGGACAGACGCCGGCCGGCGCGCACGCTGCCGTGGCAGGCCATGGTGGACAACACGTGGTCCAGGCGCTCCGCAAGGAGCCGACCGCCATCGCCGTCTTCGGCCTCCAGCAGCGCGCCCGACAGGTCCGCCAGAAGCCCTTTGACGTCGCAGGTTCCGAGCAACGCCGGAACCTCCCGAACGGCGACGGCGCCCGGACCGAAGGTCTCGATGACAAGACCGAGACGTTCCAGTTCGTCCGCAGCCGCAAGCAGCGCCGCGGCGGCCTCCGCATCGAGCTCCACGACTTCGGGAATGAGCAGCATTTGCCGCGACACGCCGCCATTGGCGAGCGCGCGCTTCAGCCGCTCATAGACAAGGCGTTCGTGGGCCGCGTGCTGATCGATGATGACGAGCGCATCGTCCGTCTGGGCGATGATGAACGTATCTTGGACTTGCGCGCGGGCGGCCCCGAGCGGGTAATCGATGGCGGTCT